>Ga0184640_10000260_pt1 | contig 13253 bp, 15 predicted proteins | sample PLM31_200_b2_FD_133161 | JGI IMG/M metagenome (GOLD analysis project Ga0184640, IMG submission 133161) | Groundwater sediment microbial communities from an aquifer in East River, Colorado, USA - PLM3-1_200_b2 | ecosystem: Environmental > Terrestrial > Soil > Riparian zone | place: USA: East...
CAAAATTTCGTGGTTTGTTTCCGCTCACCGCCCGCGCATTGTAACGGAGGGGGGTAAGTGGTGTCCACTTCCGAACCTTCGTATTAGCCAACGAGATTGCCGTGAAAAAAGTTCCCATCGTCAGCACAGAGATTTAAACTCCGACACTTGCGCCGCGCCGCCAAGCTGTCCTATGGTGACCGCCATGAAATATCGAACACTCGGCAGAACCGGATTACGTGTCAGCACGATCGGCCTCGGCACCATGGTCCACGCGGGGCACTTCGGTCCGATGAAGGATTCGGAATCGCTCGGCGCCATCGAAACGGCGCTCGATCTTGGCGTGAATTTCATCGATACGTCGGATGCCTATGGCGCCGGCTATTCGGAAACGTTGCTCGGCAACGCGCTAAAAGGGAAACGTGACAAAGTAATCATCGCCACCAAGGGCGGCAATGTAATGGTCGGCCCGAACCGCGGCAAGCGAATTTTTGAACCGGAGTATATCAGCCGCGTCATGGACGAAAGCTTGCAGCGGCTGCAAACCGACTACGTCGATCTCTATCAACTGCACAATCCGACGGTGGACGTCATCGAACAAGGCGCAGTGTGGGAGGTTTTGGAGCGCGCCAAGCAGGCCGGCAAAATCCGTCACTACGGCGTATCGATCAACACCATGGAAGAAGGAGTTGCCGCGGTCAAGGACGGCCGTTCCGACACCATTCAAGTCGAATACAGTCTGCTCGCGCAGGAACCGGCGGAAAAAATTTTTCCGCTGGCGCAGCAAGCGAACGTCGGAATCATCACCCGCATACCGCTGAAACGCGGCATCTTGACCGGAAAATTGACCGTCGCCGACGAAGCGCGATTTCAGGGCGAAGATGTGCGGGCGCGAAGCTTCAAAGGCGAACCCTTCGCAAAAGATCTGGCCAAAGCCGCTCAGCTGGGCTTTTTGGTTCATGGACCGGTGAAAAACTTGACTCAAGCCGCCCTCGCGTTTTGCATCGCGCACCCCGCCGTCAGCATCGCCATTCCCGGCGCGCGCAACGCCGAGCAAATGCGCGAGAACGCCGGCGGTGCCGACGTCGAGCTTCCGGCCGCTGACTTGGAGAAAGTCGCCGATCTGTGGCGCGGCGGCTTCGCCGCTTGAGTCGAAGATGTAACTCGGAGCGAAGCTCGCGTGATGACCGTCTCCTGTTGGCCCGCCAATAAGAAACTCGCCGTCATGGTAACCGTCATGTTCGAAGTGTGGTCGGAGGGCAAAGCCCCGCCGTATTCGCCGATGACGACGTCGCTCAAGCCGGGAACTCCCGATCTTCTGGCAATTTCCTGGTCGCAGTACGGCGGCAAAACCGGCATCTGGCGTTTCCTGCGCATCCTCGACGACACCGACATCAAAGCGACAGTGTGCTTGAATGCCAAGGCCGCGGAACTGTTTCCCGAGGCGGTCACTGAGTCGCACAAGCGCGGCCATGAGATCGCCGGCCATTCCTACACGCAAGATCTGATTCTTCCCTACCTCTTGCCGCCGGAAGAGAAAGAGGTGATTCAGCGATGTAAACGAATTATCGAGAACGCTGTCGCGGTTCGCCCCGTGGGCTGGTTCAGTCCCGTTGCCGCCCCAACCCCACGTACAGCGGAATTTCTCGCGGAAGAAGGATTTATCTGGCACGGAGATTATAACGACACCGATCTGCCCTATGTGTTGGAAACCACGCAAGGCAAATTGGTCTCCATCGCGCACAGCGATTTTACCGACAATCGCACGCTGCGCTCGAGCCCAAGAGATTTCTACAACGTTTACAAAGACACTTTCGATTATCTCTACAAGCACGAAGCGCCGTCTTTAGTCAACTTAACCGTCCACGCTCATTTCGGCGGTCGGCCGCTGATGTCGGCCATGCTGCACGATCTCTTGCGCTATATGAAAGGCTTCGCCGATGTATGGTTCGCGCGGCACGACGAGGTGGCGCGCTGGTTATTGGCGCAGGGTTAGAACCGCGGGGCGAGTGGCTAAAGTCTATGCTGGCGATCTGTTGACTCGAAACCCGAGAGACGAAACCCGAAACCGCGTTTCGCGCTAGAACTCGCCGCGGTAAAATCCGCGCTGTCCGCGCGTTTCTTCCACTCCGACTTCTATGTAGCGAATTTGTGACCCGGGAAATTGTCGTCGGACCCGGCGGCGTATTTGATTGGCCAGGTGTTCCGCGAGCAATTCCGTGCTGGTGTTCACCAGCGGCAGCAAGATGACATCCTGGCGCGGTAAAATGATCTTTTGTTTCTTATAACGAACTTGGATTTCACTTGCGCGCCGCTGTACTTGAATCGCGGGACTCTCGGTTTGAATCAACGTGCGGTGATCCAATGCATCGCAGATTTGCTTCACGATAGGCTTAAAGGTGATGAAGTCGAGGACGACGCCGGCCCGATCGAGATCCCCTTCCATTGTCACCGACACCTGATAATTGTGCCCGTGCAGCGGCTCTCTCTGGCCGCTAGCGAAGATCAAGAAATGCGCCGACGCGAAGTTGAAATAGTCCTTCGCGACTTCGATTCTGAATGCGCGCGACATGAAGTGGACGTTAGCCAAAAGCCCCTATCCTTTCAAGCGCAGTCACCGGGGCAAATAATGATGAGCGAAAAATTTACAAACCCGCTGCTGATTTTGCTTGCAACTCAATCCCGGACAAGCTAGGTGAAAGAACCATATCTCTTGCCGACGCTTATAGTATAAAAAGTATCAGGACGGTCGCATGAATCGGCGCCGATTGCGGCACCAATTATGAATGAAATCTTTTCGATCGAACGCGGGCGTGGCCCGAGGATTTCGCCGGTACCAAAACGATCGACGCGGTCCGATGAGTTACGGTTTCTGACAAGTCATACGAGCAAAACTTCTGTTGGAGAAATCTTTCTCCATTAGCGATCATCGATCAACAGTCATGATTTCAGCAGTCGTCTTGGCTTCAGGCAATGACCATACAACTGGCGAACAAAAGCTCTTTGAACCGTTCAGAGGGAAACCCGTGCTCCAGTGGGTCTTGGAGAACGCGCTTGCCTCTGAACTTGATGAGATCGTGTGCGTGACGCGCGAATTCGAGTCCGCGCGACGACATATAGATCTTATCGATGAGCGTTTGTTTTGGTTGAAGAACTATGTCGCCGACAGGGGCAAGAGTACTTCGGTCATCGCCGGCCTGTGGGCGGTGAATCCCAAAAGCGACGGAGTCATGTTTTTGTTCGGCGACCGGCCTTTCATTCGCAAGGAACTGATCAACTTAATGATCGAGAGGTTTGAACGCAAATCGGCGTGGATTGTTGCGCCGATTTTCAACGAGAAACCGCGCAATCCGGTTTTATTTCGTCGCGAATTGTTCCCGGAATTGCTCCAGCTCACCGGCGACCGTGATGGACGCGCTCTGCTCGAAAAGCATAGTGAAAAAACCGCGCTGGTCGAGTGGCAAGACGAAGTCCCCTTTTTGGACCTCGACGCGCGTGAAGACTCTGAGCGGATGAAAAAGCTGGACTAGCGAATCGCTTACAATTTCGCTTCGAGTCCGACCGCTTGCGAAATTTGACTGAGGCCATCACGCTCGATGAGTTGAAGCAAACCTTTGTTGATCCGCTTCACCGCGCCCGGTCCTTCATAGATCCAGCCGGTATAGATCTGTACCGCGTTGGCACCCGCTTTGATTTTGTCGTAGGCATCTTGCGCGTCAAAAATTCCGCCCACGCCGATGATCGGCAATCGCCCGCGCGTCGATTTATGAATGTGGGCGATGAATGATGTGACCAGTGCGGTGATCGGCCTGCCGCTCAATCCTCCCGGCTGAGGTCCATGACGCGATTTTAGATTTTCGCGCATGAAAGCAGTCGCATTGGTGGCGACAATGCCCGCCACTTTCGCCGATTCGACGACCTCAATAATCTCGTCGACCTGGGTAAAATCCATGTCCGGCGCGATTTTGACAAAAACGGGTTTGGGTTCGATCTTGACGCCCCCGGCGAGCTGGCGATTTTTTTCCTGCACCGCGGATAGAAGATCGTGCAGGAGACTTTTTTCCTGTAGATCGCGCAGGTTCGGCGTGTTCGGCGAGCTGACGTTCAACGTAAAAAAATCGCCGTGCGGGAACAGTTTCTCGAAACAAGCAAGGAAATCCGCCACTGCGTCCTTGGTTTCAACGATCTTAGTGCGGCCGATATTCATGCCGAGGGGAATCTTCGGCCAAGCGCCGCGCGCGCGCAAACGATCCAGTTTGAGTGCGATCGCCGCGGCGCCTTCATTGTTGAAGCCGAGGCGGTTTATCAACGCGTCATCTTCCGGCAAACGATAAAGCCGCGGTTTGGGATTACCGGGTTGCGCTTGCGCGGTGATGGCGCCGATCTCCATGAAGCCGAAGCCAAAACTGGAAATCGCCTTGGGCGCCACGGCGTTCTTGTCAAAGCCGGCGGCAAGCCCCACCGGGTTGGGAAATGTCAACGGTCCAATCTTGATTACCAGACGCTCGTCGTCGATCTTGAAAAATTCCTCAATCGTGCTGCAAAGAAATTCCGACCGTGCCAGAAGAGCTAGGATCATCTCGTGACTCGATTCCGGATCTTTGCGAAACAAGAGCGGGCGAAAAATCGATTTGTACAACATGGATTTCAAAATCGTCTAGCGAAAAGCAAATTCCATTTTCAGCCCCATCCCGTCTAGAGAGCGGCACGCCGACAAAAAGACCTCAATAAACGGAGAGGGAGAGCCGTAGAAGCTCTCCCTCTCACCTCACCATAACGGTCGCCGCTCGGCGACGGGCGGCAACACCGCGAATAGTTATGTTCGCTTGATCCTATTTAAAAGGCGCGCACGGCGCGGGAGTCATAATCATATTCTCTTGCATCACGAGAAATTCTCTGGTCGGCGGCGGCCACCCGTCCACGGTCTTGGTCGCTTCGGCTCGTAGCCGCTCGCGTTCGCCGGCGTCCTTGTAGGCCCACACGTGAACATATTGATTGAGCGGACCGATGAGCGTTTGCCCGGCAAAAACCAGGGGCGAGACTTTGGTGCGCGCCGCGATTACTTTGCTCCAGCGCTCCAACACCGTCGGCATTGTTCCCGGCTGATAGGTATAGGTGCGAAACTCATAGAGATTTCCGAGCTTGCCTTCGGGCAGCGGCGGCGAGAAAGGCGCCGGCTGGATGATCTTGTTTTCCTGCGTGACGATAAACTCCTGAGTCTTCGGCGGCCACTTGCCGGTTTTTCTGGCTTCGCCGCCGATTCGCTCGCGGTCTTCAAAATTTTCATAGGGCCAGACGTGCACTACACGGTTTAAACCTCCGACCTCCGAAAGCCACAACCCCAGCAGCTTCGAGAACTGCAAACGCGCCGTTAGCCCTTCGGCGAAGCGTTCCACGAAGTTGTTGGTCATGCCGGGTTTGAGCACATAAGTCCTCATTTCGAGAATCATACGACACCTCCTTCTAACCAAAGTTTTCTAACCTTTCCCACAAACCATGGAACATTTGCAACAGGCTAAAAGTTCCGCGCACTCACTCGGAAGTTCCGTAATGGTCCACAGGACCGGAGGTTGCCGCGTCCTTTTCAATCCACGCCGGTCGTCGGCCGGCCAAGAAAATCGCGAGTCAAAACTAGTCAAATTACGGCGGCCTTCGTTGAAACACACTCAGAACCCAAAAATTTCCAACGAGGATGCGTTGAGATATCCAGAGGCGGCCTTTCCTCTCACGTTTTTCAAATCCCATCTGATTTGCTAAAAGTCGAGCAGGCTCCGAATCATCAGCATCGTCATGGCTTGGAGCCTCTTCAACCCGGTAATTATTCACAGGAGGAGTTATGAAATCGCGAGCAGCCGTCGCGTGGGAAGCGGGCAAACCCTTAGTGATCGAGGAAGTCGAAGTCGCCGGCCCGGCAACGGGTGAAGTGCTTGTGAAAATCGCCGCCACCGGCGTCTGCCACACCGATGCCTACACGCTCTCCGGCAAGGATCCCGAAGGGCTCTTCCCCGCGATAATGGGGCATGAAGGCGGCGCCATCGTCATGGAAGTCGGCGCAGGCGTGACCTCGGTGAAAGCCGGCGACCACGTGATTCCGCTCTATATTCCAGAATGTGGCGAATGCAAATTTTGCCGCTCCGGACGCACCAATTTGTGTGGCGCAATCCGGGCAACTCAAGGCAAAGGCGTCATGCCGGATGGGACATCGCGCTTTTCGATCGGTGGAAAAGCGATCTTTCACTACATGGGCACATCGACATTCTCGGAATACACCGTATTGCCGGAAATCGCCGTCGCCAAGATAAACCCGGCGGCGCCGCTGGACAAAGTTTGTTTGCTCGGCTGCGGCATTACAACCGGCATCGGCGCAGTGCTGAATACAGCGAAGGTGCGACCAGGCTCAATTGCCGCCGTGTTTGGTCTGGGGGGTATTGGCTTGAGCGTCATTCAAGGGCTTGTCATGGCCAAAGCAGAGCGCATCATCGCCATCGACACCAACCATGATAAATTTGACATGGCGAAAAATTTGGGCGCCACCGATTTCATCGCTCCACAGAACAACGGCCGCCCGGTCCAAGAGGTGCTCATCGAGATGACCGACGGCGGCGTCGATTATTCGTTTGAATGTATCGGCAACGTCAAAACCATGCGTGCGGCTCTCGAGTGTTGCCACAAAGGTTGGGGCGAGTCGATCATCATCGGCGTCGCCGCGGCCGGCGAAGAGATCAGTACGCGGCCATTTCAGTTGGTCACCGGCCGGGTATGGCGAGGCACCGCGTTCGGCGGCGTCAAGGGCCGCTCCCAACTGCCCGGCTATGTGGAAAAATATTTGAGCGGCGAGATCAAATTGGACCCGATGATCACACACAAACTGCCGTTGGAACGGATCAACGAAGCCTTTGACCTCATGCACGAAGGTAAAAGCATTCGATCAGTGATCGAGTTTTGATCCGCGCGTTAAGTTCTCGAACACTATTCTTGGTGGTTGGCGGCTCGCCGCGGCGCAACATGCGGAAGCGGACGAGCGGCGGCGAATTAGCCGGAAATCTCACTGGTTTTTGGCGCAAATACGGCTTGCAGTTTAGGAAATTTCTTTCTATAAGAGAGCCCTAGTGGGCTTTTCCGGTCTCCACAAAAAATTCCACGCGATAGAATTCGGCGAAAGGAACAGCGATGAACAAGAAGATCAAATTTCGCGTCAACGGCAAAAGAGTCGAGGCTGAGGTTCCAACCAATCGCCTCCTGATCGATTGCTTGCGTTACGATCTCGGATTAACCGGTACGAAAGAAGGCTGCAGCGTCGGGGTGTGCGGCGCCTGCACCGTTTTGATGGACGGTGACATGATCAGTTCCTGCCTGACTTTGGCAGTCATGGTGGAGGGGCGCGACATCACCACCGTAGAAGGGCTGGCCAAAAACGGCGAGCTCAACCCGGTGCAAAAGAGTTTCATCCAATACGGCGGATTCCAGTGCGGTATTTGCACGCCGGGCCAAGTTGTCGCGGCAACCGCGTTGCTCAAAGAAAATCCCAAGCCCAATGAGGACGAGATCAAAGACTGGATGATGGGTAACCTTTGCCGCTGCACCGGTTACTACAAAATCATCGAATCGATCCAGAAAGCGCACCAATTCGCCAAATAAAAGGACACAGCCATGATACCTTTCGAATACCGCACCCCGAAAAATCTCAAAGAAGTCCATGCGACGCTGAAAGAGTTCGGCGCCGACGCTAAATTGATCGCCGGCGGCACCGCGCTGGTGATCATGATGATACAGCGCCTGGTGCGACCCAGCTGTTTGGTCAGTCTTCGTTCCGTGCGCGGCTTGAACGGGGTTGAAGTGAAGGACGGCGGACTGAGCATCGGCGGCTTGGCGACGCACCGCGAAGTCGAAAGCTCGTCGCTGCTGCGGCGTCGCTTGCCCATGCTGGCGGAGACCTATCATCACGTCGCCACGCTGCGTATTCGCAACATGGCGACTGTGGGCGGCGGTCTGGCGCACGCGGATCCCAATCAAGACCCGCCGCCGAGCCTGATCGCCCTCGGCGCAACTTTAAAGGCGACTTCGGCGAACGGCAGTCGGGTTATACCGCTCGATGAATTCTTCAAGGATTATTACGAAACGGTTTTGAATCCCGACGAAATCATCACCGAAGTTTTCGTTCCTAAATTAGCTCCCAATACCGGCGCAGCCTACATCAAATTCCTACCGAGAACTGCGGACGACTACGCAACGGTCTCGGCTGCCGCGGTCTTGACGCTGGACAAAGCCAAGAAGAATATCGCGGATGTGCGAATCGCCCTGGGCAGCGTCGGCGTAACGCCGATCCGCGCAACGGCTGCCGAAGCCCTCTTGCGCGGCCAGCCTTTGAAGGCGGAAGCATTCGCCGCAGCCGGCGAGAAGGCCAAAGAAGCCGTCGATCCGGTCAGCGATTTTCGCGGTTCGGCGGCGTACAAGAAAGACATGGCCGCGGTATTCGTTCGGCGCGCGCTGGAGAAAGCCCTCGCCGATATTCGCCAGCAGGCACGAGCCAAGTCGGCGCCGAAACCGGCCAAGAAAAAAGCTGTTAAAAAGAAGGGTAAGAGACGGTGAAGTTTAGCCAGACTGCACAGATTCCCGTAGCCCGTGAACCGCTGTGGAATTTTCTGATGGACGTGCCCAAAGTGGCCAAGTCGCTGCCTGGCGTTGAATCAGTAAGCAAGATCGACGATACGACCTACGAAGGCGTGCTGACCATTCGCGTGGGTCCGATCAAGCTCAATCTGCAGGGCAAGATAATCCTCGAAGAGCAAAACAAAAACGATTGGCGCGCGGCGCTGCGTGCCGAGGCAAAAGATCGCATGGCGGCCGGCGCGGTCAACGGCAAGACCCGCATGACGCTCAAAGAGCTCAGCGCAAACGAGACCGAGTTGGTCGTCGAAACCGACGTGAATATTTTGGGCAAGATCGGTGAATTCGGTCAGCCGATCATTCGCAAGAAAGCGGATACCATGCTCAAAGAATTTGTCGACAACATCAAGAAGCAGTTAACCGGGAAATAACTTCGAAGACTGCTCTGTGGTACTCTCTTCGTCTTCTTCATCCATCGTTTCTTTTTCGACAACTCGGCCGAGGACTCGGTTGTAACAGTCCTCGGCGAGTTTTTTTCGTCCCGCCGAATTGTCGGCATAATGAAAACACTCGATTCTCGGCTGGATGGTCACCAGTGCTTCGATGCTGTGAAGCCCCAGCAGTTTCCAAAAATGCGATACGAAGTCCATTTCACCGTACCAGTAGACCGTATCTCGATTGGCCACGCTGACCGGCTTGTCATCGATGGTCTTGTAGGTGAGCGTCGCCGGAACGATGATCGATCGGTTGCGCAGCGGCGCCGCGAAAGGCACGGTTTGAAAGGGCAGCAATTTTTCGCCGTTCGTCGACGTGCCTTCGGGAAACAAGAGAACATTTGCCTCCTGCTTGAGTTTTCGCGCGATCTCGTCGACCGTTGACCCCGATTCCTCTTTTTTCTGCCGGTTAATAAAAATCGTTCCGCACAGGACGTTCCATTGGCCGACCACCGGCCAACTCTTCACCTCTCGTTTGGAGACGAATAGGATCGGAAAGATGCTGCCGAGAACGATCCCGTCGACATAACTCACATGGTTGGCGATAATGACGTAACCGCCCCGTTCCATTTGGCCCTCGTCACCCGTCACGGTAACTTTGATGTTGAGGATCAGTCGGAGTAAAAGGGTAAAATTTCGATTCACTCGACTGATAATTTTCCAGCGATTTGGCAGCCCGAGAATGAAAACCCACAAATGAACCATCGCCGCCAAGGCGAAAAAGAAAACCCATAGCGATAGGAAAGCGGTCAATTTAAGCAGGCGCATCGCTGACCTTAACGTCCGTTAATCCGAGACGCTTAAGATATTCTTCTTTTAGCGCGCCGAAATCCAACAGCAAGAAAAAATCAGCGGTGCCGAATTCATGGTCCAGCGCTGGCGGTCCGCAAACCAGCGCGCCGATTCGCAAATAGCCCTTGATCAAACTCGGCAATTTTTGAAACAGTGCCGGCTCATCGGTGATTGGCACATCGTCGGCGAGGCCGCTGAAGTTACATTCGTCCAGGGGTGAGACTCGATAGCTATCCGCAGCGTAGTATTTGTTCTTGAGCACAGTGAACATGGCGCTCACATCGGCTATATCGGTCGTATATAAGCTGCCGCAACCGAAAAGGTATCTTACGTTGTGCTTGCGAACCTGCTCGGCGATCGCTTCCCACATGAGCGGGATGAGCGCCCGATCACGGAAATCTTTGCGCGCGCAGGAGCGGCCAAGCTCCATCAATTCACCATCGAGAAGTTTGATACGGGACAAGTCGAATTCTTTCTCGGAATAAAAGCCGATATGTCGGCGTGCCTGGGAGCCCTGCATCAAACGGTAGGTGCCGACGACGTCTCCGCTTTTGAGATCACGGACAATCAGGTGATCGCAATAGGCGTCGAACTCGTCGATGTCCAGACCTCGCTCGTAAGACGATTTCAATCCTTTGTTGAGCTCCAGGTTGAAAACTTGAAATCGCAGCCGCTGAGCCTGCTCGATCTCGCTCGGCTCCGTGGCGATCTTGACTTCAAAATCAGGCATGCAGCTAGAAAACTAACACACCGATCATCGATTGAAAACCGAGCGGGCCACTATCGCGGTGAAGCCTTCATCGTCGTCGGCGCTGAAACAGCGTTGCCGCAAGCGTTCGCGGCGCACGACTGACGGGAGATTACATGATGAGAATTCTGGGTGATGACATTTAGCGATGCTGCCATTTCGGCGCGCGCTTTTCGAGAAACGCTTTGACGCCTTCCTCGACATCGTGGGTCTGGAGCAGATCCGCGCAGTAGATTTGCTCGGAGCGCTTGAGGGCCTCGGAGAATCCTTGCAATGACAGCTCGCGCAAACCTTTCAATGTAAGCCGCAGCACCGCGCCGCTTTTGCCGAGAAGCTCTTCCAGCAGAGCTTTTATTCCTCTGTCAAGCTCATCATCGGCGACAACCCGGTTGATCAATCCCATAGCTTGCGCCTCGCGAGCGGAAAAACGGCGCCCGGTGAGAATCATTTCGGCCGCCCGATGATAACCGATCAAGCCGGCAAAGCGCGCCAAGGCCACCGGCGGGTAGCAGCCGACATGAATCTCGGGCGTGGCAAAGGAACTATCTTCCGAAGCGACGATCAAGTCACACGAGCTGGCGACTTCGCAGCCGCCGCCGAGACAGACGCCGCGAACTAGGGCGATGGTAACCTGGGGTAAGGCCAGGAGCTTGCGAATGACACCGTGCACGACGTCGAGCATGTCGGGGACCTTTTCAATCGTGTGCTCCCGAATGTCCACTCCTGCGGAAAACGCCCGCTCACCAGCGCCCTGCAACACGACGACATCGACGGTGAGGTCCGCGGCACAATCATCGAGCGCACGATCCAGCTGCCGCAAAAGCGCGATATCAAAAACATTCAAAGGCGGGCGATCCCAGGTGATCCTGAGTACCCGTTCGTTTCGTTCGATCACTAGCCCCATATGAATTCCGGTATTGGTTTAGCCAGGGAAACAAGAACTGAACAGTTTGAGGCAAATTTTGACCCTTTTCATAAACCATGCCGCGCTCACTTACAAGGAACACCGTCGAAGATAAGTTTGACAAAGAAAATGGCAGCACTTAAACTCATAATTCGCGATACCTCCAAGGAGGGTTTTTATGAAGCGAGCACGAATCTTGGTGATCGGTCTTCTTTGCGTCTTCAGTCTGAGCGCCCAGTTGGCTCTTGCGGCACCGGATGAATATGACGACAGCCAATCTCATCCGTTGAGAGTTGCCGCTTACTTGGCCTATCCAGTCGGCTGGTTAGCCGAATGGCTCGTATTTCGGCCATTTCATTTTCTTGTGAGCGCGACCGAGCCCCAGGAAGCCTTTTTTGGCCATCGTTCGCATCCGCCGGTCTTGGCCGAGCCGCAGCCGATGCAGGACTACGGCGTGACTAAACGTGTGCCACTCAAACAAGCCGCAATGCAGTCGGCAACAACGGCTCCCGTCGTGACCGCGGAAAAAGTACGAGTTGTCGAAGTGCCCGTAGAAAAACTCGTCATCAAGGAAGTCGCCAAGATCGTCGAAGTGGAAAGGATCCTATTCCCGGCAGTGGCTTTTCGCTTCGATTCCGCGGAGCTTTCAGATCTCGGCAAGGGCCAAGTCTTTCTGGCGGCACAACGACTTAAAGATAAGGCCGATCTAATCATCGTTATCGAAGGCCACACGGACACCAGGGGCGGCGATGAGTACAATCAAAAGCTCGCACAGCGTCGCGCCCAGACTGTGATGAGCGAGCTTTCCGCTCAGGGGATTGAGCCCGGCCGCATGTCGGCAGCCAGCCTTGGCGAAACCAAACCCTTGATCGCACAGGAGACCGACTGGGCGCGCGCCGTCAACCGCCGCGTCGAGTTTCAGGTGAGGGCAGCACGCTAGGCGAATTTAAATTGCCGTTTCAAAGCCCAGCCTGATGAAGGCTGGGCTTTTTTTTCGCTCTCGAACCGGTCAGAATTGCCGTAACGCGTCTCATTTCTAGAAAATGACTTACATCCCCCACGACCGCTACTATAAGAAAGCCAAACAGGAGGGCTATCGCTCGCGCGCCGCATATAAATTGCTCGAATTGCAACAACGTTTGCGCCTCTTGCACTCCGGCGACGCGGTTGTGGATCTCGGCGCGGCGCCCGGCGGCTGGCTGCAAGTCGCTGGCAAGATTGTCGGTCAGAACGGCAAAGTAATCGGCGTCGATCTACAATCGATCAAACCATTTAACCAGAGCAATATTTTCCTTCTCGCGGGCGACATTGCCGCTCTGGAGATCCAAGCGAAGATCAAGGAGCTTCTTGGTGGCCGAGCCGACTGTGTATTGTCGGACCTGGCGCCCAAACTGAGCGGCATTCGCGATGCCGACATGGCGCGTTGCTTAGACCTCAATCGAACTGCGCTGCGAGTTGCGGTCGAAATATTACGACCAGGCGGCGCAATACTGATCAAAAGTTTTATCAGCGACGATCTCCAACTCTTCACCGATGAATTGAAGCGCGATTTTTCTTCGGTACAGCGAACCAAACCGGAAGCGACTCGCCAGGGCTCGTCGGAGTTTTATTTTTACGCCAAGGGATTTAACGCCAATGTCAGCGTTGCCAACTGACACGGCACTCGGCGTCGTAGTGAATTTCCATGCCTGAACTGAGAAAAGACCCGGTCACCGGCCGGTGGGTTATC
>Ga0184640_10000261_pt1 | contig 13248 bp, 10 predicted proteins | sample PLM31_200_b2_FD_133161 | JGI IMG/M metagenome (GOLD analysis project Ga0184640, IMG submission 133161) | Groundwater sediment microbial communities from an aquifer in East River, Colorado, USA - PLM3-1_200_b2 | ecosystem: Environmental > Terrestrial > Soil > Riparian zone | place: USA: East...
CCGCTGGGCCTCGAAGGTGCTCCCTATCTAGTTGAGCGCGGTATTTCGCTCGTCGGTCTCCAGGAAGAAAAAGAAGTGTTCTCCGGCTCGGCGCGCGAGGCCTGCCGAGGTTTTCCCGCCAACGTCAACGTAACGGGAGCAGTGGGTTTGGCGGGTATCGGTCCGGATAAAACTCGTGTAAGAATTCTCGCCGTGCCGGGGTTAACGCGGAATTGTCATGACATCGATGTCGAAGGCGAATTCGGCAAGCTCCACGTGCACATCGAAAACATTCCCAGCGAGAATCCAAAAACCGGCAAGCTTACGGCTCTGTCCATCATTCGCGCCGTGCAAGACGCCGTCGATCCGGTGCGCATTGGCAATTAAGGGTCGAGGATGGAGGATAGAGGATCGAGGATCGCAATCTTTCATCCTCCATCTTCAATCCTCGACCAAGATTTCTAATGAACAACAGCGACTTGATCGTCCGCACCCTTGAGCGAAACGGCGTGCGCTGGGTGTTCGGCGTGCCGAGCGGGCCGGTGCTGCCGCTGATCGATGCGCTGCGTCGCAGCTCGGTTGAATTCGTGCTCACCGCCAACGAAACTTCGGCTGGATTCATGGCTTGTGCTGTCGGATATCTGACTGGCATCCCCGGCGTCTGCGTTTCGACTGTCGGACCGGGCGCGACCAATCTCACGACCGGCGTCGGCTGCGCCTGGTTGGACCGCGCGCCGTTGCTAGCGATTACTTGCAACGTCGCGACTCCATGGCTTGAACGGCGCATCCAGATGCGCATCGATCATAACGCGCTGTTCCGACCGCTGACGAAGGCGACATTTTCTTTTCAAGGAAGTCCCGTCGAAAAAACGTTGAGCGAAGCGATCGCGATCGCCACGACGGAGCCGCCGGGACCTGTCCATATCGATCTGCCCGAGGATATCTCGCGAGCTGAACAGCCGGAGTTTGCTGCGTCGATAGCCGCATCATGCGGGCTTTCAGATCTGTCACAAGAGCTCAAAGAAATTATTTCGACAGCGCTTGCCAATTCGCATCGGCCCCTGCTGCTTACCGGATTGACCTTCACGCGCAGCAAGAGCGGAGAGAAGTTGCTGCAGTTCATTGAACGGCAACGGCTTCCTTTCGTCTCAACGATGCACGCCAAAGGCTTCTTGCCGGAGAACCATGCTAATTGGATGGGCGTGATCGGTCGGGCGCGGCGCACCGACGTAAAGGCCTTCACCGACCGAGCGGATCTAATCATTGCGATCGGCTACGACCCGATCGAAATCAACTACGAAGAATGGGCCGGTGCAATTCCAATTATTCACGTGAGCAGCGAAGCCGCCGAGTGCAGCGACGGATTGAATTTCCTGTGGAACAAGGCCTGCGATCTCGACGCAGCGATTACCGCGATGAGCGGCATCGAGCCTGCTGCCAACGACTGGTCGGCGCCGGAATGGCGGCGCCATCGCGCGACGTTGGAGCGCGCGCTCAGACCGAGCTGCAGCGGTTTCGCCGCGTATCAAGTCTTGGATATTGTGCGCGAGAGATTACCGCATGACGGCATCCTCGCCTACGATGTCGGCGCGCACACGCACCAGATCGCGACCCAGTGGCGCAGCGAATTGCCGCGCACGCTGCTTTCGACCAATGGCTGGTCGTCGATGGGCTACGGCATGCCTGCCGCCTTCGCGGCGAAACTCGTATGTCCCGATCGCTCGGTGGTCGGAGTTGTCGGTGACGGCTGCTTTCAAATGACCGTCGGCGAGTTGGCGCTCGCCCGGCGCTTGAATCTTGCCGTGCCCACCATCGTGCTCAACGACGGTTGGCTGGGGCTCATGAAGGTAAAACAGGAACGGAAGAACTATCCGCTTTCAGGGGTTTTCCTCAGCGTGCCGGCGGAATCGCCGCCGCATTATTTCGGCGTGCCTTGCCGGCCGGCCAAGACGCCGGAAGAATTCCGCCAAGCGATTGACTGGAGTTTTGCTCTTGATGGGCCGAGTGTCATCGAGGCGTTCATCGACGTGGAGGCCTATTCCACGACAGTTTTCGATTGAGCGCCACGCTTCTCCATGGCCGATTTCCCGCCTACGCGAGACCCGTTTCGCTGGACTATCCTGGCACTGATCAGCGTTTCGCACATCATCGGCGCAGCGGCCCAATATGGCATCAACACGCTGGCACCGTTTTACCAAGAGGAGCTTGGCCTTTCGCGCGCTCAAGTCGGCTTGTTTTTTTCTTCCTTCTATCTGGCAATGACCGGCGCCTCGTTCGGCACCGGCTGGCTCGCCGACCGCTTCGGCGTGCGCAAGACGACGATGTACGGACATTTGCTGGTCGGCATCTGCACGATCGCGGCGGCGTTTTCGCCGTCGTTCGAGTTCGGCTGCGCGAGTTTTTTTCTCGCCGGTCTCGGTTACAGCTTTCTCAATCCTGCATCGACTATCGGCGTCATGGCTTGGTTTCACCATGACGAGCGGGCCACGGCCATGGGCGCCAAACAGACCGGCGTGCCCGGTGGCGGCGTGCTGGCGGCGATCTTGGCGCCGTCGATGGTGCTGGTCATCGGCTGGCGCGGCGCGCTGGCCGCTCTGGGTATCATCAATTTCCTATTTGGCTTTTTATATGCGGCGCTCTGGCGCGAACCGGCGAACGATCCTTCCGCGCGCGCCGATCACAGCGGCAGCCGCGAGATTCAGGAATCATTGAACGTCTGGGGACTGCTGCCGATAAGCTGCGCGACGGCGATCTATTTGATCGGCCAGATGGTCTTAATCACGTACGTGCCGCTCTACCTAAAAGACGCGATGGATTTTTCACCCTATTGGGCAAGCCAGGCGCTGGCTCTGACGCAGGCAGGAGCGATGGTCGGGCGGGTCGGCTGGGGCGTCGCCAGCGACCGCTTATTCGGCGGCAGGCGCAAAATCGTGCTCATCATCATTGGCGTCTTGTCGGCTTTGTCCATCGGCGCGCTAGGCTTCATGGGCGCCGGATCATCGTACTTTTTTCTATTGCCGATTCTTTTTCTTGCCGGGGTCTGCATTGTCGGTTACCAGGGAGTTTCCTATGCGCTCATCGGCGAGATCGCCGGCAAGGCCCGAACCGGCGCGGGCTTAGGAATGATGATCACGATCAACGCCGGCGCAGCGACGCTAGGCACGCCGGTATTCGGCTACATCGTGGACCGGACCGGCTCTTACGCGATCGGTTGGCAAGTACTGGCGGCGACAATTTGTGTCGGTATCCTCGGCTTGGCGATTTTGCTGAAGGAACCGAAGCGAGCTGCGCGATCACAATAGCGTGCGAGGAGTCGTCCGAGTGCTTCACTGCGTCGTGTCACAGCGGAAATTTTACATCAAATCTGTAAATGCAAATCTCAGTCAAGCGACTCCAACCGACTACCACTGCTCGATGCAGTAAATCTTGGTTTGTACTTTGGTGCAGTAGAGATGGCGCTTACAACTGACTTTGATGAATTTTCCTCGGATGAAAGAAAGGCTTCGATACGAATAGTAACAGCTTGTTGACCGAGCAAACTCCCGGTGTTAGCGTTGGGCCGGTAGCGGCGGAGGCTCGCGGAATGGTTGTGGCAATAGCGGGCCATCATTCGGCCGGAAAGGAGCTTCCATGGCGACTCGAGCCGAAACCCCCGGTTTGACTGTCCTATCCTCGGCAAATTCGGAAATCTCCGGTTTATACCAGCAAGGTATTATCGCAGGCGTTTTAGGCGCGGCGACCATTGCGGTTTGGTTCTTCATCGTCGACATCGTCAGTGGCCATCCATTTTACACGCCCAACGTGCTTGGCACTGCGCTTTTCCGTCGTGGCGCCGGTCTCGATCAGCCGCAAACTTTGCCGATCTCGTTTGAGATGGTGTTGGTCTACACCTGGGTTCATGGTCTGGTTTTCTGCGCGATCGGCGGATTGGTCTCCAAGCTGCTCGAGTTAGCCGAGCAGAACGTAAACGCAGGCTTCGGAATTCTACTGCTATTTGTCATTTTCGAGTTTGGCTTCGTCGGCGCCGCGTTCATCTTCGCCGAGCCGATTCTTCACGCGTTGACCTGGCCTTTGGTTCTCATCGGCAATCTGTTGGCGGCGGCGGTAATGGCGGCCTATTTCTGGCGTCATCACGCCTCGATGAAGATAAGTCCCTGATTGGCGGAGAGCGAGATCTTGCAACGTTCAATGCTCGCTTTCCTGAGTTCTAAATTGCCGCATCGATCGGCGGCTGACCGAAGGAGGTGATCGCGATGGCAGTTATTACTATCTATCAAGGCGCATCAGGCAGCGGTGAAGAGCTGGCACGGGAGGTGGCGGAATCCTTAGGTTACCGCTGCGTCAGTCGAGAAGTTCTCGTTGAGGCCAGTCTACGGTACGGCATACCGGAGGCAAAGCTGAACGACGTCATCGAAAGGGAGGCGAATTGGTGGAAACGCTTTGTGGAAAATCTGGAGCCGTATCGGATCGCCTTACAAGCGGCCTTATGTGAGATCGCCGTGACGGCGGAGCAAAACGGCTTGGTCTACCACGGGCACTTAGGACATGAGCTCCTGCCCGGTTTCAAACATGTCTTGAAAGTATTGTTGACGGCGCCAATGGACACGCGTATCGAACAAGTAAGAGCGCGAAATGATCTCAGTGAGAGCGCCGCACGCCGTTACGTGGAGGAAGTCGATAAGGCCCGCAGCCGCCGGTTGTTGGCAATGTTCGGAGTCGATTGGCGCGACGCCAGCCGATTCGATTTGGTTGTGAACCTCGGACGAATGAGCATTGCGGCGGCAAAACATCTGATCTGCGAAACGGTAGGCTTGCCGGATTACCAGGTGACTCCAGCGTCCAAGCAGGCCTTCGCGGATTTCGCCCTGGCATCGCGAATCAAAGCGGTATTAGCGATGTCCTCCGACATGCCGAATTCTCGACTCGACGTCAGGGCGTCGCAAGGGATCATCGCGGTTTCCGGCTCGATTCCAACTTGGCTATCCGAGGAAACTCTTGTTGCAAAAATCCGCCAGATTCCCGGGGTCAAGCGAGTGAACGCAGACATCGTTCAAGTGCCCGATATGGGCGTGGCAGAGTGGCCGTGATGTCGAGGCGGCGCGCGCTCACGTCGGGTCGTACGGTGTCGATGGGAAGACTCTTGCGGATCGGAACTCTAGCGTGCTGCCTAGGCTTGGCCGCGCCGGCAAGCGGCGCCGAGCAAGAAAAATCAAAATCAGCCGTACCCGACGAATTGACCGACGCCTGGGAGCAATTTCAGCGAACGCTGCAAGATTGGGGCGGACGCATACGGGAACGCTTCGGCGCAAGAGCCTCTCGCGAAGAGCGGCCGACGATTACTCAAATGCTGACTATCAAGGAATATCTTGGGCTGTCGGCGGATCAAGTGAAGAAGCTCGAGCAACTGCGCGACAATTTCCAGCGCCAGAGCATTCGCAACGAGGCTGACGTGAAAATCGTTGAATTGGACATCGCCGCGTTGCTCGATAATCCGGCGGTTGAGGTCGCAAAAGTCGAAGCGAAGATTCGCGAAGCGGAAAAGCTGCGCGCCGATCTGCGCATCGCGCGCGTCCGCGCCATCGAGCAGGCCAAAGCGGTGCTGACGCCCGAGCAGCGCAAGAAGTTCTACGAGAACGTCGAGACTCGTTCGGCACGCCCGCCCCGCAGCGGACAAAACCCGCCGGCTACGGAAAAAGAACAACCTTCCCCGTAGTTTTGCGGCCCTCCAATTGTCGGTGCGCTTCGGCGGCTTCGGCCATTGAGAACGTCTTATCGATGCGCAGTCGCAGCTTTCCCGTCGCAGTCCAATTGAATAGATCGCCGCTGCGCTGCAAAAGCTCAGCGCGAGTGAGCGTGTAATGCGCCAAGCTTGGGCGGGTGAGAAACAGCGAACCCTTCGCCGCCAATTTTCCCGGATCGAGAGGCTGCACCGGGCCGCTCGACTGCCCAAACAGCACGAGATAGCCGCGCGGGCGCAGACAGTCGAGGCTCTTGTCGAAGGTGGTCGCGCCGACCGAATCGTACACCACATGGACGCCCTGGCCGTCGGTGATTTTTTTCACTTCGGCGAGGAAATCACTCTGCGTGTAAAGAATCACTTCATCCGCGCCGGCTTGTTTGGCAAGCTGCGCTTTTGCTTCCGTGGAAACCGTGCCGATCACTGTTGCGCCGAGCGTCTTGGCGATTTGGATTAGCAACAGTCCCACGCCGCCGGCCGCGGCGTGAACCAGGGCGGTGTCGCCTTGCTTGAGCGCATAGGTGCTATGCGTGAGATAGTGCGCGGTCATCCCTTGCAGCATCAGCGCCGCTGCCGATTTCGCGTCGATGTTGGCGGGCACCGGCGCGAGCTTTGCCGCCGGCACGATCGCGTATTCGGCATAGGAGCCGGGAATCATCGCATAGGCGACACGATCGCCTTTCTTAACTTCAGTCGCGCCGTCGCCGACGGCGTCGACGACGCCCGCGCCTTCCATGCCGAGAGTAAATGGCGTCTGCAGCGGATAGAGCCCAATTCGGTGGTAAATATCGATGAAATTGAGACCGATGGCTTCGATCTTGACGCGCGCCTCGCCGGTTTTCGGCTGAGGAACGGGGATATCTTCATTGGTCAAAACTTCCGGGCCGCCGTATTTATACACTCGTACTGCCTTCATGGGATTCCTCTTGTTTGGATCGAGTCAGTACTCGGTGAAATCCGGCCAGTGGCGCTTTCGCCTTCACAACGCCGTGGTACTCGGCGGCGGCCTGCGGTGGTGTGTTGCTTGCTCGTAGGCGTAGGCGAACTTGATCAGGTTGCCATCGTCGTACGGGCGGCCGATGAAACAGACGCCGGCGGGCAAGTTGTCGCGAGTGAAGCCGGCGGGGACAACGATTGTCGGCACGTAGACCAAGAACGTATTCAGATGCGGCGCGCCTTTTTGATCGACGAAGGGCGGATTCACGCCGTCTTTGATCAGCGTCGGCTGATGCTCGACGGCTTTGTGCGCGATGGCGTCGAGTTTGTGATCGGCCATGACTTTCAAAAAAATCGTCATCAGCTCGTCTTGCGCTTTCAGGCTCTCGTAATGTTTGCTCGCGTCGGGAATTCGCTTGAAACGATCCTGCGAGCGTTTGACGACTTTGGCGAAGTCGGGTGAAGCGATGGCTTCCTCGGGCGTCTTGAACGGCGCGCTGGCGCTGCGGCCATAGTAATTTTTAAACGACTGATCGGTTTCTCCCGGTCCGCCCGAGCGCTTTGCAAGCAGCTCTTTTATCTTCGGAATCACGATCGGATCGACGATCTCGGCGCCGGCGGCCTTGAGCTCGCCGATGGCTCGGTCAAATACTTCCGAGACTTTTTTGAAATCTTCCGAATCCGGTTCTGCGTTGAGGCCGATGGATTCGCGTAGAATGCCCAAGCGCGCGCCTTTGAGTCCGTCTTTGTTCAAAAATTTTGCGAAGCTGTCGGGAATATGGCCGACGCCGCGCGCTGTGATCGGATCCTCCGGATCGTAGCCGACCATGACGTCCAACAGAGTCGCCAAGTCTTTCACGGTGCGCGCCATCGGTCCGAGGGAGCCGAAAATTTCCGGCCAGCAGCCGTAGACGCCGCCGCGGCTGACCAGGCCGGCGGAAGGGCGCATACCGCTGATGCAATTCCACGTCGATGGCCGGCGGATCGAGGCGAGGCCTTCTTGACCGACGCCTACTGTGGAGAAATTCGCCGAGACCGATGCAGCGGAGCCGCCGGAAGAACCGCCGACGGTGCGCTCGGTGTCGTAGGGGTTGCGCGTCGAGCCGAAGAGCGAGCCGTGGGTGTCGCCGCCACCGAGCTCGCCGAGCGTCGCTTTGCCTAAAATGATCGCGCCGGCTTTGCGCAATTTTTCTGCGACAAAAGAATCGCGATCCGGGAAGTAATCCTTGAATAAAACCGAACCCAACGTCGTCGGCATGCCTTTGACATCGGCTTGGTCTTTGACGATCACGGCAATGCCGTGCAAGGGACCGACAGGACCGGATGCTCTATAAGCTGCATCGAGACGATCGGCTTCTTTGAGCGCGTCGTCATTGATCGTGATGATCGCGTTGATGTTGGGGCCTTGTTTGTCGAACGCGTCGATACGGTCGAGATAGGTTTGCACCAACTGGCGACAGGTCAGACTACCGGATTTGTAAGCGGTGTGGATATCGTCGATCGTCGCTTCAAGAATATTGAATGATGTGTTTGAAGTCATCTAACTTCCTTTCCAGGAGTTTATTTGCGCGCGGTAAGAAGGACCAACATCGCCAAGCTGGGAAGCAAAATGTCGCGGAAGCTGTGTGGTTGACGGTTTCTCTTTTTCGACTTTATCTATCGAGCGATACCTTGTCGCCGCGATTATTAGCTTATCCACGGCGCAGACAAGCTTGACAGCCCCCAAACCGCGCGCAATCCTAACTCGTTTCATACGGAGAAAACAATGACGAAAAATCCATACCAGCAAGCCCAAAATCTGTTGGAAAGGACTTCCGTGAGCAGCTGCCTGTTGCGTTGAAATTAGCCGGGGAATTATGCTGTTTAAGTCAAACTGGTGTAGACTCTCGGTCATGCTACGCTGAGGAGTTAATAATGGCGAGAATCGTTTTAGGGCTGGCGACTTCGCACAGTCCGATGCTCAGTGCGCCCGTGGAACTGTGGACCACGGGCTTTGGCGCGAAGGACGCCCTCGATTCCAGGCTGGGAGATTTTCAAGAGCTGCGCCGGCTCAATAGCGCGCGGGTCGCTCAAGAGCTCAGCGCTGAAAAATTACTGGAGCGCCATCGCGCGGTGCAAAGCGGCATCTCGGCGCTTGCCGATGCCTTGGCCCGTTATTCACCGGACGTGGCGTTGATCATCGGCAACGATCAATACGAGTTATTCCGCGAAGACCATGTTCCCGCCGTCAACGTCCACTGGGGCGATGCGATCGAGCGCGCTCCGGTCCAACTCGAAAACGTCCCCGCATTTCGGCGCGCCTCAATGTGGGCGTATTATCCGGAGCGGCCGGAAAAATATCCATGCAACGCTGCTTTGGCTCGGCATGTGATCGAGTCTTTGATCGACCGGGAGTTCGATGTTTCGCACACTCGGGTAGTTCCTCCGGATCGGGAAATCGGCCACGCGTTTACTTTCGTCGTGCGCCGGCTGATGACGAACCGGATCATTCCCCAGGTTCCGGTGATGTTGAATACCTACTATCCGCCGACGCAGCCGACGCTTCGTCGCTGCTACGCGCTCGGCCGCGCCTTGCGAGCCGCCATCGACAGTTGGGATGAAGAGAAATCCGTGGCGATTATCGCGTCGGGCGGTTTGTCGCACTTCGTTGTCGACGAGGAGCTCGATCGCGGAATGTTGGCCGCCATGGAGAAAAAAGATGCCGCGGCAATATGCCGCTGGCCGGAATCCAAGTTCCAACTGGGCAGCTCGGAGATAAAAACCTGGGTTGTCCTCGCCGGCGCGATGGAAGAAAGCGCGTTGCAAATGCGCGTGCGCGATTACTTACCTTGCTATCGATCCGATGGCGGTACGGGAGTCGGAGCAGGTTTTGCCGAATGGGTTTAGGTCTAACAAGGCGGCTAATAATCCTCCGTTCATCCTTCGACAATGCTCAGAGCCCGTCCTGAGTGTATCGAAGGAACGAACGGCGGTAACTTTGAATTCATTGAATCTACTCAGGTTCGTGATTATTCCGATCGGAGTGCTTATCGGAGTCTAACACCACGATGCGAGCTATGTCCCGGCGCGTCGCCGGATTCGGCACAACCGTTTTCGTCGAGATCAACGATCTCGCGCGGCAACATAATGCGGTTAATCTCGGCCAGGGCGCACCCGACTTTGACAGCCCGCCGGAAGTCCTCGCGGCGGCGGTCAAAGCTGTAAACAGCGCGATGAATCAATACGCGCCCGGTATCGGCTTGCCGGCGGCACGCGAGGCGATCGCCGGGCACGCTCAACGGTTCTACGGGCAGAAACTAAATCCAGAGACCGACGTTCTCGTCACCGCCGGCGCGACCGAGGGAATCTTTGCTGCCATCCTTGGGCTCACCGATCCGGGCGACGAAGTGATCGTCTTCGAGCCGGTCTACGATACCTACGTGCCGGACATGGTGATGGCCGGCGTGACGCCGCGTTACGTTCCGTTGCGTGGCGACGACTGGACGTTCGATCCGGATGAGCTGGCGAAAGGTTTCAATCAACGCACGCGCGCCATCATCGTGAACACGCCGCATAATCCAACCGGAAAGGTTTATTCGCGCGACGAGCTGCAGACGATCGCCGCGCTCTGCCAGCAGCGTGATGTGATCGCGATCACCGACGAGGTTTACGAGCACATCCTTTACGATGACGCGATCCACACCCGAATCGCGACGCTGCCCGGGATGCAAGATCGCACGCTCACGGTCAGCAGCTTGGGAAAAACCTTCAGCGTCACCGGCTGGAAAATAGGCTGGGCGGTCGGCCCGGTTGATTTGGTGAGTGCGGTCAACCAGGCGCACCAATTCATTACCTACGCAGTCGCGTCGCCCCTGCAGGCAGCCGCCGCAACCGCTCTCAATTTACCGTCTCAGTTTTTTGAAAATCTGCAGGCGAATTATCAGGTGAAGCGGGATATGCTGTTCAATGCACTTAGAAACGCCGGCTTCAAAGTTTTCAAGCCGCAAGGGAGTTACTTCATCATGGTCGATTGGCGCGGCGTCGCGCCCAAGCGCGTTGAGGACGACGTCCAGTTCGCCCAATGGCTGATTCGCGAAGTTGGCGTTGCCTGCATCCCGCCCAGCGCTTTTTATCAGGAATCCGACAAACACCTGGGCAAATTTCTCGCTCGTTTCGCGGTTTGCAAAAAAGACGAAACGCTGGCAGCCGCGGCGGAGAGATTGGCAAAGCTGGGCAAATATTAAGGCAGTTGAGATTGAGTCCTCCACCAAGAGGCAAGACCTAATCACCGCCCGGCGGAATCTGCGGTGAAGATCATTAAGTTTTAAATTCGGATTTGTTTCGCGACGCCAACGTTGTAGGATTGAGGAAATCAGGCTCAGGAGAAGCCTATGGCCGAGCCGCTTCAATCCGTTCGCGAGTTAAATTTCACGCCACTGTTAGATGTTTTTCCTTCTCCCGCCGATTGGCGCGATGTGTTTGTCTATTTCTTGCTGGTGGACCGCTTCGATAACAACCAGAAAGGCTTGCGTCCCTACACCGGCGCGGAGCCGAGAGGCCGAGATGCAAAGCAAGGAAAAATTTTTCAAGGCGGCAATCTCAAAGGAATCATCCGCCGTCTAAATTACATCAATGGCCTCGGCGCCAACGCCATCTGGCTCAGTCCCGTATTAAAAAACCGTCAGGAGAAAGCTGACAGCTATCACGGTTACGGCATTCAGAATTTTCTCGAAGTCGATCCGCGCTTCGGCACCCGAGAAGATTTGCAAAACCTCGTGCGCGAAGCCCATGCCCGCGGCATGTACGTGATTCTCGATATCATTTTGAATCACAGCGGCGACAACTGGGCTTATCCCGGCGATTTTCCTTACTACTATTCGAAGCAAGCGGCCGATGCCTTCGATTTCGGCTTCTGGCGCCAGAACGACCCGACGCCGGATTTTCAGATCGACGATGCGATCTGGCCGGTAGAGCTCCAACGCCCCGAGTGTTACAAACGGCGCGGCCAAATCCGTAACTGGGGCGATGCCGAGGAAGCGATCGACGGTGACTTCTTGAGCCTGAAGGAGCTCGATATCAGGCGCGCCGATGTCCTGGACACGCTGATCAAGGTCTACAAATACTGGATCGCCGTCGCCGGTATCGACGGCTTTCGCGTCGATACGGTGAAACACATGGAGTCCAGCGCCACGGCGATTTTCTGCAACGCCATACGCGAATACTGCCGGCGTATCGGCAAACAAAACTTTTTTATTTTTGGGGAAATCGTCGCCGACGATGAAACGCTGCAGCGCTACCTCGGCCGCAATAGTCGTATCGAGGGCAGCAACGAGCGTTTCCCCTCGCTCGACGCCGCGCTGGATTTTCCGCTCTATTTCATTTTGGAGGAAACGATCAAAGGATTTCTTAATCCCCGGGAGCTGCGCGACCGTTACGAAAGGTTCAAGACCCACTACGCCGACCACGGCGAGGCCGGCCAATATTTCGTCGGCTTTGTCGACAACCACGACCAAATGTCGCGGCCCTACCGCCGATTCATGCACAGAAATCTATTTCAAAACCAAGCGGCGCTGGCCATCGGTTATCTGCTTACCAGCCAGGGAGTGCCGTGCATTTACTACGGCACCGAACAGGGCTTCGACGGCGGCGGCGACAACGATAGCTACGTGCGGGAGTGCATGTTCGGCGGCAAGTGGGGCGCCTTCGACAGCACCGAACGCCACTTTTTCAAACCGTCACATCCTATTTACAAAAGCATCGCGCGAATCGCCGCGATCCGAAAATCCGAGCCGGCGCTACGCTACGGCAGACAGTATTTTCGAGAAATTTCCGGCAACGGGACGGATTTCGGCTTTCCGCTCGACGGCAAATGCACGCTGGCTTTTTCGAGAATTCTCGATGACACCGAAGTGCTGATGGCGTTAAATCTGCAATCCGCGCCCCGAGCAGATTTCATCACGGTGGATTCGAATCTCAGCCCGGACGGCGCCACGCTGACTAATTTGCTCGATGCGACGACGCAACTCAACGTCGAAACCCGCGGCAATCGGCGCGCCGTCAGAGTTCCTCTCGCAGCGCACGAGATGGCGATTCTTCGGCAATTGTAGAGGGAACTGTCATAAGTTCATCCTAGGTTTATTTAGCAAGTCTAATTGAGTCACTTTTCGAGGAACTTGAATTGCCGTGACGAAAACAACACCAGATGACCGGCTTTGACCCATAGGGTTCTCACCGTACTGCCGATGTTGCCGGAGCCGATGATGCCGATCTTCATGGCAGAAGCGTTGGTTGTCGATTGTGCCCTGAAGATTTCCAGCCATCATGCCTTGTCACTGTCCCGGTTCGCTTCGGCTGCATGCTCTGCACAAAGCAAGGAAGTGTCGAGGATGTACTTTGCGAAGGTGGCCTTTTTCCCGCAGGGTTTCCAGTCGGCAGCGTCCGGGGCAAAGTAGTCGCAGGTTTCTTCCTGTTCGATCGGCTTGATTTCAAATTGAGAGCGAAATCCCACGCTGTCTAAAAAATCGCCTAAACCTTCTTCCATCTGTTTTTCCGTTTCGAGCTTGTGAGCTTCGCAGAGGTGATCCTCGACGAACCAATCGGACACGGCGTAGGCGGCC
>Ga0184640_10000262_pt1 | contig 13242 bp, 15 predicted proteins | sample PLM31_200_b2_FD_133161 | JGI IMG/M metagenome (GOLD analysis project Ga0184640, IMG submission 133161) | Groundwater sediment microbial communities from an aquifer in East River, Colorado, USA - PLM3-1_200_b2 | ecosystem: Environmental > Terrestrial > Soil > Riparian zone | place: USA: East...
GCCCGCCGGGCCGCCCGGGGCGAGGTGGCGGCCCCCGGCGCGCCGGCCGTCCGGGGCGAGGCCCCGCCCAAGGCGCCGAGGCCGGTGACACGGCGGGAGTTCTTCCGGCGGTCGCTGCTCCTCTCCCTCGCTGTGTTCACCGCCGAGTTCGGGGGGGCGACCCTGGCCTTCCTGTGGCCGAACCTGAAGGGCGGCTTCGGGGCGCTCATCAATGCAGGGAACGTCCAGGACATCGTCGCCGAGATCGCCTCCACAAGCCAGCCCTTCTACTACGGTCAGGGCCGGTTCTACATCGTCCCCTACGAAGGCCAGGCCACGGACAAGGTCGACTACGTGGCCGAGGGCCTGGCCGCCCAAGGGATCATGCCGCTGTACCAGCGGTGCGTGCACCTCGGCTGCCGGGTCCCGTTCTGCCAGCAGTCCCAGTGGTTCGAGTGCCCGTGCCACGGCTCGAAGTACAACCTGGCGGGCGAGTACAAGCTGGGGCCGGCTCCCCGTGGGCTCGACCGGTTCCACGTCACCATCTCGGACACCGGCGAGGTGGTGGTGGACACGTCCGTCATCGTCCTCGGCCCACCCCGCGGGACGGACACGACGAAGGAGCCTCCCCAGGGCCCGTTCTGCGTGGCGCCGGGATGAGGGCGGGAGATGACGAGATCAGGCCGTAGATGCTGGCGCTGACAAGGGCCCAGGGCATCATCCTCGCCGTCGGCGGGGCCGTCTTCCTGCTCGTGGCGGGGGCCGCGCTCCTGTCGAGAGGCAGGCCCCGGCGGGTGGAGGCGCCGGAGATCCCCGGGGCGATGCGGCCCGGCCCCTCGGACCAGGACCTGGAGACGCCGCTCCTGCACAAGCTCCAGGGCTGGGGCGTGCTGTTGGTCGGGTTCTTCGCGATCTGGCTCCCGCTGACGTTGGTGCTCGAGCCCAGCACCAACCTGGACCAGGAGCGGGCCCTCCTCACGGAGTCGATCGCCCGGGGGGAGGGGAGCGTCCAGCTGTTCTCCGAGGAGAACCAGGGGGGCATAGGTTGCGTCCGCTGTCACGGTCCGGAGCTTCGGGGTGCGCTCATCCCGAACACCGCTTCGCCCGGTGGCGGGGCCATCGTCACGCCGAATCTCACGACGGTCTGCGGGGGTCCCTGGACCGGCCACCCCAGCATCTACAGCCTGAACGACATCTACATCACGATCAACCAGGGTCGGAACCTGATGCCCTCATGGAGCATCCGGTACGCCGGCGCCCTGGACGACCAGCAGATCAACGACATCGTGAACTACGTGGTGTCCATCCAGGACGAGTCCCAGGTGACGTTCGACCACAACGTGTGCATCAACCCCGACGCCGTAAAGGCCGCCTACGACAACCCCGACTTCGTGAGGAACCGGCCCGAGGTCACCAACCCCAACACGAGCCTGTGATGATCGGCGCCGAGACCTGCCTGGGGTTCTCCGTCGAGTGTGGCACGCTCGTGAAGGGCGGCCTCGCCGTGTCGATGGCCTTCGTGCTGTTCGTGGGGAGCGTGCTGCTGATGCTCTCGGCCGTGTTCGGCCGAACGATGGGGTACCTCGTCCTGGCGGCATCGTTCTTCGGATGGATGGTGCTCTTCTCGGCCCTGTGGGTCTTCGGGTTCTGGTCCCAGGGCCTCGAGACGCCGGTGTACCTGGGGCCCCGAGGCGCGGAGCCGGGATGGGTCGTGGAGGCGGCCGGGCAGGACGTGACGGAGCTTTCGTACGCCGAGTTCGAAAGCTACCCGGACGGGGAGCCCTGGGAGGAACCCGACGCCGGCCTGTCCGCCTCCGTGCAATCCGTCACGGGGACGGTGCAGACTTACCTGGCGGAGCAGGCCAACGAGGAGGCCGGCAAGGGAGAGTTCGAGCCGGGAGCCTTCCAGACCACCGACTTCACCGTGCAGGACGTGCGGTTCGCCGCGGTCGATGGCGTGTCGCTCGCCGGGGCCGAAGGCTACTACAACGGCGGCGGCCCGCTGGTCACGCTGTACCTTCGGCACGACAGCGGGAGCGTCTCCAGGTATTCGTGGATGTTCCTGATCGGCTCGACGGTCGGCCTCCTGATCCACCTGCCGCTCCTTGACCGGGCGGAGCGGCGGCGCAAGGACATCCTGACCGGCGGTACGTCGCCGCCGTGGTACGGCCCGGCCTAGGAGGGGATGACAGTGCTCGCTCAGGAAGCCCAGCCGCTGCTCGACCAGGGAGGGGTGCAGTTCATCCTGTTCGGGGTGATGGTGCTGGTCATCTTCATCACCCTTTGGATCACCATCGCCAAGTAGGGCGGACCCTCAGACCTGGGCCAGATCGGCCACGGCCCGCCCCCGGCGCTTCACGTCGGCCAGGGCCGCCTTGCGCTGCTCGTAGTAGGCCAGGATCTGGAGCTCGATGGCCAGGTCGACCTTCCTGACCGAAACCCCCGGGGGGACCGAGAGCACGGCCGGGGCGAAGTTCAGGATGGACCGGACGCCCACCGCCACCAACTTGTCGGCAACGGATTGGGCCTCGGAGGCCGGGGTGCAGATGACCCCCATGGCGATGTCGTGTTCGCGCACCACGGCGGCCAGGTCGTCGAGGTGGCGGACGGTGAGGTCCCCCACGGCCTCCCCCACCTTGGCCGGATCGGCGTCGACGAGGCCGGCCACCCGAAAACCGCGCTGGGCAAAGCCCCGGTAGTTGGCCAGTGCGTGGCCGAGGTTCCCGACGCCCACGATGACGATGGGCCAGTGCTGGGTGAGCCCGAGCTCCCGACGGACCTGGTGGATCAGGTAGGCGACGTCGTACCCCACCCCTCGGGTGCCGTAGGAGCCCAGGTGGGACAGGTCCTTGCGGACCTTCGCGGAGTTCACCCCGGCCGCCTCGGCGAGGGCCTCCGATGAGATGGTGCCGGCCCCCCCCTCGGCGATGTCCACGAGGGCCCGGAGGTAGATGGGGAGGCGGCCCACGGTGGCCTCGGGGATGGCCCGCTCGCTCACGGGCGGATGTTAGCGCAATCGTGAAACCGGCGCACGAAGGCACAAGCGTGCGGGGCAAGGGGTTCGGCGGGGCGACGGTTCAGCGCCGGACGGCCCGGGCGAAGTCGCCGGGGTCCACCCGAACCTCGAACAGCTCCACCCCGTCCACCAGCACCACGGGGATCCGGATCCCGTACTCGAGCTCCATGGCGTCGTCCCCGGAGATGTCAACTTCCCGGTACTCGAAGGGGGTCCGGGGCCGCTCGGCCAGGATCACCTGGCGGGCCTCGTCGCACAGCCCGCAGTCCGGCCGGGAGTACATCACCACGCGCGCCAGCACGGCCGGTCATCCTACCCGGGCCCGGAGCGGCGGGCCTCGCCGGTGATACAACGGGAGCGATGCAGGAGGGTGACCGCCCGGACCTCGAGCTCCACCGGCGCCTCGCAACCGGCGACCGGGAGGCGTTCGAGGAGCTGTACGGGCGACACTCCGCGGCGGCCTACGGCCTGGCCCGCCGGGTCACGGCGCAGGACGCCCTAGCCCAGGACGTGGTCGCCGATTCGTTCCTGGCCCTGTGGCGGACCCCGGAGGCGTACGACCCGGCCCGTGGCCCCTTCCGCACCTTCTTCCTGTCGCTCGTCCACCACCGGGCCGTGGACACGGTCCGCCGGGAGGAGCGCCTCCGCAGAAGGACCGAGCGGGTCTCGAACCTGGAGCTCCGCACCGGCGAAGATGTAGCGGAGGGCGTGGTCGAGGACGCGTACGTCTCCGGACGCCGGAAGGAGGTCCGAGACGCCCTGGAGACGCTCCCCCCCGAGCAGCGGAGGGTGGTGGAGCTGGCCTACTTCGGTGGCTACACGCAGGCAAGGATCGCCGTGGAGCTCGGCATCCCGGTCGGCACGGTGAAGACGAGGACGCTCGCCGCCATGCGGAAGCTGCGTCGGGCCCTGTACCGCGAGGACTGATGTGAACGAGGACCACGAACGGATCGAGGAGCTGCTGGCGGGTTACGCGCTGCTCGGCCTGTCCGGCGAGGACGCGGTGGAGGCCGACCGGCTCCTGTCCGACCACGTGCCCTCGTGCCCCCGGTGCCGGGATGCCGTGGCGGGGTTCCAGGACGTGGCCGGGGAGCTCGCGCTGGCCGCCGCTCCGGCCGCGCCGCCCGAGCTCCTGCTTCCCCGGATCCGACGGGACGTGGCTCGGATCCCCCTGAGCCGGCGCCGGCGCGCCCCCGTGGCGGCCGTGGCGGGCGTGGTGGCCGTGGTCAGCCTGGCCGGCCTGTCGGCCTCGCTCGGCAACCGGGTGTCGAGGGCGGAGGCCCAGCGGGGGCAGCTCCTCGAGGTGATGCAGGTGCTCGGACAGTCCGGGGCCGACCCGGTGGGCCTCCAGAGCCAGGGCGAGCCGGCGGATGGGCTGGTGCAGGTGTCGCGACCCGGCCTCGAGCGCATGTACGTGTTCGGCCGGAACGTGCCGGCGCCGGCGCCCGGCCGCGCCTACCAGCTGTGGCTGGGGCGCGACGGGAGGTTCGTCCGCGTGGAGGGGGGCATGTTCGTCCCCGACGACGGCTGGGTGCTCTTGGAGCTCACGATCGACCCCACCCGGTTCGACGAGATCATGATCACCGAGGAGGCCGTCGGCTCGGTGCCGTCGAGCCCGTCCAGCGAAGGCCACGTATGGCACGCCTTCCTGGCCGAGGCCGCGGCCTAGCCGAGCTCAGAGCTGCGCGAACCCCCGCACCATCAGCACCAGCCCGAACGCGACGATGGCGCCGGCCGACACCACCGGGACGAGCTGCGCCCACCGAGAGGACATGCGACGGGACACCACGTCCCGAGCGCGAAGCGCGAGGACCCCCACCGCCATCAGGGCCGCGGCCAGGCCGACGCTGAAGGCGGCGATGAGCGCCAGCCCGAAGACCACCCGGTGGAAGGCCACCGAGGCGAGCAGGACGACGAGGGCAGTGGGCGACGGCAGGATGCCCCCGGCCACGGCGAGGGCCGTGAGGCTCCTCCGCGAGAGGACCGGCTCGTCGGGAGCCGCATGAACGTGGCCGAGTTCGTGGCCGGGGCCCCCTTCGTGCTCGAGCTCGTGACGGCGGGCGCTCCCCCAGGCCGCCAGGCGGCTCACCAGCAGCCCGGCCCCGAGCCCCACCGCAACCAGCCCCGAGGCCAGCCCCAGCCACGGGTACACCCGTTCCGGCGGGAACAGCCGCTCGGCCGACAGCACCATGAGGCCGAGAGCCAGCACCGAGGCCGTGTGCATGACGGCCACGGCCCCGCCCACGGCCGCCGCCTGGCGGACCCGGCCGCCCGAACCCACCAGGTACACGGCCATCAGCGTCTTGCCGTGGCCCGGGCCGAGGGCGTGCAGCGCTCCGAACCCCACCGCGAGCAGGATCGACAGCGCGACGAGCGGCAGGCCGGTTCGGGACACGAGGTCGGCGAAGGCCCCTCCGGCCACACCGGCACGAGCGCCGCCGGGAACCTGTGTGCCCGGCTCGGGCGCCGCGGGAAGGCTCACGCCCGGCCCGTAGGAAACGGTCGCCTCGGTGACCCGCGGCGGGCTCGACAGCAGGTCCCGGGGGTATGAGAGGAGCGCATCGCTCACGCTGTCCGCCGGAACCGAGGATCGCTCCACGGCCGCCCCGTCCTCTCCGACGGCCGTGATCTCGCGCCATCCGATCCGGCCGGGGTAGTTGTCGTCCCGGTACCGGATCGTGCCAACGTCGGCGACCGACCCGCCGAACGTGGCCTCCAGCCGGAGGATCGACAGCCCTCCCTGTCCCGGGCCGAGGCGCATGGAGCTCGACAGGACGTGGAGCTCGACCGATCGGTCACCCACGGAGAGCCGGAGGTTCGAGAGCAGCTTCGGTGCCGTGTGGTCCGCCCACGTCGCGCGCTCGGCGTCGCTCGCCGTGCCGTCGCCGTCCGCATCGACGTTCGGCATCTCCTGGAACGTCGGGATCTCGGCCATGTCGACGACGTAGTCGATCCGGACTTCCCCCGGCAAGAGGTGGATGCCGCTGTACACGTTGATCGTGAAGTTCCCCAGGGGATGGGCGAAGGCGGCCGAGGGCCACAGCACGATCGCCACCGCCATCACCCCGACCGAAAGGACCCGCCGCATCGTTCGTCTCACGACCTCGCCTCCAGGTCCGCCAGCGTCCGCATCGCGAAGGCCGTCCACCGGATCGAGAAGCTCGGGTTGGTGGCCACCGCGTGGCGAAGGAGCCGGCGCGCGGCCTCCCCGTCCCCCAGCCGGAGCCGGATCATCCCGGCGTGGAACATGAACAGCGCGTTCCCGGTCCCGAGCGACAGGGCGCGGTCCGCGTACCGAACGGCGTCCTCGTACCGTCCGTTGGCGTAGAGCGCCCACGCCAGCGCGTCGGCTACGTGGATGCTGTGGCGCCTCCCCCACTCGGCCCGGGCGGCGGCGAGGGCGTCGCCGGGGTGGCCGTGGTCGGCATCGAACAGGGCCAGCTCCAGATCGACGTTCACGCCGTTCGCCCGGAACAGGTCCTCCTCCGCCCGGACCAGGGCGTATTGCCGCTCCGCCAGGGTGTCCTGCCCGTTCGAGGCGTACAGGTCGCCCAGGGCGATGACGTGCTCGGGGGCCGGGAAGCGCCGCACGACCCACGAGAAGCCGCGGATGGCGCGCTCCAGGTCGCCCTCGGCCCACGCCACCTTGGCCAGCCCGGCGTGGGGCGGGATGAAGTCCGGCGCGAGCGCGACGCCGGCACGGTACGCGGCCTTGGCGTGGTGGAGCCGCCCGCTGTTGAAGTACAGCTCGCCGAGCTGGTAGCGGGCCCACGCGGCGTCTTCCGGCGTACCGGCGGCCTCGAGCGCCGCCTCCATGGCCACGATGGCGCCCCGCACGTCGCCCCGAAGCTCGCGCGCGTACGACACGCGCGCGTACGAGGCGAGGCCGGGCCGCGTGTCCACCATGGCCTGGAACGTGTCGAAGGCGTCGTGGTACCGGCCCAGCTCGAGCTGCGCGTCGCCGATCACGCCGTACACGTCCGCGTTGAAGGGGTTCTCCGCGAGGGCTCGCTTCCCCCACGCCAGGGCGGCCTCGAAGTCGTGGCGGGCCAGCGCGAGCGCGCCCATCCCTACCAGGGCCTCGAAGTTATCTCGGCCGTTCAACTCCAGGGAGCGCCGAAGCACCCCCTCGGCCTTCGGGTAAGAGCCGGGGTCCGCGGTGATCCGGGCTTCCTGCACGTAGGCCAAGCCGAGCTGCGCGAACCCCCGCCAGTCCTCCGGCACGGCCCGGAGGCGGTCCTGGAGCGAGGCGATCGTTCCGGCCAGCGAGGCGCCACCGCCGGCCGGGCGGAGCAGAACTCCAGCTTCCGGCGAGAACCGGACGTCCGGGCGTTCGTCCGGCGGGTGCCGGAGCAGACCGATCCCCCCCACCGTGAACAGCAGCAGGCCGAGGACCGCCGCCAGCGCCATGGTGCCCAGTCGTCTCATCGCTCCCGTCCCCCGGGGTGGGAGGGCCGGCCCGCCCGGGCCGGTCCCTCCGCCCGTCGATCAGTGAGGCGCCGGGTCCGACCCGGAGTGCGGGTAGGCGAGGTACGGGAACGTCGCGGTGAAGGCCACGTCGTTCGCGTTCACGCCGTCCCCGATGGTGTCCGCGATCGGCTCGTGGGTCGGCAGCAGCACGCCGAGGACCACCCGCAGCGACACGTCGATGATGTCGTCGGACAGGCGCCGCCCGTTGGGGAACCCGGCCAGGTCGCCACCGATGACGCCCAGGGTCGAGCACGCCGAGGTGCACGGCGCGATCGACATGTTCAGGCGAAGCATCTCGCTCGCCGTGACGTTCGCCGGCATGTTCAGCCCCTCGACGCCCGTCAGGAACACCGAGATCAGGTCGGCCCGCTGGATGCCGGGCGTGCCCGAGTCCGAGTCGGGGACGGCGGTCCCGTACACCGCGTTCAGCAGGTGCGGCAGCTCGGGGTCCTGCACCTTCGGCAGGTAGACGCCGTCGCCAGAAGGTCGGGACGAGTTGAAGTAGTCCTTCACCGACACCGGGACGACGACCTCGTTCACCAGGGGCATCCCCAGCCGCGACACCTGGACGAACTTCCGGCTGAAGTCCTGCGCCCCGGCTCCCTCCACCCGGATGCTGCGCCGGGACGCGGTGCTCCACATGCCGATGATCGGGCTCTCCGTGGCGTCGCCGCCCGCCGCCAGCCTGGTCTTGGGGACCTGCAACGCGAATGCGCTCACGTTGAAGCCGGCGAGCGTGTCGTCCCCCACCTCGGACAGGTCGGCCCCGTATAGGAGGTCGAACACCCGCAGGTCGAGGAAGAACGGGTCGTCGGACTGGCCGACCCACGTATAGCTCGGGTTGGCCGATCCGCCGAACTGCACGGTTGCCGCGTCGAACAGGTTGGCGTTGTACCCGGGCATGGAGGCCGCGCCCACGTTCGACGGAGCCGCGATGGCGCCGTCCACCAGGGTCTGGGACCGGCCGGTGTCGACGTTGATCCGGATGAGGTCGTAGGTCTGATAGAAGTTCAGGTCCGGATCGTCGAGCGCCGTGACCGGGCCGGTGTTGTACAGGAACGTGTCGCCGTTCCGGTAGTGGTTGTAGAAGACCCACCGATAGGTCAGGTCGGCCTTGGCGTCGGCGTCGTTGTCGATCTTGATGTCGTAGTTCACGCCCTCGGCCCAGGCGTAGAAGTTCGGGCCGCCGCCCGGCTCCTGGAACGGGATCCAGGCGCTGACGATCGTGACGGTGTCGGGCCGGTCCGCGCTCACGAACGCGTAGAGGTCCGTGAGGTCGATCTGCGGATCGGCTGCCACCAGCGGGGCCTCACGGTGGCTCGACGCGCCGCCGGTCAGGGGTCCGAGACCGGCGAACAGTCCCGCCCCCACCATGAGCGTCGCCGCCGCCGTGAGCGCCCGCGTGCGCAAGCGCGTTCGAGACAACGGGGTACCTCCTCACTCGCAGGGATGTGCGTGGTGGTGCGTCGACCGCCTGCGCCGCGAGGTCCGTCCCCCGCGACGCCCGTCCTCACCTCCCCTCCCGGAGCGACCACGCATGCTTCGCGCCGGCCGGGAGGTCGGATCACCCCTGTCGGAGACGGTTCAGGAAGCCGAGGAGGACGCCGGGGTCCGGGCCGCGGCGTGGCGCGACGCCCGCAGGAACCCCCAGAACATCACGGCGATCCCCACGGCGAGCGCGAGCGAGAAGACCGTGAAGTTGCCGGCGGCGGCGAAGGCCGACCCCACGGCGGCGATGATCGTGGCCCCGAGGGCGATGCCCAGCACGCCGTAGAAGGCGTCCTTGCGCTCGGGTCGTCCCCGCATCCGCCAGGCCGACCACAGGGTCCCCCCACCAGCATCAGGTAGGCGGGGATCGCGATGATCTGGGGCAACCGGTGGGCAGCCGTCCCGGCGCCGAAGACCACCTTGCCCGAGGGGAGGTCCGGGCCGAGCGCGGTGGGATCGGCGATCCCGGCGGTCCGGACCACCCCGAACGAGTAGCCCGTCACGAACACCAGGGCGAGCAGCACCACGACGAGCACCCACGGACGCCGGAACAACAGGACGACCTCGCCGGCGGCCAGGAACGGCACGTTCAGCGCGGCTCCCAGGAGCCAGTACGCCCGGTACTCGAACGCCGACCAGTCACCCAGGACCCCGAGCACCACCGCGAACGAGGCTGCGGCGTACATGAGCAGGGCCAGCGCCCACAGCGCCTCGTGCGGGCGCCGCCGATCGAGGTACCGACGCGCCAGCAACCCCGCGAACGCCAAGGCGATGAGGGCCGCGAGCAGGGGGAACACCCACATGACGGCGAGCAGCATACGCGGCCGGAACGCGCCCGGCTGCTACGATCAAGCGCCGTGAAGCACGTCGCGAACGCACCCGGCCCCACCGTGATCTGTTCCACCGTAGCGTTCTTCGGCCTGCCGCTGCGCGAGGCCTTCGCTCACATCGCCGGGGCCGGGTTCGGCGGCGTGGAGGTGATGGTCACGCGCGATCCGGCCACCCAGGACGCCGGCCGGCTCCGCGAGCTGGCCGAGGAGCACGGGCTCCTCGTCCAGGCCATCCACGCGCCGTTCCTGCTGATGACGCGCAAGGTGTGGGGCACGGACCCCGTGGGCAAGATCGACCGGGCCATCGAGCTAGCCGAGAACGTCGGTACCCCGCTGGTCGTTGTGCACCCCCCGTACCGCTGGCAGGCCGGGTACCGACGGTGGCTCGACGAGCAGCTGCCGGGGCTCTCCGAGCACACCGAGGTAAAGGTCGCCGTCGAGAACATGTTTCCGGTCCGGCTTCGCGGCGAACGAGGCGTGACCCTCCACGCCAAGCAGCGACTGAAGGACCTGGAGTCGTTCCCGCACGTCGTACTGGACACGAGCCACGCGGCGGTCTCGGGCCTCGACCTCATGGAGTCCTTCCGACGCCTCCGCCACCGCCTGGCGCACGTGCACCTTTCGAACAACGCGGGGCGGGGATGGGACTCGCACCTCCCGGTGGACCAGGGGGTCTTGCCCCTCGCGGAGTTCCTGGAGCTTTTGGCGGCCGAGGGCTTCACCGGGACGGTCTCCCTGGAGCTGGACCTCCGCCGGTACCTGGAGGACGGGACGGCCCACGACGTCCTGGTGAGGAACCGGGAGTTCTGCCAGGCCCGACTCCCCCTTCCCGCCTGACGGCCTCAGGCCGGCCGGCCGGAACCGATCGCGTGGCCCGCACGTCTCAGGCGTAGGATGAAGCCGAACGAGGGGGTGGTCCTGGTGTCTGACGCACGGCCTGGTTCCCGGCGCCCGAGAGCGCTGCGCGCCGCAGTGGTCTCACTGGCGCTGGTTGCACCGACACTGGTAGGGAGCGCGGCCCCCGCCGCCACGACCTGCGCGACTCCCCCGGCGGTCGTCCCCGTCGGCTCGATCGTACCGGGGGTGACCGGGACGGGGCTCACGGCGATCTCCGGAAGCTCTCCCACGAGCTTCGACATCCAGGTCATCGGTACCCTGCCCGACGCGATCCTCCCCGGCTTCGACCTGGTGATCTTCAAGATCACGGGGCCCCCGTCGTTCCTCGACCAGGCCCATGGGGTCGCCGCTGGGATGTCGGGATCGCCGATCTTCATCGGCGGCCAGCTGGCCGGGGCCGTCTCCTATCGGTTCTTCTTCTCGGACTCGACGATCGGCCTGTTCACTCCGGCCCAGAAGATGGTGGACCTCCTGAACCACGTGGGCGGGACGACGAGGGTGCCCATGCCGAACTCGGTGCCGGTGACCCGCCGGGCCCGGCGCGCGGTTGCCGAGTCCGTCGGAGTGGCGCTGGCCGAAGTGCCGGCGTCGGCGCAGAAGCTCGCCATCCCCCTGGCCGTGTCGGGGCTGTCCGACCGGCGTGCCGAGGAGCTCCAGGCCGTCATCGACGAGCACGGGCTCCCCTTCCACATCTACCGGACCGGCTCGTCGGCCTCGGCCACGGCGGTCGATCCCACGCCCCTCTCGCCCGGCGAGCCCTTCGCCGCCGTCCTGTCCACCGGCGACACGACGTTCGCCGGGATCGGGACGACCACGTTCTCCTGCGGCGACCTGAACGTCGCGTGGGGCCACAACTTCTTCTTCCAGGGGCCGAGCGCGTTCGGCATGAACAGCGCCGACGTGATCACGGTGCTGGATGACCCCAGCGGCATCCTCGGGCCGTTCAAGATCCTGGTTCCCGCCGAAGCCCACGGGACCGTGATCCAGGACCGCCTGGCCGGATTGGTGGGGCAGGCGGGGAGCGTCCCGGCGGCCGCCCCCGTCACCACCGTGTACACGAACACCGACACCGGCACGTCCCGGACGGGACAGACGGACATCATCTACCAGAAGGACTTCTGGGGCCCGGAGATCGCCTTCTCGCACGTCTACCAGAACCTCCTGCTGGTCTTCGACAAGTTCGGCGAAGGAACGCTGCGGCTGTCGTGGACGATCGACGGGTTGCGGGAGGACGGTGTGACGCCGTTCACCGTGCAGAACTCGAACATGTACTACTCCGAGTACTCCGCGATCGACGGCGCCTACCGCCTCCTCAGCGCGCTGTACCAGCTGGCGTTCAACCGGTTCGAGGACATCACCTTCACCGGGGTGGACTCGACCGGTGAGGTCACCGAGCGCGAGCTGGTCGGCGACATCGTCCGGGTCCGCACGTCGAGCTCGCTCCAGCGCGGCCTGCGAGAGCGCTTCGAGCTGAAGGTGAAGCCGGGGAGCACCATCACGGTCGAAGTGTCCCTGGAGCCGGCGGAGGGTGGCGCGCCGGTCGTGACCACCCTGAGGATGAAGGTGCCCCGGTGGGCCAGGGGCGACGAGCGCGTCACGCTCCGAGGCGGCCGGGCTCGCAACTTCTTCTTCGACCGCCGGGGTTTCGGCTCGTTCGACGAGGTGCTGGCCGAGCTGAACGGGGGCGATCACCCCAACGACCTGATCGTGGCGGGCCTCGGCCAGAGGACCGCGAAGATGCTGGACCTCGTGGTGAAGGGGCGGGCCTCCTTCATCGTCCACGTCGTTCGGTAGCGGGAAGCGGGAACGCGGCGCGGGAAGGGCCGGGGTCGTGCGCGACCCCGGCCCTTCCCCTTCGCCCTACCGGGGGTCCCAGGGCCTGATGGTCGCGACCGACTCCTCGCTGTCCTTCCAGTTCGGCACGTCGGCGTACAACTCGAGCTCGATCCCGTCCGGGTCCCGGACGTACAAGCTGTGCGACACGCCGTGGTCGCTCGACCCCACGATGTCGGCCCCGGCGTTCGCCAGCGTCCGGAACGCGGCTCGCACGTGGTCGTCGGAGGGCAGGCGGATGGCCACGTGGTAGAGCCCAACCGCGTGCGGAGGTGGGCTGGGCGCATCGTCCCCCACGGCCTGGAGGGCGAGGTCGTGGTGGTTCTCGCCGGTGGCCGTGAAGAAGGCCATCATGCCCCCGATCTCGCCGATCTTCCTGAAGCCGAGCATCTCGTAAAACGGCGTCGACCGCTCCAGGTTCCGGACCCGGAGCACGACGTGCCCGATCTCCTGCGGCTGGATCTCGTCCATCGTTCCCTCCTGCTAGCCTCGCCGCGTGCGTCGGTTCACGCTCGTGGTGATCATCTGCCTGTTCGTGCTGATCGGGGCGGCGGCGATCTCGCAGATGGTCATCGCCGGCCGGGACCAACCCCCCTACCCGGGGCCGGCGCCCGGCACTCCCTTTCCCACCTTCACAGCAACGCCCTAACGGTCCCCCGTCATCCCGACCGCTTGGGCGAGCGTGACCGTATCGCCGCGATGCAGCCCCAGGACCTGGGCCGCGCTCCC
>Ga0184640_10000263_pt1 | contig 13230 bp, 9 predicted proteins | sample PLM31_200_b2_FD_133161 | JGI IMG/M metagenome (GOLD analysis project Ga0184640, IMG submission 133161) | Groundwater sediment microbial communities from an aquifer in East River, Colorado, USA - PLM3-1_200_b2 | ecosystem: Environmental > Terrestrial > Soil > Riparian zone | place: USA: East...
CGGCGGCGACGAATGGAACGACTAAGAACCAGGGAATCCAGCAGAATCCAGGGGCATAGAGGACGACAGATAACTTGAAGAAGTGGATTCTCAGCCTGGTCGTGTTCGTGGTCTCCATTGCCGTAACGGCGATAGCAGGATTTTTCCTGGGGATTTTCTTGGTCGGGCCGCACTCGGATACTTTACCGAGGGCATTGCAGGTTCCTGTCGGGCTGGGCATTTGGGCGGGGGTGCTGGGGATTCCGATCTGGTTGTCTTATAAAACATTTACGATTTACAAAAGCCGAGAGAACGAAACATAACAATGGCTTGCGTCAAGCTCTGGGTCTTCATCGGCTGTTTCGCCTTTCTTCTCGGATTGGCAACGTGGGTAGGCTTCCGCTCGGGTGAATCGAGTTAGTCTCCGGGCGTAACGGGTGGATAGAGGTGAACTCCGTGCAGGCAAAGACACTTCCAGACCAGGGGATCATAGTTCGAGCAGATAAGAGGTACCGGAGGAAGGCCCTTGCTGTCTGCGCCGGCCTGATCTTGCTGGGGGCTGTGATGATCGGGTGGGTGCTTCCCAAGGCAGAGGGGTACCTTGAGCAGCTGGAGCCTGAAACGGCTTTGCGCGCGCTCGAGGGCGCCCTCATAGCCATTTTTCTCACGCTTTTACCCATGGGGCTTTATGTATTGCAGCTCGGACGCCGCATTATGAAAGCCGAGCTGTTTCCGCCGCCGGGCGTAAAAGTTATCGCGGATACGCCGCTCGTTCAGGGCCGCAAGGCTCGGAATTACGGCCGCATATTTGTGATTTGTGGACTGGTGTTGATTTCCCTTGGTCTTTTTGGCGCGCTCTATACTCAATATCTCCTGCGCAAGCTAAACGGCAGGCCGTGAAGGAGCTGGAGTTATGGAGAGGCAGGAGAATCACCGCAGTTCTTGGAGGTTTCAGGAACGGGATATAATCGATGGTAGAATGCGCCACTTTAGAAAGGAGACACCCTATGGCTGAACCACGTCGACATCCACAGGTCGTCAACCTCGGCGAGCTCGAGGCCCGCACCAAAGGTCGGCTACTACGACGGCGAGGATATCGGCTGAATGGCGACAGACAGATTTTGGCGCCCGCCCGATCTGCTAGAAAAACCTGGGCTTTACAATTCCCATAGCAAGGTTTATTGACGTGGACAAAAGGCCGTGTTAACTTTGGTCTCGAAGGCGGTTGCAATGGCAACGGAGAGACAAAAAAAGACGAGTCGTGCTCGCCATGGTTTCAGCAGGAATAAGGACTTTTATCCTGATCCTGACAACTCTTACTTCAGGGAACACTTTGCTTGGCTGGTTCGAGAACATGGAGGCAAATGGATTGTCCTGGCAAGGGGAAAACTCATCGGCATAGGAAAAAAGGATAAGATCCCGGCTTTGGTTCAGAAGGCTCAGGCGACCTACCCTGACACGACCCCATTGATTGCTCCAATACCCACTAAAGAAGAGCTTGAGTGCGTTCTCTAGCCTTTCCTTACATACGGCTCGGCGTACACTTTCTACCTATCATTCCTGTTACGATCTTCAGCCGGAATCTGGCCTTTAAGACAGAAGCCTATGTCGATTCCGGTGCCTTCTGTTCGATCTTCCGAAGCGAAATTCTGCAGACCCTACAATTAAGCAAAGAGCAGGGCAAACTCAAAATGCTTAAGGCCGCCGACGGGAATTTTATCCCCGTTTATCTTTTCCGCCTTCCCGTTCAGATTGCGGATGTAAAGATCCGTGCTTCAGTTGCCTTTTCGGACAAGTTGAACATCGGCTTCAACTTATTAGGAAGGCAGACTATCTTTAGCTGTTTCGACGAAGTAGCATTCAACGAGAGGGAGAAGAGAGTTATTTTTCGTCTACGAGAATATCGGAGGAGAAATCCATGAAAGTGGTTGAGGTGATCATTGCCCTGTGGAGTTTGCTCTTCCTCGCCTCATGCTCGATCACGCCAACAGACCCGAGCGCCGTTCCTCTGGAGGGCGTCATCGTCGGCAAGTGGAGGGAGATCGGTGGGACAAAAACGATTCAGTTCTTCAATGAAGGCACGGTCATCAGCGTGAGCGAGGACAAGGCCACGACGGCCTATTACAAGGTCCTGGACACGGAACACCTGGAGATCGAGCCCAAATACCAGCTAGGCGCGGGCTTGGCTCGTACGGTCATCATCAGAGTCTCCATCCATGGAGATCAACTCACCCTCACCGACTCGGGAGAGATCCTGAGGTTCCAAAGAGAAAAATAGCGTGCGGGGGGCCGGTTCAAGCGCGGCCGAAGGTGCGGGGGGCGGTGTTTGCGGAGAGCACACCTCATCTGTTAAAATCTTGACCTATGGAACTCTCCTATCCCGTGGACACCTTGGGCCTGCCGATCAATCAGCAAGTCTGTTTTTCCACCCACAAAAATCGCTTTCACAAAGGGGCGATGAGGCGCCAATTGAGGGTTTTAAAAGCCTTTGCGCCTATTTTGAAGCAGTTGCTAAAACCTGGGGAGGAGATTTTGCTGGCTGTCAGGGGCTGTTCTCCGATGTCTTTTCTCGAGCAGATAACTACCGGCGCGTTCATTGTTTACCTGAGGCGATGCGTTTTGGTCTTTACCAATAAAAGGATCCTCCACTTCCCTAGCACCATCCGTTTTTCTCCCAGAAAATCCGTTGCTCAGGTGATCTATGGCGATATCGAAGGCTTTAAGCTCAGCGGGTTTTTGAGCCGGGTGTTTACTGTCAAATATAAGAGCGGGAAAAAAGAGAATTTTCATTACCTGACGCCCAGAGAGATGAAAAAGCTCAAAACCTTGTTGCCCTCGCTGGTCCAGGGCGGACAGCCCTCGGAGGTCAGAGAAAGGCACCACCTCTGTCCCAGGTGTCAAACCCCGCTTCAAAGGGATCGATTCTCCTGTCCCCACTGCCACTTGAGATTTAAGGATCGCCAGGAGGCGACGCGGTGGTCTCTGCTCTATCCCGGCGGCGGCTATTTTTATACCAGGCATCCCTTCTTAGGCATAGGAGATGCCATAGGAGAAGCCGCTCTTTTCATCATCCTGATAGCCGCCCTCGTAGACATTTTCACCGGGACACCAGATCCGGGGGGCTGGGTGATCCTTGCCGTCATTGGCGTAACGCTCTTTTTTGAAAAGGCCATAACCGTTTATCATGCACGGCATTACGTGGACGAATATATCCCGCTGGAAGAGAACTTTGTCCCAGTCACCATCACAGCCCCATACCGTTGACCAGGCATGAGCTCTAGCGGCCGAGGAGACCCTCCAGGCCGCGCTTGAGCAGGCGTTTTCTCAGCTCTTCGGTCCCTTTCTGCACCAGGCCGCGCTGGATGAGGCGGCGGAGGTGTTCCAGGTCAGGCCTGGGCTTCACATTCGGCAGGGTCCCTTTGAGGATAAAGGCAATCTCCATGCGCCCGTGCTCGCCGAAGATGTAGGGGGCCTCCTTTGCCGCCTTAGCCAGGTCTGCGGAGAGGCGCTGCGAGAGGATGAGGACGGAGGAGAAATCGAGCCTCTGATCGAGATCGATCCAACCCTTACCCCGCACGGTATAGTCAGCGGCTTTGATCCCGAGGTCTTTGACGTTGACCCTGCCATCGCCGAGGTCAAAGGCGGCACTCAGTTCCTCGAAGTCTGTGGTCTGGGCCGTGAAGATCTCGGGATATCTCTCCTTGACCCTGGGATGGATGAGCCCCGTCAGGCCCGGGATGCCGGTGATGCCAGAGAGGACTCCCTCAGCCAGGTTGAAGTCGTGCAATTTTCCCCCTACCACCTCTGTCTTTCCCTTTCCGCGCAGTGACGGCTTTATGGTCTCCCAGCTCTTGCCGCTCGCACTGAGAGCGATATCGGCGTTCAGGCGTCCTTCGATGTGCTTCGGCTTGGATGAATGCAGGGAGCGAAAATATTCCTTGAGGTCAACGCCCTGGATCTGCGAGCTGAGAAGGAACTGAGGCTGGGTCCCGCGCAGTTGGATTTGTGCCCCACCCCGGAGGGTGCCCTTGAATGCCTGGAAGCTCAGGTCCTTGATGGTGATCAGCCGGTCAGCGACAGAGAGGGCACTCTCCAGGCGGGTGTAGTTTACCTGGGCGACAGATCCCTGGGCGGAGGAGAGAGTCCCCTCGTAGGAGATCGAACCGTTTTCATGCCGGAGCCTTCCCTCGCTGCGAAGGGTCTTTAAGGCTCCCGCGATCTCGCCTTTGGAGTTGGAGTCCTTGGGCAGGAGATCGGAGAGCCGCAGCTCCGGGGAGGAGAGGCGGTAGGTGAGACTCAGCGGGTGGATCCTCAGCACCTTGGTAGCTACAATCACGCGCGATTGGCCGAGGCGGAAAGAGGCCTGGTCGACCTCCACCGTTGTGCCTTTAAGGGCCGCCTTCATCTTGAGATCCCTGATGGGCTTTGGAGCTACCGGCACTTGGAGGCCCCCATTCTCCAGCGTGACGGAGCCGTTGATCTGGGGCAACTGGCCTTCTCCCAGGTCGCCCTTGATCCGCACCCGCGCCTGGAGACTCCCGGATGGATCGTAGGGTTCCAAGGCGGGCAGGATCTTTTCCCAACCTTTGAGCTCTGTCCGGCCCGAGGCCAGCGTGAGGTCGAGCGCCGGTTTTCCGTTCAGCTTTGCTTCTCCCGCGCCGGTGAGCTCGAGGTTGTGCAGCCGGAGTTTGGCGCTCTTTAACGTGACTGCCTTTTCCTTAACCCGGGAGTTGGCCGACAGGGACAGGATTGTCCCTTCAGGCTTTCGGAACAGATCTGCCAAACCTATAGCGCTTTTCGTCAGCTCCAACGTGCCATTGAGCCCAAAGTCTTTCAGGGTCCCTTTGAGCTCTGCGTCTTTCAGCAGCATGGTCCCTGAGAGTCGGAGCTCTTTAGGAAAAAGCGAGTGAATCCTCGGAAAGGCACGCTTGAATTCCTCTAACGAGAGCGGGTTCAACTCGACCCTTGCCTCCACCGGGATCTGATCCCATGCCCCCTTAGGATTCAGTGGCCCTACTCTAGTTTGGATCTTCAGGTTCTGTTTTTCGGCCAGGAAGGCGGCAGATAGCTCCACGTGCCCCGGACGGTCATCGCTCAAGTCCCGCACTTTAAGATCCACTTGGTCGATGCGCAGGTCCATTTCCTCTTTCCGGTCCAGGAAGCGTATCTGACCCTGGGATACCTCTATACGGGAAACGAAGAGGGCGGGAGCGATGGATCCTGCAGGGAGCCGTTCGGCCCTTGCTCTTTTTGCCCCTTGCGCCTCTTGGGCGACTCGGGCTTTGTCCTGGACACCCAGGGTGGAGAGATTGAAGGAGCCCTTTTTATCACGAATGACTGTAATGTCAGGTCTGATTAGGATCAGGCGCTTGATCTGAGCCTCTTTGCGCAGCAGGGGAAGGAGCTTCAGATGGACTTGAAGTTCCCGGACCCGGATAAAGTCACCCGAAGAAAACCAGCGATCATCTGCCAGGACTAAATTTTCCAGCCTCACCCCTAGCCCGCCCCACACGCTTACGTTGACCTCACCGACGCTGATGGCGCGTCCCAGCGCTTGCTCGGCCCGGGCCAGGATCTGGCCTTTGCCGAGCTGGACCAGCCGGTTGAGGTTGGCCAGGAGCAGGACCATCGACCCTGCTATCAAGGCCAATAGGACCAGAGAGATGACTACTATCTTGCGCTTCATGGATCTGCCCAGAGGATGAGGAATCCACCTCCTGGTTGAGGAGATTGTCAGGCGCGCCAACGACTCTATCCTATCTTGTAAAGATCGTCCAGCGGGGGATTTCGCCGGGCAGAGGGAGGGAATCTCTCGGTCTCGAGCAGGGCTTCGGCCCTCATTTTTTTTCTAAGTGCAGGAGCCCATTTTGGGTATCAATATCCATGCGGAAATGGCTTAAGAAGTTGAGTCCCAGCAGCCCTGCGATGCCGGAGTCGGGGAAGGCATCGTGAACCGCCACGGTGAGGTCTTTGACCTGTATTCCTCCCACCTCCACCGACTCCAGCGTGACCAGAGGCGCTACGATCACCCCGTTGGCCGTCTGGAAGGGGATCATGGGGAGCTGCTTTTCCAGGTCGATCTCCAGCTCCCTGGCTGTGGCCCGAGAGATCACGGTATAACTTGCCCCGGTATCCACGACCAAGTTGGCCGAGGTCTTCTCATTGAGGGTCGCCTGGACGATCGCCGTCGTCCCCCTTCTCTGCAGAGGCACCGATACCTTGTCAGGATAGGTCGGTTTTTCTAGCGCCGGCCCCCTGGGGGTCTCGCTGGTTTTTATCCGGGTCGCGCTGTCCCGATGCCTTTCCGGGATGTTGTGGATGTTGTCGGTGAAATGGACTACACCCCGGTCGTCCACCCAGCGGAAGAGGTCGGCTAGGGAGGGGGGAGGAGTGGTCAAGAAGGTGGCGGCAACCAGCAGTGCGGCAATGACCCTCATCATAAACTGTACTTTACCACGAATTGGCCATTCTCTGAAACCGCAGCATCGCCTATGAGCCAGTACACGGGTTGCCCGGCCTCCTCGCCCCAGCCTGAGGCTGGTCCGCCTTGGGCGATCCTAGCCCGGCCAGGAAGCTGGGACGCTTCTGAGGACCGCAAGACTCGCCCGCGAGGGGCGCGCCCATTCACCCCGTACCACAGGAAGCCCCGCCTGTGAACCCCGAACTTCCGGAGAAGTTCGGGGTGAAGGCGGGGAGGAATGTGCTTTATCCCCGAAGGGTAAAGCCCCGATGCCACGGCTGTGAAGCCGTGGTACGGGATTTACTTCGCTGGGGTCAGAATCAAGGCAGGCCACTGGTTGCTCTCTTCCTCATCATACTTGAGGCGGAGAAAATCGCCGCGGCGCCAGGATTCTAGCTGATCCCTATAATGAGGAGAGAAGGGATGGCCAGATTGTCCTGAAGGGAGAATAAACCTGGAACGCGCCCAGTCGCCGACGTCGATGACCATCCTCAGCGAAGGTCCCACGATGTGAGCATAGGGGTTGGAGTGGCGGTAAAAGCCCAGGTTGATCGTGGTGCTATTGCCAGCCGCCGGGAAAGGGCCGAGGGAGAAGAAGGGCTTGAGGATGCGGCTCACTCCCAGCGGATGCTGCAGGGTAAGGGTGTGGAGCCGGCCCCAGCTCCATTGCTGCCTGTCCGTCCCCAGGCGCGCGCCGATCTCTTGCTGTGCCTCACGCAGGCTCTTCTCCACGAGCGCCAGCCGCGGGCGGGATCCAAACCACGGAGATTGGGGGTCGCGCAGGATCCGATCTACGGGAGCGAGCGCCTGATTGAAGAGCTCGGCGTAGGCGAGAAACAGCTCTTCGCCCAGGTCCGGGAGAAGGAGGTTGCGCATCAGTCGCTGGTGCAAGAGATGAAAGAGGGCGGCCTCAGGGCTTTTCTCAGAACAGTCGCCCTTCCATCGGCCCAGCCTCTCCGCGGTCTCGCGCAGGGAGGCATCGCGCCGTCCGATCTCCTCGAGATCGGCCCGGAGGGCCGCGGTCATCTCTCTGGCCTGCACAGAGACCACATCCTTCTGGATCTCAGCCATATCGTCGAGGGAGAACTTGTCCTTTGCCGTCAGGAGTTCTTTGATGCGCTGGATGCGGTAGGGCGGCTCGAAGAGGTCAGAGAGATAGTAAGGGTAAGAGCGGTCTACCACGGCGTTGTTCGCGGTGGCGATCAGACCCTCCGGGGGATTGTAGAGGCGGGGCAGCTCGCTGAAGGGGACATAGCCCTTCCAGTCGTATGCTCCACTCCAGCCAGGAAGAGGCAGGAGGGAGTGGGGTTGGGCGCGTAAGGGGATTTTGCCTGCCAGGCTGTAGCCGATGTTGCCGGAGCTGTCCGCGTAGACATAGTTGAGGGTCGGGGCGACCTGGTGGGAGAGGCTCTCGAGGAACTCATCCCAGTCGCGCGCCCGATTGACTCCGTAGAGGGCGCGGAACTCCGCGCTCGGATCGTGGGCGGTCCATCGGAAGGCAAGGACCTCCCCGGCAGCGCATCCCTGAGTGAAGTCGCTGATGACAGGTCCATGGCGGGTGAAGCGAATGGTCTTCTTGACCTCTCCGCCGCCTCGCACGCGGATCCTCTCCTCTTCCAGGGTCATCTTTTGCCACTCTCCGCCCGCGAGATAGCGATCGGGTTCTCTGGCATCCACCTTTTCGCGGTAGAGGTCCCCGTCGTCGCACAGAGCTGCGGTCACTCCCCAGGCGATCCGGCGGTTGTGGCCCAGGTGGATGCACGGCGAACCTGGGATGGACGCGCCCCACACCTCGAACCCTTCCCGCCCTGCACCAGCAGGAGTCGCCAGGTGCATGAGATACCAGACCGAAGGGAGGCCCATTCTGAGATGGGGGTCGTTGCACAGGAGGGGCTGGCCGGTTGCGGAGCGGCGGGCGGAAATGACCCAGTTATTGCTCCCCGGTCCTGGGGCACCCCAACCGCTCTCTGCAAACGTCCCGTTCAAAAAGCTGAGGAGCTGGCGCGCTGGCGCCGCGGTGGATCGGGTGACGCACGGCCCGCCCTGAGGATAGGCGGGGTAGAGGGATTTGAGCTTTGCCTCCGCATCCCTCAGTTGGTCTGTGATCGCGAGCAGCGTCAGGCGGGTGAAGAGAGAGGTGGAGAGAAACAGGGCGAATCCTTTGGCGATCGTGAGGCTGTCCTCTGGAGCCCAGGGCTCTGGCCGATAGCGCAGGAGACGAAATTCCAGTGGCAGAGAGCTGAGATGGGTCTCTATATAGCGATTGACCCCCTCGCTGTAGGCCTGGAGCCGGTCGACTAATTCCTGGGGTAAGAGCCTGAGCGAGGCGCGTGCGGCCCTGCGGATTCCCATGAGGCGGACGAAATAGTCCAGCTCCACGGTGCCCTTGTCCCGCAGCCGCACCGAAAGCTCCTTCCACGGAAGGGGACGCTCTCCCAGGATCTCCGCCAGACGGCCGCTGACCAGGCGGCGGTTGAAGTCCATCTGCCAGAGCCTCTCCTGGGCATGAAGATATCCCTGGGCCAGGAAGAGATCGAGCTCGTTGGAAGCGAAGACATGAGGGATAGCGTAAGGGGCCCAGAGGACCCGCACCTTTTCCCCGAGACCAGGGATACAGAGCGCGCCTTGGGTCCGGGGCTTTGCCTTCCGCGCCCAATAGTAAAGCAAGGGCCAGAGGACGAAAGAGAGAAACGACATGCGTCGCTCTTTTCCCTCTCTTATATGATGGCCCGCACCGAGGGGCGCTCCTTCATCCTCTGTAGCCACCTTCCCAGTTGGGATAGGGTAGTATCCGGGAAGACCCCCATCCCCTCCATGCGCAGGAACCTGGGGATGAGCGCGGCATCGAGGAGGGAAAATTCGCCCGCCAGATAGGACTGGTCGCCGACCTCCCGATCGAGTCGCTGCAAGAGGTTTTTCAGCTCTCTCTTGGCGTTCGCGATCGTCTCCTGATTTCTTTCCTTTTCCTCTTTCATCATCTCCTGCCGGAGCTTCTGGTAAGGAGGGTCGAGATGGTTCATGCCGTAATCGATGAGGATGCGGATCTTTGCCCTCTTGGCCGGATCTCTGGGCATCAAGGGGAGCTGCGGATATTTTTCTTCCAGGTACTCGTTGATGATGCACGACTCGTAGAGGACGGTCTCACCATCGGCGATGACCGGCACCTTGCCGTAAGGGTTGAGTTTGAGAAACTCGGGTTTCTTTTGCTCTCCTTTTTTGAGATCCACCGGGATCGTCTCGTAGGGGAGCTTTTTTTCCTCCAGGACAACTTTCACCCGCTGGCAGTTGGGAGAGGTCTTAAGATCGTAGAGTTTGATCGGTCTCTGTGCGCTCATCTTTTTCCTCCTAGTTTTTCTCCTCCTATACGACAGACGGCGATTTTTAACAACCCCATTCCCCCCCTGTTCTATTTGCTAGGCGCCGAAGGTCAGGCTCTTGATCACCACGGGCACGTAAGACTCGCCGCTCACCGGTCGGCCGATATCGATGAAATCGAGTTCGGACAGCGCGACCTCGTCAATGCAAGGGATCTTGAACTCCGCCGCCAGCGCCCCTCCCACCACCTGTCCGATATTTTGCCCGAAGACCAGCGCGCTGGGTCGATCCTGGGGCGGTAGGAGTCTCAGGGCCGCGCGGAGGCCCTCGGCCAGCTCCAGGGCCGATCCATAACCTATGAAGGGAGGAGTCGAGAGAGCCAGGGCCAGGGGATCGCCCTTCACCTCGGGGTCGAGGGACCCCAGGGCGGCCAGTACGGCCTTTCGGGTCCGCTCCGCTATCGGAGGCTCCCACGTGACCGAGAGCGGCACGACCCGCAAGTTCCTGATCGGAAGACTGTGCGCATCCGGCAGGAAGATGGTTTCTCCGCTCAACTGCATCGAATGGTGAGCCGCGCCGATCACTGTGGCGCGCAGTCCCTCGGCCCCTTCGAGAAGGCGCAGCCCTGAGGCCTGGGCCTGCTTTCGGAGCGCGCCTCCCAGATAGCTCCCAAGGTCGCCAAAGCTGCGCTGCTCGCGGCCGTAGATGTACTCAGCCACCCCGCCGGAAAAGAGGATCCCGTCTATCTGGTCGCGCGGCGGGAGCTGGGCGAAGGAGATGATGCTGAGGTCGCTCGAGGGCGGTTGTGCGCCGAGGAGCATCCCGAACAGGGCCTCGGCCATCTTCTCGGCCAGGGCAGAGCAGATGGCACCATCCACTTCGTCACCGACCGAGAGGGGAAAACCCGCCCGCTCCAGGAAATGGCGGCCGGCCTTTTCCACCCGCGTCAACTTGCCATCGTCGCGAAAGGCCACCAGCCGGGCGCCGATATTCCACGCTGCGGCAGCGGTCAAGTGGCCTTTTTGGATGTAGCCGACCTTTGTGGTCCCACCGCCGATGTCGATGTTCAGTAAATGGAGTCCCTGCCCCCGGCTTAAACGGATGGCCCCGGAGCCATGCGCGGCCAGCACCGTCTCCAATCGGGGTCCTGCCGTAGCGCAGACAAAGCGCCCGCTGCCATCGGCAAAGAGATCGGCAATGCGCCTGGCATTGCGCCGGCGCGCTGCCTCGCCGGTCATGATCACCGCGCCGGTGTCGATCTCCTGCGGGGTGAGGCCCGCCTGCTGAAATGCGTTGTGGATCAGATCCTGGAGCGGTTCCGGTTCGATAGCGCCGTCCTGGGCGAATGGGGTGAGGAGGACCGCTGAGCGGCTCAAGATCTCACGTTCTAGGATCTCAGGATGGCGACGGTGAAGGGCTGGATACCCCACGCGCAGCCGGGAGAAGATGAGGTGGGATGTGGCAGAGCCGATATCGATCCCCACGCTGGTGAGCAGAGCCAGATGGCCGGCAGGGAGATCGTCATGGTCATGATCGTGGTGCTGGCTCGGGTTATCCATTTATCCAGCTTATCCGGCCAGGCCCAAAAGCCTTGCCGCATTGCCGCCCAGGATCTTCTCTTTGTCCTCTTGAGGGATCGAGAGCTGCATCACGGTATCCACAGATCTTCGCAGCGGGATGGGCACGGGAGGGAAGTCGCTGCCGAAGAGCACATGGTTTGGGCCTGCGGTTTGTACGGCGCAAAGAACCGCTGGCGGATGAAGGCTGACGGTATCAAAGTAGAGCTGCTGGATGTAGGCGCTCGGGGGACGGCTCAGGAGGTCCGGTTCCCAGGGACCAAAGCTGCTATCGTGCCTCAGCTCGTAGCCAAAGTCGAGCCTTCCCGGAAGCATGGGGAGCGCGCCGCCCACATGGGCGCAGATCAACCTGAGTTTGGGGAATCGCTCCAGCCCGCCCGAGAGGATAAAGCGGGCGAGAGATAAAGTGGTGTCAAATGGCCTTCCGACCATCTCCGGGAGACGGAAGATATCCATCTTTTCCGCCCCGATGGTCACCCGCGGCGGATGGATGAAGAGCGGGACATCGAGCTCTGTGACCAGCTCAAAAAAGGGTTGGGCCCGGGGCGAATCGAGATACTCTCCATTGACGCTCGAGTTGACCATGATCCCCTTGAGCCCATACTCGCGCACTGCGCGCTCGGTCTCTTGGAGAACCCGCTCTGCGCCGAAAGGGATGGCGGAGGCGAGGCCGAGGAGGCGCCTGGGATGCTGGGCCGTGACCTCTGCGGCGAACTCGTTAAACTCTTTCATGACCTCCACGGGGTCTGATCCTACAGGGCTGCGGATCCAGTTGTTGCCAAAGACCGTGAGATCGACCTGGGCCTTTTGCTGTTCTTCCAATAACCTGTCGATATCGAAGATGGCCTTGGGCGAATTCGGATGAAACCACTTCTTAGGGGCCAGATGAGAATGGCAGTCAATGATCATGTCGAAGCCCGCACGCTTTTAGATATCTGGTTAAGAGCGGCGTTGTCAATGTCTTGATCTGAGTTGACCTATGAGGTATTCGGTGGGGAGCATGGAGATCGACATCGAGTTTAACTCCGGCGCGCAGTTGCCTCTGGATGCGGTCCCCGAACTTGCCCGCCTGGCCGAGGCCCATGGGTTTGGCTGCGCCTGGGGAGGCGAGGCGAACAACAAGGATCCCACGGTCATGCTCGCTGCCATCGCCGCGGTGACGACGCGCCTCAAGATAGGGTCAGCAATCTATCACATCCTCGGCCGCACGCCGGCCACCCTGGCCCTCCAGACGGTCGGGCTGGAAGAGCTATCCCGAGGCCGATTTCTCCTCGGAATTGGCGCGTCCAATCCCACGATAGCCAGGTGGCATGGCATTTCCTTCGATCGCCCTCTCGCTCGCGTTCGAGAGTATCTCGAGGTTGTGCGCCGAGCGATACAAGGGGAAAAGGTGAATTTCGACGGCGAGTTTTTTTCCGCCCATGGCTTCAAACTGGCGTTCAAGCCGTCGGGAAGAAAAATCCCCGTTTACCTTGCAGCCTTCGGTCCGAAAATGAGCCGGATGGCCGGCAGGCTCACAGACGGCGTGCTCATCAACATGGCCAATCCGACTGAGATCCGCCGTATTGTCGAGGAGGCCCGGCGCGGGGCGGAGGAGGCAGGAAAGGATCCTGAGGCCCTGGAGATTATCTGCAAGGTGCGCTGTTCGATAGCCCAGGATTATGACCTGGCCCGCGCGGCCCTCAGCCGGCTGCTCACCTACTACGCCCTGGCAGATTACTACCGGGATCTTTTCAGCCGCATGGGGTTTGCCGCTGAGGTCGAGGCCATGAGGTCTGCCTGGCAGGCATCGGGGTTTCATGCGGCCCAGGCATTGATCACGGACCGGCTTTTCCATGGCGCGCCGCTCATCGCAGCGCGCTCCGCGGCAGAGGTTTGGCAGGGTCTTGAACCCTATGC
>Ga0184640_10000264_pt1 | contig 13192 bp, 15 predicted proteins | sample PLM31_200_b2_FD_133161 | JGI IMG/M metagenome (GOLD analysis project Ga0184640, IMG submission 133161) | Groundwater sediment microbial communities from an aquifer in East River, Colorado, USA - PLM3-1_200_b2 | ecosystem: Environmental > Terrestrial > Soil > Riparian zone | place: USA: East...
CATCTTGCCGCCACGGCCAGCATCAGTGTTCGAGCCCGGACGGAGTGTTTGTTGACGTCTTGGACCGATAGCCATTGTCCTTAGGCTATCGTCGTTCGCGTCCATGACATCGTCAGCGATACAGCAATCACAAAATATCAAAACCCGCGCTTGCAAAGTCCGTCACTCCTGCGAAGGCCGGATGGGATTCCAGTGACTGAAGGCTCGGATGGATACCGGCTTGCACCGGTATGACGAGTGGTTAGTAATTTTTAGGTTACCAGACAGAGTTACCGATTCACCGCGAACGGTATTCCCGTCTTCTTCGATATATCCAGCAAATCATCGACCACCGGTTTGAGTAACGGGATTCCTTCTTTGCTTCGGATCGCTTCGGCTTCGCGTTCCGGGTCGCCGGGGATGAGTGGACCGTTGGTGCCGGGGGCGGGCTTGGTATTGCGAAACACTTGAATCCAGTCGTCGATCTGTTTCTTGAATTCGTCTTTGTCGATGAAGCCGTCGATCTCCAGGGCGCCGAAGAAGTGACCGATACCCTTACCGACGCTGCGCTGGGGAATTTCACTTGTCGAATTGGTCGATGAGCCGAATGATGACGTAGCTAGAACACCGGATGGGAGCGCGTGAGCTTTACGCCTATTATTGCTATAATCCATTCGCCTGGATAAACGGGGATTAAAATCCATGAAGAAACCTCTTACCGAAATCGAACGACAGGCACTGGCTCGTTTCAAAGCTGCTCTTCAATCCTTACTGGGAGATAAGCTGTTGTCGATGCGTCTCTTTGGCTCAAGGGCGCGCGATGAAGGGACCGAGGAGTCCGATCTCGACGTTTTGGTGGTAGTTCAGGATAAGGACAGAGCGCTCTATCGCCGGATCGTTGAAGAGTCTCTCGATATCGATCTCGCTTATGACATGAATCTCGCCCCGACGATTTTAAGCGATGAAGAATATCGCCAGAATCGTGAATATGGCACACCTTTCTATCGTAACGTCGAGAAAGAGGGTATTGCTCTTTGAGTGATGAGACACAAGAACGAAAAGCGCTCAGCTTAGCCCGGCTCAAGCGGTCTCGACAGCATCTGAAATCAGCGCGCGATCTTCTTCGAAACGACGACTATGCAGATTCCATTAGCCGATCTTATTACGCGATCTTCCAGTCGGCCAGAGCCCTTCTGGCAATTAACGGACTCGATAGTCACAAACATTCTGGAGTGGTCTCGCTGTTCAATCGGCATTTCATTAAGGCGGGCAAATTGGACAAGCACTGGGCAGTCGTTTTGAAAGATGCTCGGCGATCCAGAGAAATGGCTGACTATACCGAAATCGCGGAATTTTCGCGCCAGGATGCCGAAGAACAAATAGCCGACGCGGAAGCTTTTGTTCGGGCAGTGGAAAATTTGATTGCCAAAATGGAATAAGTACTATCCGCGCTATTTCGCCTTAAATTGAATCCCCGTCTTTCGCGAAATATCCAGTAAATCATCCACCACGGGTTTGATTAGCGGGATTCCTTCCTTGCTTCGGATCGCTTCGGCTTCGCGTTCGGGATCGCCGGGAATCAGCGGGCCGTTCGTGCCGGGAGCGGGCTTGGTATTGCGAAAAACATGAATCCAGTCGTCGATTTGTTTCTTGAACTCGTCTTTGTCGATGAAGCCGTCGATCTGTAGAGCGCCGAAGAAGTGGCCGATGCCTTTGCCGACGCTGCGCTGGGGAATTTCTTGGCGCAGCGCAAAGGGCGGAGCGAAGGGGCCCCAGTTGGCGCCGCTTAAAACACAGCAAAGAATGTCCACCATGGAGGCGAGGCCGTAGCCTTTGTGCCCGCCCATTTCTCTATCTGACCCGAGCGGTAGCTGTGCGCCGCCGTCGATCATGTCTTGAGGATTCGTCGTTTCACGTCCATCTTTGTCGACGATCCAACCTTTAGGAACCGGCTCCTTTTTGCGCAGCGCGATTTCTATTTTCCCGTAAGCGACGGCGCTCGTCGCCATGTCGATGACGACAGGTGGTTCCTTGTAACCTGGGAAAGCAATCGCGATGGGGTTGGTCCCGAGCATTCGCTCCGCGCCCCAAAGCGGAGCGACGAGCTTGGTCGAGTTGGTCATCGCCCAGCCGATTAAATCTCGTTCCAGCGCCTTCAGCGGATAGTAGCCGGCGATGCCGAAGTGATTAGTGTTACACACGCTCACCCAGCCGGAGCCGTGTTGCTCGGCTTTGTCCATGGCGATCTCATTCGCCTTCGGTCCGACAACCAACCCCAAACCGTTGTCGCCATCCACGGTGGCGACGCTGGCTTTTTCGCGGACGACCTTAATATTCGGCTTCGGATTGATTCGCCCCAGCTCAAGCATTTCGAAATAGGTGTGCAGACGCGCCACGCCGTGGGAGTCGATGCCGCGCAGATCGCTCTTCGATAAGACATCGGCGGCCTGTTCGGCGTCGGCTTTCGGCACGCCGAAATGCATGAACACTTGAGCGGAGAAATTGCGCAAGCAAGCGTCGGAAAAAATTTGCACTGCGTTATCGTCGTCAACCGGGTTCATTTCGAACCAAACTAACTATGGAGCGGCATACCTGTCAACGCTTCAACGATCGGTGTCAGGCAGTAAGAATTGTAAAAGCAAAGTTTGTTGGAAGGCGCTGTAGTTATCGTCGGATACGATAAAGATCATCGTTCCTTTCGAAATTCGTTGAACAGCTATACCTTCGAAGTTTTCTGTCGCCAGCGGCTGCTCCATCTTTAACAATTCTTTGCCGGCGAGTTTAGCGCCCGCTTTGATACTATTGGCATTGACGAGCGTCAAGCGCGCCGACAGGATGCCGAATGGGACGTAGCGGCGCTCCACAACGAGCACGTCGCCGTTATCTAGCGCGGCACAGTCAGTGACGCGAAATCCGTTGGCGGGAGTGTAGGACAATTCCTCGAAGCGGCCATTGTCGACCAACCAGCCCCTCAAGCTGCGATCCGAATTTTTAAATTCCTCGGTTAATGCCAAAAGCCGGCCGTCCGGCAGTACCGTAAGCGCCTCGATCCCGCCGTTGCTCGGCGCGCGCGCAAGCGCAGCGGGAATGGGCACGGGAACGGGCGTAGACTCAAAAGTTTTCGGTGGCGGACTATAGCGCCAGATCCGATGAACACCTTCGAAAGCAACTAAGAATGAACCGTCGCGTAGCTGTGCGAGTGCCTCCGCGTCCCTCAACCGTCCACGAACGGGTGTTGTTGTCGTTGTCAGAATGGGTGCGATCTGCCAATCGACCAGATTGAGCAACGCGCCATTTGGAGCCATTGCCATTTTAGCCGATAGCCAGTAACCACGGTCGGAGACCGCGTAGAGTTTGCCATCCGTGCCGACGGAGAGGCCCGACAACCCGCCGAAGCGTTGATCTTTTGATTCCAGGCGAAAAGCGCTCAAAAGCGTCAAAGAGCCGAAATTTTTTCGCTCTGGGCGCTTGGGATCGACATCGATGGGCACTAACTCAACCAGTCCATGACTCGGACTCGTCTGAGCCACCGATGGCCGCAGACAGGAAATTGATGAAAGCAAAATGAGGACAATTAAAATCATCGGCGGCAAACGCTGAGTTGTTTGAGATTCCAACTTGGGTACGAGAAAGAATCGCATCGATAAAGTCCCTGCTCAAGCCCTGGGCGGTAAGTTGTCCTTGACAGAAAAGTGAGCCCGTTATACGCAGGGGTGACTTTACCGCAATGCTCATTTCGAGAGGCTGTCAAACGCGGCAATCGTCAAGGTGGCAAGAGGTGCTTGGTTGAGCACAGTGACTCGCGACTTTTCCGTCATTGGAACATCAGTTCCGCGCGTCGATGGCGTCGACAAGGTTACCGGCAAGGCAAAATACGCCGGGGATCTCATTATTCCCGGAATGATCGAAGGCAAGTTTTTGCGCAGCCCGTACGCCCACGCGCGCATTCTCGCCATCGACACGCGGGAGGCGGAAGCGCTGCCCGGTGTCGTGGCCATTCTAACCCGCAAAGATTTCACCGAAATCAATCCCTACATCGGCCGCGGCAAAAATAAAGACCAGCCGATTATCGCGCTCGATCGGGCGATTTACGCCGGACAGCCGGTGGCCGCGGTGGCGGCGCTCGACCGGGCGAGCGCCGAGGAAGCGCTGTCAAAGATTCACGTCGAATATGAAGAACTTCCGGCGGTCATCGAAGTCGACGAAGCGATCGCGGACGGCGCGCCGCTTATTCACGACTTCGCCGAGCGCAACATCTGCGCCAAAGCCGATCTTGTCAAAGGCGATGTCGATAAGGGATTCGCCGAAGCCGACGAGATCTTCGAAGACACCTTCGAATTTCCGATGATCTATCACTACTCGATGGAACCGCACACGGCCATCGCTCAGGTCGAGAACGACGGCATCAATATTTGGACTTCAACCGGACATCCTTTCGGCGTGCGCCAGGAAGTCGCGGAAATTTTTCGCTTTCCGTTGTCGAAGGTGCGCGTGCACGTGAATTTTGTCGGCGGCGCTTACGGCAGCAAGTCGGGCGGAAAGATCGAGCCGTTGGTCGTCGCGCTGGCACGCAAAGCAGGACGCCCGGTTCGGGTCGTGCAAAGTGTCTCTGAATCGATGGCGACTTGCCGGCGCCACGCGATCAAGTGCAAGCTAAAGACCGGCGTGAAAAATGACGGCACGCTGGTGGCGAAGCAAGCAGAGATCTTTCTCAACACCGGCGCCTACGCCGAGACGGGACCGATCGTGACGGGCAGAACGCTGACGCGCATACTCGGGCCGTACCGCTATCCGAATCTAAAGATCAATTCATACTGCGTTTACACCAACACAGTCTCCGCGGCGTCGTTTCGCTCCATCGGCGGGCCGCAGACCGCTTGGGCGACCGAGTCGCAACTGGATATCATCGCGCAAAGGCTCGGCATCGATCCGGTGGAGCTACGGTTAAAAAATCTCGTCAAAAAGGGCGAAGAGATCAGACCGAAATACAAACCGCTGGACGCGGATCTCGCCAAAGGATTCAAGCTGGTCGTTGGCAAGTTAGGCTGGGATGGTCCGGTTTCAAAGGAAGGGCATGGCCGAGGAGTCGGTTTCGGCACCACCGATCCGGGCGCGCCGCTCGCTTCGACTTCGACGGTCCATGTTCTCTCCGACGGAAGCGTCGTGCTTCTCTGCGGCACGGTTGAATTAGGCCAGGGCGCGAAAACCGTGATGAGCCAGATCGTCGCCGAAGAGTTGCGCGTGCCGCTCGATCGGGTGACGATCCGACCCATCGATACGGCGTTCACGCCGTTCGACCGCTCGACGGGATCGAGCCGTTCGACGACCGTGATGGGCAAAGCCGTCGAGTTGGCGGGGAGCGACGCGCGCCGGCAGATCGTCGAACTGGCAACCGAACATTTCGAATGCCCAGAAGATGCCCTCATGCTTAAAGATGGCGAAGCGGTCGCCGGCGGTAAAAGAATCGGCTACGGCGAATTGATTCACAAACACTTTGCCATGCAGGGCGGAGAACTAGTCGGCACGGGTTACGCTCACAGCGGCATGGCGCCAACCCCGGCCAATCCGCTGTTTTGGGAAATCGGCATCGGCGCGGTGGAAGTGAGCGTCGATCGGGAAACCGGCAAAGTCCACGTGGAAAAATATGTCACCGCTGCCGATGCCGGCAAGGCGCTTCATCCGCTCCAATGCGAAGGGCAGGACGAAGGCTCGGCGATGATGGGCTTCGGCCATACTTTCTATGAGACGTACCATTACGACGGCGGACAGATCATCAATTCGACCTTGATTGATTACAAGGTGCCGACTTTCGACGACGTGCCGACAGAGTTTGAATCAATACTCATCGAAGATGCCAACGGACCTGGACCCTACGGCGCTAAAGGTTTGGGCGAGGGCGGCATTATTCCCGTCGCGCCGGCGGTGGCAAATGCCATCGCATGGAGCACCGGCGCGCGCATCAAAACACTGCCGCTGACGCCGGAAAAGGTGTGGCGGGCGATTAAGGAGACGCAAAGAAAATAGGACGGACGATGCGCTGCTTGAGAATTCGCCGCCGCTTGCCGGCAGTCGTTCTAATCACGGTTTTTTTCATCACGCCCCGGTTCGCTAACGGCGCCGCGGAGGAAACCCTCGCCGAGCCCAACGCCAAACCCGCCGAAGAGCGCAACAAAGTGCTGGTCGAAAACGCCAAGAAAGAGGGAACGGTCACCGTCTATACAGCGACCAACATTCGCGACACCCAGGAGATAGTCGCCGGTTTCAACAAAACCTATCCTTTCGTAAAGGTCAGCGTGTCGAGCCTCGGCGGGCCGGGTGTGCTCAATAAAACCCTGACGGAATACCGCGCCGGAGTTCATCTGGCCGACCTCCTGGTCCTCAACGGCATCAACGCGGTGGAGTTGATTGATAAGAAAATCGCCGCTCGATACAAGAGTCCGATGGTGCCGTTTCTGCGCCAGGGTTTTGTTGATCCCGAGGGTTATTGGCCGGGAGTTTACTTCATCGGTTACATCATGATCTACAATAACAAAAGAGTTTCACCGAGATCTCCGAGTCTACCAAACCTAACAGGCTACCGTCGGAATAGGGAATTATCGTTGCTGAAAGCCAGTGTTTTTTGTCGGACACCGCGTAGGGCTCATTGCCCGAAACAAGACTGTCGTAGCGGGAAAAATACTTGACAGCAATAGTCCCGCATTATACATCGCACGTACATCGCTAAGACTTATGACATCAACAAGACTGCATCCTTTCGCGCGCCTAGCGAACTACTCTCTGCTGTGGTTGTTCGCCTTTCCGGTAGCCCTGCCGGCTCAGGATCTTGCCAAGCTAACCGTTGCCTATTCGAGCCGAAGCATCGCGCCGATCGATTACTTCATCGCGGAGCAATCCGGGTATTTCAAAGCCGAGAGCCTTGACGTCAGGCTGGTTCAGATCAGAGCGGCCGTCGCCGTTGCTGCAATGCTGGCGTCCGAGGTGGAAGTGTTGGGCTCAATCTCAACCGCGATCAGCGCCGCTCAGAGAGGCGCGCCGATAAAGGTCCTGGCCGTCACTCTGCACCGGCCGCTCTTCTGGTTAGTTGCCAGGCCGGAGTTCAAGAACATTTCAGATCTGAAAGGTAAAGTTGTGGGTGTCGTCAGCATCGGCGGCGCGCAGCATACTGCGCTTAGGTACATGCTGCGCAAGGGCGGGCTCAATCCCGATGTTGACGCCACGACAATCCTGGCGGGGGATGTTCCCGCTCAGCTGCAGGCTTTGGCGAGCAACGCGATACAGGCGGCCGCGCTCTCACCTCCGATCGTGATTGTCGCTCGAGATCGTTTTAAGATGAACGTGCTGGCAAACGTGCTGCAGGAATATCCCACGATTCAAAATGGGGTCGCCACTACGGAGAGGACGCTCAAAGAGGAGCCGAAGCTAATACGGGCTCTGCTGAGAGCCCGCGCGAGGGCAAGTCGGCAGTTCCATGAAAATCCCCCAGTTCCGATAGACGTGATCTCGAAGGTGTTGCACGTGGATAAGGAGACGGCGCGGGAGACCTATTTTCTGTCCAAGCTTGGCTTTACCCAAAACGGCATTGTTTCCGAAGGAGATGCCCGGGAGTATCTCAAAGCGGATGCGGACCGGCTGAAATTGAAAGAGCCGGCATCGGTCTCGCGAATATTTGATTTTACTTTGCAGGAGCAGGTTAATGCAGAACTAGGAGTCCGCTAATCAAATATAATACTTCACGCCAACCGGGCGTCACGGAAAGGAAAGTGCATGGAAATAGGGAAAGCGCAGCAAGTCGTCCAAGGAATGAAGGAGGCCGGCATCAACTTCGCTGTTGGGTTGCCGGACTCTCAGTTTCACGAGGTTTACGAGATGATCACCCAAGACCCTGGCTTCCAATACGTAGGCGTTGGCAACGAAGGCGAGGGTGCTGCGGTGGCGATGGGGGCCTGGTGCGGTGGCAAAAAAACCGCGTTGATTATTGCAACGTCCGGGCTCCTGGTTGCGACATTCTCTCTCGCGCGGCTGCATCTAAAAGAAATACCGCTGGTGCTGATCGTCCCCTACCGTGGAGACTTAGGAGACCCGCGCTGGATGGGGATTTATAAGAAATACACGGAGCCGATGCTGAGCGTGATGGATATCCCCTACCGTGTAGTCAATCGTTCGTCAGAAACAAAGAGTGCCATTAAGGACTGTCAGATGTGCACGGAAGCCTGGCTCAAGCCAGCAGCTGTTTTATTGACCGGGGAGGCTCTATGGTAAAGCGCATCGATCTTATAAAGGCTTTCGCATCGATGGTCGGAGAGGAGACACTCGTCATAACCCCTATCGGTAGCACCACAGCTTACTGGGAGGAATTGGGGAAAGGCCCCACGAGTCTCACCTCAGTCAGCCTGGGAATGTGTACAGCCACTGCTTTGGGGGTGGCTCTTGCTCTGCCGCATCGCAAGGTGGTGGCGCTCGATTCGGACGGTAATCTCATTCTAAACCTCTGCAGCCTCGGAACTGTCGCGAATCAAAAACCCCGCAATCTGCTTATCGTCGTTTTCGACAACGGAAACTATTTGTCTGGCGGTCCCGGTGGGGGCCAACCGGGAATGCCCACAGCAACCGGAGGTGCCATGAATCTGGAGGCTGTCGCCAGAGGATGCGGTATTGAGAAATCCTGCACGATCCGCGGTGAAGAAGAGTTCCGAACGACCGTGCAGAAATATTTGACGGAGGACGGCCCTGCGTTTGTGGCCGCCAAGATAGAGCCGGTGGAGACCCGCGAGAGAAAGGGAGGTCGCGGGCCGGGAGATTCCGGCCAAGACACCCGAGAGAACAAATACTCGTTTGTACATCATGTTGAACGCTTGGAAAACATAACTATTTTGAAGAAGGGAGGTGGCGGCTGATGGGTTGAAAATTACACGGATTGTGTTGGGTTTCTATTTCCGCGCGTACTCTAACCAGCGCTCGGGATGACTGCTCTATTGCCGTATGAAGTCTTATTACTATCACCATGTAAAATACGAGTAGGCTTTCTTCTCCGCACATAAAGCTTATCGTTACGACGAATGAATTGAGCGCCCCATTTACCTTGAATGACAATAGCGGCCATCGATGCGGCGGCAAAGCGATTGCCGCCGCGCAGGATAAACAGCTTTCTATGAGCCGAGCCTTCTTTAAGTTTTTGATAGAGGAGCATCAAAGTCCTGAATCCCAAAAGAGGTTAATCGATATGATTTTCTGGCCTAAAAGCTTCACAGGATTATCGCTCTTTCTCAGTGTGTTTGCCTTTCACGTTCCATTAATTCACGCCGAGAAGGCAATCTTCGCGTACCCCAGCCCCTCAACGAGCTTTTTGCCGCTGGTCGTTGCGCATAAGAAGGGTTTTTTCGATGCCGAAAATCTTCAGGCGGAATTGGTGCAAATTCGGCCTGCGGTCTCCGTTCCAGGGTTAACCAATGGCAGTGTCGATTACGCGACGGTGCTAGGCAGCACCATCGCGGCGCGGATGCGTGGTGCTCCACTCGTCATCATAGGCGTTTTCGCCGACAAGCCCATGGATTTTCTGGTTGGCGGTAAGGGGATCACGTCACCGAAAGAACTAAAAGGAAGGGTTGTTGGTATTAGTGCATTAGGGAGTACGACGCACTTTTTAACGGTCAGAGTTCTGAGGGCGATTGGGCTCGATCCTGACAAGGACGTGACTCTGCGGGCCGTGGGAGATGAGGGACTGAGGCTGCAGGCGCTAGGCACGGGCTTGGTGCAGGCTGCGCTATTGGGCTCTCAAGGCGTGATTCAAGGCGACAAGGAGGGACTTAAGATGATTGTCGCTGCCGCTGACGTAATTGATAGTCTTGCATTTGCCGGTCTCTCCACAACCTTAGCGAAGGTGAAGGATAACGCTCAGCAAATTAAGAGAGTAATGCGCGCTGGCCTTAAAGGAATCCGATACGTCCTAGATAACAAAGCTGGAACGGTAGACGTACTCCAGAGTTGGTATCGATTGGATCAAGGGATTGCTGCGGCCAGCTACGATCTCGCTGTAAAATCCTACAGTCAAAATGGTGAGGTTAGTGAGAAGGGAATCTCTCTAAGCATGGAGTTCGTGAGAATGAGCAGTAAAATCGAAAAAGAGATTACGCCTACGGAGATGGTCGATTTCAACCTGCTACGAGAAGCCAGGAAAGAACTTGGCTGGCCATCAGCCGCTTTGAAATAACTAGTGCCGAGACTGTTGCGTTATGGCCGTGCGCGCGCAACGGCGATGTTGCAAATCGCCGACTCACAGGCGATGAGTTTCTTTGTTCCTTGTACAGAGCAATCCATCTGATTGACAGTTTCGCTCCCGCCATCGCCAACGCGATTGCATGGAGCACCGGCGCGCGCATCAGGTCGTTGCCTTTGACGCCGGAGAAAGTTTGGCGTGCGATCAAGGAGGTTGCCAATGACAGCGATAAGACAAAAAATTGAACTCGCCGTTTTAAGCGTTCTATGGCTCTGTTGTGCGGTCGCAACGGCGTTCGCGCAGATTCCCTTCTATCAAGGAAAAACCATCACGATCATTCGCGGCAGCGCACCAGGCGGCGTCGGTGAGATGCGCACTAGGGCGGTGGCGAGCTATCTCAAAAAGCATGTCCCGGGAAATCCAACGGTCGTGATCGAATTTATGGCGGGCGCCGGAGGCACCAAAGCCGCCAATCATCTCTATCGCGGCGCGCGCACGGATGGCCTGGTAATCGGTAGCGCGCCGAGCGGGATGGTGTCATCTGCGATCCTAGGCGAGGCGGGCGTTCAGTACGATCTCGACAAGTTTATCTATCTCGGCTCGCCGAACAGCGAATCGCATTATGTGTTTTTCACCAATCGAAAACTCGGTTTGGGTAGCATGGAAAAATTGCGCGCTCACTCGGGATTGCGGATCGGCGCCCAGACCGTTGGCCACCCGATCTACCTTACCGGTCGCCTGTTCGCTTTGATCCTTGGTTTGAAGGATCCCAAGTTTGTCGTCGGCTACTCTTCCCCGGAGCTGGATGTCGCTATGCTGAGTGGGGAGCTCGACGCCGGGTCAGGCGTGGCCAGTAGTATCGTGAAGCAAAACCCGGAGTTTCTCGACAAAGGATTGATGGACTTTCATAGCATCATTGAAATTCCCAGAGGCGATAAACATCCCCGCTTCGCCCAGCTACCGGAACTGGATAGCTTCGTCAAGTCGGACAAGGAGCGCAAGCTGCTCGCGCTGCACCGCACCTTCAGGCTCGCCGGCTCACCCTTCATATTGCCTCCCGGCACGCTGAAAGATCGGGCGGACATTCTAAGGGAAGCCATGCGCAGAATTTACGCAGATCGGGAATTTCTCGCCGAGTATCTGAAGTTGACTGGCGAAGAGGCGACGCCTCTTTTGCCAGACGCCAACGACAAGGCAATCAAGGAACTGCCGCGCGATCCTGAAGTCATCGAGTTCTACAAATTGCTCGGCGGCACGCAGTCACTACCGCCACGCTGAGAGCGGCAGCCGAAGATAGGATTGGCCGCAAAGAACGCAAAGGGCGCAAAAAGGGAACGGAATGTAGGGGCGGGTTTTAAACCCGCCCTCCGGATCTGTCACGGGTAGTAACACGAATGTCACGAAGGATTTCGTAGGGCGCGCTCCGCGCGCCGATTTCGTAGCCCAGATGGTGCGAAGCGTAATCCGGGATCTTGCTGAGCAAAGGAGGAAGTATGAAACCAGAAAAAGCTCAACTGGTGATCCAAGGGCTCAAGGAAGCCGGCGTCGATTTCGCCACTGGCGTGCCCGACGCCCAGTTTATCGAAGTCTACAAAATGCTCGCGGAGGATCGCGACATCCATTACGTCGGCGCGGCCAATGAAGCCGAGGCGACGGGCATCGGCTTCGGCGCCTGGTTCGGCGGCAAGAAGCCCGCGCTGATCCTGGCGACTTCCGGTCTGCTGGTCGCGACTTATCACTTGGCGCGCATCAACCTACTGCATGAGGTACCGGTGTTGGTCGTGATTCCGTATCGCGGCGACATCGGCGACCCGCGTTGGATGGGGCTTTACAAAAAAACCACCGAGCCTGGTCTTAACGCGATGGATATTCCCTATCGCATCGTCAGCCGGCCGGAAGATATTGTCCGCACCATCAAGGATTGCAATGAATCCGCGCGCGCGTGGCTTAAACCCGTCGCCGTGCTGCTCAACGAGGAGGCTTTATGGTAACGCGCTTTACTTTGCTGAAAGAACTATCGGCAATGGTTCCTGACGATGTTTTGGTGCTCACCAGCATCGGCAACAACAGCGGCTTTTGGGGGCAGTTGAAAGACCGCGAAGCGAACCTGTTTCATTTGACCATGGGCATGTGTTCATCCACGGCGCTGGGTCTTTCGCTGGCGTTGCCCAATCGCAAGATTATCGCCGTCGACTCGGACGGCAACCTGACGCTGAATCTCGGCGTGCTCGGCACGATCGCCAATGAGGCGCCGAAAAATCTAACTATTGTCCTCATGGACAACCAGAATTATCTCGGCAGTCATAAGCACGCGCCGGGCATGCCGACGGCAACCGCCGGGAAGATGAATCTCGAAGCCGTCGCCAAGGGCTGCGGCATCGAGAGCGCTTGCACCATCGAAGACGCCGCGGCGTTTCGCGCGAAAATTAACAGCGCGCTTGCGAGCGCCGGCCCACACTTTATCCGGGCGCGGGTCGAAGCGCTCGATACCGACGGGCCGAAAAAATCCAAACGGGTACCCGACCCGCGCGAAAACAAGTATCAATTCGCCGGCTACATTGAGAAAACCGAAGGCGTGGAGATTCTCGGCAGTGGATTGGGCGGAGGGTGAAATGAGTCATGCTCCGAGGCTGGTGAATCGATTTCAATCCGCGTGCGTCCGGTGCATAGAAAGTCTCGTCATGCCCGCGCAGGCGGGCATCCAGGTGACGGACAGGGTCCGTCATACCGTTGGAAAACGGTATCCAGGTTAAGGGGATGGGGATGGACCCCGGTTTTCACCGGGGTGACGATAAAGACTGGATTCCCGCCCTTCGACCCCGCTCAGGACATGCTTCCACGGGAATGACGGTTGGAGGCCGGAGTCTTTTAAAGATGATAACTGTTAGCAAAAGGGAAGTGCGCATGAATACGAGTTCAAAAACCATGAAGATCGCGGTGATCATCTCGATGATGGTTCTCTGCAACCGACATGTTTCGGCTGCAGAGGCCCAAACCAAG
>Ga0184640_10000265_pt1 | contig 13158 bp, 12 predicted proteins | sample PLM31_200_b2_FD_133161 | JGI IMG/M metagenome (GOLD analysis project Ga0184640, IMG submission 133161) | Groundwater sediment microbial communities from an aquifer in East River, Colorado, USA - PLM3-1_200_b2 | ecosystem: Environmental > Terrestrial > Soil > Riparian zone | place: USA: East...
CTCCAGCTTCGGGGCGTCCGTCGGCAGTCCCAGGGCAAGAGCGAAACGGCGCGCAGTGGCGAGGACGTTCGTAGCGATGCGAAATCCTTTCGGGTAATCGACGATGTTATCGAAGAGCAGCAGCGGGCCTTCTTGCTCGGCCATCAATTCCGTCAAGCAGCCTATTTCTAGATTCCAGTGTGCGCCGTCGATGTGCTTCAATTCACCGATACGGTTGGCGCCATCGCTGAAAGAGCGGAGATCGGTAAAGGCCATTGCGTTTTCTCGTTGGTAGTCGTCTTTGTGATCCCTGGCAGTTGCGCTTACGTCATTCTGCATCGCCATTAGCCGTCCGCCCTTCGACAGGCTCAGGACGAACGGCTAATGGCTTGAGTTCGCGGGCGTGGACGTCCGTTCGTGGTGAGCTTGTCGAACCATGAACGGATTTGGGACGCCGTGTTTTCGCGGGAGAGGGAAACGGAATTTTCATTGTGCGGATTCCTCTCGAAAAAAGCCCAGCGTTTCGATCGTCGGACGATCATTGATCGAAAACAAAATCGCCGGCTCCCGCGAGTTGTTCTGATGCGCGTGCCAATTCCACACCGGTACGACGAAGGAGTCGCCCTGTTGCCATTCGAACTTTTGATCGCCGATCCGCGTCGTGCCGCTACCACGAAAGGCGTGGTAGACCACCGTATAGGTGTGGCGGTGCGAACGGCATTTTTCGCCGGGACGAAGCATTTGAATTTCACACGACATCGTCGGCAGTGTCGCGCCGCCGGTGACCGGGTCTGAGTAGCGCAGCAAAATACCGTCGCAAGGATCGCCGGGCGCTTCGGTCATCGACTTCAGCACTTTTTCAGTGTCTGTCCACGCATAACGGTACGGTGGCCGGAAATGACCTGATGGCGAATCCGGCACGCTCTCGGGCCGTAACACGCCGTAGGTCTGCTGCGACCAACCGACGGGTTTGCTCACCGCTTGCCGTTGCTCGTGAAACGGATTGGCGAAGCCGACCTGATAGTAATGAATTATCGGGCCATCGGCGCCGTCGAGCCAGATGATCGGCGTATCGCCGGAATTGACATGATCATGCCACGTCCAGCTCGGCGTCGTAATCAAGTCGCCGGGTTCCATCGGCAATGGTTCGCCTTCGACGATCGTTGCAGCGCCATGGCCTTCGACGACGAAGCGGATCGCGCCCATGGTATGGCGATGCGCCGGCGCGAATTCTCCGGGCCGAACCATTTGAGCGCCCATGAGGAGCGTATGCGCGGTGCCCAATTTCAGCTCGGGATGCTGGTAGCCGATGAATCGGCGGAACGCGTCTTCGGGACGAATGAACTGCGCTGCTTGATCGAGGGCGGCGCGGATCTCCGGCCACTTCCAGAGAAAGGGACGATAGTTTGCCTCCGGCTCGCGAAATCCCGTGCTCGTATTCGGGATCGTCCAATAGCCGATCAGATTTTGCTCTTTGAGTTTTTGGTTGAGCTCTTCCAGCGACATTCTTTCCTCGCTTTCGCTCGGAATCTCAGATTGCAAAATTCAGATCTCACAGTGCGCAGCTCGTTTTGCGATTTGAGATCTGAAATTTGCCATGCCGGAGACAGCAACCCCGTTTCCGGCTAGTGCGTGGCATTGTAGCAACCGTCCATAAACAACTTATTCAAATCCGCCGGTGTCACGGCGCAATATTGCGCCGAGTAGCCGGGCCGCTCGTTAATGCCTTCCTGGAGCAAACGGGCCAAGACGGTTTGTGTCACCGCGCCATGGGCCTTGCGGTCTAGATGATCCATGGTGTCGGCCTCGTGATGCTTGGAAAAATAGCTTGCCCCTTCGGCGGTGAGACCATAATGCGTCGTCAATGCTTTGAAGAAATCTAAACAAGAGTTGCCGAAAGGGTGCTCCCAAAGAACTGAAAACCAATATTCTTGAATCTGCCCGTCGTTGAGCAGCGTGCGGTGAAAATCGGGTAGCGCGCGGCATTCCGGCAACATCGGCGTGAGCAGAACTTCTTCTTTGCTTAAGCCCAACGCTTCCCCTGTGCCGATCAAGATTTGTATATGGCCGGGAGGGCAGGGGTGGCCGAATTCGTCGAGGACTTTCTGCGTGTAGACTTCCATCAAATCGACGTTTTTTACGAAAAACCAAAGGTGCCGGTAGAAAGCCGCCGTGTAAACCGAATTGATCACGGGGACGAAGGAGCCCCAGTTTTTATAGAAAAGCTGCAGGGTTTCCTTTTTGAGCTTGCCTTCACGCAGCTCACTCATGAAGCGCGTTTTATCAACCGTTTCTTGCCAGCGCTTGTCGCATTTCGCCGCCAACTCTGCGATGAACTCTTTAGCCTGCGGCTCGTTCATTTTCAGCATTCGAAATGCCTCCGTTGTTTAAATAGGTCATTCACCGGACACCCTTACCAATTATTGCAGCCCTATCGGGCTGTCAAGGCAAGATACCTCGACGCTTGCCGAACACGCGAGAGCTAAGCTAGAATCATTCAATTCATCTGAGGAGGATTTCACATGGACGTTATGAATCTCGACGAAATGATGGCGACGAAAAAACGCAATATTCATTTATTCGGTACCGCTAACTTCCGGTCATGGATGCTCTATTTCGTTCCCGGCGATGGTACGGATATGCACTATCATGCCAATCCCGAAACTTTGTTGGTTCTTTCGGGCAAGGGCGTGGTTAAAGGTTTGAAAGGAGAGGAACGGCCGATTCAAAAGAACGAGGTCCTGTTCTTAGAAGCCAAAGACTATTACCAGATCACCAATAATGGCACCGAGCCGTTGGTGCTGTTCGGTAACCGCTCGGAACCATTCGGTGGCCCGCATATCAAAGCGGACGGGTCGGACCGCAATACTCGCACGTGATACGAGCAGGCCAAACCGTCAATTGACATCGGTAAGGACTGTGGTTAAGTTACCTATCATACAGCTAAGTTGAGGATTTTCCATGCCTATTTACGAGTATAAATGCCAGAAATGCGGCACCTTTGAGACCACGCAGAAGATTACCAACAAGCCGTTGGGCAAATGCCCAACCTGCAAAGGCAAGGTCAAAAAGCTTATCTCGAATACATCCTTCCAACTCAAAGGCACCGGCTGGTATGTCACCGACTACGCGCGTAAGGGCCAAAACGGAGAAACGAAGAGCGATGACGGCGCGAAGTCATCGTCAGAATCGAAGAGCGAGTCGAAGAGCGAAAGCCCGTCGTCCGGCAAAGATAAGTCGTCTGCGGAGTCCAAGAGCGAATCTAAGAAAAGCGAAAGTTCATCGAGCAGTAGCACCAAGTCCTCTTCAACTTCGAGCTCAACGTCGGCTTAGCTCACCGCTTCGTCATTGCGAAAATATTGCCAGTTCGAAAAAGCAACGACGCCACGAGGCGCCGTTGTCATTTACGCGGGCTTGGCACAGCCATCTCTTCGAAGAAAACAGCACTGGATTTGATAGACGTTTTTAGCTATAGCTGAAAGCGGAAATTCGAAAAACTCGTTGAAGGAGGTTTTCATTATGGCTCAAACAATAGACAACATCGTCGACCCAAATGATTCCGGCTTGACCTCAGAGATGGTGCAATTCTCTGGACCGGCGGGCAACGTGAACGCTTACGTTTCGCGGCCGAAGACCGGCACCAATTTGGGGACGGTGCTGGTGATTCATGAGAACCGGGGGCTCGTCGGTCATATCAAAGACGTCGCTCGCCACTTCGCCAAGGAAGGTTTTGCGGCGATCGCCGTGGACTGCATGGGCCGCGTCGGCGGCAGTGATAAGTTTGGCGGCAGTGATGCGGCCACGGAAGAAATTAAGAAGGTGACCGGGGCGATGGTCGCCGAAGATTTGAACGCCGCAGTTGCTTATATGAAAAAGCAAAACTACGTCAACGGCAAATGCGGTGTCGTCGGCTACTGCTGGGGCGGCGGTCAGTCGCTAAATTTCGCGACCAAGAACAAAGATCTTAATGCTGCCGTGGTCTACTACGGCCGTAACCCCGATCCGCTCGATTCCGTCGCCAACATTTCCGGCCCAGTGATGGGAAATTACGCCGCCGAAGATCCGAACATCATGCCCGGCGTGGAGCCTTTGAAGGCGGCATTGGCGAAAGCCGGCAAGAGCTTCGACTGTAAAGTCTATCCGGGCGCCAAGCATGCGTTTAACAACAACACGAACGCCGACCGCTACAATCCGGAAGCGGCAAAAGACGCCTGGGGGAGAACGGTTAGTTTCTTTAAGGCGAACTTAGCCTAAGCGCAAAGTCGCGAGTAGAGTTCGACAGGCGGCATGCGGCCTTACTGTGAAGGTTGCATGCCGTTTTTATTTTTTCTCGAGCAGCTCCGGACGTTGGCCCACCGATGTACGGGCGAGGTCGGGAGTGATGACGTAGGGTCCTTCAGAAGTATCTTGCCAAATCTGTTGGGTCAGCTCGGTATTGCCACCTGTTACAACGAAGGAGAGCACTCCACTCAATGCTCCGACCACGACTGAAATCGCCTTGATTGGCAGGAACCACATGTTACCCGCGCTGACACCGACTCCTACGCCCGCCTTTTCGATCGCGTCTTCGGCATGCAGGGCAGCCGGAAATAAGACGCCGAGCGTGAGCGCAAGGGCGGCGAAGATCGGCATGATTCGTTTGAGCATAAAGTTAACCTCGCAAAAAGAACCTGGATCGAATGGCGTCGACGCCGTGACTCGGATTCCAGTAGCGGCGCACGCCGAAATAGTAACAGCACGCGTCGTTGTCGAGATCGTTGTTGAAGCAGCGGAGATGTCCGTCTTGAAAGCGCACACGCGCCAGACAAGTACCGCCGGGAATTGAAGACGTCATGATTTCCATAACGACGCCGATGCCCCACTCTTCGTAACGTACATGATTGACTTCGTCGCCGACGCGCAAATACAGCCGCTTATCCTCGCCGGAAGCGGCGGATCTTTCAATGCGACGATTGAAATGTTTCAGTATGAGAGCGATATCTGGAGAAGCGGCATTGACGTACCCGGAGCGTTTCTGCGTCGGCACGATTGAATTTTGCGAACCGCGAAATCCATTCTCGTTCGACTGGTTCCTCTTTCCGTTCGAATTGCTTCTACGCACAATCGGTCCTATTCACGCGCAATAAATCTTCTTTCCGTTGTCGCCAATGCCACCGTGCACCGAACCATAATCACCGAAATCGACGGCAATAGTCAAGCTCCTTTTGCCGGCAATTCGTCCCTTGTCGTATTTTGCAGACAACCTTAGTTACGAGTTGAAATTCGATCATGTCAATGTCAACGGCGTGTTACAATTCCAAGAAAGATGCAACAATTTTCGCCAGCTGCTCTGGTTTGTCTTGATGCACCATGTGGCCGGCATGATCGATGATCACTCGCTGGTGATTTCGAATGGCATCGTAACGCTCCTGTTTTTCGGTGCGTCGCATCTGACGGCTTTCTTTGCCGTCGACGATGAGCACCGGACATTCGATGCGGCGAAGAAACTCGAGGGCCTGGCGCGTGTAAAAAGGCTGCGGCGCCGCCGTGCGGTGCAGCGGATCGAATTTCCAAACCCATTTGCCGCGCTCGTTTTGTTTCATCGCGGCGCGGGCCAGGTCGAGCGCTAACGTGTCATTCAGCCGAGGATTGGTTTGCTGCAATTGGCCGGCGCCCGCGGCGATGCTCGTATATTCGCGAAAATGACGGCGTCCACGCTCGCGCACTTCGGTGATCCATTTTCTCATGCGCGCCGGAGCGTCTGAAAAATCCATACCCAGCGGGCCGATCCCCTCGATAAGCACGAGCCGGGTCACGCGCTGCGGAAACGTCCCTGCGCAAAGCAATGAGATGGTTCCGCCCATCGAGTGGCCGATGAGTTTGCATCGCGTCACGCCGAGCGCGTGCATCACGCAATCGAGATCGAAAACATAATCGGGAAAATAATAGTAGCCGCCGGTTCCGACCCAACCGCTGTCGCCATGACCGCGGCAGTCGGGGGCGACGATCCAAAGCGGTTCCTTTCGTCCGTTTTGCAACGCGTCGACGAAAGCCTTCCAGCAATGCGCCAGATCGAGATAGCCGTGAACGAGCACGAGCGGCTCGCCGACGGGTTCGCCCCATTCGAGATAGTGGATCGGCAGTCCTTGCGAATCGACGAACTTGTCACGCGCTTCGGCCATGCGACTAAGTTCTATCGATGGGAATTTCGATGAAGTCGTTGTTCTCTTCGGACCAGGCGAAGGCCCGGATGATCTTCACCGCGCGGTTGTAAATGGAAATTACTATTTGCGCGCTCTCGGGGTAGGTGGGTTCGCCGAAGGGGCTGGCAAAAGCTTTGTCCTCATCCGAAAAATAAGCGTCGTGGTCGGGATGGGAATGATAAAAGGCCTTGAGCCTTTGTCCTTTGCTCTCGCCCTGCCGAATTACCTGATCGAGCTCCAACGGGTCCATTGCATAGGCAATCGCCGCGGTGCGCGGATAGGTCTGTGGATCGAGGGCGTGATGTTTGTTTTGAATGTTTTTCAAGCGGTGTACTTGTTCCGTCTCACCGGCGGCAAGGATCACGCCGCAACATTCTTCAGGAAACGTGTCTTGCGCGTGCTTGGAAATCTCATTCCAAACTTCTTCCGTTAGGCGCACTGCTTGTTGTCCATCCATGGCCGGGATTTTGCACTTCTACTCAATTTATTAGCATGAGAGTAGGTCCCATTTCTATTGCTCGTAACCGAGGCGCCTTGTCGGTGATTTCCGCGCATCGAGTGCGTGATCGCTTCATCGCGCCGAGAAGAGGACGCGTAGCGCCGGCAAAACTTCCCCACGGATGATCGGCAGGACGAACTAAAACGTCGGCTGCTTGGCTTTCTTGTAGCGCTCGTAAGCGTCTAGAACCAGGGAGGCAAAGTCGGACGGAAACTCAAGATTGTTTTCAAGACGATTTTGAATCTCAACCGGACCGAAGTTGTAAGCGGTAAGTGTGAGGGTTAAATCCTGGAATTGCTTCTTCAGATCGTGAAGATAATAGGTTCCCAAACGGATATTGAAATGCGGGTCGTCCAACGACTCCGGTCTGAATACGGCCGGGCGCAGGTTAGATTCCCGGCCGAGGACCTCGGAAAGAAACTTACCGGTGTCGGGCATGATTTGCATGAGACCGCGCGCGCCGCTCGGTGATACGACGGCGTACTGAAAATCGCTTTCCACCCGAATCAATGCCAGCACCAAAAGAGGGTCGAGTTTGCGTTTGGCGCTTTCTCCCAAAATCACTTCCGCAACACTCCAAGCCTCGGAATCGCTAATATCCGGACGGTGTGATTTCACGATGGAGTAAATTTTAACAAGCTCCTTGGATCGTGGTCTCTCGGCGACTTCGACCACTTTTACGGCAGTTGGCGCCGCCGGTTTCTTTGACTGCCCGGAAAATTGTTTGAATGCAAAAAATGCCGGAATAAAAAGCGCTGAGATGAGAACGATTTTCGTGCAAACGCACGCTAAAGTACGAGCGAGCGTTTGTTTAGGACGTTTCTCCATACTTTAGGTCTCGACAGGCGGATTACAGAACGCGGGAGAGCAGTGATTAGCGTCGAGAACTTCCGGTTTGGTATCAAATGGATTCTGCGATGTCAACGCGCAGCGAAGAAAAACTACAATCACACGGCGGCATTCTGTCGCAAATTCTTCAGAGTACGCGCAGCTTCCAAGAATTTCTTCGCTCGTCCCCGTGGAATGATTTTGCGCTGCGGCACTTTTATCCGATTTATCTACTTAAAAAAATAAAAGGGCAGGAATTTTTCCCGCCCTTTGAATCAAAATGCTCGGATTGTTGCGTGAGCTTATCTTCCCGTGCGCGCCAAGGAGAGCACCCAACCATGCATACGGCTCTTGACGTTTTGAATATCTTTATCGCTGAACCACTTTTTGAGATCGATCTGTTCAACTGGATAAACCGGACGCATGAAGTCACTCTCGTAACCGAAAGGCACGGTGGCGTCGATGCCCATGCCGCCTTCGAAACTCGTGTTCGACGCGGTCCACTCCTTTTCGCCCGCGGTCATGCGCTCTGCCGGCATGAAAGTCTGCCCACGTCCGCCGGGGAGCGGATTGATGATGTCGGTCTTCGGATTGACGCGGGTGGTGAGACACCACATGACGTCGTCCATGTCATAAGGATCGCAATCTTCGCTGACGGCGATGACCAGACGCGAGCCTTGTGAAGTGGCGAGAATCGCCGCCATGAAGTTGCGCTGCCATCCTTCTTCAATCTTGTTGCGCTTCTTGACCTGAATAATCGCTCCGCCCCAGTCGGTCATACAGTAGGGAATGTTCACGTCCATGACGATGCCTGGCTGCATCCGTTCGCACAGCTCGAACATGGAGGCTTCGCGAATCGTCGTGTCGATGTTGTGGTCGTCGAGCGTGTGCACGCCGAGCGTGAATATGATCGGTTTGCTCTCGCGCTTGCGCGTGGTTACGGCGGTGACGTGGAAGGTCGGCGCTTTGTAAGCTTTTCCCATGTAACCGGCCCACTCCGGGTGGAAATGAAAGCGGCCCTGGACACCGGCTTTTTCGGATTCCGCAGTCTCGAAACGGCGATCGCGCGGATTGACATAACCTTCGAGCACGACTTCGGCATCGGCAAGAGAGTATGCATCGACGGTGCGAGATTTGACTAAACGCATCGGTGCGCCCTGTACCGCGCCGGCGATGCCGACCTCATCGCAGCCCTGCGGCAGGATGACATAATCGAACCCAGCGCCCGCCAGCAGCGAGCCCGCCGGTGGCAAACCGAAGTTCATGGTGATCGGCACCATCTTGTTGTCTCTGTAATACTTGCTGACCACTTGCCACATGTGCGAGCCGGGAGAAATTTGGAACGTCCCGACATTGCCCCAGCGGAAGTTCATGCGATTGTAGCCGAGATCCGTTCCACCATTGAAGTACTCGCCGGAGATCAGCCGGTTACCCGAGCCGACGGTCAGCTCCGGTTCGAGGTTGGTATGGCGGATCGGCACCACATAGTCGTTCGCTTCAGCCGGCTTTTCGAAGATTTCTTCTTGCACCGGCGCATCTTTTTGATCGACCACGACCGGCGCAATCGGGTGGGTTATCGCGTAGGCCAATTTTCGCGACCGGTCCGCGTGGTCTTTCCAGCCGAACATCTTGTTGATGACGTTCATGTCGCCGAATAGGTTGGTGATACAACGATGGTACGGCTTGCCTTTGACGTTATTGAATAGAATCGGACAGCCGCCGTCCATTTGCTTCTGGATGCCGGTGATTTCCAGATTGGGGTCGACCTCTTTATCGGTGAAGATGATATCCCCTTCTTTTTTCATCCATTCGATCGCATTGCGTAGATCTCTTACATCTTCCGGCGACGCTCCGTCTCTTTTTGCGTTTGCCATTGCTTCCCTCCGAATCGATTAAATTGTTTTTTACAAAAAAAATGCCCCGACCTGTCAACGAAAAAAACCAAACGTTAAGGCCCAATCGCGCGACGGATAAGGGGGAGAATTCTTCAGAAACAGGATGCCTGGACGGTCTTTTTCCTATATGGAATTTTTGCCAAAGTCAACGAACACGCCGACGGCTGCGTCTTTGTGTGCGGCGGCATCGAGCGAGAAGCTCATGGTCGCGATGCCTGACGAAGTCTTGTTGCCGCAATGGCCCTTTACACTTAGCGAACGGCTTGCTATCAGTTCTTGGATTATTTTCTGATTGTGGTTGGGAGACCTTATGGCCGATAGCGTCGAACGTTCCAAACAAGATTGGCTGCTCATCGTCGGACTTTTCTGTTTCTTTTTTTCCGGCGCCGCCGGTCTGATTTATCAAGTGGTGTGGACGCGCATGCTCACGCAAATCTTCGGTAACACGACGTACGCGATCGCCACCGTGTTGTCGGCGTTCATGGCGGGCTTGGCCATCGGCAGCTATCTCTTCGGTCAGATCGCCGACCGCGGCAAAAACGATTTTCTGCTGTACGGAATTCTTGAAGCCGGGGTGGGTGTGTACGGGTTCTGCGTGCCCTGGATCTTCGCCATGGCGCAAAAAGTCTATGGGCCGATTTTCGGATTGAACGAAAGCTATCCGTTTCTTTTTAACTTGGTGCTGTTCTTTCTTTCGTTCGTCTTGTTGGTCTTTCCGACTCTTCTAATGGGCGCGACCTTGCCGGTGCTTAGCCGATTTTATGTCCGCAGTTTCGCCCATTTCGGTCGCCGCGTCGGCGACTTGTACGCGACCAACACGCTCGGCGCGGTGATCGGCTGCGCCGCGGGCGGATTCCTATTGATCCCTACGCTCGGAATGCGTGAAACGGTCTATGTGGCGGCTGGAGTGAACTTGGTGATCGCCGTCGTCATTTTGATCGTTGATCGGCTGCGCGACAAAGCGCCGCTGCCGGTCGTTCCAGAACCAGCCGAAGCGACACCCACGGAATCCGAAGCGCGTAGTGCTTCGATGTTGCGCTGGGTGGTTTTGGTGTCGTTCGGCTTATCGGGTTTTGCTTCATTGGTTTACGAAAATGCCTGGACCCGCTCTCTCACCCTGGTGATCGGCAGTTCGATTTATTCGTTTTCTACGATGCTCGTCACTTTTTTAATCGGGCTTGCGCTCGGCGGTTTCTTCTACGCCCGTGTTCTCGGTCAGCGTGAGGCTCGGTTAAGCACCTTCGGCTTGATCGAGCTGTGGGTCGGTTTGTCCGCGCTGGCGACGATTCCTCTGTTCGAAAAGCTGCCGCTGATTTTTCTGCGTTTACTGCACGGTTTCGGCGAGACGTTTACCGTGTTTCTCTATTTGCAAATTTTCTTGTCCGCTCTGGTGATGTTTATACCGACCCTACTCCTGGGGATGACTTTCCCGCTGGTTGCACGCCTGTTCACCCAGAGTCTCTATCGCGTCGGCAGCGGCGTCGGTAGCTCCTACGCGGCGAACACGGTGGGAGCGGTTCTAGGCGCGTTCGCCGGCGGTTTTATTCTGATTCCGAATCTCGGCGTGCAAAACACGATCATCTTCGCCGTCGTAATGAATCTCCTGGTCGGTGCCTGGCTCGTCATCAGCGACCCAAAGCTTTCATTTGTGCCGCGCTACGGCCTTGGCTTGGCCGTGATCGCGTTGGCGATCATCGTGCCATTCAAAATCCGCCGATGGGATCCGCATGTTCTCACCAGCGGCGTGACCATTTATGCCGACCGTTATGAATCGTTGCCCACCGATTCGTTGCGCATCGAAGAAATGAAGCGCGACGACGTGCTGTATTACCGCGAAGGATTGACCACGACAGTGAGCGTGCACCGGATTCCCGGCAGCGACTACGTTTATTTCAAATCGAACGGCAAAATCGACGGTTCTTACGGCGATGCGCTCAGCCAGTTGATGACCAGCTACATCGCCATGCTGCTCCACCCCAAGGCGGAAAGGGCGCTGACCATCGGACTGGGCAGCGGCATGTCGGCGAAGGCGCTGGCGACCTTCAAGTCGTTGAAAGAAATCGAAGTGATCGAGATCGAACCGGCGATGATCGAGGCGAGCAAGTTTTTCAATCGGGCGTGGGTGAAGTTCGAAAAGCTTCCGCCCGGCGTGACTTTTCCCGCCGACGATTCCAACAGCCGTGTTTGGTACAACGACAAGGAAAAGCGGCTCTACTATAAGGGCGTGATGGAGCCAGAAGAACGCAGCGAGCTGATCAAGCGTTCCGAAGACCTCGATTATCGCGGCGCCATCGATCGGCTTTCGCGCAACGCACGAAATTCGCGCCACTCGAGCGTGCTTGAAGACAAAAGAGTACGCGTGATACCGACGGACGGGCGCAATTATATCCTGGCGACGCCGAAGTTCTACGACGTCATCACCGCCGAGCCGTCGAACCCGTGGATCGCCGGCATCGCCAATCTTTACACTCGCGAATTCTATAAAGTCATCAAATCGAAGATTAAAGACGACGGGATCTTTGCCCAGTGGTTCCATAATTATTCTATGTCGCCCGACGATTTCCGCATGGTGTTCCGCACCTTCGTGGAATCATTTCCCTACGTTTCGTTGTGGAGCATGAAAGAGAGCGACTTCCTATTGATCGGTAGCAAGAAAGAACAGACATTCGATTACGCGGCGGTAAAGCTGATTTATGACGACAATAAAATGCTGCGCTCGGATCTCGATTACCTCGGGCTCTCCGATGTCTACGCCGTGCAAGGCTTTTACCGCATGAACCGGGATGGATTCCTGGCCTTTTCGAAAGGCGCGTCGATCAATACCGACGATGGCGCGGAGCTCGAGTTTTCCGCGCCGAAAAATCTGCGTCGCGCGACCACCGAGCTCAACCGTAGGATCATGACGCCGTTTCTCGTCGATACGCCGCCGTGGCTGAAATCGAAGCCGCCGCCGATACCCCAGGCAATGCATCATTTTTATATGGCGCAAAGCTACGCGGCGAGCTTGGCGCGGAACCGGGCCTTAAGCGAACTCGAGCAGGCGATTAAGCTCGATCCGAAGAACCCGAAGTTTCATCTTTTGAAGATGAAAATCCTCCTGGAACAGGACAAGAGCTCGGATGCCGTCAAGGAGGCGATCGAAGCGTTGGCGCAAGGCGCAGAGTACATTCCCGACGTTCTCGGCATGAGCGACGAATTCTATCTGCCCGAAGCCAAGATCATTTACCGCAAGGTGATCGAGATGGGCAATAAAGAAGTGTTACCTTATCTCGGATTGGGCAATATCGCGCTGCATTCCGGCGAGCTGCCGGAAGCCGAAAAATGGTTTGTCCAGGCCCGTGATATTCAAGCCGAGCATCCCGCGGTGCTGCTTGCCTGGGGACGCTTGTTAGCGGCAAAAGCCCAGAAATCGAAAGAAGAGAAACAGGTGAAAAATCAAATGCAGGAAGCGCGGACGTTATTGGAGAAGTCAAAGGCCAAAGGGGAAGATTCCGCGACGATTCATTCCGAGTTGGGAGCGGTTTATTACAAGCTCGAAATGTGGGGAAAAGCAGCCGAGGAATACAGCGAAGCTCTGCGCATGAGGCGACGAAGAAACGATTTGCGCTATTCGCTGGGACAATCCTACGCGCAGTTAGGAAAAATCAGAGAAGCCGAGCAGAAATATCGTGAAATTCTCGCACTCGCGCCCGACGACGCCGACGCTTTGAAAGCACTCCAGGATCTGGGCAAGAAATACTAACGAAACCTGTTTCGGTGGACGCTGTAAACAGCC
>Ga0184640_10000266_pt1 | contig 13158 bp, 10 predicted proteins | sample PLM31_200_b2_FD_133161 | JGI IMG/M metagenome (GOLD analysis project Ga0184640, IMG submission 133161) | Groundwater sediment microbial communities from an aquifer in East River, Colorado, USA - PLM3-1_200_b2 | ecosystem: Environmental > Terrestrial > Soil > Riparian zone | place: USA: East...
ATCTCCTTGGCGCAAATTTCTAAATGCTCCATTTCGTCGAACATCGGATTGAAAACGATATGCTGCGCGCCGGCGCGGACGATGGCTTGAATCTTTTCGGTGCACTCGGCCGCGCTTCCCCAAATGGAAACGCGCGGACCGAGATCGGCGTTCTTGTAACGCTTGCTGAACCACTCGCGAATCCGCGTCTCGCCCCGGGATTTGTCCTTGTCCACCGCAAGATACACTCGTTTCCCATAGCCGAATGTCGCGGGATCGCGCTTTGCTTCATCCAAAAATTGGCGAATCAGCGCCGACTCGCGGACGAAATCGTTGGAGGACGATGATCCTGCGCCCATCCAGCCGTTGCCGTATTTCACCGCGCGTCGGAGAGCGTTTTCATGATGACCGCCGAACCAAAGGGGCAGATGCGGTTTCTGGATCGGCTTCGGCTCCATGGCAACATCTTTGAAGTTCCAATAGCGCCCCTGAAAGCTCGCCTTCGGTTCGGTCCACAGCAGCTTCATGATCTGGACGGATTCGCTGAAGCGCGTCACCCGCCCTTCCCGCGTGTAACCAAAGACGTCTTCGTGCGATCCTAAGTGGCCGCCGCCGAGGCCGACACCGATGACAGCGCGGCCACCGCTCATACAGTCCAGCGTTGCATACGCCTTCGCGAGCTGAATCGGATTGCGCAGCGTTAACAAAATCACCGAAGTGCCCAAGCGCAGCTTGGTGGTAATTGCCGCAACGTAGCTGAGCAACGTCACCGGCTCCAGCATGGTGAAGTCGCCGATGATCCGCTCCTGCAACCATAAACTGTCATAGCCTAGCGTTTCCGCGCCCAACGCGAATTTGCGAATATGTTGCATGTCGACCGGACCGTCGAAAAAGACTTGGGGTAGCTCGATACCGCAGGGTGTGTGATCAGCCATGATGTATTGCTCCTTGATTTGAATTCTTCTTTGCGCCCTTGGCGCCTTGGCGCGAGAATTTTTTCTTCGTGACCTTCGTGTTCTTCGTGGTGAATACTCTATTCAACGCCATACAGCCGCGCGCAGTTGTCCCAGAGAATTTTCTTTCTCGAAGTGCTCGGAATATCCATCGCCATGAAATGATTGATCGCATTCGGCCAATGTGAGTCCGCGTGCGGATAGTCAGTCGAGATGACGACATTCTCGTCGCCGATCCTTTTGATTACGTCTGCAACCAAATCCTCTTCCACGTCCACGGAAATAAAGCATTGACGCAAAAAATAATCGCTCGGCCGCTGGCTCATGGGTTCGTTGCAGTAGCCTTTGCGCATCTCCCAGCGCTCGTCCAGACGATACAATGCCCAGGGCAGCCAGCCGCAATTGCCCTCGAGAAACGCCACGCGCAGATTGGGAAAGCGTTCGAGCACTCCACCGGCGCAGAAACTGCCGACGGCGAGCATCAATTCCACGGGATTACGAAAGGCGTTGATCAGCACGGCCTCGTTGGCATGGCCTTTGAAGCGATGAACGGCCTGATCCTGATTCGGGCTCGCCGCCGGATGAAAGCAAATCGGCACACCAAGTTTCTCCGCTTCGCGCCACAGCGGATCATAGTAGCGGTCGTGAATATGGCGCCCGTTGATCGGCTCCGGCACCAGGCACAAGCCGGTGGCGCCCAGTTCTTTAATTGCCCGACGCGTCTCATCGACGGCAAGATCGACGTCGTGCAACGTGATCAATGCGGATGGTTTCAGCCTGGCTGGATTCTCTTTACAAAAGTCGGCCATCCATTGATTCCACGCGCGGCACAGATCATTGGCGTATTCGGGCTCCAAGCTATCGTCGCAGTGAAGCGGAAAGGTGCGAAACAGAACCGCGACATCCAAACCTTCTTCATCCATCGCTTCGATCTGCGAAATTGCATCGTAGTCGCGTGCGAAAGGATTTGCATAACGGTGCGCGACTTCAGCTTCGCCCGGCGAGCTTTCCTCGTTCATTGGCCTGGGCGAAGTGGCTGCGAGCACTTGCGTTCCCGACGGCCGAATCGGCTTGCCGTTGCCGAAAGTAAACTTAATTTGACCATGACGCTTGCGCGGCTCACCGCGCGGAATCCGCTCGCCCCACTTGGGATTCATATATTTTACGTACAGATCATGCGGCTCGAACACGTGCATGTCGCTGTCGAGAATCTTATAACCGTTCTTTGCCATGACTCGATCCTTTCCGGTTAGGCGCAAACAAATCCGTAGCGTTAACGCACTGGCTCCGGCTCAAGCTTGAGTAACGATTAGTACCAGCTGTTCACCGCTGTCAACAGCAATCGCCTCTGCTCTTGCCAAACTCGTGCGTCGAAACATTTCGCCTTGACAACTTCTGTCGGTGCTGTAAATGATCTCGCATCGATCGTCGCCAACGAATTGTTATTTTGCGGAGGACGGTATGGCAAAGAGAAGAAAAAGAGACGTGTTGCCGGTGCTTATGGCATGTGCCTTGGTCTTGAGCGGCGGTTTTAGCGCGAATGCGCAAACACGAATTACTGTCGGCGTTACGGAAACCATTGAAACCCAGAACCCTTATGGGGATAGCGTATCGCTTCTGTATGGCATCTGGAGCGAGATCACAGGTCCGTTCTGCACCTACAACTACGCCAAAGGCGATTTCGAGGGGAGGTTGGCGGAAAAGTGGAAAGTCGAGAACCCGACGACATGGGTTTTCTCTCTGAGCAAGAATTATAAATTCAACGATGGAAGTTCGGTTACCGCGGACGATGTCGTCCACTCTTTGATGACCCGCGTGATCAGCGACCCGCAATCGAAGCAGAAAGCATCCGTCGCCCCATCGGTGGTAAAGGCCGAGGCTGCGGATAAGTTTACCGTCAAGATCACCACGGATAAGCCCACCGCGCCGCTGCTCTCTTTTTTGTGCGACCGATTGATCGTCACGAGCAAGGCCGCTTTCGACAAATACGGCCGCGACGCGGCAGACAAGGAACACATGATGGGCGGCGGGCCGTACCAGTTGAAGGAACTGATTCCCGGGCAGCGGTTGGTCATTGCCAAGCGACCGGACCATCCTGACGCGAAGAAAAACCCGCGCGCTCCCGACGAGGTTGTCTACCGTATCATGCGCGAACCGGAGCAGCGTATTACCGCGCTGTTGAACGATGAAGTTCAAATCGCGCAGTTCGTTCCGCCGCACATGCGCCAGCGCGTCGAGAAATCGAAGAACTTGAAAATCGCGCCCGTCGATTCGGTGGAGATCATGTTTCTAGCGATGCAACCTAAGCCTCCCTTCGACAAGAAGGAGGTGCGCCAAGCAGTTTGCCACGCGATCAATCGCGATCAAATCATTTCGACGCTGCTCGAAGGATTCGCCAGCCGGCTCGACGGCCCGCTCGGACCCGGACAGTATGGTTACGACGCCAATCTGAAACCGAAGATGAGTTTCGATCCGGAAAAATCAAAGAAGCTCTTGGCGCAAGCAGGATTCCCGAATGGCGTCGACATCGAGCTCCAGACCCCGGTGGGGCGTTACACGCTGGACAAGCAATTGACCGAAGCGATGATCCCGATGCTCAACGCCGCCGGATTGCGCGCCAAGCTTCTGACACCGGAATGGGCGACGCTGTGGGCCAGCGTGCAGAAAGGAACGATTCCGTTCTATTACATGGGACGCGGCTCGGTGCAGGATCCGAGCGCGGCGCTGCACCAATACTTTCATACCGGTGAAACCCCGCGTATCGGTTATTCCAATCCCAAGCTCGACGAGCTTCTAGACAAGGAGCAACAAGAATTCGATGCCAAAAAGCGGCGCCAGTATCTATCTCAAGCGATGAGCATTCTGACCGACGACGCGCCGGCGTGTTTCATGTGGCGACACAAGCTTTTGTGGGGCTTGAGCAACCGAGTCGAATATAAACCGTTGCCCGACGCGCGCATCTACGCCGTCGAGATGGCGGTCCGGCGCTGACGGACATGGGAAATTGGAGTGATGGAGTGTTGGAGTACTGGAGTATTGCTTAGCCCGTCACTCCATCACTCCAACCAGGGTTAAGCAAAAGATTTGCCATGGCCAGTTACTTCGCCCAGCGGCTTGCCGGAACCATTCCCGTTCTTCTGCTGATCAGCTTGCTGGTTTTTTTATTGATTCATGCCGCGCCGGGTGATCCGACGCTGATGCTCCTCGGCGAAGAGACCAACGCCGCGGAAGTGGCGCGGGCGAAGGAACGTTGGGGATTGGATCAACCGCTCTACGTTCAATACGTCAAATTTCTCAAGTCCGCGGCGGCAGGGGATTTTGGCAAGTCATTTAAGTACGCCGAACCCGTCATCAACGTGATAAAGACGCGGCTCCCGGCAACCATCGAGCTGGCGGTCTGCGCGATCATCATCGCAACTCTGCTGGCGATTCCTCTCGGCGTGTGGGCCGGCTCCAAACCCAACTCCTGGGTCGATAATCTCGGCACGACTTTCGGCCTCTTCGGTATCAGCATGCCGAGTTTTTGGCTGGCGATCATGCTGATTCTTTTGCTCGCCGGCGTGTTGAATTTGCTGCCGACTTCAGGCCGCAGCACCTACGGCATCGCCGGACCGCAACAGACGGGATTTTATATTTTCGACAGCGTCATGCAAAAGAACTGGCGCGCGGTGTGGGACGCGCTGACGCATATATTTTTACCGGCTTTGGCGCTCGGCGTGAACATGCTCGGCATCTTAATGCGCGTCACCCGCTCGGCGATCTTGGAATCGATGAACGACGAATATGTCGTCACGGCACGCGCCAAGGGCTTGGCCGAAGCCAACGTGATATGGCGCCATGTCACGCGCAACGCGCTCATCCCGGTGATTACGGTGGTCGGTCTCGAGCTCGGTACCCTGCTGAGCGGCTCGATTATTGTCGAAACAGTGTTCGCGTGGCCGGGCAGCGGCAGCTTGCTCATCACCGCGCTCAACGCGCGCGACTATCCGCTCGTCACCGGTCTGGTAATGACTTACACGGCAGCGTTCGTGACGATCAACCTTTTTATCGACGGACTCTATGCAATCGTTGACCCTCGAATCCGCTACTGAAGAGCGCCAATCCTTGCACGCGCGAATTCTCCCCCGCCTGCATGTGAAGGCGTTTACCGGCGGCGCGATCGTACTCATTTTTATAGCTGTGGGAATTCTCGGGCCCGGATTCGCGCCGGCCGATCCTAATAAGCAAGAGCTCACGGCCATGATGAAGGCGCCGCAAGGAATCGGTTCGGTCCATGTTCTCGGCACCGACAATTTGGGACGCGATATTTTCAGCCGCGTGATTTACGGTTCCCGCGTATCACTTCTGGTTGCATTCGCCGTGGTGTTCGTCTCGGGATTTATCGGCATCACGCTCGGCGCGATCTCCGGTTATTTTGGCGGCAAGGTCGACTTCGCAATTCAAAAACTGGTTGAAGTGGTTTGGGCGTTTCCCCCACTCCTCCTCGGCATCACGATCATGGCCTTTCTCGGTCAGGGATTGTTCAATCTCATCTTGGCTTTGGTCGCTCAACGTTGGATTCCCTACTGCCGCGTCGTCCGCGGGCAAACTCTGTCGCTTCGTTCACGCGATTTCGTTATCGCCGCGCGATGCCTCGGCGCCAGCCACGGCCAGATCATCGCGCACCATATCATTCCCAATCTAGTGCAGACTTCGCTGGTCATCGGCACCTTCGCCATGGCGTCGTCGATCATCGCCGAAGCGAGCTTGAGTTTTCTTGGCGTCGGCGTACCGCCGGAGATTCCCACCTGGGGAACCATGCTCGCCGACGCGCGCATCTACATCAGCACCGCATGGTGGCTGCCGCTATTTCCCGGCCTGTGTATCTTCACCACCGTGCTCGGCATCAACCTGCTCGGCGACGCCCTGCGCGATTTACTCGATCCGCGGCTAAAACGCACAGGCTCGGGAATATAGCAGAGTAGAATTGGAGCGATGGAGTGTTGGGTTTCGGAACCCATTACTCCATTACTCCAGTTCCCCTGGCCCGCGTCATTTTCGCGTTTCGTTGATTCTGCCGCTGTCTGGTGTAGATTAATTAAAATGCGCCGCACAAAAATCGTTTGCACCATCGGACCCGCCAGCTCATCGGATAAAATGTTGGAAGGACTGATCCGCGCCGGCATGAACGTCGCGCGGCTCAATTTCAGCCACGGCGACCACGCCTTTCACCGCCGTATCATCCGCAAACTCCGCCAGCTCGAGCGCAAGCTCAAACGGCCCATCGCGATACTGCAAGACCTGCCGGGGCCCAAAATTCGCATCGGCGCCGTGGCGGATGACCGAGTCCGATTGCAGACCCGCCGCCCTTTCGTGCTCACGACGAGAAAAATCCTCGGCACCGAGCTCGCGGTTTCGGTAAGCTATCCCGGTCTCACCCGCGTGGTCAAAAAAGGCGACCTCATCTTGCTCGGCGACGGCGAGATCGAGCTCGAAGCGCTGCAGGTGAGCAAGTACGAAGTGAAGTGCCGTATCATCGTCGGCGGCATTCTCGGTTCGCACAAGGGCATTCACTTTCCCAGCAGCAGCCTCAACATCCGCGCGCTGACCCACGCCGACAAGGAAGATCTCGCTTTCGGCATCGAAGAAAAAGTCGACATGATCGCCCTTTCCTTCGTGCGCAACAGCCAGGATATTCTTTACGCCAGGCGCGAGATGAAAAGCCGCGGCGCGACGATTCCGATCATCGCCAAGATCGAGAAACACGAAGCGGTGGACCATCTCGATGCGATTCTTGAAAATGTCGACGGCATCATGGTGGCGCGCGGCGATTTAGGATTGGAAATTCCCCAGCAGCGCATTCCAGCCATACAGAAGATGATGATCCGCAAGGCCAATCATCTGGGCAAACCGGTCATCACCGCGACGCAAATGCTGCGCTCGATGGTGTGGAACCCGCGTCCCACCCGCGCCGAAGTGGCGGACATCGCCAACGCGATCCTGGACGGCACCGACGCGCTCATGCTCTCCGAAGAAACCGCGGCGGGCGACTATCCGTTGGAGGCGGTGAAAATGATGGCGCAAGTTGCCGAAGAAACCGAAATGATTTTGGAGCCGAGGCAGCGCTTCGCCGGCCTCGAGAAGACGGTCCCGGAAGCCATCAGTCTCGGCGCGATCTCTTTGGCGCGCGACCTGCACGTCAAAGCGTTTTTGATTCCCACAACGTCAGGCAGCACAGCGCGACTGATTGCCCGCTATCGTCCTAATCAACCGATCATCGCTATCAGTCCTGAGCGGCAGACCGTCAAAATGCTCTGTCTCGTCTGGGGCGTTTACCCTGCCTCGAGCCGAGGATTTAAGAGCACCGACGAAATGATGCGCGCGCTGCAAAAAAAGGCTTTGGAATTGGGCGTGGTGAAGCCGGGAGATCTCGTCGCCATCACTGCCGGTTTGCCGCTGCATCAAGCCGGTACCACCAACATGATCACAGTGAAAGTGGTCGAGTAGAGGCAACGGGCTCGGAATTGTGAAGCCGTTGCAGTGAGAATTTGATATTTCTGTCGTTTGCCGCGGCTTAGCGCCTGCCCTCATGCACCGGCGTGAATAGATTTTTCAACACGTAATCGGCAACGCGCCGCCCTTGAGCAATGCCTTTGGTCTTGTCGAATGCCCAGTGGATGCCCAGATAGATGCGGCTCTGGCCGTTTTCTTCTTCGGCCTGCGAGAGCGAGGAAAACGTTCTCGGTATGAGCGGCCTTACGTTGCCTTGATTGTCCTGGGTCACACCGTTGAACTCGTCGGAGACAAAGGTAAACGGAATTTTGTCGGTGCGGTAAAACTTTCGCAGCACTTGAAACAGCGCGCCGCCGAAGCCCGCGTGTCCGGAAGGATAAGCCGGAAACGGCGGGGTAAAATTGGGACCCGATAGATTGCTCGCCGGCGCGCCCAGGGGTGAAAAATCCGCGTCGCCGATGGTTGCCGTATTGCCGTCCCCTAGAGAGGTGGGTCCGGTGCCGGGATCCGATTCGCGGATGCCGGTTACCGGGCGCCAGTATTGGTAAAAATATTTCGACTCCCAGATCGCGGTGCCGGCCTCGGCCATCGCCACGTTGACGAGTGCAAGCAGGCGCGCCAGTTCGACAAAATTCGAATGTTTCTGCTCGGCGATCTGCATCGTGATCTGGTTATACAACCGCGGCGGCGCACATAGGCTTGGCGTGCCATCGTAGGCCCAGAAAGTGCCGATCTCCGTCTGCTCGGCGGTGCGCTGCGTCGGCGTGGTCACGCCGTCGCCGCCCAAACGCTTCACTTCGTCGAAGGCGATCGCATAAGCCGCGCTGTTCAGCGCCGGCGGAACCGGCGCGCGAAATTGTTCCGCGGATTTCATTACAAACGGGTCGACCTCGCCCCAGAAGGCGCCCAAAGCCAGCGGCACCAAACTGATCGGATCCTGGCGCCATTTTCCCGGGCCATTGCTGGTAGGAAATTCCGTTCCAACCTGCGGTTCCACGTGCTGAGAACCGTCGTCGGCGCGCATGCGAAGGATCGCCTTCGCGGCTCGTTGACCGAGATCAATACCGTAGTTTTTCCTTCGCCCGTTTGGAACTTTCGCCAAATCCGAGGCTAGTTCTGCATCGAAGCTCGCGGACTGAGCCGGAAACAAATCGGCCAGCGTATCATGCGCGGCTTGAGCGATTGCCGCGCGCAGCGACGCATCGCCGCGCGCGGGATGAATACCGGTGTAACTTTTGTAGCCGCCGACGATCGCGTTCACCGCGTCGAAGATCGCGATATGCACGATCGCCATCGCTCGGCTTGAACGTCCGGGACCCAACTGTTCGCGGAACACCCGGTTTTCCCCCGGCTCCGGCGGCGTGTGGTCCAGGCCGCTGGCGTTGATCGCGATCTCATTCCAGTGCCGTATCCAGTCGGCCGCTGCGTCACCGCGATGGCGCCGCGTCAGTAACGACGCGCCGGCATGCGGGCGCGCTCGATAACGCGGCCCCCAAGCTCTATCGAGACCGGCATCGGCGCCATCCGCCGTAGAGAATACCATGACAGTTAATGACAGAATGACCAGGTGAAAACTGAACAGTAGACCTACTCTTTTCATTCTCATGCTTTCCCTCCTCCGTCGAATTGCGCGAGGATTCTCATAGCAATCGCCGCACCACTAACACAATTTGTGAAGATTGAGGTAACCGCGGCAACGCGGTTGTAATTCTATTCGACAAATTTGTGGCAAGTGGCCAGCGCGGTGGCCGAATTCGAATGCAGCAAACCGCCAATGTGCCAAAAGGTTTAGACACGCCGTTACGGAACGGCAACAAGCGTTTACACTATGGAGTGCAGCGAATCGTCCGAGATCTGCCCCAACACTCCAATACTCCATTTCTCCAACACTCCATTCCCCTTTCCCGCCTTGCAACCTTCGGTTGAATCGGGCTAGATAAGGCCAAGTTAACCGATGGAGGTGACGCCATGTCCGAAGCGCTCAAAGCTTTTGAAGACGAGTTGCAAAGCAAGAATTTTAAGGGCTACTGGCAAAACACTCAAGGTGATTTTTACCGCGAGCCGGTGCCTTCCTTCGAATCTTGCTTGTGGAAAGGCAAAGATCTTTTCGCGGCGATGGAAAAGGCCGGCGACGTGGTTGGGCTGGACGTGTCGTTCCGTCGCGTCATTCAGCTGTGGAACCCATCGCTCAAAAACGGCACCTCGCGCACGCTGGTGTTAAACCTTCAGTTGCTGAAGCCTGGCGAAGACGCGCTATCGCACCGTCACATGGCGGGAGCGATCCGATTTATCGTGAAAGGCCACGGCACTCGCTTGATCGTCGAAGGCGAGTCTTTTGAGATCGGCGAGGGCGACTTCGTCACCACGCCAAGCTGGACATGGCACGACCATGAGAACCGCGGCGAACCCATGATGTGGCTCGACGGTCTCGATGCGCCGCTCGTGCGCTTACTGGAAACCGACTTCCATGAGCCCGACCCGCGCAAGAAGCAGCCGGTAACGAAGCCGGAAGGTTACACGTTAGCAACCGTCGGCGCTCTGCGCCCTTCGTGGATAAAGCAAAATTCGATTCAGCCGCCCGCCTTTTGTTACAAATGGGCAGAAACGGAAAATGCCTTGAATAAATTCGGCGAACAACCGGGCGATCCGTTTGACGGCATCGTCTTGGATTACGCCAACCCGGTAACCGGCGGCCCCACGCTGCCGACAATGGCTTGTCAGATTCACATGCTCCGCGCCGGGGAGAAGACCAAAAGTCATCGACACACAAGTTCAACCATTTATCACGTGTGGCGCGGCAGCGGCGTCAGTTACATTGGCGATAAGCGTTATGAATGGGAACAAGGCGATTCCTTCGTTGTCCCTCTGTGGAATTTTCACCGTCATGAAAACACTTCCAAAGATCCGACGATATTTTTTGTCATGTCCGACAAGCCGCTGATGGACGCCATCGGCCACTATCGCGAAGACGCCAAGGCCTGATCACGTCGATGTAGGGGCACGGCATGCCGTGCCCCTACAAAAATCTTCACACACCCGAAAGGAATCGCGTTTATGTTCAAGCTCGACCACAAACTCAGCCCCGATGAATTCATCAACACATTCTTCGAAGCCAACCGGCAGGATCATCAGCGCCCGCCCCATCCCTGGGAAGCGATTTTTCGCGAAGGCAAATGCACCACAGAGCAACTACAAGGCTGGGCCAAGGAGCGTTACTACTTTACCAAGCAAGTGCCGATCAAAGAGTACTCGATCCTCTACAACTGCCCGCACGTCGACGTGCGCCGGATGTGGCTGCCCAAAGCCATCGAAGAGGAAGGCGAGGATTTGATCGGCAAGTCCCACAAGCCCCATCCCGAGTACTGGCTCGATGTCTGCGTCGCGCTCGGGCTCGATCGCGAATATGTGCGCGATTCCGAACCGCTCTACGGCGTCAAGTTTGCTGTCGATAGCTTTGCCAACGCGGCGTTCAAAACTTCCTGGTTGCTCGGCGTCGCCGTATCCGAAGGCGACGACACGGCCAAAGCGATGTCGCGCGATCTCGAGACTTTCCGCAAGCACTATAAGTGGGTGCCCGATGAAGCCCTGACCTTTTACAAACTCCACGCCGACATCGACGTCGAACACGGCGTGATTCGAAAAGAGATCCTGAAAAAGTACGCCGACACCAAAGAGCTGCAGGAAGCCTGCATCAATGCTCAGCTGATGAAAAACAACATGCGCCGCGTCATGTCGGACTGCATCTACATGGCCTACGTCGTCCAGGGCCAGAAATGCGACGCGACCAGCGCGGCCGCGTAGCAATAGGGCTGCAACGATTTTTCTCGCCGAGCGTCTTCACCTCTTCCCCCGTCGACGGGGAAAGGCTGGGATAGGAGTGTTGTTTACGAACCCAACCCGCCACTAGTTTCAATTGAGCCGATCCATGACCAGCCGCCAAGCCTTGACTCTCACGTTATTGGCTGTATTGACTTCGTCTGCGATATTTCGAACCCCTGCTCACACCGACCCCATCCGCATTTCTTACCGATCGATCAATGGAGAAAATGTTGAAAGCCAAAATTGCGAAAGCCCCTCGGGGCGCTACCAGGCCGAAATGCGGCCTTTGCAGTAAGATACGAAACCTGACGAAGACGGATTGTTGCGACAATTGGATCTGCGACGACGAGCACAATTACGTCATGTTTTCATACGCGCGCAACAGCTGCCATCGCAACCACAGCCGTTACACGCTTTGCGCCTATCATCACAGCGAAGATCACAGCGGTGACTGGCGGGAATGCGCCAAGTGTAGGAGTAACTTCGAGACGGAAATCTACGTCTGGTACGGAACCAACGAACACAACTTCACGAAGTTACCGAATCCGCCGGCCTACGAGCCAATAAAATGCGCGGTATGCGGAATCGTCATTAATCTCGGTGAGGACGGGTATTCGACAGATGGAAAACAATATTTCTGTGAAGAATGCAGCAACAAACGAATTAAGGACAGATCGCGACGCTCCGGCGATTTAGAGCATTGAACACTGAACGTTCATAGGTAAAGCCGTAATCCCGACAATTAATTCTCTATGAAACACGAGCGTTTGAGCGTGTTTGCGCTCAATTTTAGTTTCCGATTCAACTCCCCGTAATCTCCGATATGTCACCTCTCCAGAATAGACAACTGTCAAATCCCTGCCCCGTCTCCGCATCATCACGTTGCAATAAGGACCAACGATCTATTGGGGGCAAGGTAAAAATCGATTCTCGACGGTCTTAAATTCGCCGGGCGCCGGCATGAGCTACGCGACGCGATCGTCGAGATTCCACACGCGGACAATTCTACCTCGCGCGCGCAACACCGGGGCAGCCATCTCCTGCAGACGCACCACAGCGCGGACCTTTTCCGGGAACGGCAACGCCGCCAGCTTGTGGCGCCGCGCTTCCTTAGCGTCGAAAAGCCGGGCGATTTCCGGTTTCAGGGTGTCCATTGCTTCCATTTCCCTTCCAGGCGTTGGCGCTGGACAAAAAACCCTCGACTACGCGCGGAGTAACCGCGCGTGAGTGATTTCTCTTTTTTGAACCGGACGAACCTGCGAAGCTTCCAATCTCGCAATCGCGACCGTTTCGCCGTGAAGCGTCAAAAACTCTACCTCGAACGCTTCCCCTGCCTTGTAGACGTGAATCACTGTCCCAACATCCCCGGCTTTCAGTCCTTGCCCGGCAATGCTCTTTTTCAAGACTACGCGATCATGCTCTTTGATCATTGTCTATTCCTCAATCGGGTATGCCGTTACCAGCCGCGGGGACTTTGACCGTTTTGCCAGAACCCACACGGTCCGAACGTGGGGATTTCGTCCATCCGGCGTTTCAATCGAACCGTCCACACTATAGCGTCTTCCATACCTCGATTCTATTGAACCGCTTACGTCATGAACTCTGCCGTGTTGTCTCAGCGCTCGTGCAAAGATTTTCCATTCCTCGACGCTGAATCCAAACCGAGTGAAAAACCTGGCTTTTGCGCTTCCGTCGGGGTGGGATAATGACAGTAAATACTCGATGATTTTCTTGCGTTCGACACGAGCTTTGGCGGCATGCGGCAGTTTCATTCGTCGGCTTCGCAGTCATAGCCACCATTGCACACCACAATCGGCGGCGCAGGTTCATTCGCGGCCACGCAACCCCCAGGCCACGTCCTCCCGGAGAAATGATTCCGCCAGCCGCGTAGAATGCGATTCCAGATAGCGGCGCA
>Ga0184640_10000269_pt1 | contig 13072 bp, 12 predicted proteins | sample PLM31_200_b2_FD_133161 | JGI IMG/M metagenome (GOLD analysis project Ga0184640, IMG submission 133161) | Groundwater sediment microbial communities from an aquifer in East River, Colorado, USA - PLM3-1_200_b2 | ecosystem: Environmental > Terrestrial > Soil > Riparian zone | place: USA: East...
GTTCGTGAAAGGTCATGCGCGTCCCGCCGATACGCCGGCGCGGTAAGGGAATAGCGGGCATGAAACCGCCGCCGGACGCCTGCCCGTCCTCGCGCATCTGCGAGGGTCGATGCGACGGCGGGAAAAATCCGCCGTGCCAGCCCGGCGGAACCACCTCGCCCTTATCCACCGGCGCTTTTTCCAACCCCAGAGTCGCGGCGAATTTCAACATCACTGACCCAGTGACGACGTCGAACGCAGTCTCGCTTTTACCGATAAAACTTTTAAAGCTCTCCAATGATTCAGCCATGAGGTGAACCTCCTTCTTCGTTTTACGTTATGCGGAGCGTAGTGCGGCGACGAAGGTTCTGTCAAGGCAAAAAGGGGTGGCCATTCACTAATGGTTCTTGAGTACCGGTGCATCGACAAACGGAGCTGACGGAATCTTTTCGTTGTGGTAGAGGGTACGTCATTCAACTCCAAATTCGGGGAGGATGCGCAAATGGGAAAAACTTTCGCTTGGCTCGCGGCTTCGATCGCGGCGATCGTTCTCGCTTGCTCAGTTCCGATGACGGGACGTGTCGCCGATCCGCGCATCGCGCAGCAACCGGCCACCGATGCGACAGACCCTGGATGCGCAGCAGCGACTCTGGTGTCGACGGGGGGAGCCTTTCCGAAGGATCCGAAGACTCTGGCCATCAGATGGACCGGCTTTTCGAATTTCGAGCTCGCTTTCAATCTCTGCGGGTCTGATTCCCCACAGCTTGCTGTGCAGAACTAATCCTGTAAGAACGTACGTCATTCCCGCATGTTTTAAGCGGGAATCCAGGCGAAATTCTGACTGGACCCCCGATTAAAACTTTCGGGGGGTGACAACTTTCAAAAATATTCTCATGAATGTCTTTTGATACCCCGCAGCTTGCCGCGGGGTAGTTCAACGGCTAGATCATTCTGCTCGATGCTTATTTCAACCGCGGTAGCATGTTTCCGCCGCTCGGCTTTCGAGCCGCCGATGTGAAGCGCGCCAATTTGATTTTGATCGGCCACGGCCATGTGGATCACATGTCGGATGCGGCATCAGTGGGTGCGCAAACGGGCGCGCTGGTGGTCGGAGCGCCGGTGACGACAGAAAAGTTGCTCACTCAAAAAATCGACTAGAAACAGGTTAGAACCGTCACGGGCCGCGGCGGCGAGCTGCTCGAGTTTTCTGGCTCTCCAATGCCGTACCGCAACGTCATGGTGCTGATCATCCGCGGCTTCTAGGGCGATGACATAACCCGTGTCGAGAAACACGGAAATCAAGAGTCAGTTCCGTATAGGTATTGATCGTGGCGTTCAGACGCGTCAGGGATGCCACACTTTACAGGATGTTCGCCGAGAACGAGGATTGGATCGCTCTTTATCGTAGGCACGATCACGAGCAGGTTGTCTGCCTTCCGTATATCAACCTCCTCGATTCCCTCAAGGAGTTCCTTTGGGATAAGTTCGCCTTCTTCTGTCACCTTTACCTTCATGAGCTTTTCCTCGTCGCCTGAATATCATAGCCAGAACCAGTCAACCACGCGGAAATGAAATGCCCTTACCGTGTCCGATTGTATTCATAATCTTCGCGCTCGGTTGTCCCGACGCGCAGCTCGGCTGGCAACGGCGGACGCGTGGCGTTCACTTTGGCGTGGGCGTCCAGTGCAGCTTGATCTTTCCAGCGTTCGAGGAGCGTCAATTTGTCAGGGTTGACGACGCTTTGGAAAACTTCGAACTGTTCGCAGCCGGGCTCTTTCATCACGTCTGCGCAGCGGCCCTTGTACAACTGCGCTAGCTCTGAACCTTTGCCGGGTGCGGCGGTGATCGTTACGATGAGTCGCACTGACATATTATCTCCTCTCGGCGCTGTGAAGCGGCGGTTGTTGTGAATAAAACTTCAAGAACTATCGTTCAGTTTCGAGCATTGTGTCAAGGAGATCGGGGCAGGCGACGCCCTCGACAGCGCTGAAGAGAAACAGTTTCGAACTTGGATTCCGGCTCGTGGGCCGGAATGACGCCCAGGATCTTGATTCGTTAGATCTCGCCTGAGAGCCGTTTGCAACCTACTGCGAAGACTCGGACCCTCACCCTTGTCCTCTCCCACTTCGTGGGCGAGGGGATCAGATTGAACCGCGTAGATTGTACGGAACTGATCGGTCGCGCGCGATGTAGTTACCGCATCGACCACCAGCCGCTGTCGATGGTGCGGGCGCAGAAGCGGCGCGGCGATTCGAGGGCGACTTTAGTTCCGGCGATGTAGGCATTGACCTCGAAACAGACTTCATTGCTGCTTAAGCGGTAATCATCAAGGGAATACAAGAGCACTTCGTTGGCGCCCAGGGTCAAATCGGTTTTCACTTCATGCGTAATCAATTCCTTGCTGCCCGCCTCGAAGATGCTGAGCGTAGTCTGGCAGATCTCCGAACTATCCGAGCGGATAATGGCGCGCCATTGATCGATTTTTCGCGCTTCGGGGACGGGGTCGGGAAACATCGCTAACGACATCAGTTCGAGCTTGGGTGTCTTACCGCACGAGCCCATATACGGACTCTGCCCCAGGGTGCAACTTTGCAGGGCCACGGCCAGGCAGGCTAAAAATCATGCTGAATGTTTGATCTGTGCCACGATGCTTCCCTTTGTCTATGGCTTGAATCTCGATGTCAACCGGCGAGAGATTGTAAGACAGGTTCCAAAACCTTCCAGACATTGTTGGCGACGATTTCATGGCCTTTAGCGGTCGGATGGATACCGTCGGGCAGATTCAACTCGCGCACGCCGCCAACTTTTTCGAGGACAAACGGGATCAGCACCGCATTATTTTTCTTCGCCAGCTCGGGAAAAATCGCCGCAAATTTTTGCCCATAGTCGCGTCCCATGTTGGGCGGGACCATCATCCCGGCTAGAACTATTTTAGCTGACGGGTATTTCGCGCGGGTGCGATCGATAATCGCCTGTAGATTCTTTCTGGTCGTCTCCACGGGAAGGCCGCGCAAACCGTCATTGCCGCCTAGCTCCAGGACCAAGACATCGACGCGATTTTTAAGAAGCCAGTTCATGCGGTTCAAACCGCCGGCGCTGGTATCGCCGCTCTGGCCGGCATTGACGACTTTGAATTGCCAACTTTTGGCATCGATTTTATCCTGAATAATCGCCGGATAAGCTTGCGACGGCTCGAGCCCATATCCCGCCGTGATGCTATCGCCGAGGAACAAGATGAGCTTTTGCGGCGTCGCGGCGAAAGTGTGGCTTGGCAACAAAAGGATAGACAGAATTGATAGATAAATCAGGGCTCGGCGGCGCCGATATTGTTTAGCCCTGATAAACATTCTAAAGTTTAAGCGGATATCACATTTCTCACGGATCGTATTCATCGATAGTTTTCTGCCTTCACATTCCCATCATGACCAACAACTACATCTTAAGCGTAGAGCATTTAAGCAAGTTTTTTAAGAGCGGCGAGCAAACCCTAGCGGTTCTCCGCGACGTCTCCTTTGCCATCGAAGCAGGCAGCAGTTGCGCCATCGTCGGGCCATCGGGGAGCGGCAAGACGACGCTGATTGCGATATGCGCCGGGCTCGAACGACCGAGCGAAGGATCGGTGCTCTTTAACGGCGTAGCGCTGCAGCGCGCCAGCGAAGAGGATCTGGCGCGCATACGAAATCAGGCCATCGGATTTATTTTTCAAAACTTCCAGCTCTTGCCCTCGCTCACGGCGCTGGAGAATGTCATGGTACCCGCCGAGATCCGCGGTGAAAATCATGCGCGCAGCCGCGCCGCCGATCTCTTGAAACAGGTCGGTCTCGACGGCCGCTTGCAGCATTATCCGGTTCAGCTTTCCGGCGGTGAGCAGCAGCGCGTCGCCGTCGCCCGGGCATTCATGAATCGGCCGAAAATCCTTTTCGCCGATGAACCGACGGGAAATCTCGACGCGGAAACCGCCAAGGAAATCGTCAAACTGATTTTCGCTCTCAACGCGACCAGCGGCACGACGTTGATGTTGGTAACCCACGACAACGATTTAACCCAGCAGGCGGGTCGCGTGATCCGACTGAAGGGCGGCAGGTTGCTGTCGGACGATACGTGAGAGGTTTCGCCTGCCGCGATGCAATAAAGGGGTTATGAAGGGATTGTTTTCAGCATGGGTTTGGCGCATGGCGCTGCGCGACGGCCGGCGCGGCTTGAGGCCGCTGCTGTTGTCGATGTCCTGCGTCATGTTGGCCGTGGCATCGGTCGTGGTGGCGTTCTCGTTTCGCGAGAACGTGCAGTCGAGTATTCAAGCCCAATCGAAAAGTTTGCTTGGCGCCGACCTCGCGCTCGATAGCCGCGAACCGTTTACACTGGAGGACGAAGCCCTGTTTCGCTCGCTCGGCGGCGATCAATCGCGCCAGATCGGTTTTACATCGATGGCTTATTTCCCGCGCAGCGGGGATTCCCGGCTGGTGCAAGTACGCGCGGTGAGCGGGCGTTTTCCCTATTACGGGGCGCTCGAATCCGAACCGGCGTTGTCGATCGAGACTTTTCATCGCGGTCCCAATGCGCTGGTCGACGAAAATGTCATGCTGCAGTTCAACGCCCAGGTCGGCGATCGCGTGAAGATCGGTGATTATGAATTTCAGATTGCCGGCAAGCTACGCAAGATTCCCGGCGAAACTTTGGCGTTTTCGCTGATCAGCCCGCGCATCTATATTCCCATGACCTACTTGGACCGCACGCAGCTCGTCCAAAAGGGCAGCTTGGTGCGTTATCGAAATTTCTTCAAGTTCGACCGGACGACCGATGTCGATATCATGGTCGGTAACCTGGCGCCCGAGCTCCAACGCCTTCGGTTGGAAGCCGACACCGTCAGCAAGCGCACCGCGTCCATCGCCACGGCGATGGAAGATCTGTCGCGTTATCTCAAGCTCGCCGTGTTTGTCGCCGTGCTGCTCGCCGGTGTCGGCGTCGCCAGCGTCGTGCACGTCTACGCCAAAGCGAAGGCCCAGTCGGTGGCGCTGCTGCGCTGCATCGGCGCAACTTCCCATGAAACCATTTGGGTTTACTTGATTCAGGTGCTCTCCCTGACATTGGCCAGTTCATTGATCGGAACGGCTCTGGGTTTCGCGGCGCAGTTTGCGCTGCCCTATGCGCTCAAGGATTTTTTGCCGGTCACAGCCGTAATCACGCTGGCTCCCGTCGGCATTGGCGCGGGCATGGCAGTCGGTTTAGGAACGGCGTTGCTATTCGCCTTGATGCCGCTGTTGCCGTTGCGCAAAGTATCGCCGCTGCTGGCACTGCGCGCTGCGGTTGATGCCGAGCGACCGGCGCAAGATTGGTTGGTGTGGTTGGTGTGTGGATTCATCGTTGCCGGCATCGCCGTTTTCGCCGTGGCAACGACCGGCAACATGATGCACGGCTTGTGGTTTACCGGCGGCGTGCTGGCAGTATTTGCTATTTTGATCGCGCTAGCGCGCGTGGGCGCCGCATTGCTGCGCAAGTTGGCGCCGGGGATTCTAAACTTCGCCTGGCGCCAAGGGTTGGCAAATCTGCACCGTCCCAACAACCAGACCGCGGCGGTGACTCTGGCGATCGGGCTCGGAAGCTTTTTACTGGTAACGCTTTCTAGCGTACAAAACATGTTGGTCAAGCATGTCAGCACGCTCAGTGGCGAGCGAGAACCGAACCTGGTGTTGTTCGACGTCCAGGCGGACCAGCGCCAGCAAATCAGCGATCTGTTGGCTTCGTCGGCGATTGGCTTGCACAGCGAAGTACCCGTCGTCACCATGCGATTGAGCATGGTGAAGGGCCGAGGAGTGGAAGAGCTGCGCGCCGATCCGAATGCAAGAATTCCCCCGTGGGCGTTGCGCCGAGAGTATCGTTCAACCTATCGTTCCGGTTTGACGGGCACCGAACGAATCATCAAAGGCACATGGCAGGGGAAAGTCGCCGAGGACGCCCAGCCGATTCCCGTCTCGGTCGAAAAGGGCATCGCGGATACGCTGAAAGCCGGCCTGGGCGACGAATTACAATTCGAGATTCAAGGAGTGCCGATTGCAACGCGCATCGCGAGCATCCGTGAAGTCGATTGGCAACGCGTGCAGCCGAATTTTTTCGTGGTGTTCCCGGAGGGAGCGCTCGAAAGCGCTCCGCAATTTTACGCTATCGTTGCGCGCGCGGAGTCCAATCAAGCGACGGCCCGCTTGCAGCGCGCCGTCGTCGAGCAGTTTCCGAACGTTTCGGTGATCGACTTGAGCATGATTCTCAGCGCAGTGAATTCGATCCTCGGCAAAGTCTCCGGCGCCATGCGTATCGTCGCGTTGTTTACACTAGTCACGGGCCTGGCGGTGCTCGCCAGCGCTGTACTCGGCAGTCGCTCGCAGCGCGTGAAAGAGACTGTTCTTTTGAGAACCCTCGGCGCACCGCGGAGTCAAATCATTCACACCATCGTCGCGGAGTATTTATTTTTAGGCGGCATCGCCAGCGCGGCGGGCGCGCTGCTAGGCCTCGCCGCGACGTGGGGTTTGGCCACTTACTTTTTCCGTGCACCGATGGCGATTTCATTGGGACCGGTGGCGGCAATTTTTCTCTCTGTGACCACTGCGACAGTTTTGACCGGTACCATCGGATGCCTAGGCATCTTTCGGCGCTCGTCCCTCGAAGCGCTGCGCGCGGAGGCGTGAGGGCGTCCCGCGCAGAGCGCATGGCGCGAAGCGTGATGTAATCCGAAAAGTCCCGTCGAGAGGACACGCGATAATCTATCGGTCAGAATGTGAGGAGCTGCAATGTTAGAACGAGAATCTCACCGATTGCCTTCGACAGTCACGCCCGAGCGCTATGAGATCAGGCTGACACCGGATCTCACCACGTGGACTTTTTCAGGTGAAGAGAGGATTTCTATTCAGGTTCATGAACCGGTGCGTGAGATCATTCTTAACGCCGCGGAATTGGAGTGTCGCTCGGTTTCCATCAAGCTTCCGAGCGGTAAGGTCTTGCAGGGAGGCGCAAGCTTGGACAGCGAGAACGAGCAGGCGACCTTGCGCTTCCCTGAAGCGCTGCCAACAGGACATGGTGTGCTTCAGATCAGTTTTTCCGGGATTCTCAACGACAAGCTGCACGGCTTTTACCGCAGTACCTATAAAGATGCCAACGGTCAGGACAAGCCACTGGCTTCGACACAATTCGAGTCGACCGACGCGCGGCGCGCCTTTCCTTGTTGGGACGAGCCTGCTTTCAAAGCGGTTTACCAGGTGACGCTGGTCGTCGACGAGAAACTCACCGCGATCTCCAATGCACGTGTCATGAGAGAAACAAGGTTGCCGGGAACCGGGAAGAAGGAAGTGGTTTTTGCCGATTCGATGAAAATGTCGACTTATCTCGTCGCGTTCATCGTCGGCGAATTCGAAGCGACTGAGCCGGTCATGATCGGCCAAGCGCCGCTTCGGGTTTGGGCGGTGCCGGGGAAAAAACGGCTTGGCGGTTTTGCGCTCGCTATCGGCAAGGCTTCGCTCGAGCATTTCAGCCGCTATTACGGCATTCCTTATCCCGGCGATAAATTGGACTTGATCGCCATCCCCGATTTTGCCTCCGGCGCGATGGAAAATCTTGGCGCGATCACGTTTCGCGAGACCGCGCTGCTGGTCGATTCCGAGCGGGCTACGCGAACGGAGCTCGAACGGGTGGCCGACGTGGTGGCTCACGAGAACGCCCATATGTGGTTCGGTGATCTGGTCACGATGCGCTGGTGGAACGGTTTGTGGCTCAACGAAGCGTTCGCGACTTTCATGGAAATGCTCGCGGTCGACGCCTGGAAGCCGGAATGGCGCCGCTGGGATAGCTTCACGGTGTCGCGCGCTGCCGCGATGCAAGTCGACGGGCTGAAGAGTACGCGGCCCATCGAGTTTCCGGTAGAGCGGCCCGAGGAAGCCGCGGGGATGTTCGACATCCTCACCTACGAGAAGGGCGCTTCGGTGCTGCGCATGTTGGAGCAATATCTGGGCGACGAGAAGTTCCGCGACGGTATTCGTCTCTATCTACGACGTCACGCCTATGACAATGCGGAGACGACCGACTTGTGGGACGCGTTAGAGGAGTCGACGATTCAGCCAGTGCGTGCGCTCATGGACAGTTGGATTTTTCAGGCGGGCTATCCATTGATCAGCGTGGAAAAAGATAGCAAAGGACTTCGCCTGTCGCAGGAAATTTTTCGCTATCTTCAGGACGGCTCGGACGGTGAGCGAAAATGGCATGTGCCGATCTTCGTGCGCGCGGAAACCAAATCGGGTGTTGTCAACAAGACGATTCTAATGACCGAAAAAGAGCAGCGAGTTGATTTCGACGGCGATATTGCGTGGGCTGTGGTCAACGCGGGCGGTCACGGATTTTACCGCGTGCGTTACGACGGGGAGCTGATCGACGCGCTCAAGCAAGGTCTGCACAATAATCTTTCCGCCGTGGAACGATTCGGTTTGGTGAACGATTCTTGGGCAGCCACGTTGGCAGGGCTCACGTCGTTGACGGACTATCTGGGTCTGATCGAGCTTCTGCGCGACGAGAACGACGTCAACGTTTGGACGACAGTGATCGGCTCTGGCCACCATTTGCACAGGATTTTCGACGACGAACAGTGCAGGTCACTGGAAATGCGTTTGCGCGATCTATTTACGCCGGCGGTTGATCGTTTGGGCTGGTCGGCAAAAAAAGGCGAGAGCGAGTTGGAGAGCCAGTTGCGTGGCGACCTTATTGGAGGGCTCGGCACACTGGGTGACGACAAAAAAACCCAGGAGCGGGCGTTGGATCTCTATTCTCAGTACGAAAAATCGCCCGATTCCGTGGATCGAAATTTAGTTCCCGCTTTGGTCGCGATTGTCGCGTATACGGGTGCGGCGTCGGAGTATGAAAAGTTCTACGCCAGATTCAAAAACGCCGAGACACCGCAAGAGGAAACTCGTTATCTCTTCGCGCTGGCAAACTTTCGCGAGCCGAAACTAATCGAGCGCACGTTGGATTTGACCCTCAACGGCGAAGTGCGCACGCAAAATTCGCCGTATTTGCTGCGCGGTATTCTTCTAAACAAGCGTGCGCGCGACCGTGCGTGGTCGTTCATGAAGGAGCACTGGGATGAAATGCTGCGTCAGTTTCCTGACAATTCCATCCCGCGCATGTGTGAAGGGATCGTCGGTCTGGTCACCCCGGAACTCGAAGCTGACGCGCGGGAATTCTTGGCAAAACATCCGGTCAAGCAGGGGACGAAGCAAATGGAGCAACACTTGGAACGGCTGCGCGTGGCGGTGGCTTGTAAAGAGCGCTGGAAGGAATTGCTGCGATCGGTTTAGGGCCTCTGGAAGCTAGAATTCTTTTAGAAATCAGAAAATTGGCTGTTCGGCGCAACGACCGCTGAAAGTCTGAATAACAGGCTGAAAAATTGCCCTTGACTTAGTCGGTGAGTAAATGCTAACTAACCTTCTTAATGTCACTCTTACCACGTTTGTCCGGCGAAGCGCGCAAAGAGGCGATCGTCGATGCGGTGCGAGATGTTTTTGCCGAAAAAGGCTTCGATGGAACAACGACGCGTGAGTTAGCCAGAGCGGCAGGGGTTTCCGAAGCGTTGCTGTACAAACATTTTCCGAGCAAAGAATCGCTCTACGCGGCAATGCTCGACGGCTGTGCGAAGGGTCCGACATTCGCCGAAGCCAATCGAATTCTTGAGCTCGACGCCTCGACCTCGACGTTGGTTGTGATGATACATTTTATGATCTCGCACTACGTGCTCGGACGTCAGGGAGACAAGCATCGGGCAGCGCTGAATTCATTGTTGGTGCGGAGCTTGCTGGGGGACGGAGAATTTGTCAGGCTGATGCATAAGAAGCTGGCCGCAGCGTGGCTCAAGAAATTCCAAGCCTGTTTGCAGGCGGCGGCAAAGTCCGGCGATCTGCACAATGTTCCGGTGCGTCGCGATTTATGCGTTTGGTTTGTCCAGCACGTCGCATTCTCTCTAATGATGCACTTGCGACCCGAAATTCCGGCGATCAATTATCAAATATCGCGGGAAGAGCTGGTCAGCCAGGCTACCTGGTTTGCTCTGTTGGGAATCGGTCTCAAGGAAGACGCGGTTAAACGCCACTATAGCCCGAAGGCGCTGCTGTTACTGGCGAGCTAAGGCGCAATTACTTCTTAGGTTAGTAAAGATTTACCGAATATTTTTTTAATTGATACGGAGGGGAGATGAAAGCCAGCGATACGTTTAACAATAATGGCGGGCAACGTAGTCACGGGATGGATGAGAGAATCGGCTCGTTATTCCAGCCCGACACGCTTTTAGGGGAGGACTACGCTTCGAATTTCCGCAGAAAATTTCCGCTCGAACCTGAGCGGACTCTTCTGCTCTCGATATTGGAAGACGGCGTGCGCTGTTATCAGGAGAATCTCTTTGCCCAGGGCGGCAAAAGGCGGACCCTATTCGAAGAGGCCCGGGATTGGTTATTCAGCGACGACGCCGATTGGTTCTGTTCGTTTGTTTCAATCTGCCTGTTACTTAATCTTGCACCCAATTATATTCGGCGCGGGTTGCACCAGTGGGAAGCTCAGGCTCGCCGAGAAACGCAGAAAAAACATCAGGGAGCCGCCGAAATCGATCAGCGCCTCGTGGCGTAAGTTCGAGGTTTTCGTGGCCGATCGCAGAGAGACGCGGCATTGGCCGAAATGCGCAATGCTCGGTGCCGCGTTGCTCATGATGAATTCGCTGGCGGGCTGCGGCGAGAGATCACAAGCCAACCTTGAGCGCCCGCCGGCACCTGTCACCGTCGCCCCGGCGGTCGTGCAGGACGTGCCCGTCTATATCGACGCCGTCGGCAAGATTGTTGCCCGAGAAGTAGTCTCGATCCAGCCGCAAGTTTCCGGGCGCGTCGTCAATATTCATTTTACCGACGGGGCCGATGTGAAAATTGGCGATCTGCTATTCACCATCGACCCTCGCCCGTACCAAGCTCAGCTGCATCAATCCGAGGCCAATGTCGGACAAGCCGAAGCGACGCTAAACCTCGCCAAAGTCAATTTCGCCCGGGTGGAGAACGTAAATGACCCTCGGGCGGTTTCGAGACAAGATTACGACACCAAGAAAAGCGCCGTGGAGAGCGCCGAGGCGCAGGTTAAACTAAGCCGCGCCGCGGTCGAAATCGCGCGTCTGAATTTAGAATATTGCACGATCCGCTCGCCGATCAACGGCCGCGCCGGCCAGCGCGCCGTCGATGTCGGCAACGTGGTGTCGGCCAATACCGGATCGCTCTTGGTAATTCAACGGCTGGATCCGATTTACGCCGATTTCACCGTCACCGAGAACGAGCTGACCGCGGTGCAGCGTAACATGGCCAACCGCAGCTTGCGCGTCGATGTGCGCTTGCCGGATGATGCAGCCAAGCCGCGCGAGGGCAAGCTGACCTTTCTTGATAATTCAGTGCAAGAAGGCACGGGGACAATAAAGCTGCGCGCCACGATGGTCAATGGCGACCGGTATTTTTGGCCCGGCCGATTTGCCAAAGTTCGCCTGATCTTGAGCACGCGCCGCGATTCAGTGCTGGTTCCCGCCGAGGCGCCGCAATTATCCGCCAAAGGTTCGTTCGTCTACGTCGTCAAAAGCGATTCTTCTTCTGAGCTACGACCGGTCAAAGTCGGCCAACGTCAGGGAGATCTGGTGGTCATTGAGGACGGTGTCAAAGCCGGTGAACGAGTCGTGGTCAAGGGCCAACTCGGCGTGACTCCAGGGGGCAAAGTGCAAATCATGCAAGCTTCCGAGACGCCGAGCTCTGCGCCGGCCGCCAAGACGGGAGAATCGTGAATTTCTCCGAGCCGTTCATTCGCCGGCCGGTTCTTACCACGGTGTTGACCGTTTCGGTGATTGTGTTCGGCGTGCTCAGTTATTTTCGTTTGCCGGTGAACGATTTACCGGCGGTCGATTACCCGGTCATCCAGGTGCAAGCGGACTATCCCGGCGCAAGTCCGGAGACCGTGGCCAACAACATTGCCACGCCGCTCGAACGCCAGTTCATGCAAATCAACGGACTGGAGCTGGTAACCTCGAAGAGCACGCAAGGCCACACGAGTCTTACGCTGCAGTTTGCCCTGAGCAAGAGCATCGACGCCGCCGCCACCGACGTGCAAACCGCGATATCGCAAGCGACCGGCAGCCTGCCCGTGGATCTTCCGTCGCCGCCGACCTTTTCCAAGACCAATCCCAACGACCAACCGATCATGTACATCGCGCTGACCAGCGACTCGGTCACCCGCGGTCAACTCTACGACTATGGCAGCACGCAGATCGGCCAGCGTATCAGCATTCTTCCCGGTGTCTCGCGGGTGAACGTCTTTGGCACCAAGTCGGCGATTCGGATCAAAGCCGATCCGTCGGCCATGTGGGCGCGCAATATCTCTGTTGACGATTTGTCGACGGCCGTCAAGAACGGCACAAGCTACACGGGAGCAGGCCAGTTCGATGCGAAAAGCGGCACCACGCTGCTGCGGCCGCAGGGTCAGCTCGACAGCGCGCAGGCATACAGCCAGCTGATCGTCGGTTCGACCAACGGGGCGCCGATTTACCTGCGCGACGTGGCTACTGTACGCGAGTCGGTGCAGGACGAGCGGCTGAACATGCGATTCTGGGCGCGCGGCTACCCCGTGCCAGCAGCCACCGTGGTCCTCGCGGTTTTCCGTCAAGCCGGCGCCAACGCCGTGGAAGTAGCCGATAGCATTCGCGGCGTGCTGCCGCAGATCAGCGCCGAGTTGCCGGGATCGGTGCGCATCACGCCGCTCTACGATCGTTCCCGCGGCATCGTCAACTCGGTGAACGACGTGCAAGAGACGCTGATCATTGCATTTGTCCTGGTGGTGCTCGTCATCTTTCTGTTTCTCGGTCGGGCGACTGACACGCTGATCCCGGCGGTGGCCCTGCCGATTTCTCTGCTGCTGACTTTCGTGGCGATGCGGCTCTTGGGATACAGCCTGGACAATCTTTCCTTGATGGCGCTCACGCTGGCGGTCGGCTTCCTGGTCGACGACGCCATCGTGTTCCTGGAAAACACGGTGCGCCGCATGGAGCATGGCGAGA
>Ga0184640_10000270_pt1 | contig 13062 bp, 11 predicted proteins | sample PLM31_200_b2_FD_133161 | JGI IMG/M metagenome (GOLD analysis project Ga0184640, IMG submission 133161) | Groundwater sediment microbial communities from an aquifer in East River, Colorado, USA - PLM3-1_200_b2 | ecosystem: Environmental > Terrestrial > Soil > Riparian zone | place: USA: East...
AGCCGCAACTGACGCGCTGCTGCGCGGTTTAGTCCAACACGTTTTATCCCCCCGTCGCATCTGATAGACTCTTTCCGCAACTTGACTACTCCCAGGCTTTAGGGATAAAACGCTATACGTTAGCCGACCAGAGGCCCCCACCATGATGCAGGAGACTTCGTGACCCGACCCACACAACTCGATCCGCAGTACGTGAACCCACGCGCGTCCCTACCCTATGGCTTGCGCGTCGATGAGGTCGAGAAGGCGGTGGCGGAAACGTACCGACTCTTGCATGGCCTGAACGACTATCTCGTCGGGGCGGGGTTTCTTTCTTTGGAAGAACTCCTGCTCGGCAACTCGCTTTCCGGAATCATCTCCGAGTTCCTGGTAAAGAACATTGCCAGAGCGTCCACGACGCTTGAGGCGAACTTGAAGGTCGGAGGGCACCCTGACCTCATCCCCAAGGGGCACTACTCCTCCAACCTCGTGCTGAAAGGTGACGAGGGGATCGAAGTCAAGTCCTCGATTCAGGCGGGTGGCTGGCAAGGCCACAATCCCGAGGACTGCTGGCTCATGGTGTTTCGATACGTGGTCGGCGAACAAGAGGATGGAGCGAAGCTACCCCTGACGTTCATCGAGATCTTGTGCGCCAAGGTCGAACAGTCCGACTGGTCCTTCTCCGGCCGCAAGGGTTCATCTCGCCGCACACCTACCGCCTCAATAACGGCCTCAGGCGTCGAGAAACTACGACGGAACTTCCTATACCGCGTCCCAGGTGTCGGGGTGGGGACGCATCGCAATGTACTGGCCGACCAATGAACGCCTTCGTGTTCGTGCCGGATTCACCCGAAGAGGGTTTGTTGACTGCGGGTCGCAGTACTGCCGTTCCCCGCAGGTCGTACGGTCGCGTCACCATTTGGGACAAACTCGGCAAGTTGAGGAATGACCCGTTTCGCCATGGCGAAGAACTCGGGATCGCTCTCGATGCCGATGCTCCGGTAGCCGATCGCTGCCGCCGCGGCAATCGTCGATCCTCCACCCATGAAGGGGTCGAGGATGACGCCTTCCCTGAGAGGAAGCGAAGCCCGCACGATTTGGCGCATGAAGGCTTGTGGCTTGAGAGACGGGTGTGGGGCAATGTCTCGTTCAGGAGAGCGCGTTGGCGAGCTCCGAATCACGTCACAGAAGGGCTGCTCTTCTCCGATCCGCCTCAGACCGCCAGTCTTCCACTTGCGAAGATTGTCTTGCACCCGACCTTCGCAGGGCTTTCGGAACAGTCCCCACGGTTCCCAGCAGGAGCGGGGCATGACGGTAACTTCTTCAAACTCTTTGTGCGCGTTCTTGGGGCGATCGCCTCCACGCAGCGTTTGTACCAAGCGAATGATCTCTCCCCGCTTCTCGAAGCCGGCCTCGATCATGGCGATGTATACGAGGTGAGAAAGGAGAGGGTTCGTGGCGATGAACACGTGTCCACCCGGCACGAGAACACGCAAGGCACTCGTAGCCCAGCGGGAGAAAAAGCTCCTCAGTTCGCGCTTCTCTTCCTCACTAAGTATCGTGAAGCGCGGAAGGGGTCGTCGGGCGCATCCGTCAAGGGTTGGCGGGATCCTCCATACTCCGCCCTTTCCGCGGCGGAGCTTCGCCTTTTCTTCCGCTGTGTATTCCTTCAGGCCGTAGGGAGGGTCGGTGACGATTGCGTGAACTGTGTTAGGCCTGCGCTGGGCAAACCAAGAGAAGCAGTCGCCTTCGACCAACTCATACCGCGCAGCGCCCACAGAGTACGTAGACTCTTCCTCGCGGACCCTCAACGGCGGAGCTTCCCGTGTCGTATCGCCGTAGGCACGGTCACCGAAGGACTCCCGCAGCACCGTAGGCGCCTCCACCGGGTGGCTCCGAAGAATCTTGCTAACGTCGGCAGGAATGTGACCGGCAAGGATCAAGATCGGGTTCGGATCGATCTGCAAGGTCTTTGCCAGGGCCTCGATCATTCTAACAGCCGGCCTCGCCTTTCCTCCTTCGAGGCGCGAGACGTAGCCCTTGGTCACCTTCAGCCGCTTCGCGAGCTGCTCCAAGGTCCAGCCGCGGGTTTCACGCTCCGACCGGAGGAGCGCGCCGAGTTGCAAGTCCGCCGGTTGCGGGCTCACCTTACGAGGATTCGTGGACGGCTTTTGCGGCTTCTTCATGACCCACAAGATAGCCAGGTTTACCGATCTAGTCAACCCCATTCCTCGCGCGTCGCCCCCGGGGGCGTGCGAAGAGGCATCGCGGCTGGTCGGCTAACAACCGGTTGCAGCGGACGGTCGGCTGCGCGGCCCGCCGCTGAACCGGAGCGTTAAACAGCCTTTTCAGAGGACTGATCTACGATGATTGTTACAAAGATAGAAGCAGCGTGTTGCCAATTAAACACGGCCATCCGTCTTTTCTTTAGCATCGGATAGGGGGGTCAAATCTTCATCGGATAGGGGGGTCAAATCTTTACCTTTGACATTCAGAAAAAGGGTTGACATGCTTCTCCGATAAGGAGATGGACAGAATTCCAACGAGACCAATGTCATAGTGAAAGATCTGACCCTCGTGCTGTTGCTCGTGCTGCGTGAGAAGGCAGGAGAATCGCTGCTGTTTTGTGAAAATCGGCGACGGTGCAATGCTGACCAAGGGGAAATTGGGGTCAGAGTGGATTTTGGGGCCTTCGCTGAGCAATTTCCATACGTAAATGACTCTGACCCTTTATCCCCCCTTGGACTTATCCCCTTTTTCTCCCCAGGATCTTGCCCTAACCGGCGGCTTAAGATTGATGTCGAATCATCTGCTGCCGCGGGATTGGAATCCTTAGGTCGGCACAGCTTAGCCGCTATCCGTTAGCTTCCAAACAAATGTTGCCTTGACTCATGTGCGGGTATGAAGTACCGTCATACCCGGAGGTAAGTCATGGGAAGATCCAAAGTCGCGATCTCTTTAGATGAGTCCACGCTTAATCGTCTCGACAAACTGGTTCAGAAGCAAGTGTTTCCCAGCCGCAGTCAGGCCATTCAGGAAGCGGTCGCGGAGAAACTCGCCCGTCTTGAGAGAAGTCGTCTGGCCCGAGAGTGTGCCAAACTTGATCCGGCATTTGAGAAAGCGCTTGCGGAAGAGGGTCTCTCTGAGGACCTAGCAGAATGGCCCGAATACTGAGGGGTGAGATCCGCTGGGCCGACTTGAATCCGGTACGGGGACGTGAACAAGCAGGATTGCGTCCGGTCTTGATTCTGAGCCAGGATGTTTTCAATGAACGTTCCGGGACTGTAATTGCTGTTGCTCTCACGAGTCAGCCTCAACGCGCGGGCTTTCCCTTGACCCTCGAACTTCATGCCAAGGGGCTGCCGAAAAAATCGTGGGTGAAAATTAGCCAGATTCGAACGCTAGCGGTTGAAAGGATTGGGAAGGTGATTGGTAGGGCGTCTCCGGAAGAACTTGCTCAAGTTGTTGAGGGATTGAATGAGATCGTCGGAACCTAACTTTGCGCTTCAGACCGATCGCTAAGAGCGCCGGCTGAGCTTTGCGTTAGGTACCACGCACAGCCTCGACCAACGATGCGTCCGCGCCTGCGTCTCAATGAGTAACAGGAGTAAATCCCATTATTTGCTCGACCGTTAAGAGAAAACCGCTCAGATAGGGGCAGGAGGGAACGATGCGCCAGGACGTGTACATCGAGAACGACTCGGGCGGCATGAGCATCCTCTCGTCTTCGGTTGTCGATCGCGCGATCGCGGGCGCACGCGGGAACGACGCTTCGTTCGCCGCCGCGCACGAAGCGATTCTCGTCCTGCTCGAGGGGGACGACTCGTTCATCGCCCGCGTCGTGGCGAACGAGCCGTTGACGGAGGAAGAGGAGGAGCAGTGGGTTTGCCGGATCCGGACGCGACTCAAGGTTCCCTGCGGACGTCTGCTCGTCTGCGCCGGTTTCGACCCGCGCTCCCTCGAAGATTTCAAGGAGCACGGGCCCCATGACTCCGCGCGCGAAGTGCACGTCCCGCCCGGAGAGTACCGCGTCGACGTATACACGCATGCGCCGACCATGACTGCCCGCATCCTGCGCGAGCGCTGGGACGAGAAGATCGGCGCGTGGTTCCGCCGCGAGCACAAGGGCAAGTCGTTCCCATCATGGCTGGCCGGCGAGCTGGCGCGCTTCGCCGAGGAGAACGACGAGGATCCCGGACATGAGAAGGAATGGGGCGCGCTCAAGGCGTCCGTCGCGTCGAAGAAGCTTCGGATAGAAACGTCCACGCTTGACTGGGTCGGCTACGTCATCCACCTCCACGCGCGCGACGGCGCCGCCCTCTCAGAGCCGACCGACGGCTGGTTCAAAACCGACACCGACTTCCGAAAGCCCGCTCGCTTTCCCATGGGCCTTCCTGCCGTTGGCGCCGAGGATCCCGAGTACCGATACGCGTTGGAGCCGATCCTTCCGCGCCAACCGAAGCCGACGCCCGCCGCGCCTCCACCCGAGAGCGCCGCGCCGGTGCTGAAATCTCTGGGGGAGCCGGTGCCGATCGACGGCGGCGCCGTCGTGGTGCCGGCCGAGCGCATCGAGCATGTCGCGCGTATCGCGTGGTTCTGCGACCGCGAGGTCGACGCGGCCGCGATCGTGACGCTGCCCCCCGGCGTGAATTGGGCGCCGAAGGTGAAGGCCGACACGCCCGCCATCGTGTCGACGGCCGGGAACCGCGTCGAGGTCGGCTTCCCGGCGACCGAGGCGGCGTTCCTCTTCACGCTGCCATGGACGGTCGATCTGTGCCGCAGCCTCCGCAGGCTGCCGGACGGCGCGGTGCTGGACCTGTGCTTCGCGAACACGGGCTCGCCCGAGGCGACGTCGGGCAACCACCGCTGGCGCGGGACGGTCAACACGGGGCGCTGGTCGATCACGCACGTCTTTCCGGCCGTGACGCGCGCGGCGGTCGAGGAGGCGCTGGCGCTGGTCGACGAGCTGGATCGCGGCAAGGGCATCCGCGCCCGCGACGCCGCCGAGGCGGACTCGCTGATGCAGGGCGCGCCCCGCGACGACTTCCTGTCGGGAGTGAAGGTAGTGCGCCGGGGCCTCGTGCTGACCACGGCCAAGAAGGCCGGCGCCCACCTTCCGTACATCGCGCGCTATGTGTTCCGCCGGCGGCTGCGCGGCGCCTGGGACCTTTCCTCCGACGAGGCACAGTCCGCCGAGCTCCAACAGATCTTCGACGATGCGGTCGCCGCCCTCACCAAGGCGGCGACACCTGCCGTGGCGGCGTTCGTCGCCGCGCAGGCGACGGGCACGTTCAGGCAAGCGGACCTGAGCCGGTGGCAAGGCGTCGACCGCAAGCGCCTGAACGATTTCGATGCTCGCTTCCGCTCGATCGGGCTACAGCCGCTCGGAGACATTGTCTTCGAGTTCGCGCCGGAGGTCGCGGTCCGCGCCTACGGAGCCGAGGGCGCAACAGTGTACGGGTCGCTGATGTGGCCGAAGGAGGGAGAGCCGCAGGTGGACCTGTTCACGCGCTTCTCGGACGGATCGTCGGTCACGACGACGACCACGCCGGGCATGCAGGATGTCGAGGCGGCCAAGATCTTCCGCAGCTCGTTTCCAGGCCAGCCGGTGGACGTGCTGTGGCAGCGGCACCGGGTGGCGGTCGGGCGGCGGCTCTCGACGGGGTGCAGCGCGCTGCCGGCTGAGGCGACGGTGAAGGCGTTCACGCAGGCGGTGGGCGACTTCTTCGAGCGCCAGAGGGCAGCGATGCGACGGTGAGGCTGCTAGTCCCCGATGACGGGCACTCTCCACGTTGTGCACGGTAACTCCGGACAGGCTGGCGCCTAACACCTAGCGTTTGGGATAGGTAAGGGGGGACAGGCTACTTTTCAGTACTCGGCCTGATCTGCGAGAAAAACTCTACGCTTTACAAGCCTCATAGGGCAGCGGAACTGGAGATCATTCGATTCGCAGCCTAGGAGGGGAGGGCTTCTAGCGCTCTGCACTCCGAAGGGCGCCGATCAAGGCGGCGAGGGGCAAGAGGGCGCACTGCACCCGGTTGCTTTTGATCGGTCCTCCCAGGTTCTCTAAGACCTGTTCTTCCCTGATCGCAGTTATGGCAGCGGTGGTCATCCCCTCGAGGGACTCGAACAGGATCGAGGCTGATCCCCGCGCTATAGCGCACATCTCCCCGGAGAACCTGGCCTCTTCGACCGAGCCGCTTTCGGTCAATCGGATCTCCACGCGGATCCTGTCGCCGCACAGAGGGTTGACCTCTTCAAACTGAAGGTCTGGAAGAGCGATCCGGCCAAATTTTCTTGGGTGCTTGGCGTGTTCGAGAATCTTCTCACTATAGAGAAGGGTCATGACGGTAAGCACCCTTCACCAATCTCAGGCTTTTTCCTGTCCTCCCGCTGCGCACCATGAGCATCTCTCCCACCACCGCCACTGCCATCTCTTCGGCGGTCTCGGCACCGATGTCCAGTCCAACTGGAATGTGAATCCGCGAGATCTCTCCCTCGCTCAAGCCTCTCTCCCCCAGCCTCTTCACGAGTGCGGATGCCCGCTTCGAACTGCCCAAGACCCCGATGTATCTCACCTCCGACCGGAGCAGGACCTCCAAAACCGGCAAGTCGTGCTTGGCCGCATGGGTCAGGAGCAGGGCAAAGCTGAATTGGTCGAAGCGCCGCGCGGCGGCGATCTCTCCCGGAAATCCGACGAGGATTTCACTGGCCGCAGGGAAGCGCTCCCGATTGGCGAACAGAGGCCGGGTATCGACAACATGGACGCGGAATCCCACCTGGCCGGCCAGCCGCGCCACTGGCACTGCCACCTGAGCCGCGCCAAAGATGTAGAGATCGGGGCTATAACCGATGATGTCGATGAACACTTCCACAGCAGCCTGCTGGTATCCCTGCACAGGGTTCCACGCGCTGTCCAGATCCAGCGCCCGCGAGACGCCTCTGGACAGGAGATCCCGGGCCGCGCTGAAGGCTACCTGGTTGAGCCTCTCCTCCCCAAGAGAACCAAAGATCTCGCCTGACGGCGTCACCATGGCTTTGGTCGAAGGCTGAATCGAAGGAAGGGAGGAGCGGGTAACGGTCAAAAGCCCGAAGGGGGTCCCAGCTTCGAGGAGCCTTTTCATCTGGCGAGCCGTGTCGGGCCCCATCCTGACAGGCTCGACAAAAACCCGCAGGACCCCAGCGCAGGTAAGCCCGATCTCCAATGCATCCTCCTCACCCAGCTCCGCTCTGAGGAGCTGGGGCGCGCCGGAGCGCGCCACTCCTTGCGCCGCCTCGATCACCTGGGCATCGATGCAGCCGCCGATAGTTACGGAGCCCTTCAGGGTCTTACCTCCGATGACGAGCATCTTGGAGCCCTCTTTTCTCGGCGCCGTCCCTTCGGTGGCGACCACCGTGGCCAAAGATGCGCCAGCAGGATCCTCCATAGCCCTTAATAGCTCCTCAAAGATCTCTTTCATTTTCGTCCCTCACGATGTCCAAAGAGTTTCGGGTTTCGAGTTCCGGGCTTTGAGGGGGCGGGGATGGAAGGCCGCAGGCACATGAGCGTGAAGGCACGACGCCTACTTGCAGAGCAGAGAAGCGCGCGTCCATCGGAGGCGGCTGCGCAACGCCTCTACTGCTTTTCAGAGCGGCCCCGGATGCGGCGAAAGAAATTCAACACTGCCTTCTTGCTGGCCGTAGCCAGGATGGGGATGGCGCGGAGCGATGGTGCCGGTCTCTCTCCCGGCGCCGGGCCCCCCACACCCTCCAGGTTTTTTTGCAGGTTCTGGCTGAACTGCTCGAAGATCTGGTGGGAGACCTCCTCGATGACGCGCGAGCCAAACTGGGACATGATGCCGCTAACGCTGATCTCAGAGGTGCCGGTCACCTCAGTACCTCCCTGGGGCAGGGCGCGGAGCTTTCCTATCATCTTCATGGATGCGGCCCCCTTGCCCTTGACGTCGTGCCCTTTTCCCACCAGCTCCAGCTCGTAGTTCTCGTGGTCCAGGCGCTCGATAACCAGCTCGCCCTTATAGCGCGTCACTACCGGACCCACCTTGACGTTGACGGTTCCCGCATAGCGCCGCTCATCCAGGGCCTCGATGATCTGAGCCCCCGGGACGCAGGTCGCCACTTTCCTGGGATCGCTCAAAAATCCCCACACCGGCTGCACCGGCTCTTTCACTGCAAATTTCTTTGTGATCTTAATCTGCATAGAGTTCTATTGGAGATATTTGTGGGGCGCCTCTACAAAACTCTTTTTGCACTGGGCATGGCAAAAATAATAGATCACTCCCTGAAAGTCAAAGCTGTGGCGGGCCGTGCGCGGATCAACGGCCATATGGCAGACCGGATCCTCCGCCAGCTTCACCCTGTCTGCCTGCTCTTCCCTGGGCACTGCCTTCTCAGAGCGGCCGCGGCGGAGAGAGACGATCTCAGCCACGATGCTGAGCGCCACTTCTTGGAAGGTGCGTGCGGATATATCCAAACCTGCCGGGCACCGGACCGAATCGAGCCTTTCCCGAGGGAGACCGTCCGCACTGAGATGGGCCATCGTTTCCTGAAATCTCTTCTTGCTGGCCACCAATCCCACGTAGTCAGAAGATACGGCCACCACCTCCCTGATCGCCTCCTCGTCCCAGTTTCCCATGGTAGCCACGACGGCGTAGCGTTCCCGGCCCTGCCCCAACTTCTCGCCATCGATCCGCGTGAGGATGATATCCGCATCGGCAAATCTCTCTCGGGTCGCCGCGGGATCGATGAGGATGACTTCGAAGCCAACCGCCTTTCCTATTTTGACCAGGGCCTCAGCGGCGGGCGAGACGCCACAGATGAGGAGCTGAGGCTCTGGAAGGCAGGGCTCTATATAGATCTCCATGGTCCCCCCACTATAGCAGCTCATCCGGTAAAGCTCTATTCCCTCACGCGACTCCTGATTCAGATCGGGCGTCAGGACCACGAGCCTGGGCTCACCATCGGCAATGGCCTTCTGGGCCTCCCTCAGGACCGTGGGCTGGGCGCAGCTTCCGCCCACCCAACCGAGAAAGCCCCCGTCCAGGGTGATGATCGCTTTGTCTCCAGGCTCGCCTGAAGTGGGCCTCTCTCTGCGCACCACGGTAGCCAGGGCAAACGGAATCCCCTGAGCCAGGAGCTCGTGGGCCTTCTGTAAAATGCGGTTGTTCATAGAGGCTCCCCCACGACCCTGGAGGCCATCGGAGAAAACGGGCCACTCTATCAGGGATAAGAAAATCTACTCAGAGCTCAGGGATCGGGACTTCTTCTTGCTGAGCAGCGTTCTTCAAAATGATTCGGTCAGAAAGGCCCACACCGCCGCCACCGGGGCGTCCAGCTCGAATCTCTTTTCAATCCTCTCTGCCATGCCCTAGGACAAAATAGCAAATGGCAAATAGAATAGGGGGGGAGGTGAGGGGACTATTTACTATTTACTATTCGCTATTCACTATTTGCTATTCGGTTACCCCTTTCTCCCGGAGCAGCTTCCAGACCTTGGCAGGGGTGATGGGAATATCGACATGACGGACCCCCAGATGCCACAGGGCATCGACCACGGCATTGGCGATGGCGGCCGGCGCGCCCACGGTCGCCGACTCGCCCACGCCCTTGGCCCCCAAAGGATGGTGGGGCGAGGGCGTACAGGTCTTGTCGGTCTCCCACGCGGGAGTCTCCACTGCCGTGGGCAGCAGGTAATCCATAAAACTCCCGCCGCGGATGTTTCCTTGATCGTCGTAGGAGATCTCCTCGTAGAGCGCCGGGGCAAGCCCCATGGTGAGCCCGCCGTGAATCTGACCCTCGACAATCATAGGATTGATAATGTTACCACAATCATCTACTGCCACAAAGCGCCGGATCTTGACCTCCCCGGTTCCCTTGTCGATATCCACGACGCAGATATAGCTGCCGAAGGGAAAGGTGAGGTTAGGCGGATCATAGTAGGAGACCGCCTCCAGGCCCGCTTCCATCCCCTGCGGATGGTTGGTGTAAGCGGCAAAGGCGATCTCTTGAATCGTCTTGGTCTTGGAAGGGTTGCCGCGGACGAAAAACTTTCCCGGCTCCCACTCGAGATCCGCTTCGTTGGCCTCAAGGAGATGGGCGGCGATCTTTTTGGCCTTCTCACGGATCTTGCGCGCGGCCATCGAACCCGCGGCCCCGGCCGTGGGCGTGCTTCTGCTTGCATAGGTGCCGAGTCCGTAGGGGGCCGTATCGGTGTCTCCCTCCTCCACCGTGATGTGGTCCACAGGTATCCCCAGCTCTTCGGCGACAATCTGTGCGTAGGTGGTCTCGTGTCCCTGCCCTTGAGACTTAGTGCCAAACCGGGCCGTAGCCTTGCCGGTGGGATGGATCCGTATCTCGGCGCTGTCGAACATCTTGATTCCCAGAATGTCGAAGTGCTTCGATGGCCCCGCACCGACAATCTCGGTAAAGCTGCTGATCCCGATGCCCATGAGCTCGCCCTTCTTGCGCTTTTCCACCTGCTCCTTGCGCAGCTCATCGTAGCCGATCTTCTTCATGGCAAGATCGAGAGCGCCGGCATAGTTGCCGCTGTCGTATTCCCACCCTAGAACGGACTTGTAGGGGAACCGCTCCGGCTTGATGAAATTCTTCTTCCTGAAGTCGGCCGGGTCCATCTTCAGTTCATGGGCCATGACATCCACCATGCGCTCGATGGTATGGACCGCCTCGGTCACCCGGAAGGAACAGCGGTAGGCAATCCCCCCTGGAGGCTTGTTGGTGTAAACGCCATCGACCTCGACATGGGCGGCCTTGAAGTCATAGGAGCCGGTGCAGATGTGAAACAGCCCGGCGGGAAATTTCGACGGGTTGGCGGCGGCGTCAGCATAACCGTGGTCCGCGATGGTCTTGATCCTGAGGGCGGTGAGGGTCCCGTCTTTCTTGCCCGCAAGCTCCGCGGTGATGTGGTAATCGCGGGCAAAAGAGCCGGCCTGGAGATTCTCCATCCGATCCTCGACCCATTTGACCGGCAGGCCGGTCACGACCGCCGCGGCCACGGCGATCACATAGCCGGGATAGACCGGCACCTTGCCGCCAAAGCCGCCGCCGATATCCGGCGAGATGATCCGAATCTTCTCTTCGGAAAGCCCCACATGCCCGGCCACGAGCGCAAAGACGGTGCGGATGACGTGGGGCGCCTGAGTGGTCATCCAGACGGTAAGCCGGCCGCTGACCTTGTCGAACTGGGCAACGCAGCCTGGGGTCTCGATGGCGGCGGTATGGATTCGCGGCAGGTAGATATCCTGCTTGACCGTTACCTCGGCCTCTTTGAAGGCCCTTTCGGTCGCCGCCTTGTCACCCACCTCCCAGTGCCAGATGTGGTTGTCTTTTTTATCTTTCTTATCCGTTCTGAGCACCGGCGCCCCAGGCTCCAGGGCCTTGAAGGGGTCGACCACCACCGGCAGAGGCTCGTAGTCCACCTCCACGGCCTCGACGCCGTCCGCAGCGATATAGCGGTCGGTAGCGACGACCGCGGCCACCTCCTGCCCCTGGTGCATCACCTTTTCCACCGGCAGGACCATCTGGGTGTCTGACATCAGGGTCGGCATCCAATGCAGATTATACTTGGCCAGCGTCTCCCCGGTGATCACAGCCAGGACCCCTGGAATGGCCATGGCCCTAGAGGCGTCGATCTTTTTGATCTGAGCGTGGGCGAAGGGGCTCCGGACAATGTCCAGATAGACCATCCCCGGAAGCTGGACATCATCGACGTAGGTCCCCTTCCCGCGAATAAAGCGGGCGTCCTCCTTACGTTTGACGGAGTGACCCATCCCTCCGATCTCAGGGCTTGTTCGCGGTGTCATCATCCTCCTCCTTACTTTCTAAGCGCCTTGCCGCATCTTGGCCGCAGCATACTGAACCGATTTAACGATATTGACGTAGCCTGTGCAACGACACAGGTTTCCCGATATCGCCATGCGGATCTCTTCCTCGCTGGGATTCGGCTTATCCTTCAAAAATGCCGTTGCCGTCATCATCATCCCAGGAGTACAGAAACCGCACTGTAGGCCATGCTCCTGCCAGAATCCCTCTTGTATCGGATGGAGCTGGCCGTTCTGTTCCAGTCCTTCGACGGTCGTGACCTCCCGGCCGTTGGCCTGAACCGCCAAGACCGTGCAAGACTTTACCGCCTTGCCGTCCAGGAGCACCGTGCAAGCGCCGCAGTGGGAGGTATCGCAACCTATGTGGGTACCCGTCAGGCGAAAGAGGTCCCTGATGCAATGAACCAGAAGGAGCCTCGGCTCGACTTCACCTTCCATATCGCTGCCATTGACTTTAATCCGGATTTTCTGTTTCGCCATGGTCACTTTCCTCCTCGAGCCCGCTCAAGCGCGCGGCTGATCGCCCGAGCTGCAAGCACTCGCACCAGATCTCTCTTATATGCTTCTGATCCCCTGAGGTCTTCCTTCGGCTCAGACTCCTCTGATGCCAGTTGCGCCGCCCGCTTGATCGCTTCCCCGTCGATCTTCTTGCCCCGCAGGGCCTCCTCGGCCCTCTTCGCCTTGATCGGCGTCGGGCCGACGTTCGTGAGCCCGATGCCGATCCGCTCGCACACGTCGTTGCCCCCCAAAGTCAACTGAACAGCCACGGCCGCAGTGGCGAAGTCGCCTACTTTTCGCTCCAGCTTAAAGTAGGCGCCGCCGCTTCGGGGAGGTGGAACCGGAATACGAACCTCCGTGATGATCTCACCGGGCTCGCGCGCCGTGTCAAAAAGGCCCGTGAAGAAATCCGTGATGGGGATCCTTCTTTCACCCTTAGGACCGACTGCGACCAGCTCACCCCCAACGGCCAGCATGGTGGCGGGATGGTCATTGGCCGGATCGCCGTGCGCCAGGTTTCCCGCAAGCGTGGCTCTGTTGCGCACCAGCGGGTCGCCGACCATAACGGTAGTATCCACCAAGATTGGGTACTTTGCCCGGACTAGTTCCGACTTTTCGAGGTCAGACTCGCGGACGAGCGCCCCGATCCGAAGGAAGCCGCCCTCCTCCTTGATATAGTCCAGTCCCGGGATGCGGTTGATGTCAACGAGATAACGGGGCGTGGCCAGACGCAATTTCATAAGCGGGATCA
>Ga0184640_10000271_pt1 | contig 13019 bp, 36 predicted proteins | sample PLM31_200_b2_FD_133161 | JGI IMG/M metagenome (GOLD analysis project Ga0184640, IMG submission 133161) | Groundwater sediment microbial communities from an aquifer in East River, Colorado, USA - PLM3-1_200_b2 | ecosystem: Environmental > Terrestrial > Soil > Riparian zone | place: USA: East...
CTCGTTTCTCCGGCGGTCGTTCCATCTTTCCTCCCCTTTCAATTTTTCAACATCCAGTACCAGCAGACGCAATCAAAACATTCGCATCCATAGTGGTGCGGGGTCCCGTTCGTGCTACAAGAGTTCTCATCACAGTGCATTTCGGTACAAGATTCCGGATCGGAGCACAGAATCGGGGATGGCCACTCGTTACTCATTTAATTAGCCCACTTCCCTCCCATACCAGAGGTCCAAACGTCGTACTCGCCTGCACCTTTGCACTTGGCACAAGGTTTCCCTTCTTTGTCCTTCGTAGTCCCCTTGCACAGTTCGCACGTCTCAGTATGACGACCCATTTTTCAATTCTCTCCCCTCTTCGGCCTGCACCCCGTGCCGTTGCAGTCGGGGCAGGAACCACGCTCGGCTTCTACGTCAGCCACACTCCATCCCAATTCTCTGGCGACTTGCCAGTCTACTGGTTCCTTGCCGCTTCCACCGCATGTCCCGCAATCGCTCATTTCCCCTCCAACTCCGGCTCCGAACCGGTTTTAGCGTCTACGAACTTTATTTCGGGAGGTGCGTGATTCTTTCGCGGCCAGAAGGGGCCTCTGTTGATGATCTTCCACTTCGGGAGTTTCCTCCACCACGTCCTCGGATCACCGTGCGTCTGCGCACGCTTCTGCAACTCATTCAGGTCGGCCCAAAGTGTTTGCATCAGGGCATCCTCATGTACCGCGCCTACTCCAATCCGCTCACCCGCTGGAATGTGGCGATTGCCTTAGACACTTCTGAACAAATGTCCGCAAGCCTTTTAGTTTTGGCTAATGGTTCCGCATTGGCGCACACCATATCGTATAAAGTGGCGGCGACTGCCGCCAACTCCCGCTCCCCAATCAGGTCAGGTTCAGGCATCTTCGCGCTCCAATTCGTGCAGCGTGCAGCAGGCATACCCGTACTGCCAGTCACAATTCTTGGTGGGACAGTAATGACCCACGGGATCACGTTGACGACGCGCCCCGCAATATTTGCAGTAAATCGGGCATGGGCATTTCGGACGGTTCATTTCCCCCTCATCTTCAGAATCTTCTTCCCTTCAGTCTTGCTCAGGATGTTCCACTCCGCACCCCGCCGATCGGAAGCGTCGCCAATCCAGACTACGGGCTTGTACTGCCGCGCTGGGCCGTACAGCTCTCGCCAACGCTCGCGGTCCTTCTCCCACGGCACCTGAGAACCCCACCACCACGCGCAGACCGCCTCCCATCCCGGCAAGCCGGGACGAGGCCAAAAGTACTCGAATACGCGCTTAAGAAGTTTTGCCACGATCAGCCCAATACAGAATCGCCAACAATGTAGACCAGCACCTTTTGCAGAGCCGCCACGCGAATCCTTTGCGCGTGTATGCCCTATTCTTGCCGCAATCGCTACACTTCATCTGAACCTCTCGCCCGTGAACCATTTAGCGAGGCGCATCTTTTGCTCATTTGCGCGCATAAGTGGCGTCCCACCACTCACGATTCTGGTTGTTTGATTCCTCCTGCTCCCGTAAAGCCGTGGCATTCGTGTCATATGGGTGAGTATCGTACCCTTCGCTTTGGAAATCGGCCAGGAACTTCTCACTCAATGCGTGGTGGTGTGCATCGTCAAGGTAGACATCAGCTGGTTTCTCCACGGATCGCGCCGCACAGAGCGCCACCATCACTCCATCGACGACACGGATACGAATGCTCATGTGTTTAGGACCCGATTCGCACCAATAAACCACTGCATCTCAGGCAGCGGCTTAATTTGGATGGTAGCCAGACGAACTTAAGCCCACATGAAATGCACCTACCGACAATGGGCATTGGCGCACCGGCTTGCTCATCATCAGCAACCCGCACGGTTTCTCTAGCCATGTTTCACCCAGCATTCGTGGAGGTTCAGCCAGAACTGCGCTGAAGTTCCGAAGGCGGTCTCAAGTTGCTTCGCCATTTCTTGCCCTAGCAGGATATTCTTGTCCGTTGGCCCGATGGTCAGATAAAGCTCCAACGCCAGTTGGTTCACCGTCGCATCGCCGCCCATGCGTTCTGCCAAGTCCGGCAGTGTCCCGCAGCGCGCCTCCAATTCCTCAAGAATGAAGACCGATGGATGAAACGCTTCTGCCGGCCGCAGGGCTTCTCTAGGAGCGGTCAAGTTGGGCCTTCGCCTTTCTGTATTGTGCTCCGCGCCGTATATTTTCCGCAGCACTGACCGGCTCTAAATGGGATGGGTTTACGCAGGCACGATTGCGGCAGAGATGATCCAGCGTAAGCGATTGTTCTATCTTCCCATTAAGTTCTTCATATAGGAATCTGTGGGCATAGACTCGTCTTCTATCGGGACCCCTAAACTGGCCATAGCCACGAACTATACAACCAGTCCAAATCCAGCAACCGCGCGTCTTATACACCTTCCGAAAAAAGGCTGATATGCGCTCCTCAATAGAATATTGTGGAACTCCGCCAGTAGCCCTTGTTTGCGCCCAGCCCATCACCCCTCCAAGGCCCGCTGCACGTCGGCTACGGAATGAGCAAGTATCCACAATCCACCATTCGCTTTCACCGCATCCCTGAAGGCTTGCTGGTCCAGCGTCAGCTTGCCCTTGGGCCGCTTGCACTCAATAGCCAGAAAGCGACCCCGGTATCCCTTGCGGTCCTCATGAATCCCGATGATGTCCGCAACGCCTGGAAAGCCGAATCGGACGTGATATTCCTTCCCACTTTTGCCAGCGTATTTCGCACCGCCCGTATTCGCCCGCCAGTGGAAAATCCCCCGCAAGGTCAGGTATTCACAGACGGCCTTCTGGATCTCCGACTCCCGAATCATTACGTCCGAAGGAATGATGGTCTGGTTTCTCATGAGACAACCTGCTCTGGCTTCACGGCTTCACCTGCTTCACCGCCGGCCCACCTGACCATCCATAAGGTCTTTTGCGAGCTTCGGCACAGATATGCTCGATTTGCCGAATGAGTTCCGTGATCTCATCCCGCTCCAGCCGAAGAAACTCCAGACACGGCTCCATGATCCGCTCCAAGGCTATCTTTTCCTTCGGAGGTTTCACGGCTTCACCCCTTCGACACGCTCAGGACTGCGCCATCCCTCTGTTAAAGAGCCGCTGGAAAAAACTTGGTTTCTTTTGTCCACAGGACGGGCAATAACTTTCAAAGTTCTCGAACTGCCGCCCGCAGCAGGCACAAACCGGATTCGGATTTGCCAGCTCTTCGAGCCTTCTGCCGCAGCGCACACAAAAACGCGCCCCGTCCACATTAGTGAGTCCATAGTGCTTTTGGCAGCGCAGTATCGGATTCATGGCTTCTCTTTCCAACATATCCCCTTTACGACCTGAAAGGCGTGCGATGTGCTGATCCCCCACGTCTTCCCTAGTTGCCGAAACGTCTTGCCGGACATTGCATCGGCCCTAATCCGGCGCGCTACATCCATAGAGAGCTTCACTTGGTCCCCCCGACGCACGTTCTCATACTGGGGCACTGCTTCCATGTGATTCGGATTGACGCAGGATTTGTTTTTACACAAATGGTCAATGGTCATCCCCGGCGGGATTCGTCCGCGCAATTTCTCATAAAACAGCCTATGAGCGAACTTGGTTGCGCGCCCGGTCGTTTTCTTCCCACCGCCCGCCGTACTTCCGTATCCATGCGTATTGCGGCATCGCTGCCAATTCCAACAGCCCGTAGCAGCATCAATGACAAAGGCTGCCGTTTTCTTCTTTGTATGATGCCCCGGCAGATAGCGCTGCGGTTGACCTTTGATATTCCCAAGCCGATTACTCGTGAGTTGTGCGGGGGCAGTCGCGGCCCTGCATCCACACAGGCACAGGCCGGATGGGTTCGGACCCCGCAGGATTGTGCTCACGGCTTCTCTTTCACTTTCCGCAGCGCAGGGCGGCTAGGAATGACTCCGAATTGGCGGCCCCGCCATTGCCTATCGAGCCGCCTGTCATGGGGTGGAACATTGCGAATGGCCAGCCATTGTATTCCACATAGAACTGAAACGGCCCGACCTCAATGCCGCCGCTTGTCTTTCGCTGTTCCTTTTGTGGGTTAGCCCACAACTCAAAGCCGCCTGACAGTTTGACATTCCAAAGGCCAGGACATTTATTGAGCGGCGTATCGCCCCTCCGTTTCGCCAACTCCATAATCGCCTCGAATATCTCCTGATCCACGGTTTCCTTGGTCATTTAACTTTCCTTTGCCGATAGACTGTCAGCAGGAATTGGTCCCGGCTGGCCGGGATTCCTTGACCTTAACTCCGCTGACGATCAGCCAAATGCCGCCTTCATCTTCAATGCGGTTGAGAATCTTCCCGGCGAGTGCGATATGCCGCTGGTTAATCGTGATTCCTCTCACCGCGATCCTCCCCTTGGAGCGCGCTGCCACCAACATCTGCCCCATCAGTCCCCCCTTCCGCTCCGCTCAGGACTAGCCGCTCTGGACCCATCAGGCTGGCAATCCAATCGTCCACCGCGTCGTATAACTGTAGTAATTCTTCCTCAGTCAACTCCCAGTCATCGCTCCCTTTGACAAGCTCAGGACTTCGCATCTAGGTACGCCCCGATTTGTAGACTTTTGCGACATGCTGCGCCAGCGGGAACGGTATCTTGGCGATTAGCGCGGAGGCCATCTTGCGAGCATCGGAACGAGAGCCGAACTTCGCAATGCCGTTGTCAAACCAGATTGGGCCAGAGCCGTGCTGCTTCACCGCTGCGCTGTCCCGTGGGTCAGCGCGTTGCCTGAAAAACCAGGAAGCCCGCCCCGTTCCATTGGGCCGCTCCCCATCGCCACGCGGCGGGTTGCCTTTGATGGCTTGCATATTCCAGTCCTGGCCTTTCACCTTGATTGAATCGGCGAAGGAATGTGACCACCGGTGTTCGCCATTCTCACGACCTATATTCCGGTCGCCAGCCTTCATTGCGCCATGTGCGAACGGCATCAGCGCCGGAATGTCGCCCCATAGGTAATACGAACCGTAATGCCACTTCGCACGGCCAACCCACGGCTGCGCGCCCTTGACGTTCTCAACAATCAGCGGGATATACCGCCCCGCCGCTTCGCACGCCTCGCGCTGAATCCGAAAGCAGGCGTCAAACAACTCGTTCGATGGCGGCGGGAGAGCCTTCGCCCGCTTCCAAGGCATTGCCCGATAGCTGTAGGCTTGGCAGGGCGGGGAAGCGACAATCACCGTGGCCCCTGCGAACTGCGAGCCGTGAAGCGTGAGCACGTCCTGCAAGACCAACTGCCCCGGATATCCCGGCGCGCCGGGACGCTCGATGTCGAAACCGATCACGTCGTAGTCCTCCGCCAAGAAACCTTCCGCCCATCCACCTAACCCGCAGTACAAATCAATCGCCATCGGTTTCATCCCGGCTCACTCTCGCTGTAGGTAAGGCTGGCATTCCGTACCTGCTCCAGAAGTTCCTTGGTTTCGCCTTGTGTGAGTTGCCTCGCCTCACGCCCCACCGCGACCGAATAGTTGTCCATGAAAATGCGCCTGAGATGGCTCATGTATTCCGGCTTCGTGTAGTATATTCCCTCGAACCCGCCACAAGCCCGGATTGCCGCCTGGGCCGCTAGAGAGAACTGGATTGGCGGCTCCCCAGTTCCCCGCAAACACTTCTGCTGCCAGTCAATCAGGTGCAGATTGGAAGTGAGCAGGTCCCATTCCTGATCGGCTGACTCGTTGGTATTGTCGCTTTCAGCACGCCGACATTTCGCCAGAATGTCCGCTACCGTGGGCATGAACCGACACTCTTTCAGGCACTCCAGGCAGGCCATCTCAAGCTCCTCCACTGTCAATTCAGCCAGCGCCCGCTGGTAGATCGCGGCGTTCGCGGCCGAGATTTCCTTGGAGTAGTGCTCCCCAAAAATAGTGAGCCACTTAGCTAGGGTCGTCTTTGAGTCCGAGTCCACGGGCGATTTGCCCGATATTCCGTTGCCCGACTGCACTAAGGCCTGATTTTGGTTCATCCTGCACCTCGTCCTCCCACTGGCCAGCGCGCAACCAAGTTCCTGGCAGTGGTATGAAATCACCATCGCTCTTGCGCCACTGGCGCGATGTTTTTTGCAGAGCAATCGCGGCTAAAATGTTTTCCACAAGCCCTTTCTCTCTTACTGATTGCACCCATGCCTTCCGCGCATCCTTTTTCTTCTGCCTTCGCGGATACTCTTTCCAGAACCGCTCGAACCACGTCTCATGCCACTCGGTCCATCCCTTTGGCCTTGCTTCCACCTGCGCACACTCCTGCCACTTGGGAGAGTAGAAACTCCCGGAACTTGGACTGGCACGAGTAGTTCATCTCTTCCCTCAGTGCCCCGGTGTCTGAGTCCCAAGCGAGGCAAGACCGATCTACGGCCATCTTTCGGTCAGGAACATGGGTGCGGACCTCTGTGGGAAAAAATCGCCGCTCGCTCTGGTAGCCTTTTGCCGTTTGTGCTACGCTGGCCGAAGATGTAGAGGCAAAGCGAAGCACCGCGTTGGGGGCGTTTCGTTCTGGCTGCGATAGGCCATCGCCACAGCCGGGAGGATCGTCCCCATGCATCCTCCGAAATTGAGTTAATCAGCCACATACGTTTCCGCTAATGGTTACTATTTCGCACTCTGCCCCGCACTCTTTCCCAGTTCCGCCAGCGCCCCCCGAATCTTCGGCCCGCGCTTGAGCAGCCCCGCCATTTCCCCCCGGATTAGGGTGTACATCAATCTCGCGCTGCCAGGATCGTTCTTTACCGCCATGCGGAACCACTGGATCATCTGCGATTCAATCGGTTGCTTTGAAGGCATCTACATTCCCTTTCTGCGGCTCTGCGCCAGCTCCGCTCCCTGGTAGTTCCAGGACGTAACTGGCGCTCACCGCCCTTGATGCCAGCGACCCGCAGTTACGGGGCCGCTGGCAACTCTGGAGCCGACGCCCTCGGAATCTAACCAGGGGCCTGTCGCTTACCTTCGTTTTAGACTGCCAGTCTCTCAAGAATATCGCCCACGCGCTCGGAACAGACTCGCAGGTCAGAAGCGAGCTGTCTCAGACTATTCGGCACTGGGGCTAGTGGCCCCGGCCCCGGCACTATGTGTTCCACCGCACTAGGCGGCGCTTCTGTTTCCGGTTTGAGCACTGGGCCGAGACGCTCGTATAAACTCCCAATCTGCGCTTCCAGCACGCTCTTTTGTTTGTCCAGAATGCAGATTTGGTCTTGCATCTGCGACGATTGCCCTTTGCTTGATCCAGTTTCTTGTTGCACTGTTGTCTCCTTTCCCTCTTTGCGGCGTCATCCCGGTATCTCCCGCTTCTTCTTCTCTACGCGCCACCCGCGTAGCTGCAAGCGGTTCCGGTGCAACCGGAACTCTAAGCGGTGAATCAGTCCACAGTCGCAGCATTTGAGGTAATAGTATTGTTCTTGTTTCGGATGCTGCCATTCACCTTCTCTAACCTTTACGAACTTCTTGGGAATCCCACGCTTCATCCCCGTATCTCCCGCTCCAGCGCCTCCAGCAACGCCTTGCGGTCGTCTGCATCTAAGCTATCGAACGATTTGCTTCCCAAAGTAGCGTTGAGGACCTGGCCCGCTTTCTTCCACGAGCGGTCCAGGTAGCCGTTCCACTTCTGCTGAAATAACTTCGCGTCCAGGCACTCCGGCGGATACTGCGGTTGCCCTTCGGGTCCCGATGGTCTCTCAAGACCGAGGGGCGAGGCAGGCGGACTCGGCTCCTGGCTACTGGAGGGAGTCTCCGCAGTCCGGGAAGCCTGTTCTGACTTCGGCTGGCGTCCCGGCTTCTTGTGGGCCATGAGCATGTCCCTGCGAATGTTGCTGCGCTCCATTTCACCCTTGACCTCGTTGGCGTGGCTGAATTTATAGCCTCTCAAGATCGCGTAATACTGTTTGTCCCCAAGGGTGGCCTTGGCCTTCGCCATGCTCTCCAACCACTCCTTGAAACCGTGCGGTTCCGTCTTGCTGACGCTGGCGGGACTGGTTCCACGGCAAGCGGGGCAGTATTGTTCGTGCGGCTCCATCGCTTGATGTTTTGAATCCCGCAGATAAATATGCCCTTTGAGCACCACAGCAAAACAGTTATCCGGTATGCCAGCCTCCGTGCATTCCCGGCAGAAGGTCGTGGTGTGCTCATGCCCGTCTCGATGCGCCGGTTGCGGGTCTCCGCTGACGCCCCCCTGAAACTCCGCCATGTCCTCCACATCTTGCGTGAAGATGTCGCTTGCGCCTGTGGCGTTCAGCGTGGCCGCAATCAGCGACCGTTTCTGGGCCATCTTGCGAATCGTATTCTCTTGCTCCCAGATGTTTTCGTTTGCTACTTTTCCTTCCGCCTGGTCCACGATTGCGGGGTCTCCTTCCAGGAACTTTGCCCCGCAGCCGCCCTTCTTCTTCCAGCAGAGGAACCCACCGCCGTACTCAGGCTTGCCCTCGATAATCTGTTCCTCGCCACACTTTGGGCATGTCCTCTTGACGCTGCGCTTCCCATACTTCTCTTCGCGTGAGTTGCAGGAACCGACACCTGAAGCAATTCGGGTTCCGCTCGGTGCGTGATACAGCGTGCATTTGTATGAGTGCAGGATAAAGTCCGGCTGCAAAACCGAGTCAGCCATGTTCTCGAATTCCGGGTCCAACTGGAAAAGGTTCAACAGTTTTTGCGCGCCGGGCTGGTACAGGCTTGGTTTCTTGCAGCCAGGGATAACCCCAAAATCCACATCCTCCGCCATCGCCGCTTTCATCAGTTCGACAATAGCCTCCCGGCGTTGCCGCACCAGGGACACCGGGAGTTGCTGCATGATCTGCCCCGGCTCGCCGGGGCCAGCCTTCACAATCGCCGTCTCGCCCATGCGCCTCCTTTCAGCAATCCTTATCGTAATCGTCCAAGAGCAAATCGAAGTCCCACAGCGGATCGTCCCACCACCACTCAATGGGGGCCGGAGGGAGCGCTTCGGATGACGCCCCCTCCGGTACTGGCGCTCTCGCCAGAGCTTGGTCTGTGGTGGTCATTTCGTTTCCACCTTGGTCGTGACCCCGTGGATTTTCACCAGCCGGTATTCGGCCACCCGCACAACCTCCCCGACTTCGGCGGTTTCCTCAAGGGACTCATAGGTGCCCAGGTAGTCATCGTCCGCTGTCGGCTCCCACTTGCAGAAAATGGTCTTCTCGAATTTGTTCGTCATCGGTCGTGCTCTCCTTTCATTCCACCCACCCCGACTCTCGCTGGAATCCTAGTCATTTTCCAAAAGTGTGGATGGTAGCTGCGGATGCAACTCTGCCCATCTAGGCGGACGCCGAGGAATTGTCCATCCTTACTAAAGCGCACTACGGTTCCAGTCTTAGCGTGGCCAAAAAAGCCGCTAGACTTCGCCAGTCGCGTTGATACCACTCGCATCCCGATGCTGAAGCCTTTCGTGTTAGGAATATTCCGAGAGCCAACTGTGCGACTCATCTACCCCACCCACCTAAACAGCAGCGAGTACGCCAGCAAGAGCAAGGAAAGCGTAGCCGCAAACGATTTGCCAGCTTGAAACGCCTCTTCTGCTGAGACTTCGCGGGGCTTCCCGAATATCGGGTGTTCGGCTCCAAACAGGTCATACACTTTCTGGCGCGTAGCCACATCGCAGTAGCCCGCCATGTAGCCGAGATTTGCCAGGATCACCGCCTTGGGGTCCTCTCCGACAGTCAGACCGCCTTCGCGCCTATATCGCCGAATTTCTGTAGCAAGCCACGCAGAGGCTTCTTTTGCCGAGGTGCATTTCATCGCGGAATCGAATTGTTCCTGGTAGGTCACGCGACCCTCGCTTTCTTTTCCGGCTCCTCTTTCCAGTTGACGCCCGCGCACCTGTGCATACAGTTCTCGCGCCCTTCCCGGCAGTCGCACATCTTCTTACACTCAGGACAGCGATGGACTTTCATGGGGGCCTCCCGCTTCACAGACCATTGACTGCCTTGATAACGTCCTTCACTTCGAGGTTCTCAACTGTCTGGTCAAATACCTGCCGGGAGACTTCCTTGGAATATGGAGGCTTCGTCGCATACTTGTAGTTCTGCTCACCGGGCTTGGGATTGTCAGTGAATCGCTCCCAAGAACTCTCATTAACTATTTCCTTCTCTTCAATCTTGAAAATCTGTACTCGATACATTTTTCTCCCCTCACGCAAATAGCAGCGTCAAGCTCCACAGCAGGAAGGCCAGCGTCGCGGCGATGGTGGTTAGGTATTTCACGCCTGTTTCCTGAACCTGTTCTGGCGCGTCGGCGGCAGCACGGCGGGCCTGGATGAGGGCGACCCATTCTTCTGTGGTGCCTCCGAATCCATGCTCTCCCGCTTTTCTTGTATCGAAAGTTCCGAAGAGGCGCAATAGCCCGGCGTTAAAGGAGCCGTCGTATAATTGCCCCAGGATGCACTTGTTATAGCGACTGAGGTCCAGGCTCCCTAAATCAATCTCAAACTCCCATCCCGGCCTGATCTCATCGAGTAACGCCGCACCACGTAAAACCTTTGGTCGTATATTCATGCCGCCCTCTTTGCCAAAGCCGCTCCAGCCGGTGCGCGATGGCCTTCTCCCTCTGCCCCCACTTCCATAGCCAGTGCTCGTAGCGTTGCGCGGGGGTCATCCCATCAGTTTTTCCCCAGAACTGCGCTCGCCGCTACCGTGCCGAATTGCCAGATCACCAGAAAGTACGCGGTAAACTGCGGTCCAAGTTCAGTGCAAAGTATCGGTCTCATCTTTTCGGAACCTCGCCCGTCATGGGAACCTCACCGCCCCCTTGATCGCCGTCCACAGATTCACCAGATGCACGAGCAGTAGCAACGCACCGCCACTGGTTAGCCACCATCGCCAGGAAGTTCATCAGAAAGGTCATGCCGCTTTTCCTTTGCTAGCTTCCTTCTCCAGCCTCCGCAGTTCCTTGCGCTCCAGCGACGCACGCAACTTGCGCTCCGCCTCGATCCGCATCCGTTCCAGCGCTTCCATGCGGAACCGGATCGTGCGCTGCAAGTCCTGGCAGGCTTTCACCTGTCCCGCAGAGGCGGCAGCTTTGATCGTTTCGCCTCGTAGAAGAAGTTCCGTTGCCTCTTCGCGCTTGTCGTTGATCTTTTCTTCCAGCATCTTCAGAAACAGGGTTGCATCCATCAGGGTAGGGTCAGGCATGGGGATTCCTTTCTCTCCAGCCCTCTGCCTCCCTTCTCGGTAAGTTGCTGTGCAGCGAGAGCAATTATTTTTGTGTGCTTGGAACTGGTACGTCCTACCGGGACTCTTGATACGGTACTGATTGCTGATTGCTTTTGCTGGAAAGAAAGGTCTTGCGCGCCTCTAGTCCTAGACGCTACATATCTTATCAGACGTACTGATAAGAAAAAAAGTGCCGGTTGCTGGGAGGACCGAAGCCCTCCCAGCCCGTCAACAGGACCGCCCCGCTCAAGGATTAGCCCTGAAGCCTGTATAAAATGGTTGGCTGATTTGGAGCGGGGCTTCATTTCAGTGGCAGATTATGCTGGACCAGAACCGCTGTCAAGCAAAATCGTCATCTGTCTGTCATTTATTTGACTGTACCATCGGAGGCACGTCCCAGTACGGTTGGGACTTGCCCGACTGCGGGCGTGGGGGGACGCCCACTGAGTTTTAGGTGGTGTTGGTCATCACTCCCGTGGCATTGGAAAACACGTTGTTGATGGCATCCGCCAGAGCGCCCAGGGACGCCACAGCCGCCAGAGAGAGCAAGACCAGCAACAGCGCGTACTCGGTAAGGTCCTGGCCCTCTTCTTCCTTCCACAATCTTTTCAGCAACCTTGTCATATATCCTCCAAGTTGGATGTAGTGTGCCGGGAAGTAGATCACGACTTCCGAATTACGATACGGGAGGTATTTTCACCCTGAAGTAAAATCCTCTCTCCGGCACGGCTGCAAGTCCAGCAATCAAGGGGCCGAAATGATCTGGTTGATTCTACGGACCTATGTGGCTGGCCCTAGCGTAGAGGAGTTACCCTTAATGGATATGCAAGCCTGCGGAGTGTCGCCAATCGTTCACTCACCCCAAAGGTCGCTTGACCAGCCGCACGCCCCGCATTTCCAAGGCAGGCTCAGGTCGGTCTTCGTCAGAGTCGTTTGGCAGACAGGGCAGGCTCTTTTCCAGACTTCTATCCGGGAAAGATCGTCTTCAGCTTGCTCTCGACCGTGAACTTCAGGCCCGTCGTGTTGGTCAGGCATTGTGCTACAAACCCCGCGTAAACTTTCGGATGGTTCCGGTCAGCCGCCGGCGCATAGATGTCAAAGAACTCCTGGATCGTGCTCTCTGGCCCCAGTTCTGTGCGCGTGAACGGCTTCCCTTGGCACTTCGCCCGGATGTCTGCCAGCAATGCGGCCCAGCCGTCCGCCAGGCTCCCAAAGACCGCGTAACCGTCCTCATGCGCTACCGCCGTCTTCGCAGATCGCAGATTGCCAGGGTTGCGGTGCCGCCAGGACATTGATCCCAGTTTGTGCTCGTCCGCCGCTATCCAGCCCTCGAACCGGCAAATCGCGTCTCCGAAGGCTTCCAGTGTGGTCATTTCCGCTCGCGCTCGTGTATTTCCAAAACCCCTGCCAGCACGTCGTCTATGGAGTAAACGTTCCCATCCTCACCCTTCACGGCAAACGCGATGTAGCCCTTCTCCGTGATCGGTTCGAGCTGCATCCTTGCGATCATGGTCTTGCTGACCACCCACGGGCGGCGTGTTGTCGGCACCCGCATGGCCATCTGCTGGCTGGGCGACTGTGGATAGAGAAATAACGCAGCCCAGAAAAGCAACCCAAAACTCAGCCCAATCCAAACCCTAATCATCGCGGACCTCCTTGTTGTGGAATGGCGGGAATATACAGCAATGACTTCATCGCCTTAACGTCATCCCGAAGTGCGATAACCTGCTCTTCGAGTTTGGTGATTCTAGCCGAGGCATTCCAGATAAGACTGCCCAAAAGAACGGCAGAGGCCAAGATAGCGCCCGCTGTTTTGTTGTTTACGGTCATTTCCGCCACCTCCCCATTCAGCCC
>Ga0184640_10000272_pt1 | contig 13011 bp, 10 predicted proteins | sample PLM31_200_b2_FD_133161 | JGI IMG/M metagenome (GOLD analysis project Ga0184640, IMG submission 133161) | Groundwater sediment microbial communities from an aquifer in East River, Colorado, USA - PLM3-1_200_b2 | ecosystem: Environmental > Terrestrial > Soil > Riparian zone | place: USA: East...
CACGGTGCCTGACCCTTCTACGATGGGAGAAGTACAGTCCGGAAATGCACACCGGTTGCGAGAAAGCGTAAACAGCCGCTTGAGTGTTGAAATGGTTGGTTCCATTGATTCGGGCTGCGAAGTGGGGAACCTGACCCTCACAGTCGGCGGCCTGCGGCGAGCATCAAGTGCCCCCTGACCTCACTACGAACGTATCCGGTACGTCGCGCACTCTCATAGATGCAAAGGTCCTCTTTTCTCGTAGATGCTCGGTGGCTCCTCTCTCCAGATGCTCCACCGTTCTGGCTCGTCTGAGGAGCGATAGATACGCTCGTCGGACATACAAGCGCGGCGCACTCGATCCTCCGGCAACCGCGTGCCCTTGGCCAAAGTCGGGGTGCTGACATGGCTTTCACCAGACTCGTCCCGCGTGTTCGAGCGGAGCCACTGGTAAACCTTCCGACGGTCCAGAATCTCTCGCGCCCGACGTCTGAACAACGCTGCAGCCCCGCCTAGCAAACCGATTACCACTCCAGAGAGGACAGCTACGAGAACCGCATCACTCATCTACTCATATGCCCTTTCAGCCCAAACCCTGCCTCCGTCCCTCGTGCTTCTCGGGCTCGTTTTATCAGGACTGCGATTGGGCCTCTCTCCCTGTCAACAAATCGTCAGCCTATACCCATGTTTATGCTTCCACTGTCTCTTCCAAAATTTTAATCTCCTCCTCCGTCAGGTCATAGAGTTCATAGACGAGTTGGTCGATCTGGCGGTTGGTGGATTCGATGTCGCGCTGAATGCGGGTTTTGTCGTTTGGGTTTTTAACAACGGTCAGTTGCTTGTAGAGGTCCAGCATCCGCTCCACGAGTTCCACCATCTTGTCATGGTAGCTTTTGTCCGCCGAGCGTGAGAAGTCGATGCGCCGGATCGGTAGCTGCTCAACAAACTGCGTGAAATAGCGGAAGAACCCTCCGCGCATTGTGGTGCTGATGCTTTTTAGATAGCGGTCCAGGAGCCGGCTGTTCAGCAGGCCCAAAATGTATTTGGGGGACTCCGCGACGGTGCTTTTCAGAGTTATCCCGTAGCCGCTGGTAAAAGCGTATTCACCGGATTCATCGAGGGCAAACGACGCACGGTCTGCTATATCGGGGACGAGGATCTTTGATAGCAGCATGAGATCTATGTTTTGCTGTCGGCCATAAGCATACCAATCTGGCCCACGGAAGCGCCCATCCTCTCGATTTTCCAGATAAGTCTTGTTCTCGCGCAAGTAAGCTAGAGCCTTTGGAAATCTGCTGAGCATCTCTTTCTCAGGAATCAGCGCCGCACGTTTGCCTGTCGTGCAATAAGGCATTATGACCACTTTGCCGGAGGGCAGGACTCTATAGGGCTTGATCTCGCGACCCTGCAGGAACAGCTTCACTGCTTCCCACTCAAGTCTCACCTTTTGGTCAAGTTGCTTGGAATATCCGATGATGAGGTCATGGTTGGTCGAAATAAGATCCAGGACATAGACTTCATTCGCGCTGGTGCGAATTCCCTGTGCAATTCTGTCCGCCACGTCCCTTAGCTTAAACGGCATCTCGCTGAGTCGCTCGAAAAGCTCCCCGCCTTTGCCGACCGTAAAATTCCATTCAGATGCCGTGATCCGAGCGGCAGGAACAAAGCCTTCGGAAGCACCGCCATTGCCACGCCATGCAGGAAGGTCTGCAACTTTCACAAACCGACACTGCTTAGTGCCGCCTTTATCAAGAAGCAGTAGGCACGTGTAGGTAGTCGCGCCGACAAAGACTTGCTGATCGCCAAAGTGAACAACTTCTGCGAGGTGTTTGCCTTTTGCTATCAACTTGCGCAGCGGCTCCCCGTATTGGGCGTTGAAAAACTTATGTGGAAGGATAAAGCCAAGTCGTCCGCCCTTGTTAAGCAGACTGAGACCCTTTTCGACGAACACCACGTAGATATCGTAGTTCCCTTTGCTGGCTGACTTAAAAGCGGTCTTGTAGTGTTCCACCTCGACCGGTGCCCATTCTTTCAGCGCCTGAATGCGGACATAGGGCGGGTTGCCGATTACGGCGTCGAAGCCGCCGGATTTCATGATGCCGGGAAACTCGGAGGTCCAATCAAAGGCGTTGATACGGTAGCGGTCCTCTTCGCCTAAGAGACTCATCTGTTTATTTTGGTGAAACTCGGGGCCGATGAGGGAGTTGCCGCATTTGATGTTGTTGCCGAGGTCGGGAAGGGCGCGCTCGCGGAAGAGCTTGAGATTTTTGCCTATGGTCTCTTCGGATTCTCCTTCAAGTACCTTAAGAAGCAGACTGAGCTTGGTGACTTCGACCGCCTGGCTGTCGATGTCCACGCCGTAGATGTTGTTGAGCAGAATCCGCTTTTTCTCCGGGGTCGTCAGATACCATAGCCCGCCCGGACCCTGGTAGATCTCTTTCGTATGTTTTTGCGGCCCGTCGTTGACGTACCAGTCCCGATGGTGATTCAACAGATAGGTGTAAGCGCCGATGAGGAAAGAGCCTGAGCCGCAGGCGGGGTCGAGGATTCTTAGCTTGCTGATCTGCCTGGGAGCTTTCCCCTCGCAGAGCTTGCCCACGGTGTTCTTCACGATGTAGTCCACGATGTAGGCTGGGGTGTAATAGACCCCTCCGGCCTTCTTGACCTCGGGCTTCTCCTCCACCACGGCGTGGTGCCCGGCGGTGAGGCGGATGACTTTGCCGAGGAACTGTTCGTAAACGTTGCCCAGGATGTCGGCGCCGAGGACGGAAAACTCGTAGGGGCTTTCGGGATAGTAGAGACGGCGGAGGATGTCCTTGAGGATCTTGTCGTCGATTTTTAGCCTGAGGGTCAGCTCGTCAGGAGCTTCGGCCCGTCCCTTTTCTTCCCTGAAGTGAAACAGGCCGGAGTTGTACCTGTCGTCCGCCAGGCCGTAGAGGTATTGCAGCCGCTTGTAAATGTTTTCCCCGTTAAGGAGGGCCATAAGCTGGCCGTACTGCTCGACGCCCCGGTCCTCGCACATGCGGAGGAAGATAATCCGGTCGATGGTTTTCTGGACGGCGAAATTGAGGTCGCGCACGCTTAGCCGCGGATTTCTAAGGGCCAGGTTGCGGGCGAGGGCATCGCGCCAGCCCTCGATCTCGTCCAGGAACGCCGCGTCTACTTGGGAAGTGCCTCGTTTCCCTTTTCCGGACTCGGCATACTTGTCAAACGAGCCTTGGAGGACGGCTTGTTTCGAGAAAATGGAAGCTATCTCGTCCCAGCGCTCGACGTAGTCTTTGTGGGTGAAGTAAAGGATTCTCCCGACGCTGGCCTTATCGCTCTCCTTGGGCGGCAGGCGGCAGTCGTACACCGCGAATTCCGCGAAGCTCGTGAGGACCGAGAGAGGGAGCTTGGCGCTCCAGGCGTAGCGGCGCAGTTGGTAAGCGGGGGCGGTATCGTCTTTGATGCTGACTGAGGGTCTCTTTGCCTCAAGGAAAAACTTACGTGTGCCGCCGACGCGGAAGGAGTAGTCCGGCGCTTTGGTGGCGCCGCCCACTTTAACGGCATCCTCGTGGATAACGTCCTTATAGGCTTCGGCATAGCCCGCTTTATTGGGGACATCCCAGCCAAGGGCCTCGAAAAAAGGGTCGATAAACTCGCGGCGAACCTGGGTTTCATTATAGGCTTGGTTGAGGTAGGAGCCGATGTTGCGCTCGAAGCGCTCGACAAGATCGTGAATTACTGCATGAGCCTCTTGATGTTGAGTCGCCATCCGAGCTGCTGCTAAGCGCGAAGGATCAGAGTCGGCTGATTTTACTCCGATATTTGTCCCTGACAAGGAAAAATTAAGGATACCTGTGAAAGAATCTTTTGACTCTCGATCTCGACCGCGATATGGTTCGGGCGTACCCGCTCAAGCCGTAGGCGCGTAACTGCATCATGACTCTTCGCACTGAACTCCGCCGATTGCCGGATCACCCGTTCGTGACGTTGATCCTGGACAACGAAGTCACGGTCGGCCATTTTGTCACGGCCCCGCCGCTCCCCTGGATCCGTTTAACCCGGCGCGACGGGATCTACCAGGTCGCGGAAGGGTATCCATCTCTTTTGACGATGGAGCAGGCCAAATTCGAGATGAGGAACTGGGATCAGGTTTCGTTGCCGGGGATCCTGGGCGCGTTGAGGGAGCTGGACGACGCCGCGGATTATGTGCTGATCGGGAACAATGCCGGCCAGGGGTTTCCGCTCGCTGAGGGCCTGCCTGAAAAATTAATCGGCGGCCAAGCCGCGGTCATCTACGGAGAGAGCCTGCCGGAAATAAAAGCGTACGAGAGAATCGGTTATCGAACATCTTTTCGGAGGGACCGCGCTCTTTCCCGTCTGCTCGAGCTGGCCGGGAGCGCGGGCCGCCCCCTGGCGCTCTTTTTCATCAACACCATTCAACACAACCAGTTCAATTATCACGATCCTTGACCGTCTCGGCCCGGGAGAGGAATCCTGCCGGCGCGGTGGAAGCAGCCCTGTCACTGAAATCGGCTGGAAAGCGGTCAGAAAAGCTTCGGCTGTGGACCGGGGTAGATCCCTGCGAGGTCCGGATCTTCACCATCAGCCCGCGGCTCGGCATTCGTCTTTTCTTCCTTGCGCTGGAGACGCCGGAGCGCTTTCTCCTTCTGCCGGGTCTGGCGCGCCATCTCTTTCTGGCGCTTTTTAAATGTCTCGCTTGCCATACTCCATACTCTAGCATGTATAACGGATAACGCGAACGATCGGGGTCGGGAAATTCGCATAGCTGAATAACGCAATTTTTGCCGCTTCGGCCCTTCAGGCCCCGAACGAACTTGCCAATCTCAATCGGCTTCGACTAAGATCCCGAAGACCTCTTAAACGACGGAAGGAGAAACGCCATGGCGAAAATCCGGCATATCGCGGTCAGGACCGACAATATTCCGAAGCTCGCGGACTTCTATCGACAGGCAATAGGCAGAAGGCAGTAGGCACGAAAAAAACAGCAGGAGGATCCTATCATGAAACTTTCGGTCAAATCCTTAACCATCACACTGGCCCTTTTTTGGGGCGGCACGGTTTTCATTGTTGCTTTGCTCAATTTCCTATCACCTCCATACGGCAAGGCCTTTCTCGATCTCGTAAGCTCGGTCTATCCCGGCTATAAGGTCGTCGGGGGCTTCAGCAGCGTGATCGTCGGCACCCTCTACGCCGCCGTCGACGGGGCGATTGGAGGAATTATTTTTGCACTGACGTATAACAGCTTTGCGAATTGAGAAAGCTTGAAGATGAAAAAAGTGACTTATAAGGGCCATACGATCGAGCTGGTCTCGGAGAAGTTTCGGTCGAGGGGATGGGTAGCCCGGGCGATCGTGGTCATCGAGGAGGGGGAGAAGGTTAAAAAAATACCGATCTTCGGACGGAGAAGGGCGAGTTTCGATTCGCTCAAAGAGGCCGACGCGTACGCTCTGGAGCTGGCCAAGCTCTGGGTCGATGGGAGGCTCTGGGGCGGGAATGGAAGATCGTGAGAAAGGCAAAAGTAAAAAGACGGCCGGGAGCTCGATAAGGAGGAACCGTGAAGATTTCAATGATGTCGTTAATAATCGCAGTGGCCCTCTTCAAGGCCATCTGTTTTCTCTTCATCTCCCTTCTGAATGTCCTCTGGCCTCCCTATGGCGGGGCCTATCTGGGAATGATGACCTCTCTCTATCCCGGCTACGATCCCGTGTCGGGGCCCGTCAGCATCCTTATCGGAACGCTCTACGCCCTTCTCTCCGGCGCCGTGGCCGGCGCCCTCCTGGGCTGGCTGCTGCAATGGGCGAGTAAAAAGTAAAAGGTGGCTCTTCTTCGCCTCGACAACGTATCGCTGGCCTACGGCCATCTGCCGCTCCTCGCCCATGTCGATTTTCAAATCGAGCGCGGCGAGCGGGTCTGCCTCGTCGGTCGTAACGGCGCCGGCAAATCGACCTTGTTCCGGGTCATCACCGGCGCGGCGCTGCCGGACGAGGGCGAGATCTGGCGCCAGGAGACGCTCGGCATCGGCCATCTCGAACAAGAGGTGCCCGCCGATACGGAAGAGACCGTATTCGAAGTGGTGGCCGGCGGATTGGGGGAGTTGGGCGCGCTCTTGTCGGAGTACCACCAGGCGACCCATCAGGCCGGGGTGGCGGAGCCATCGTCGCTCGCGCGCCTGGCGGAGCTGCAGGCGCGGATCGAGTCCCTGGACGGCTGGAATATCGGCCGCAAGGTCGAGACCGTTTTGACCCGTTTGGGTCTGCCGCCGGAAGAGCGTCTCGCCGGCTGCTCCGGCGGGATTCGCAGACAGGTCATGCTGGCGCGGGCCCTGGTGAGCGAGCCCGATCTCCTGCTCCTGGACGAGCCGACCAACCATCTCGATATCGCCGCGATCACCTGGCTTGAAAAATTTCTGCTCGCCGGCCGCGGCACGCTGATTTTTATCACCCACGATCGCACCTTTCTGAAACGGCTGGCGACCCGCATCGTCGATCTCGACCGGGGGAGGTTGACCTCTTTTCCCGGCGACTTCGACCACTACCTGCAGAAAAAAGAGGAGCTCCTGGAGATCGAGGCGCGCGCGGCCGCCAGGTTCGACAAGAAGCTGGCGGAGGAAGAGGCGTGGATTCGCCGCGGCATCAAGGCGCGCCGGACGCGTAACGAGGGGCGGGTCCGGGCATTACAGGCGATGCGGCAGGCGCGGAGCGGGCGCATCGAGGCGCTGGGCAAGGCCCGCTTCGGGATCGATGCCGGCGCGCTCTCCGGCAAGCTGGTGGCCGACCTGCGCCGGGTAAGTTTCGGTTACGGCGACCGTCCGGTCATTCGTGATCTCTCCACGGCGATCCTCCGCGGCGATCGGGTCGGGATCATCGGTCCCAACGGCTGCGGCAAGACGACGCTGCTCAAGCTGGTCCTGGGCGAAATCGCGCCGGCCGAGGGGCAGGTGGTGAGGGGGACCCGGCTCGAAATCGCTTACTTCGACCAGCAACGCGGGCGATTGGATTTCGAAAAGACGGTGCGCGAGAACATGAGCGACTCCGATTATATCGCGGTCAAGGGGCGCCGCCGTCACGTCGTCGGCTACCTGAAGGATTTTCTCTTTCCGCCGGAGCGCATCGACTCGCCGGTGAAGGCGCTCTCCGGCGGCGAGCGCAATCGTCTCTTGCTGGCGAAAATCTTCACCCGCTCCGTCAACATGATGGTCCTGGACGAGCCGACGAACGATCTGGACGTCGATACCCTCGAGTTACTGGAGGATCTCCTGGCCGATTACGAAGGGACGCTTCTCTTGGTGAGCCACGACCGGACCTTTCTCGATAACGTCGTCACGAGCACGCTGGTCTTCGAGGAGGACGGCAGGGTCGGGGAATACGTCGGCGGCTACGAGGATTGGGAGCGCTATCGCCAGCAGATCGCCGCGGGGCGGGCCGAGCCGGCGAAGCGCGCCGGCCCGTTGGCGACGGCGCACGCTGTCCCGCCGGAGAACAAGCCGGCCGCCGGAAACCGCAGGCTCTCTTATAAAGAGCAGCGCGAGCTGGAAGCGCTCCCCGGAAAAATCGAGCGGCTTGAAGCGGAGCAAGCGGAGCTCCACGCGGCGCTGAGCGATGCCGGGTTTCACCTGCAGCCGCGCGATAAGATCGCCGCCGCGCTGGAGCGCCTGGAAGAGATAACCCGTGAACTGGAGACCTCCTACGCCCGCTGGCAATTTCTGGAGGGTAGGTGAAAAGCCCGGCTGCGAAGTAAAAAGTAAAAAGGCAAAAGTAAAAAGTTTTTTCTTGACCCAAAAATCGCATTGGCTTTATGTTACGGAAAAAATTTGAGGAGTGGCGCATCGATGGCTTTACGCTTGGTGAGAGGTGTCTCCAAAGAGCCCGAGAAACCCAAAACGCAGAAGTCCCGCGAGGAGTACCTGGTGGCCTGCCTGAGTGAAGAGGCGAAGGATCCCAAATTCTCGGACTGGGAGCGGAACTTTATCGGGAGCCTGGCCAGGCAGGTAGGGCTGGGACGAAAATTGACGTCCAGGCAGAAGGATCTCCTTGAGAGGCTGTGGGATAAGTGAAGAAAGAAAAAAATTAAAATTCCTCATCGACGGATCAGAGTTTGCCGCGAGCGTGATCCATAGGTAGACTCATAATCCGTTGGTAAGCCCGTACCACCGTGGAAACCCTGGCCGTCAAGAAGGCGGCGGGTGCAAGGCGGAGCGAGGGATCGCACCGGAGCGTACGAGCACAGTACGTGAGGATGCGATCCCGAAGCGACAACGCAGCAAGCGCCCCTTATCGACGGATCAGGGTAGGTAGACTCAACCCGTGAGCGCTAAAGCCACTAAATCCGCCGGGAAGTCCAAAGCCGGCGCAGCGGCGGGCGTCAAAAGCGACCGGCGGAAGGTGCTCTTGCTCGACGGCCACTCGCTCGCCTTCCGTGCCTTTTTCGCCCTGCCCGACACGCTCGTCACCTCGTCGGGTCAGATGACCAACGCCGTTTACGGTTTTACCGCGATGCTGATCAAGCTTCTGGCGGACGAGCGCCCGGACGGCATCGCGGTCTGCTTCGACAAGGGGGCGCCGCAGTTCCGGCTCGACCGCTACGCCGAATACAAGGCCGGGCGGGCCGAAACCCCCGACGCGTTCCGCCAGCAGCTTCCGCTGATCCGCGAGGTGCTCGCAGCGCTCAAGATTCCAATGGTCGAGCTGAAAGGCTATGAGGCCGACGATCTCCTGGCGACCCTGGCCAAACAGTGCGGGCAGGAAAAATGCGAGACCGTGATCGTTACCGGCGACCGGGACCTCCTCCAGCTGGTCCGCGACGGCGTCTCGGTCATCATGACCCGGCGGGGGATCTCGGACGTCATCCGCTACGACGGCGCGACCGTGGTGGAGCGCTACGGCGTCCCGCCTGAAAAATGGATCGACTTCGTCGCGCTCAAAGGCGAGGCCTCGGACAATCTCCCCGGCGTTCCGGGGGTCGGTGACAAGACGGCCTCCCAGCTCGTGAATAAATACGGGGACATCGAACAGGTCATCGCCCATGCCGGCGAGCTCACCCCGAAGCTCCGCGATGCGATCAAGGCGCACGCGGACCAGGTGCGGATCAACAAGGAGCTGGGCCGGCTGCTCGATAATGTGTCGCTCGAGATTGAGCCGGCGAAAATTCATCTCTCGCCCTGGGACGAGGAAGAGGTCCGAAAGCTTTTCACCTCCCTCGAGTTCCGGACTCTTTACGAGCGGCTGAAAAAGCTCAAGATGCACGCCCCGGCGGAGGCCGCGCCGGCGCTCGAATTGAAATCGATCTCGGATCTCGCTTCGGAGGGAGATCTTCGCGGCGGCGCGGCGGTGGCGCTCGCCTGGAGCGGGGAGTGGCTCGCCCTGTGCGACGGGCCGGGCGAGGCGAAGGTTCTTTCTTTCTCCGGCGCGATCGAGCGGCTCGCCGGCTTTCTCCAGGATCCGGGCCGGCCGAAGATCGCCCACGATGCCAAGGCACTTTTCCGCTCCGCCCTCGCCGCCGGCGTTGAAATCGAGGGGCTCTATTGCGACACCAAGATCGCCGCCTATCTCCTCGAACCGGGCGCCTCGGGCTACGCCGTGCGCGACACCGTGAGCCGCTATCTCGGCGTCTCCATCGATGAGGCGCGGCCCGGAACCGAAGGGGGGGAGCAGGCGAGTCTGGATTTCGGCGCGGACGAGAAGCGTCTCGTGGCTCGGGAGGCGGTGGCGGTTCAGGCCGTCGCCCCGCCTTTGGAGGCGGAGCTCCGTAATCAGGGCATCTGGGAGCTGGCGGCGGCGCTGGAATTTCCCCTGGTCGGCGTGCTCGCGGCCATGGAGCACCACGGGATCCTCGTCGACCGCGACTACCTGGAGAAGTTGAACGCCGATTTCGGGGAGAAAATGGCAACGCTCGAACGCGCGATCCAGGATCAGGCGGGAGAGGATTTCAAAGTCAACTCTCCTCTCCAGCTCCAGCGCATTCTCTTCGAGAAGCTGGGGCTGCCGAAAACCCGGAAGATCAAGACCGGTTATTCCACGGACGCCGCGGAGCTGGAGAAGCTCGCCGGCGCCCATCCGATCATCGGCTCGCTGATCGAATACCGGGAGGTGGCGAAGCTGAAGACCGGCTTTACCGAGACGCTGCTGGCGCTCATCGATCCGAAAACCCATCGGATCCATACGACTTACGAGCAGACGACGGCCGCGACCGGGCGTCTCTCCTCGACGGCGCCCAACCTGCAAAACATCCCGATCCGCGATGAGATGGGGCGGCAGATCCGGCGCGCCTTTGTCGCGCCCCCCGGCCACGTGCTCCTCTCCGCCGACTACTCCCAGATCGAGTTGAGGGTGCTCGCGCACCTTTCGGAGGACGAGACCTTTTGCCGCGCCTTCGCCGAGGGGCACGACTTTCACGTGGCGGTCGCCGCCAAGGTCTACGGCGTCGCCGCGGGCGACGTGACGCCGGAGATGCGGAGCCAGGTGAAGCAGTTCTCCTACGGGATCGCCTACGGGATGTCCGCCTACGGCGTTTCGCAGCGGCTCGGCGTCGAGATCGACGAGGCGGCGGGCTTTATCGAAACGTACTATGCGCAGTTTCCGAAGGTGAGGGAATTTCTCGCCGCTCAGGTGGAGAAGGCGAAGATCGACGGCTACACGACCACGCTGTTCGGCCGGCGCCGCTATCTCCCGGAGCTTCAATCCTCGAACCACCGGCTGCGGGCCCTGGGCGAGCGGATGGCGCTCAACGCCCCGATTCAAGGCAGCGCGGCCGACATCATCAAGAAGGCGATGATCGGCGTCGCCGAGGCCCTTAGCCGGGAGCCGGTGGCCAAGATGCTCCTGACCGTGCACGACGAGCTGGTGTTCGAGGTGCCGGCGGAAAAACTGGCCCGCGCGCGCGCGTTGATCGAAGAAGAGATGGTCAACGCCGCGGAGCTCCGGTGCGGCCTGGCCGTGGACGTGCATACCGGAACCCATTGGGCCGAGGCGCACGCTTGACCTAGCTCTGGTCCTCTCCTTCGATTTCATGCCATTGATCTCCGTTTTCGGATAGTCTCGCGGCGGTTGCTTCGTTGGGAAAAATAGAGATGCGCATCGCAGCGGTTGACCTCGTCAGCAATACTTGTTTTCCCGCGCTCGCCGCGGAGGAGCTGGGCTTTTACCGGGCCGAGGGTCTGGATGCCCGCGTGGAGCTGGTCCCGCAACTCGAGGCGACCTGGGCGCTCAGGGACGGCAGCGCGGATGCGATGGCGGCGGGCTCCGTGCACGATCTCCTGACGGCCTTTCCCGGCTGGGAAGGGGTGAAGCTCATCGTCGCGCTCTCCCAGGGGACGCCCTGGCTTCTCGTGGTCCGGGCCGATCTTCCCGCAACGCGCGGCGACATCCGCGGCCTGAAGGGGCTCCGCCTCACGGCAGCGGAAGGACCGGACCTGGCGCTCAGACAGTTGCTCATCGAGGCGGGGCTCGATCCCGACCGGGACCTCGAGATCGTGCGGTTGCCCGGCTCAAGAGCGCCCGGAGTCTCCTTCGGTCTCTTTGCGGCCGAAGCCCTGGAAGCGGGCCGGATCGACGGCTTCTGGGCCAACGCCATGGGGAGCGAGACCGCCGTCCGCCGCGGGGCGGGAAAGATCCTGATCGACGTCAGGCGCGGCGATGACCCTTCTCAGGTTCGCCGCTTCACATTTGCCGGGCTCGCCATGACCGAGGCGCTGATCGAGCGCGAGCCCGAACTGGCCGCGGCCGCCGTCCGGGCAATCGTGAAAACTCAACGCGCCTTGCGGCTGGAGCCGGCGCGGGCTCGTGAAGTGGGGCGGCGGCGATTTCCTCAGGAGGCCGCGGAGTTGATCGCGACGATCGTCGAACGGGACGCGCCTTTCTATGACCCGGTCATCTCCGAAGAGGCGGTCGTTTCGCTCAACCGCTTCGCCCAATCCGCCGGCCTGCTACCCGGCCCCGTGTCCTACGAGCAGGTCGTGGCGGTCCGCTTCCGCGATCTCTGGCGGCCAAGCGATTGAAAATGATCGGCGCGGCGCGGCCTCACTCACCCGCCCTCGTTCTTAGTCACAGCCCTGACCAGCCCCGTTCTTTACCGATTCTTTAATTGACAGTTAGATACATATTAGATACTCCTCCTAATCATTTTTCAGGAGGTGGAAATGGCGCAGCTCAAGGTCCGAAAAGGGATGCCGAGTGTTCAGCTGACGAAAGAGGAATTCACTAAACGGATCCGTGATCGCTTTTACGATCCCGCCTTCGAGAAGCTGGAAGGAGAGATCGAGGAAATCATCGAGAAGGCATGGGAGGGTTACGACAAGTACAGGAAGAGCCCGCGCGCGCGGGCGGCGGGCAGGGGATTCGCCGACCCGAACTTCAAGCTCCCCATAGAATGGCTGGAGGCGAAGAAAGCGATCGAGCAGGCCGAAAAGCGGCAGAAAGAGCGCGCTTCCCCATCACGTATCCTCCTCGTCAACGGCTCATCGCGAAGCGACCAGAGCTGCCCGGGCGAAATGTCGAAAACCTTTCGTCTGGTCACGATGGCGCAGGAGATCATCGCGGCGGAGAAGGGCTTCGAGGCGGATCTCCTCGACCTGAGCCGCCTCACCTCGGAGTATGGACGGGTGATCTACCCGTGCAAGGCCTGCGTCTCCACCGCCATGCCGCTCTGCAACTGGCCCTGCTCCTGCTATCCCAATCATGCGCTGGGGCAGGTGGGCGACTGGATGGCGGAGATCTATCCCCGCTGGTCCGCGGCCCACGGCGTGATGATCGTCTGCCCGGTCAACTGGTACCAGGCGCCGAGCTCGCTGAAGCTCATGATCGACCGGCTGGTTTGTGCCGACGGCGGAAATCCGGATCCCACCTCGACCGGCGGCAAGAATCCTATGAGGGCGAAGGAGCTGGAGCTTAAGGGTTGGGACTATCCGAAGCATCTAGAGGGGCGCGTTTTCTCCGTCGTGGTGCACGGCGACGCCGCGGGCGTGGAGAATCTCCGGCGCATCCTGACGGACTGGCTCACGGATATCGGGATGATTCCCGCCGGCCAATCCGC
>Ga0184640_10000273_pt1 | contig 13010 bp, 13 predicted proteins | sample PLM31_200_b2_FD_133161 | JGI IMG/M metagenome (GOLD analysis project Ga0184640, IMG submission 133161) | Groundwater sediment microbial communities from an aquifer in East River, Colorado, USA - PLM3-1_200_b2 | ecosystem: Environmental > Terrestrial > Soil > Riparian zone | place: USA: East...
CTCGAACCTGTGGCAGATCGGCCAGCAGTACTTCATGGTGAGGACCCGCCCTTCCGTCGAGGACCTGGCGGCCCGGGCGGACGGGAAGAAGCCCAGGAGGGGTCTGTTGGCGTCGCTGATGGAACGGGCTGACACGGAGCGTCAGCACCGTACTGGGCAGAGCGGCGCGAAGCCGGGTGGGTCCTCCAAGCCCGGATCGCCCAAGCAGCCCCCGAAGAAGCCCGGTCCGGGAGGCAACGATGGAAGAGGTCGAAAGAAGCGCCCCAAGCGTTGAGGAGGCCATCGAGGCCGCCCTGGCCGATCTCGGCGCGAGCGAGCAGGAAGTCGCGGTGCAGATCGTTCAAGAGCCAAGGACGGGGTTCCTGGGGGTGGGGTCCCAGGACGCCGTGGTCCGGGTCAGGCTGAGAGCTCGCCCCGACGCCGTTCCGGAGGACGACCTCGAGGACCAGGGGGAGATCGCCGCGGAGTTCGTCGAGGGGCTGCTCTCTCGGATGGGCCTGACCACCGGCGTCGAGCTGGAGCTCCAGGAGGGGACGATGTACGTGAACGTGCTGGGGACCGGGCCGGACGATGAGGACATGGGGTTGCTGATCGGACGACATGGGCAGACCTTGGAGGCGCTCCAGGAGCTGACCCGGGTGGTGGTGGGGCACCGCACCGGGATCGGGTCGCGGGTGATCGTGGACGTGCAGGATTACAAGAAGCGGCAGCGGTCTCGCCTCGCCTCCAAGGCCCGCGACATCGCCAAGAGGGTGGCCCGGACGGGACGGGAGGAGGAGCTGGAGCCGATGAACCCCTACGAGCGGAAGGTTGTGCACGACGCCGTCTCGGGCGTAGCTGGGGTGGAAAGCTCCAGCCGGGGCGAGGAGCCGGAGCGGCGGGTGGTCATCCGGCCTCGGGCCTGAGACCCCGGTCGGCTCCGGCCCTAAGGGTCGCGTTTCACGTGAAACAACGTCCCCAAGAAGACCCGGCCGGAATGGTCGGCCAGGCTGAGACCCTCGGGGTGAGCCTCACTCTGGACCAGGCCGAGCGGCTCATCCGGTTCGAAGGTCTCCTCAGGGACCGGGCGGTGCCCCTTGGGTTGGTGGCCAAGGGGGACCTCCCGAAGCTCCGGCCCCGGCACATCCTGGACTGCCTGCGGGCGGCCGCCGTCGTGGAGCCTTCCGATCGGGACGCCTACGACCTAGGCTCGGGGGCTGGGCTCCCCGGGATCGTGGTCGCCATGGCCCTTCCCGGCCTCCGGGTGCTCTTGGTGGAGACGCAGCGGCGGCGAGGCGCCTTCCTCGAGTTCGTCGCCGCCAACCTGGCCCTGGCCAACGTCGTCGTATGGATCGGTCGAGCAGAAAGGCTCACAGACCCCGTGGACATCTGCTTCGCCCGAGCCCTCTCCCCGCTTCCGGCCGCCTGGGACCTGGCGAGGAACCTCCTTCGGCCAACGGGCAAGCTGGTCTACTTCGCCGGCCGGGGAACGACGCGATCGGACGTTCCAGTGCTGGCGGACGCCGTATCGCGGCTGGTGGGCACGCCCGTACTTGAAAGCGCCGGGCCGCTGGTTATCATGACCCGTCAGTGACCGAGCCGCAGGCGCCCCCGGGGGGCGCCGCACCAGGGCGACCGGGGTCATCGGGGTCCTAAGCCCGGCCGATGGCCGAAACGACGGCCGCTCGACTGTCCCAGCCGAGCCGATCTGAGATGAAGCCAGCCTCGAACAGAGCCCATGTCCCCGGCTCCAAGCCGGAAACCCGCCCCACCAGGATCATCGCCGTGGCGAACCAGAAGGGCGGCGTAGGTAAGAGCACGACCGCCGTGAGCCTGGGGGCGGCCCTGGCCGAGCTGGGCCGTCGGGTGCTGGTCGTGGATCTGGATCCGCAGGGAAACGCCTCAACCGGTCTGGGGATCCGGCACGAGGCTCGAGCGGTCACCGTCTACGACGTGCTGGCGGACGAGGCGCCCATCGAACAGGCCATCGTGGAGACTCCCCTGCCTGGCCTGTACGCCATCCCGTCCACGATCGACCTCGCCGGGGCGGAGATCGAGCTGGTCAGCCAGTTCTCCCGGGAGCTCAAGCTCCGAAAGGCCATGGAACCGCTGAAAGACAGCGGGTTCGACTTCGTCCTCCTTGACTGCCCCCCGTCCCTCGGGCTGCTGACCGTGAACGCGCTCGCGGCTGCCCAGGAGCTCATCGTGCCCATCCAGTGCGAGTACTACGCCCTGGAGGGCCTGGGGCAGCTGATCAAGAACGTCCGCCTGGTTCAGCAGAACGTGAACCCGGGCCTTCGGCTGACGGGCATCGTGATGACCATGTACGACCCCCGGACAAAGCTCTCCGAGCAGGTGGTGGAGGAGGTCCGCAAGTACTTCGGCGACCGTGTGTATGACACCATCATCCCGAGGACCGTCCGGCTCTCGGAGGCTCCGGGATTCGGGCTGCCCATCACGGCGTACGACCCCAAGTCTCGAGGAGCCCAGAGTTACCGGGAACTGGCACACGAGGTCGTGGAGAAGAAGCCGTCGGATCGGGCCATTCCGGTACTGGACCGTCTACCCACGGTCGTAGTCCCCCCTCCCGAGCCTCAGGCGATGACCGCACCTCGGCCCCTTCGGGGACCTTCCGCCAAGGGGGTTGACGCGGGGGGTGAGCAGGGCGAGCTCGGTCCGGGCCCGGAGGAGGCTGAGGACGAGACCAACGTCCAACCATCTCCCATCGAGGAAGAGATGGAGGGTTCGGCCACTGCCGAGAGAGCCACCCCCGTCTCGCCGGTCTCACCCCCAACTGGAGATCGAGGGTCCGGAGACGGTGAGGCTTCGGGTCCGGAGGCCTCTGCCCCCTCGCGAGGAGAGGAGCGCCCGGCTCAGGCCACCGAGCCTGCGGATGAGGTGACCGACTCCAACGAAGACGGGGATGGGGCCGACGAGGAGCGGGCGGTGGACCGGGCGGCTGAGGGACCCCCCAAGCACCGTTGGAGCCTGTTCCGCAGAGGAGGGCAGTGATGAAGCGTGGTGGGCTGGGGCGCGGGCTGTCCGCGCTGATCCCGGGGGCGGTGGAGGAAGGGGCCGGCCTGCTGGAGATCCCGGTGGGCGCCGTCGCTCCCAACCCGCGCCAGCCCCGGACGATGTTCGAGGACGAGTCGCTCGAGGCCCTGGCCGTCTCGATCCGGGAGGTGGGCGTCCTCCAGCCCATCGTGGTTCGGAGGGTGGGCGGCGAGTTCGAGGTGATTGCGGGGGAGCGCCGTCTGCGCGCCGCGAGGCTGGCCGGTCTGGCCACCGTCCCCGCGGTCGTGCGGGAGAGCGACGACTCGGAATCGCTTCGCGAGGCCCTGATCGAGAACATCCACCGGGAGGACCTGAACCCCATCGAGCTGGCCGAGGCGTTCCGGGAGCTCCTGGAGGAGCTGGGGCTGAAGCAGGAGACGCTGGCGGAGCGACTGGGCGTTTCCCGGTCGCACGTGGCCAACACGATCCGGCTGCTCGGCCTGCCCTCGGAGGTCCAACAGCTGCTGGCGGAGCGAAGGATCCAGGCCGGCCACGGGCGAGCACTCCTGGCCCTGGGCGACGGCGAGGCTCAGCAGGGCCTGGCCCTGCGGGCGGCCGCCGAGGATCTGTCGGTCCGCGAGGTCGAAGAGGTGGTCCGTCGGTACGTTGACCAACCGGCCGCCGAGGCCAGGCCGCCCAGGCTCGAGTCGGTGCCGGAGCAGACCTCACTCGTCGAGGTCGAGGAGATCCTGTCCGAACAGCTCGCTACGCGGGTGAAGATTCAGATGACGAAGAAACGGGGCCGCATCGTGATCGAGTTCGGCTCGGCGGACGACCTGGAGCGGATCGTCTCGGAGATCATCGGCTCCGGCCCGGGCCTCGCCCCCGACTGAGCCCGCTCTCACCCCGGACCGAGCCGGTCAGGCCCGAGCCAGGGCGAGCTGGAGGACGCGTTCGCATAGGTCGGGGAAGGAGATCCCGGCGGACTGGGCCGACATGGGCAAGAGGCTGGTGTCGGTCATGCCGGGGGAGACGTTGACGTCGACGACCCACGGCGTGCCCCGGGAGTCGATCATGATGTCCGCCCGGCTCACGTCCCGAAGGCCGAGCGTGCGGAAGGCCTGGGCCGCCTCACGATGGCAGGCCGCCGCCACCTCTGGGGACACGCGCGCCGGCGCGTAGTACTCGGTGGCGCCGGCCGTGTACCGAGCGGCGTAGTCGAACACCCCGGACTTCGGCACGATCTCGACCAGTGGGAGCGGTTCGTCGGGCGACCCCACCATGGCCGCAGCGACCTCGGTCCCCTCGATCTTCCGCTCGACCACGACGGCGTCCGCGAACGAGAGCGCGCTCATGACCGCGCTGGGCAGGTCGCTCTCCCGCTCGGCGAACGACAGACCCATGGCGGATCCTGCTCGCGACGGCTTGACTACGGCCGGGAGGCCGACGCGCTCCGCCACGTGGTGCAGGATCGGTCCGGCCGACAGGTCGCGGAGCGCGGAGGCCTCCACGGTCACCCAGGGGGGCGTGGACACGCCGGCACCCGCGAGCGCCTCCTTGGCCAGGACCTTGTCGAACGTGACGTGGCAGGCCAGCGGGCGGGTGCCCGTGTAGGGGATCCCGAGGAGCTCGATGAGCCGCTGGACGGTGCCGTCCTCTCCCTCCTTGCCGTGGAGCGCGACGTAGCACGCCGAGACCCTTGCAGCGGAAAGGAGTTCGACGAGCGGCTCCTCGGCCGGGTCGAGGACGAAGGCGTCGTATCCCTTGGACACCAGGGCCGTCATGACCCGGTGCCCCGACCGGAGCGAGACCTCCCGCTCCGGAGAGCGCCCGCCGGCCAGGACGGCGATCCGCTCGCTCATCCGGACAGCGACCGGTACAGCTCCTCCTCGTCTGCGAGGAGCGCACCGAGCCGCCGCACCCCCTCCACAATGTCGTCCTCGGTGGGGTAGCAGAACGCGAGGCGCATCTTGTCCCGGCCCCGGCCGTCCGGATGAAAGGCCGTCCCCGGCACGTAGGCCACCCGTCGCTCCACCGCGGCCGCCAACATGGCCTGCGTGTCGAAGTATCCGGGGAGGGTGACCCACACGAAGAACCCGCCTGCCGGGAGCGTCCACGTGGCGTCGTCGGGGAAGTGCTCGTCGAGCGCTGCGAGCATCGCGTCTCGACGGCTTCGGTACACGTCGACCAGGCCCTGGAGGTTCTTCCGCCACCGGCCGCCGGACAGGTAGCGCTCGGTGACCAGCATCGTGAACGAGCTACCACAGAGATCGGCCGCCTCCTTGGCCAGGATCATCCGTTGGAGGACCCCGGGTTCGGCCAGGGCCCACCCCACCCGGAGCCCCGGCGAGAACACCTTCGACACCGTCCCCAGGTAGATCACGTTTTGGGGATCCATCGATCGCAGGGTGGGCTCGGACCGGCCTTCGAACCGGAGCAGGCCGTACGGGTTGTCCTCGACGATGGGGATGTGGGCCTCGCGGCACAGAGCGACGAGCTGCTCCCGCCGGGCGGTGGACATGGTGACGCCGGCCGGGTTGTGGAAGTTGGGGACCGTGTACACGAACTTCGGTCGGGCCCCCTTGACCAGCGCCTCCTCCAATCGTTCGACGACCATGCCGTTGTCGTCGAGCTCGATCTGGACGAAGCGGGGCTCGTACGCGCTGAACGCCGAGAGCGCGCCCACGTACGAGGGAGCCTCCACGACGATCTCGTCCCCGGGGTCGATCAACACCTTCCCAACGAGGTCGAGGGCCTGCTGCGCCCCCGTGGTGACGACCATGTCCTCGGGATCGGCCTCCGTCCCCTCCTCGTGCATCAGCATGGCCAGGCGCTCCCGGAGGGCGGGCATCCCCTGGCCCCCGCCGTACTGGAGCGCGGTGGAGGCCTGCTCGGACACGACGTGGGCCACGACGTCGAACACGTCCTCCTGCGGGATGCCCTGGACGTACGGCATGCCGCCGGCCAGCGAGACGACCTCGGGGCGGGACGCCACCGCGAACAGCGCCCGGACCTCGGATGCCGACATCCCCGACGTGCGTCGGGCGTACAGGTCGGCGTAGGGATCGACGTTCAGCTCGGCCATGGGGCGCCCATGGTAGCAACGCCGCAGGTCGAAGAGGTGGAGCGAGGGATCGGGGCGTCAGCCCGTCACGTTGGGGAAGACGTCGCGGGCGAGAAGCTCGAGGGTCTCGAGGTCGTCGAACAGCTCGTGGTTCAGGAACACGCGCTGGACGCCGGCCGCCGCGTACTCAGAGAGCCGCTCGGCGGCGCGGCCCGGCGTTCCGACGATGCAGTCCCGCTCCACGTCGGCGAGGAACTCGTCGAAGGATCCCGCCCCGGGATCGAGCTGTCGTCCCCGCTCCACGCGCTCCCGGACGGACCGATCGTCCTTCCCGACGTAGACCCATGTCATGAGCGACGTCGTGACGGTGGCCTGGTCTCGGCCCGCCGTATCCACCGCCTCGCGAACGCGCTCGAACCGTCCACGGACCTCCCCCGGCGTCCCCCCGAAGGTGTTGAACTCGTCGGCCCACCTCGCCGCGAGCCGAGCGATCCTCGGTCCTCCCTTCCCGCCCACGATGATCGGCGGGTGGGGGAGCTGGATCCCCTTCGGCAGGAACCGACAGTCGTCCAGCGCATAGTGCCGCCCCTTGAACGAGAAGACCTCGTCCGAGAGCAAGCCGTGCACGATCTCGAGCTGTTCCTCCAGCATCTCCATCCGCTCGTCCACGGGAGGGAAGGGGAACCCGTGGCTCCGGTGCTCCTCCTCCCACCACCCGGCGCCCATCCCGATCTCCACGCGACCGCCGGATATGCGATCGACGGTGGTGGCGACCTTCGCCAGGACCACGGGGAGGCGGAAGGTCACGGGCGAGACGAGCGTGCCGAGCCGGAGACGCTTCGTGCGGGCGGCCACGCCGGCCAGGACCGTCCACGCGTCGGCCGACCCGCGTCCCGCCGCGCCATGGACCGAGAAGTAGTGATCGGATGTGAACAGGCCCTCGAAGCCGAGCCGCTCACAGGCCTCGGCCAGGGCCAGCCACTGCTCCCAGGTGACACCCTCCTGTCCCTCGAGCATCAGGCAGAACCGCATCGGCGCTTCCCCCTTCGCGCTGGCGTTCGCGGACCTACAATCCTTCCACGAACGCACCTTCCTCCGAAGAGGTGGCGCGAGCTGCGAAGGCCACGCTGTTGGGACTGGTCCTGGGGCTGGTGATGGTGGCCCTGGCCCGGTCGCGGCACACCCGCGCCTGAGCCGGTCCCGTCCGCTGGGCTGGAGCTTCGCGGACGACTAGCCACTCGCGGCCCGGCGCCCGGCCCTCGATTCCACCACGCCGAAGAACCGCTCGACGCCGGCGGCGATGGCGGCCGCCACGCGGCGCCGAGCGACCGGGTCGGCCACCAGTCGCTCCTCGTTCGGGCTGGTGATGAAGCAGGGCTCCACCTGGACCGCGGGCATCCGGGTCTCGCGCAGGATGGCCACGGCCAGGCGATGGGTCCGCCCGTCCATCAGCCCCATGCGCGAGGTGAGCTCCTCCTGGATGACCTCCGCGAGGCGCTGCCCCGCCGGTGAGTGCGTCTCCTCGGTGCCGTAGTAGAAGCACGTGGTGCCCTCGGCGGTCCGTTCGCCGCCGTTCATGTGGACGGAGATGCACACGGCCGCGCCGAGTTCGTTCGCCAGCAGGGCGCGCTCGCTTGGGGTGGGATCGTCGTCGTCGCGGCGAAGGATGGTGGGCATGGCGCCGCGGGCGCGGAGCTCCTCGGCCAGGTCCTTCGCCAGCAGCATCGCGGCCTCGGTCTCGGCGAGGCCCCCGGGGCCGACGTTGCCCGGGTCGCCGGGGCCGTGCCCCGGATCGATGGCCACCCGGGATCCGGCCAGGGTCTGCTCCTCCTCGATCCGGCGGACGTCCTCCTCCTCCCGGACCACGGCCCGGCTCGGTCCTTCGACCGCAGGACGGAACCGGTCGATGGCCTGGTTGGTTCCGGGACCGACGATCCCGTCGGCGTTCTCACCCACGTTGCGCTGGAACTCGACGATGGCCCCCTCGGTCCTCGCGCCGAAGATGCCGTCCTCCCGGCCCGCGTCGAAGCCCAGGGCGTTCAGGCGCCGTTGGAGCTCGCGGACGTCGTCTCCTCGAAACGCCGGGGAACGAAGGTAAAGGACGCGGTCGCCGAGCCGGTAGCCCGCCTCCACGAGCTGGCCCCACGTGTCTCCGCCGACCATCCCGTCGGAAGGAAGCCCCCGGCGCTGCTGGAATGCCCGGACCGCGGCCTCCGTGGATGGCCCGAACCGCCCCTCGAGCTCGTCCGGGTGGACGGGGAGGCCGAGTTCCAGGAGGCGGTGCTGGATGTCCCGGATCGCCTCGCCCGAGTCCCCTCGGTGGATGATGTTCACGGCGGGAAGTCTACGGTTGGGCGCGGCGGCCCCGCGGAACTGGGAGCGGCCGACGGCCCACGCAGGTGCCTCCTACGCCGCGAGGTGAGGCTCGATCTCCCGGAGCAGGGCCTCCTTGCCGCGGGCCCCGACCAGCCGGGCCTTCTCCAGCCCGTCCTTGAACAGCATGAGCGTGGGGATGCTCATCACGCCGTACCGGCGGGTCATCTCGGGGTTCTCGTCGATGTTGAGCTTGACCACGATCAGGGCCTCGCCCTTTTCCCGCCCGATCTCCTCGACCACGGGGGAGACCATGTGGCAGGGCACGCACCACTCCGCCCAGAAGTCAACCAGCACGGGGGTGTTCGACCTCAGCACGCGTTCGTCGAAGTCCTGGTCCGTCACGTCACCCATCGAAAGCCACGTCCTTCCCTCCTCGGTGGAGGCCTAGTGTCCTTCAGCCTCCAGGAGGCGCTCGGCGTCCATCGCCGCCTTGCACCCCTGGCCCGCCGCGGTCACCGCCTGACGGTAGACCCGGTCGGTGACATCGCCAGCGGCGAACACGCCGGGCACGGTGGTCTTCGTGGTCGGTTCCTGGACCGGGATGTAGCCGCCGTCGGTGAGCTCGAGCTGCCCCTCCACCAGCGACGTGTTCGGGGTGTGGCCGATGGCCACGAACACGCCGTCCGTGCGGAACTCGGTCGTCTCGCCCGTGTTCACGTCGCGAAGGCGGACGGCGCCCACCGCGCCGTCGCCCAGGATCTCCTCGACCACGGTGTCCCAGGTCACGGAGATCTTGGGGTTCGCGAGCGCCCGGTCCTGCATGATCTTTGACGCCCGGAACTCGTCGCGGCGGTGGACGATCGTGACGCGGGAGGCAAACTTCGTGAGGAACGTGGCCTCCTCCATGGCGGTATCTCCCCCGCCCACCACGACCAGTTCCTTGTCGCGGAAGAAGAACCCGTCGCACGTCGCGCAGGCCGACACGCCGCGGCCCCGGAGCTTGTCCTCGCCGGGGACGCCGAGCCACTTGGCCGTGGCCCCGGTGGCGATGATCAGCGTCTTCGCCCGCCACTCCTGGTCGCCCGCCCACACCCCGAACGGCCGCACGGACAGGTCCACCCTCGTCGCCGTCTGGTGCAGCATCTCCGCGCCGAACCGGGCGGCCTGCTTCTCCATGGCGTCCATGAGCTCCGGTCCGAGGATGGCACCGGGGAACCCGGGATAGTTCTCGACCTCGGTGGTGAGCATGAGCTGGCCGCCGGCGTCGAGGCCCTTCAGGACGAGGGGCTCCAGGTCCGCGCGAGCGGCGTACAGAGCCGCCGCGTAGCCGGCCGGCCCCGATCCGAGGACGATCACGTTTCGTTCATCGACCACGTTCCGCTCCATTCTCCCATAGGGATAACCGCCCTCTATTCCTTCACAGGAGGCGGCCCCGGCGGACCTTGCCGGAGGCGGTGCGGGGAAGGTCGTCGACGAGGACGAGCTCCCGGGGTGCCTTGTGGCGGGGGAGCGTGATCGAGACGTGGTCCCGGAGCTCCTGGAGGGTGGGAGGAGACGCGGGGTCCGCGGGCACGACGTATGCGACGACCCGCTGCCCCCACTCGGGGTCGATCCGGCCGGCCACCGATGCGTCGGCCACCTTGGCGTGGTCTCGGAGGGCGTGCTCGACCTCGTCGGGCCAGACCCGTTCGCCTCCCGTCTTGATCAGGTCGTCCAGGCGGCCCAGGACCCGCAGCCGGCCTTCGGGATCGAGGAGGCCGGCGTCGAAGGTCCGAAGCCAGCTGTCCTCGGTGAAGGCCGCCGCGGTGCCCTCCCCATCGAACCGATACCCCAGCATCAGGGTGGGCCCTCGGAGCTGGATGCCCAGGTCCCTCGGATCGATCCGGGCCCGGGTCCCGGCGAGGGGGCGGCCGTCGTAGACCACGCCGCCGCAGCTCTCGGTGAGGCCATAGGTCTCGATGACCCGGGCGTCGGCGGCCTCGGCCCGCGCCCGGAGTCCGGCGGACAGGGCGGACCCTCCCACCAGGATGGCCCGGAGGTGCGAGAGGTCCGCGTTCGCATCGAGCAGCCGAAGCAGCATGGCGGGGACGACCGAGACGAACCCGGCGGCTCGTTCCGCCCCGACCGCGACCGGGTCGAAGCTCGCGTGGACGGTGACGGGTGCGCCCAGGAGGACCGCCCGGAGCAACACCAGGAGCCCGCCCACGTGGGCCAGGGGCAGGCAGCACAACCAGCGGTCGTGGGGGGTGGCCTCCAGGGCCAGCGCGGACGAGGCGACGGCGGCGTCGATGGCGGCCCGGTCGAACTGCGCGAGCTTGAGGGCCCCGCCGGTGCCCGAGGTGTGAACGACCAGGGCGACCTCGGGGCCGGCCGGGACGCCGGTCGGATGCCGCGTCCGTCCCCACTCACCTTGGACGACGGTGGGCGCGGCCCGGTGGAGGAGGGCCCGGATCTCGGCCTGGGGGAGGCGGTGGTCCACCGGGAACAGCGCCGCCCCGGCGTCCCACACCTCAGCCACGGTCCGGACCCACTCGGGCCCGGGAGGGAGCGTGACGGCCACGACGTCCTCGGTCCGAAGGCCGGCGCTCGCGCCTGGGGGCATGTGAGATAGGCTAGCCTGAACCGTTCGAGTACACGCTCTAGGAGTGATCGGTCGAATGGAGTGGCAATCGTCGGTAACCACCTACCAAGACATCCGGTACGAGACCGCCGAGGGCGTCGCCAAGGTCACGATCGACCGGCCCGAGGTGCGCAACGCGTTCCGGCCAACCACGCTGTTCGAGCTCTCGCACGCATTCGACCTGGCCCGGGACGACCCGGGGATCGGCGTGATCGTCCTCACCGGCCAGGGGCCCGAGGCGTTCTGCTCCGGGGGCGACCAGCGGGTCCGGGGGGAGGACGGGTACCGGGACGAGGAGGGGATGGGGCGCCTGAACGTCCTCGACCTCCAGGTGCAGATCCGGCGGCTCCCCAAGCCGGTGATCGCCATGGTCGCCGGGTACGCCATCGGGGGCGGCCACGTGCTGCACCTGGTGTGCGACCTGACGATCGCCGCGGACAACGCGAGGTTCGGGCAGACCGGGCCGAAGGTGGGCTCGTTCGACGCGGGCTACGGGACCGGGCTCCTGGCCAGGACCATCGGCGTGAAGCGGGCCAAGGAGGTCTGGTTCCTGTGCGAGCAGTACGACGCGCAGACGGCACTCGAGTGGGGGCTGGTGAACCGGGTGGTGCCGCTGGAGCGGTTGGAGGAGGAGACCGTCGCGGTGTGCCGGCGGATCCTCCAGATGAGCCCGCTCTCGCTCCGGCTGATCAAGGCGGGGTTCAACGCCGACGCCGACGGCCTGGCCGGCATCCAGCAGCTCGCCGGCGACGCGACGCTCCTTTACTACATGTCCGAGGAGGCGCAGGAAGGGCGCGACGCCTACCTGGAGAAACGCCCCCCGGACTTCACCAGGTTCCCGAGGAGGCCGTGAACGGGTTCGCGGTCTGGGTGCACGGGGCGCGCCCGCGGACCCTGGCCGCGAGCGTCGCGCCGGTCGTCGTGGGGACGGCCGCGGCCGGTCGGGCTTCCGTATGGCGTACGGCGGCCGCGCTGGTGGTCGGGCTTGGTCTCCAGGTGGGCGTGAACTACGCGAACGACTACCACGACGGGGTGCGCGGGGTGGACACCGAGCGCCGGCTGGGCCCGCCCCGGCTGACGTCCTCGGGGATGGCCTCGCCCCGTGCGGTGCTGATCGCGGCGCTCGTTTCGATCGCCGTCGCGGGGTTGGCCGGGCTGGCCCTCGCCCTGGCCACGACGCCGTGGCTGATCGCGGTCGGCGCGGCGGCGATGGTGGCGCTGTGGCTGTACTCGGGTGGGCCGCGGCCGTACGCGTCGCTCGGCCTGGGCGAGGTCGCGGTGTTCCTGTTCTTCGGGCTGATGGCCACGGCCGGCACCGCGTACGTGCAGGCCGAGCGGGTTCCGGCGGCGGCATGGTGGTCGGCGGCGGCCATGGGGTTCCTGGCGGTCGCCATCCTGGAGGCGAACAACCTCCGGGACATCCCCACCGACGAGGCGACGAGGAAGCGGACCCTGGCGGTTCGGCTGGGCGGCCGGCGAACCCGGGTGCTGTTCCGCGCGCTGATCGTCGCGGCGTTCGCCACGGTTGCGGCGGGGGTGGTCGTGGGCATCGCCGCCGAGCGGCTCGGGATGTCGCAGTGGGCGCTTCTCGCGCTGGCCGCGTGGCCGCTCGCCATCCGACCGATGGAAGTTGCGGGGAAGGCCGATGGTCGGGAGTTGATCCCGGTGCTCGTGGGGACGGCGCTCCTCCAGGTGGCGTTCGGGGCGTTGCTCGCGCTGGGGTTGTGGGTCGCGGGGGCGACCAGAGCATGAACGAGGGTGACGTCGCGCTCGCATGCATGCAAGCGCTCGTGGACGCGCTCGCGTCCCACGGGCTGGAGCATGCATGCGTGTCGCCGGGCTCCCGATCCACCCCGATCGCGCTGGCGCTGTGGCGCCACCCGCGCGTGAAGGTCCACGTCCATCTCGACGAGCGGTCGTCGGCGTTCTTCGCACTCGGGCTGTCGAAGGCGACGGAGAGGCCGGTGGCGGTGGCATGCACGCCGGGAACCGCGGCGGTCAACCTCTTCCCGGCGGTAGTGGAAGCGTCGATGTCCC
>Ga0184640_10000274_pt1 | contig 13002 bp, 13 predicted proteins | sample PLM31_200_b2_FD_133161 | JGI IMG/M metagenome (GOLD analysis project Ga0184640, IMG submission 133161) | Groundwater sediment microbial communities from an aquifer in East River, Colorado, USA - PLM3-1_200_b2 | ecosystem: Environmental > Terrestrial > Soil > Riparian zone | place: USA: East...
AAATTGATGGAAAAGATGGTGAGGATAAATCAGGAAAACAACCAATTGGAAATAGAGTCTATAGATATGAATTATCGGGCGACGCACTAATTAATCCATTACTTTTGATGGACTTACCTGCGACTCCCGGACCGCGACATAATGGAGGTGACATAATTATTGGGCCTGACAATAACATTTATGTAGCGATTGGTGACATAGATGGTTCATTTAAAGGACCAACTACTGAGACTAAGACTCAGAATTATAACAATGGAGTTGATCCAGATGGAAGAGGAGGTATTTTGAGGATTACCCAGGACGGTCAACCCACTGATAGAGATGGCATTCTTGGAAATTCCATTCCATTGCGTTTATACTATGCATATGGAATTCGGAATAGTTTTGGTATGGACTTCGATCCTGTATCGGGTAATTTGTGGGATACAGAAAATGGACCTGGAAATGGAGATGAAATAAACTTGGTTCAACCTGGCTTTAATAGCGGATGGCAACAAGTACAGGGTTTGGCATCATTGGAGGAATCCTTTACTGAATCTGATTTGGAAGACTTTGATGGAAATGGACACTATAGTGATCCTGAATTAGTTTGGATAAATACAGCTGGGCCAACAGCCTTAAAATTTTTGAATTCAGTTAAACTTGGCACTACATACGAAAACGATATGTTTGTAGGAGACGTGCATAATGGAAGAATCTATCATTTTGATCTCACACAAGATAGGAAAGATATAATTCTTCCAAAAGAACTATCATCTAGAGTAATAGAAAAACCATCATCACCAGGAGTAAATAGTATTGTATTTGGTCAGGGATTTGGTGGCATTACAGACATAGAAGTTGGGCCCGATGGCAATTTATATATCGTCTCAATCGGGTTGGGCAGCATATATCAAATCAGCCTAGCATCTTAAGAGAATGATTCCAAGAAAACCATAAAGGCAAATCACTTGTTTGAGATTAATTAGTCTCTTTGAAGAACAAAAAAAGGAAAAGTGGCGTATTCTAAAGGTGAATGAGTCCACCTTGTTGTCCAACATGAGGCGATTGCCCAACGAACCTTCTTCTAAAGTGTCCAGAAGGTCTCTTTGAAAGCAACTCGATAAACCATGCTTCATGTTCTACTTCTTCTTGCATAATTCTTTGGGCAATATCATAAGTACGTGGATCCTTTCCAGCAGTCATATCACATACTTCACCCCATGAACGTATTGCACATTGTTCTGCGCCAAGCAATACCTCGATTATAGATGTAAGATTTTCCCAGTTATCAGGAAGATATGCATCAGGACAACCCGCCTGATCTGCAAATTTTCTAATATCTCTTGGTAAAGAGCCACCTAGTTCATACAATCGTGGCACCATTGCTTCAAAATGATTCCTATCTTCAATCCTTGCTTCCTCCACTATTTCCTTTATCCCTTCACCATCAAGTCCAGTACAGTGCATCCTTAATATTGTATAATAATAATATGTAGTAAATTCAGCACCTACACCCTTAGTTATTAATTCTTTTAATTTTTCAACGTCAACTCCATTCTTCTTTATCACATCAATCGCAACTATATTTGGAACCTTTCCCTTTGTATCACTCATAGCAAAAAAATAGATAAGATTCTATAAAAGTCTTATTATGCAAGCTTCAATAAATCAAGTATAGCATTCAAACTTAATTTTTGAACAAATTGGTCTATTGACCCATATTTGAAAGGTCGAAGGTAATTTTTATATCACAAGATATCGTTAGCATGCTATGTGTTTTGTTGACAATGAGGGAAATATTCTTGTACCCAAAGCAGTTAGGCCTGTAATGGATTATGAGCCAACCACACTTGGAGAAAAAAAAGGATCAAAAAAACAATACAGACATGGAAACTTGCACATACGAGAATATGATAGCTATTACAGTATTCACTATGACAAAATAGACCCGCGCATCGATCCTTTTGGACATATATTGGTTGACGCGACAAAATATTTACCTGGTATTATTATTCTTTCTGCTCTATCTGATTATCTGATTAATAAGGAAAAATGAAATAGATTGATTGTTAACTTATTTGCTTTAATAATCCCAGTATTTCTACAATCTGATAAATCTGATATTTTCTTTATTACTCTTAATCAGGTGAGAAAATAATTTTGATAGAAGATAGTAATGAAATATTGGAAGCTGCGATAGAAACTGAAAAAAAAGAACCTACTTTTGACTTTAAGAAACCATCTATCTGGCTCATAATCAAAACAATCCTGAAATTAATCCCGGTCATTATATTTCTTAGAAAAGATAGAAGGGAATGGGTGAAAAAAAAAGGCAAGAACGTAAATGAGAAAAAGTTCAGAAAACATGCAGAAAGGGCATTAAAGACTTTCATCACACTTGGACCTTCTTACATAAAGCTTGGTCAATGGCTATCTTCAAGAGCGGATCTTTTACCCCAGCCATATTTGGACGTACTAGAGAAACTTCAAGATGACGTTTTACCGGCACCATTTTCAAATGTCAGGCCAATTCTTGAAAAAGAGCTTGGTGTGGTTGATGATATTTTTGAATATTTTGACACTTCTGCAATTTCTGGTGCAAGTTTAGGTCAAGTATATTGTGCTAAATACAAAGACAGAGATGTAGTAGTAAAAATAAGCAGGCCCAATATTGAAGAAACAATAGGAAAGAACATCTATATTTTAAAAAAATTGTTACCAATTGGTACCCGTTTTATTGATGAAAATCTCAGATTTTCAGCAGAAGCGATGCTCTCTCAATTTATCGAAACAGTACATGAAGAAATGGATTACAGAGTAGAAGCAAGAAATTTAATTGACATTAAAAATAATTTGAAAGAAGATACATCAGTCATTATCCCAAAAGTTTATCTTGATAGAACTTCTCGCCATGTAATTACATTAGAATACTTACCTGGAACAAAAATAACAGATATCAGAACACTAAATCAACACAACATTGATAGGGCAAAACTAGTGTATCGAATACATAGACTTTTTTTTAAAATGTTGCTACGTCACAGTATATTTCATGCCGATCCACATCCAGGTAATATATCCGTAACTAACAATGGTACAATAATACTCTATGATTTTGGAATGGTTGGAAGGCTTGATGATGAAACAAGAAGAAGATTGGTCAGACTTTATCTTGGTCTTGTAGATAAAGATCCAGTAAGAACTACTGATGTGTTGATAGAACTAGGAACACTTGAGGCTTCTGTTGATAGAAGATTGGTAGAAAAAGGTCTTGAACTAAGTATTCAATCATTGCACGGTAAAAAGGTGGATAGAATGGAAGTAAAGGCTCTTCAAGACTTGGCCAATAAAACATTGAGCAGATTTCCGTTCCGATTACCTAAAAATCTCGCACTATATATGCGAATGGCATCAATTCTTGAAGGTATTTATCATTCTCATAACGTAAAATTTCAATTTGTTCGAGTTTTAGTAAATCTGCTTGAAGAAGAAGGATTAATTAAGGAGGCTTATTTTGAAGAATTTAAGAGATACGTAAATAGATTTGTAAAGGGTATAGAAGTTTCAAGCGAACTTGCACCCATGATAAAGCAATATTTGATTGATCAAAAAACAACTGATAAAAGTAAAAAAAATTCAAACGTTCTACCTATAAGTATTATATCATCTTCCATTATTATTGGATCTACATTAATCTTTCCTCATGAAAGGAATTTCTCTTATCTTGGATTTGCATTGTCTGCTGTATTATTGTTAGGCACCTTTATATTTAATAAAATCAATAGAATATGAAATAAGCGGAATTTTTTTATTTTGTAGAGTAATAAGATGTAATTCAATGTTACTAATTTTACCAATTAACGGTTAGCTTGAAATAGTAACAAGAGTACATTTTGACGATGTTATTGCAATTTGAAATTTTATTCATTTTGAACAAAAGACAATATACTCTGTCTTCATAGATAGTGTAACATTACTAGTTCATTTTTTCTAACATTTGTATGTCTCATCCTTCAGCGTTATTTAATCGAAAATAGTGCAGAATCAATATACACAATAATCTTAGGATATTATCCATCCAAGTTCATATAAATCAAAAATTCTGTAACAAGACAATGAACCTAAGTTCAAAGACCGTACTCCTTCCTTCAATAGTCTTATTGATTGGGACAGTATTTGGTACTATTGCAACAAACGCATTTGCAGCAGACGATCCATTTAAGAATAAGGTAGAAATTGACACAGATGACGAAAACAAAAATTCATGTGATGAAACTCAAGAAGGATTCAATACTGCTACCTGCGTGATCGCAGATAACTTCGCAACTGACACCTTTACAATACAAGGTGAAAAGAACAAAATATCACTCGACCTAAAACAAGAGAATCAAAATGATTGTGATGAGAGCGGAGAAGGTAATAACGACAGTGTCTGTACAATCACAACAAACAAGGAAATCGGACCAATAGATATTCTACAGACATTACCATAGAACCGACTAGCTTACCAATTATTTGGTTAGCGGAAGGAAAGAACCCCACTTTTTTATTTTTTATCCACTAACAATACTAAGTAGATTTATATTTAATTAGACTACTATCTGTATAAATGAAATTATTACACGGAAGTCCTGGGTTTGGTGTTCAGCTTACGGAGAATGACATAATAAAATTTCTATCAGATAGCAAGCTAAACCTTCACCTTGGAACCATTGATGAGGAACACTATCCAAATATACATCCTACATGGTATATTTATGATGACTCTAAGGATGCAATATTTATTGAAACTGATAAACACTCTAAAAAGATCAATAACTTAAAAAAGAACGATAAAATTTATTTTTGTGTAGATGATGGAAATCCGCCATATAAAGGGATAAGAGGTAAAGGGAGTGTTAGAATTTTGACCGACCCTGATGCAAATCTTCCAATAGCAGAGAAAATAATGTTCAAGTATCTTGGCAGTACGGATCATCCAATGGCAAAAGTATTGCTTGAAAATGTAAGAAATGGAAATTCGGTGATACTGGAAATTATGCCAAAATATTATTCTACTTGGGACTATAGTAAAAATAGTTAATTACTAATTTAGAACCTACAAAATTTTGAATTTAAAACTTTTTATTAAAAAGACAATTTACAATTTGAGATAATTTTTAGTAATTACTCATATTGTCAGTAATTGGACTTTAAGTCTACAGTACAAGCACAACTAACTCGCTATATCAGTATTTTATTTTGTTTCACAATCCCCAAATTCATGATCGCCCTCGGCAGGATGAAAAGTAGTGATTCTGTCCGTACCAGTACCGCATCTAAAGTAGTCCCCTCCCGGGCCACCGCTTAATGTATCGTCCCCAGGACCACCATAAAGGCGATCATCTCCAGGACCACCGTCAAGAATGTCATTGGCCAAATTACCATACAATATATCATTTTCTACACCTCCAAATAATCTGTCCGGATTATCTCCTCCATCGAGCTCGTCACTACCGACACCTCCATCAAGCGTATCACTACCATCTCCGCCCGAGAGATAATCATTACCATCAGATCCATTCAAGATATCATTCCCCCCTTCCCCTTGAATTTCATCATTACCTGACAGTCCATTCAAAATATCATTACCCCTAAATCCTCTCATGTCATCATCGGTTACAGTTCCTATGATATTGTCTTCTGCTGGCGTTCCTTTAATGTCAACAGCCCATAAAATTGAAAAACTTGTTACAGATAATAAAATTGCCAAGAAACAAATTATTAAGAATAATCTGTAAATTCCTTTATTCATGTTGATCTACTCAAATTGATCAATATGATATAAATATCTATACCATACAAGGTATCTCATGTATTTCGACTCTAAGCAGGTTTGCATCTGTAGAACTTTTTAATATAATTTACATTCTAATCATTAAATAGTCTATGAATGTGATATATTCATAGATAATTGACTAAAAGACATAAAATAAATCCAAATCAAAGGATCGTAATCGGCATGTCATCTTGTTTAATTGGACTTTTGATGTTAGGACTCTTGTATTTGTCTCCAGAATTGACTCTTATGAATTACCCATTACTGGCACAGGAAAATGATGACTTTAAAACTAACGATGGAATGAGTTTAGCATCCAATTTTTCTGCTAACACTTCTGGAATATCACCTAACGACCTAGGCGATCGGTTTACAATTTCATGTAGTGATTTTAAAAAATTATTTGACGCAATAACTGCACTAAATATAGGTAATGAAGTCGCAAAAGGTAGCATAAATCAATCCATGCTAAACGGTGTGGAAAATATCTTTAATATTTATGCTGGGAATTGTTCTCAACTTGATGAATATGAATTTGAATAGAATCGTATGATCGGTATGTATTACTTATTATGAACCACTCAAATTCACTGCTTTTAGACAGCTTTTTTACTGCTCTTGAATTTCTTAAGCAAAATTATAGTTATAACCAAACCGATCGCAGTGACTGTGACCGTGATAGGAATAGTTAATGTTGTTAATTCTGCCGAAAAAGCCCCTGATACCCGTATCGGGAAGTCAAAGGTAAGTTGTTTATTTGAATCATCGGAATCTTCAATGGCAAGATTATTTAAAATATCAATACTTAAGAGAAATACACCTGACTTATTGAATACATAATTATATGTGTAGTGTCCACTTGACAAAAGTATAGGATGTGTTCTAATTAATTCCTTATTTTCGTCAGATATTCTAATCGCGATAGGTGTATCTGTTATTGGATTGTTACTAACTGTTGTTATTCCTATGTTGATACTGGTTTCACGTCCAGAAATTGGATTAGAGGGAACAGTATTGATTTGAATATCATAATCTCCAATACGTTGTCGTAATGAATTATTCAGTAAATCAGCAAATACCAAATGAAATGTAGATACTGAACAGATGATAATCATGACAAATGAAAGAAATATTATGCGTTCCAAATTCTTGTTTCAGCGTAATCCTTATTGCATACCGAGAATTCGACTTTTTTGTGCGATACTATATTCTTCAATAAAAGATCATAGTGAGTTATGTTACACAGCAGATAGTAAACACTCATGTTATCTATTGATTTTCATATGACTCGCATGATTTTTCTGCTCTAAAATGAACATTTCCACTGTCTGAAACATAGATATTTCCAGAAGAATCAATTGCAGTATCATGTGGAATTAAGAATTGATCATCTCCACATCCAAGAGATCCCCACTTTGTAACAAAATCACCTTCACTATTAAATTTCTGGATGCGTACATTTCTTGTATCTACAACATATACATTACCTGACTTGTCAGTCACAATACCATGATCTTCTATAAAGTGGCCATTACCATACCCAAAAGCTCCCCACATTGTAATAAAATTACCTTCACTATCAAATTTTGCAACACGAGAATTGTTTCTACCATCAGTAACATAAACTGAATCTTTTGAGTCCATAGTTATGTCATGTAAATGGACAAATTGCATACCTGGAGAATAAGAATTCCATTTAATTAAAAATTTGCCATCATTAGTGAATTTCTGAATTTCAGGATTATCCTGATCACTTGTATAAACATTATCATTTGAATCAACTGTGACTCCCCAAGGTTTAATAAATTGACCATCTGCTCTTCCCTTAGTGCCCCACATTGTAATAAAATTACCTTCACCATCAAATTTCTGAATACGTTGGTCGGCGTAATCTGCAACAAAAACATTGCCTTTCGAATCTATGGCCATGCTCTCAGGTTGTAAAAATTGTCCTGGACCTGTTCCTTTCGTACCCCACATTTTGATTAAGTTGCCCTTACTGTCGAATTTTTGAATGTTACATTTTTCTGCATCACTTACATAAACATTTCCGCTCGAATCAACCGCAATTCCGTGAACATGTAAAAATTGTCCTGGACCTGTTCCTTTTGTACCAAAAGCAGAAATCAGAGTGCCATTACTATCAAATTTTTTAACATAATGAAATCCAGGAAGATCATCAGTAACAGGACCAACTCCACCAGATTTGTTGGCCAAGACAACATTACTAACATATTGCGACTGATCCTTATTATCCTTACAATTTAGACTCTTTGCATCTTCTGAACTTTGAGAATAAACTGATTGAAAATTCAAAATGGACAAGCTGAAGAATATGAGAGTAAAGGATATGATAACCGAAAACAGCTTTAGATTAATGTTCAAATATTCTAATTTCGGAATTTTCATTGTCCGCTTATCACCAATCTGGACCCGTAACGAAAGGCATCAGTAAAGAGTCCTTAATAACCAAATATAAATTTAAATAAAAAAAATATTAAGTCAATAGAGGCACCAAATGAATTTTTCGTCTAGTTTTATCCTTTTGTATCACTTTCATTCATCTGATGCCTAATCCGCATGTTCTCCTCCTTCCTCCGCATGTTCTCCTCCTTCCTCAGCCAGGTTTAGCTTGAAAATATCATTAAGTAAAGGGGTGATCTTTTTATCTACTATATTATCAATTTCATGAAATGGGCTTTTACTATCTATCTTTCCTTTCATTGAACTTAATGAATCTCCCAATTCAGTTGAATTTGTATTAGAATTTGGTTTGATTTCATTGTAGATATCTATTGCACGCGAAACAGCTGCTTGTGCACTCTGATAGTCCGCATTGTCTACAACATTAGCAGTTTCATTATTTTTATTTTCTGTCGAATTTGAGGTGGATGTCGTATTTTCTTCATGACCATTTTCTTCATGACCATTTTTATCCATGCCAAGAGCACTACTATAGTGTTCCAGACTTTCGCCCACCAAATCATTAAGGACTAGCGCCTTTACAGTAACATTGTCAAGTTGTTCTTTATCTATTCTAGCACTTACAACCTCAGACAATATATCACTAATATTACTAACTTTGTCTTTAACTTCTGATTGTGAGGGTGATTCAGATTCAAATGTGTTACTAAAATCTGTCAAGCTATTATTAAGTTCCGTGGCAAGCCGAGGATTTTTTTCAGAAATTTCTTTAGTATCATTTGCGGTTAAGGTCTCAGTTGTATGTTCTACATGTTCCTTTGCCAAAGTAACATTAGACGAAAGTTGTTCTTGTGCCAATTGCGATTCTATTTTTATCATTTCAACTTTGGTCAAGAAGGAGGCACTTTCATCCCCCGAAAAAGTGTGACCAAAAACAGATATGTTCGTAATTGGACTCAATGTTATTAATAGTACAAGCCATAATATCGAGAAATATAGTGCTGTATTCATTCAATTATTTTAGAATTCAGCATAATATGAGCATTATGGTACATCTATCGAATTCAGAATTGTTTAGGTTGACAACTATGTAGGCTGTTCTGGACCTGATATCGGTTGATTCGTACTCAATATTGTACTATAAACTATGATTTTGAGCAAGTTATTTGTCTTTTGATCAACGGGATATGAAACACAAAAAATTTGTAGTTACAGTTACGATTGCTGTTCTTTTACTTACCATTGCTTACATAGCGGTTTACTATAAGTCAAATACAGAAGAACAGGAGTTGACATCAAAAAGAAATGTAATATTGGACTATCTCAAGAAAAAAAATGAAACGAGTTCAAATAAGACATTCATCACAGAGAATGTTAAATCACATTAATATGTAGCATGCATTCTCACACGCCTGCGATTTATTAAATCGAGTATGGGACTAAAAATGGAAATTCCCATTAGAGAAAAATCATATTTCGACCGGTGTACTAGAGAATTTATTAATCTTGTACGATCATTAATTTATGGTTTGGAAAATTTAAAAAACGGAGCCATATTCGATAAATGTTATTCATATTGTCTGATACATCAGCTAATTAAATTAGATATATCGAATTATTGAACCATGAAACTATGAGTATGACACTATTAATGGTAACAGTGTATCTTGCTCTTGAATCAAATGGTGCCCTATCAAATCGAATGACTGATTACTGTTCATAGATAAACTTATAAAAATGAGATGCCAAGAGCTAGAAGAATATCTTAGAGGGTCGGTTAAAAAATTCGATTGAATATCGTGATTAAGCTTTATTGAGATTAAATCTTGTTTTTATGTCTCAAATATACTACAATGACAGCTATTGCCGCCAACGCTGGCACTACATAGTATGTTATGAGTTCATGACTAGGTATTACCTGATTTGGATTCGTAGCTGATATGTCAAAATCAGCAGAAATAGGAGTTTGAGAATATGTGGGATCACCATTTATCCTGACTAATAAAGAAACCTGATAATCACCAATTTCTTTAAAAGTGTATGGAAAGGTAATATCACTAAATTCATAAAATCTAAATGCAAAATTTTGAATGGTGGAATCATTCATCTTATTTTTTATACCAAGTGACGCAAAGATGTTATTTACATTTTGATTATCTTTATCAAGAATACTAAAATTTAGTAAAGTTGAGTTGTCACCAGCAAAAGGGAGAGACGGATATGGAGCAAAAACTATTTGATAGTTTCCAATATTCTTAGTTGTACCAAAAAAGTGACCTAAAATGAACTGCGAATGCCCATATTCATTTAGAAATACAAAAAGGAACAAAATCAAAAGAAGGACATTTCTACTATAAAGTATTTTTTTCATGTAATATTCAATTGGCTTTAGTACAATAACATCTTCCCAAAATGAGTTTTTAACTTTTACAAGTAGGAAAATTTAACCTACGCACCTTGTGGCATTCCCTTCTTAAACCGCAGTAAGGTGAATAAATAGGCCGCCATAACAATTCCGGCAATAGCTATTCCAACTGCAGTCATAAAGATCAAATATGAACTATCTAAATTTCTTTGTAAACCATTAAGCGATTCTTGAATATCACGAACATCTTTCTGTGACATATTCAAATCCTTCCTGTTACTTTCAATGTCAATTGATGACTTACTTATTGCATCCTGGATATTCTGATCTATGTTATTTGAATTAGAGGTATCGGGAGATTTGTCAGGAAAAGAAAGGATACTTTTTGATTCTACATCTTCGATCTTGAATTCGCTGTCCACTTTTTGTCCCTTTACATCACCTTGAAGTAATAAATAATATGGTCCAATTCTAGTTGGAATAATCTTTCCCTCATATCCGCCATCAGTTGTTTGCGAAGGTTCAAAATCTAATTGTTTTGTAAAAGTTCCATATTTCACAGATAAAGAAAGATTTGCTAGCGCGTTGAGAATCGGTGTTTGGTTACTGCTGCTATCTCCTTTACTTACTTGTAAGGTTATACTATTTAGATCTGACACAAGTGGCGGTTCAGATAACCAACCAATTTCAATAGTGGTATTTCCAAAAGTTTTACTTGTATGTCCAAAGGAAACATCGAGATAACTTGTAAAAACTAAGAGTGATAGAACAAAAGATCCGACACCAAAAATAATTTCAGTCTTTTCCATATAGATTAAATTAGATCTTCATACATGTTATATCCTTTATCCTCTTATTTCGATTGGTGTACTAGAAAAAAAGGAATAATAAAATAATCAAATCAATATAATTTCTTTAGAGATATATTGATTCTTGATTTTAATTTTGATTCCATTTATTTATTATCTCACAAAAATTTACTTTTATTCTCAATAACATGTTTGATCACCATCTTAGGGTTTGGTGCAATACAGACTTCATTTGGACATGCATCCGTAGTCAATAGTAATCCAGCACAGTCGCAATCTATGCCATCATCCCCACAACAGGTAAGTGTATTCTTTAGTGAACCAGTGGATTTACGTTACAGTCACTTGAAGGTTCTAGATTCAAATGGAAAGCAAGTTGATAACGAGGATGTTCACTATTTACAAAATGATGAATCTACCCTGACAGTTTCTGTACCATTACTGAAAGATGGAACCTATACAGTATCAACTAATGTTTTATCTCAAATTGATGGCCATGTTACAGATAATGCCTTTGTATTTGCTATAGGGCAGGCTGTGATACCTGCAAATGCATCAAGTATTACTACAGCATCAAAGCTATATTTACCAGAGGCAATAGCAAGGTTTCCTACTCTTTTAGCACAAGTAATGATAGTCGGGGCAACATTTGGAAGTCTTTGGATGTGGGGACCATTATCGAAAATTGTTTCACTTACTGAATCCATTTCTCAAATCAGAAATAAAGTAAACAAAAGACTTTCAGTTTACTATGTAATTGCTTCAATAATATTGGTATCTTCAAATTTTGCTATACTTTTTTTTCAGGCAATTGCAATTAACGGAAGCATAATTGATGTACTTGATACCCGCTTTGGAACTATATTGTTAGAACGATCAATAATATCATTTATTATTCTAGGTCTATCAATATTTGAATTAAGACAATTTAGGAAAAAAAAATCGCATACATTTTCTAGAGTGGAGAACGTAGGTTTTTTAATAATAGGAATAATTTTACTTGTTACAACTAGTTTGATTGGACATGGTGCATCGAATAAACAATTAATCCCAATAATAATCGATTTCATACATAATTTGGCTGCATCTCTATGGATTGGCGGTACTTTTTATCTTGCCTTTGTCCTAATTCCAAAATTAAAAGAATCTTCAATGAATTGCTATTACAAATTAGCAACAATTTCAGTGTGGATTCCAAGATATACCACTCTTGCAGTAGCAGTATTAGGTACGATAATTATCACAGGGCCATTTTTATTGTACATACTTGAAAATAATTTAAATTTGGTGATTGGTTCCTTATATGGTACCTTTTTAATTACCAAGCTCACAATTGCGGGAATAATGGTTAGTCTAGGAGCATATAGCAGTATATTTATTTACAAACAGGTCATCAATATACTGAAAATAGGACAAGTTATCAAAAACAAATCGGGTAATTCCAAATTTTCAAGTGAACAATCAGAAAATGAAAGGAAAACAGAATCGATAATTTCTAAATTTGGAAGAGCACTTATAATTGAATCTATACTAGGAATTGCACTGCTTATTAGCGTAGGCCTGTTGGTAAATACTGGCGTTCCAGCAAGTGAAGTTCAAAATCA
>Ga0184640_10000276_pt1 | contig 12943 bp, 18 predicted proteins | sample PLM31_200_b2_FD_133161 | JGI IMG/M metagenome (GOLD analysis project Ga0184640, IMG submission 133161) | Groundwater sediment microbial communities from an aquifer in East River, Colorado, USA - PLM3-1_200_b2 | ecosystem: Environmental > Terrestrial > Soil > Riparian zone | place: USA: East...
AGGGACCTGTAAGCTTCCCGGGCCATGAGTTATGGTTCCTCTTCGTACTCGATGAAAAATTTGTGGGCGTCTGTGGGGCCGGTGGCTCTCCACCGACCGCTTAGCACCTCGTCGCGTAGACCACGCGGACCTTCGCGTTGTAGGAAGGTGCGGGTTGTGGCTGAACTGAGGTTGGGGATAGCCAGGATGTCGATGCCTTTCTTGGCGACGGTTACGATGTTGCCAGCGGCGCCAAAGTAGAGTTCCCAAAGATGGCGCCCGTCGGCGATGTCCTGCACCACTCGGACGCGCACGAGCCGGGTGCGATAGCCTTTCCGTGGCGTTAGGATGGTTTGGCGGTCCGTAGTGAGGTTGGACGTGACGACCCGAGTGAGGAGCTTGTAGGGGCGGCGGCGCACTGCGGTCAAGGGTCCTCCTCGTATTCTACCAGGATGCTGTGTGATACGCCTGGGGGTGTAGCTTGCCACTGTCCGCTGAGCACTTCGCTACGGAGTCCGCGTGGTCCTTCGCCTCTTAGGTAGGTCCTCGTGGTGGCCTCACCGAGGTCTGGTATGTCAAGCACGTCGATGGCCTTAGTCGGGTCGGTCGTGATGTCGACGCCAGTGCCAAAGTAGAGACCGAACTGGCGGCGGCCTGCTGATACGTCTTGCTGGAGGGCCTTGACCCGAATGATGCGGACGCGCTTGCTTTTTGCTGGAGTGACGATGGTTTCTCGGAGATTGGACGTATTTGAGTCGTGGACGCGCAGGATGACGTTGTAAGGGCGGGGTCTGCCTCGTTTACGGGCCATGGCGTTCACTTTGCTGGCGGGCAGTGGGTGCGCGGGCTGGGGCGGTCGTAACCACGGGGTCGTCTCTCGCGGAGGCCTTAAACGTTGTTCGTCGTCTTATATTTGTTCAAGATAGATCTCGGAAGTGGCATCCGGTCTCTATTTTCTGGCTCTGGCGACGGCTGCGCCGCCGAGCGCGGTAATGACTGAGAAGGCGGCGGTGAGTAGGTTGCCGTTGATGCCTTGGCTCAGCGCGAACCCTTCAAGCCCGGCGACGGCTAGGATTGCTAGGGCGGCGACGGCTGCCCAGCGGCGGGCAAGCTTGGCGCGGACGAAGGGCGTCATCGTGAGGGCCTTACTCGCAGAGTGACGTCGATCGCTTCTGGTTCGGGTACATTGAGCGCTTCTAGGTCCGCCAACACTTTTCGACGGATGTCGATGAACCACTGCTCGTTGGTCTGATCCTCGCCGTCTGGAACTTTACCTCTTTTATGTAACTGCCTGGTGAAGCGCGGGCTCCCATCCTCAGATGGCGTGTCTGACTTATAATCCAACTCGCAGTTGTCACCTCTCACTGTGGCGGTCGCAAGGGCCCAGACCATAGCGGCTACTCTTCTACTCCCCAGACCATCCCGGAGACGGTGGCGGTGGCGCTGACGTTGAGCTTTAACGTGTTGTCGGCGGCGCCCAGAAGTACACCTTCGCCCAGGCGTTCCTTGGTGTCTATGCCCGCGATGGCTAGGAGTGGACTTTGCATGATGACAACCCCGGCAGCGCCGCTGTCCTCGAACTGGAGGCGGGCAGCTGCCGACGCGCTGAGGGACCAGCCGAGTAACCGCACCTTCTTCCCTATCGCTGGGGTCCAGACCACTGCGGGCGTGCCGGCGGTGATGGCTACCGCGCTTATCATCTTGAATACGTTGGCTTCAAAGGCGAGCCTGATGCGGCCCGCAGCGTCGAGTAAGAGGTCTCCGACGTCGCCAGTGGTGAGCACTGGGATAGTGCTTCGGTAGACTCCGCCAATACGGACGGGGTTGCCTGTGGCGGCGGCGTCGTGGGCGGCTGACCCGCTTATCCTTGGCCGCCCCGATGAGTCGATGTTTAGGTAGGCGTTTTCGCCGTCGGACACTGTTGGGTATGAGGTGTAGAACCTGCTGCCGACGCGCGTGAGCCGGTTGTAGGTGTCTACGTTATCGTCGTGGGCGCCGTCTGTGTATCCCATTCTTATACTCTTTTAGCTATTCGTAGTCTCTCTACGTCTCTCTACGGGCCTTCCAGGGGTGCGCAGATGACGGTGATGATGCCTACATAGTCGGCGGCCTCTGCGACCAGGATTTTGCCGGTGAGAAACGGGTTGGTGCCGCCCGGCTTGTTCCAGACCTTGGGTTTCTCGTTGCCGTTGGTGCCGGTGTCGGCCAGGATTTGGGAGCTTACCACCGCGCCGTTGGTGGCGCCGGAGCTGATGTCGATCCCGTCGAAGATGGTGTCGCCAGTGGTGGTCGCGGTCGCGCCCACGGCGACGTCGAGGACGGCGGCGGCGGTCAGCCCTTTCGTCTTTAGGTAGTGGATGACTTCCAGGATTACCAGGTCCTGGCCGGTGGGGTTCTGGGGGGCGAAGGCGAAAGCGTTCTGGGCGCCACCGACGCCTTCGATGCGGAACACGAAGCTGGGAACGTATTTGATGTTGGTGCCCTTTTTGGGGGTCATACGCTGAACGTTTTCTTGTGTGGGAGCGTCCGGTGTTAGTTCTAGGAATAGGTCCGGCATGGTTCTCTCCTTTGCCTGATGGCTTGGTTCTGCTAGGTACCGGTAATGTTGAACTGTAGGGCGGTGTGGGTGGCGGTGGTCCTGTTCCCGCTCCGTTCTTGGAGTCCCATGCGGAAGCTGATTACCATGATATTCTGGCGTTTCTGGACGTCGCGGACAGTCTCCATCATGATCTGGCGCTTGAACCCCACGCGCCATTGGGTCCGGTTGACGAGCAGTACCCTCCCGGTGTTGGTAACGTTGCCCGCATCGGTGACCTTGCCGTCGACGTCGGCCCGCTTCATCTGCTCGGACACGATGACTGGGATGCCTTCCACCGCCCCGAGCTGGCCGGTGAGGACGGTGGCCAGTGGGCCGAACTTGTCTAGGGTCCTGAAGTTAGCCACGCTGAGGGATCGGATAAACGTGTTGATGTCCATGATGTAGGCTAGCTGGCTGGGGTTCACCCCGTACTTGCCGAGGAGCGCCCTGATTTTGTTGAACATGTCGTCAGAGACAGCGGCGTTGTGGTCGTTCCTTTGGGCGGTGTTGTCGATTAGGGGCAAGTGAATCATTCCGTCAAAGCCTATCAGCCAATGGGCTTTGCCTACTGTGGTGGTCGATATTGTGGTCCCATCGGAGTTGATGCCGTTGGTGACGCTGAGGTCTGCGTTTAGGAGCACGTCGTCGATGACTTCCGCGGCGTTCATTATTAGGGTCCGCCGGACCTCGTCCATCATCGCTATAACCGCGTCCTCCTGTAGGTCGTAAGACCACGGAACCTCTCCCACTAGCTCGAAGGCGGTTAGGGTCTGTCTGTTGGTCGCCAGGCTGGTGCTCTTGGTCGCCACGTTCTCGGTGCCCGGGTACCAGTTGACGTCGCCAAGTTGGAGCGGGATGAGGAATGGGTTGGTGGGCATCTGGATTATGTTCAGCAACGGTGCGACTGCGGTTACTAGGTTAACGTCATCCCATAGCTGCCGGGCTTCCTCAGTGTTGACCAGTTCATCGCCGGTGGTTGGCGTGGTCGAGTCCATGGCGGCTTTCAGGTTGGCGCCCCAGCGTTCAAGCAGCGCCACGTCGATGCCTGCCGGGTTTTTGAGCATCCCCTGGTGAATTGAGTTGACCATGTGTAGGGCCAGGCCGTCTAGGCCGGCGTAGGGGCCGAAGGCGACGCGGGGGCGGGCGTTGCTTAGGGTGGCGGTCAACTTGGCACGACGCATTTCTTTGTCGGTGCGCAGTATGCCTTGCACTATGGGGGTCAGCCTGTCCAGTTCTTCCCTGAGAGGGTTGACGCGCCCGGTCAGGAAGTCCTTGACTGCCGTGATTTCGCGGGCAATGTCTTCCTGTTTCATCATGGTTCACCTCTTAGACTTCGGTGGAAGGCCTTAAGTTGGTCGAGTAGGGCCTGCGCTTCGGCAAGGTGTTCGGCGTCTGTTAGGTCCTGGCCCGGGTACTCCTGGGGTTGGGGCGGGGCGCTGGTGATGATGTCTAGCCATTCTTGGCTGGCGGTGAGTATGCGACCGTCGTTTAGGCGGGCGATTCGCAGGGCGTCTGGGTTGGCCGGGATGCCGACGATCGAGGCTTCGATTAGCTCTTGGCTGTGGCTGTGGATGCCCAGAAATCGGCCTTGGGCGTCTTTGCGCGCCTCCCACTCAATGGGAAGCCAGCCTGGGCTTGCGCCGCGAACGTAGCCTCCCTCGATGAGCGTAGCGATCTCCTGGGCCAGGTGGGTGTCCGCTAGTTGGATTTCCGCTGTGAGCCGGTGCGCGGTAGCCTCGATGTTGAGAGTTTTGCCGATTGGCTGGTCTAGCCAACCGTGGTTCCATAGGACAACCGGGTTGGCCTTGTACCTTTTTAGGTCCCAGCCAAGCGGATCAGCTATGTTGCCGTTGGAGTCGGTGGCGCTGGTGGTGAGCACGAAGCGGTAGATGTTCTCGGGCATGATTCGACAGTATACCACGGAAATCAGCCCCGGGAAAGTCAATGCTGGGAAAGTTAACCCCCCTCCGGAAAGTGGGGCCTGGATATAGGCGTCCTGCCGGACCCGCTCACTTCGGGTCAGTGGGCTCCGGATCTTGTCCTGAGGCTGGGGCGGCGCAGCTCGATTGCTATTCTAGACGAATATCATTCTAGAATAGCTCGGGGTACTAGAGGTTGTGGCGGTGCAGCTCGTCGGGGTACTAGGGGTTGTGGGGGGGGCGCCAGTCCTTCGGTGGAAGGTCTGGCGCCCGGGTGGGGTTGTGGGGGGGCGCCAGTCCTTCGGTGGAAGGTCTGGCGCCTGGTGGTGGGGTCCGGACCTGGTCCCTGGTGGACTCGGTGGACTCCTTCTTTCCTGTAGGGGGGGGGCCCGGCCCCACCCAGGGCCGGGCCTCTTGGGGTTACTTCGCTTCTCGCCTAGCTCTTTTGGAGGGCTTGCCGTGCGTCCACGTGCAGAAAGTATCGTCGTCCAGCTTGGTCGGGCAGTATAGTCCGCCGTGCTGGGATCCCTTGGCTCGGTGGTGCTCCGGGCACTCTGTGATCTCGCCTGTCTCCTGGTTGGCAGCCGGGGCCGCTGCGCCTCTTGGCCATTTGGCAGCCGGGGCCGCTGCGCCTCTTGGCCATTTGGGCGGTGGTGCGGCCGGCGGGATGACCAGGTTGAGGCCTCCGTTCCAAAGGGTCTTCAGCTGGTGCTTTAGGTCTTTGTAGAGTTCTGCCTGGACTTCCTGCCAGGTTGGGTCTATCTTAGGGTCTTGGTAGGCTGGTATGCTAGCTTCTGCGCCGAGCTCGACCGTTGCCCAGGTGTCTTTGCTGGTCTGCCTGGACATTCGGATGCTGGCTTTGATGGTGGTGACTATCATTTCGATCCTCCATTGCATTCTCGTGTGAGCCATTGCTGGTATCGCCAGGCTGCGAAGAGGTGTTTGCACCAGCCGAACGGTGCTCCTTGGAGCAATTGGCCATTGAGGCATTGGTATGCGTCCGGGCATTCGCATCCGGCTTCTAGCGTGAGGTCGTAGTGGCGGGTGGGGTCGCTCTCGCTGTTGACCTGGTACCTGATGTGTCCTGCGTAGTTTCGCTCGTAGGCCACTACCCCGTGCTCGGCTAGGTGGCTGGACCTGGTCCAGCGCCACTCCAGCGCTGCGGTGGTCTTCGGGTCCATGATCTGTGCCCAGGTGTGCGTCCTGAGCCAGTCGGTGTAGGTGAGCTGAGCTTTGGTTGCGCCCATTCTGTCTCCTTCTCTTCTTTATGCTGTCTCGTATTTGTAACGCCAACTCGATGAGTGTCCCTGTGGCGCCTATGAGCAATAGGGCTCCGCCTAGTTCCCACATGGTTCACTTCTCTGCCGTCTCTGGAAATATTCGCGTAGTTCTATGTCGTCTGCCAGTCGCTCCCGCCGCCGCTTTGCTAAGGCCGAAGTGTACTTGGCTACCATCTCTTTATGGCCTTGTTTCGCTTCACTGTAGGTGCGGTAATTCCTCACCTCGACCCCGTAGCCGTTTGGATCGGTAAGTTTGACCTGCCACCAGTAGCCTAAGTCTGTCCCGCGTCGTTTGATAGTTATCTGGCGGGTCATGGGCGTTCCTTTGGGACACTCCTCTGTTTGCATGGGCTACCTCCTCTCCTTTTCTTGCCCCGGTCCCTTCTCGGACCTGCGGGCTGAAATGACAGTGGGGTTGACTCTTTCTAAGTCAACCCCACTCTGGGCCAGGCTTCGGCCTGGCCCTCCCCTGCCCTAGCGGGCCTGCGGGCTAGACTCGGCCTATCAGGGCCGTCTTTAGGCCGAAGCTTTCCCAGCGCGCCTTGGTATAGGCGACGCTGTGGACCACGGCTTCAAAGCGGCTGTACCCCTTCCCTTCGACTGGAGTTTCGGTGTTGGAGATCAGAGTACCCTGGTCGTACCGGAGCATATCCGCGATTTGTTCAGCCACCGGGGTAGACAAGGGCGATCCCCCAACCGTCCCTCTAACCTGTACTTGGAACATCTTGGCCATTGTCTTTCTCCTTTTCTTGCCCCGGTCCCTTCTCGGACCTGCGGGCTGAAATGACAGTGGGGTTGACTCTTTCTAATCAACCCTACTCTGGGCCAGGCCGAAGCCTGACGCTCCCAGCGAATTAAGTCCGGGCCAGGCGGCGGCGGGCCTGCGCCCGCAGCACCTCCCGCCGGCCACCGGACAGGGGGAAACCCGGCGCGGACGCGGCGGCAGCGAGCCGAGGACCGGGGCAAAAGGCACAGCCGGGACACCGGACAACGCGCACGGGGACCCACACGGGAGCAGACCGACGAAGAGCAACCACCAAAGCACCTCCAAAAGAAATATACTTTCTACGCCCCGTAGCCAGAGAAGGTAGTCAAGGGCGCTGCCGACATCGCAGCGCGGCCCGCAGGCCGGCGGAAAAGCGCAAAAACTGCTGCTTGCGGGTGCCCTTTTCCTCTGCTGCGGCCCGCTGGCCGCATTGGACGAAAAAGGGCCAGTTTTTGCGCTTTTCCGACCCCTTGACGACCTTCTCTGGCGAAGGGAAAATAACTGGGCGGGTTCTCAGGGGGGGCAAAAGCGGGAGCGCCCCCCCGAGGTGGCCCGCAGGCCACGACTTGGGTTGGGCGTGGGTAGGGGGATTGGGAGACGTGGGATTCGACATATTCGACGGTTATTGAGCCCTGGGCCTCTGCGTGGTTTGGTCTTTCATTGCCTTCGGTTCGGTTCTCGCCATGGCCACTCTAGTAGGGAGAATACTGTTACCTCGTCTGGACAGGCTTCTTCGCGGCCGTCGGGGTGCGTGACGCCGCCGTAAGCGTGTCCCGCGAGTCCGAGTTCGTTGAATCGGGTCATTGCTTTGATGTTCCAGTCTTTGGGGCCTGTGCGCACAAAAAGCGCCATTCCCCAGTTCTCCGCGCTGGTGGTGAAAAGGTCAATGGGAATGCCTGTTGTGGTGTGAATGAGCAGCTTGTTTAACGGGCCGTTGGTGTAGTGGCCTTTCTTGTTGGGGCGCATGGTAAGGTTTCCTTGGTCGCTGAGCCCGTCCAGGGTTTCCTCTAGTAGGTTGACTCGGCCAGCATCTGCCCATTTCTTATCATTATTAACGATGGGCCAGAGGGTTGTTTGTATCAGCGCGGGCTCGTCGATGTACTTTGGGATGGCCAGTAATTCGATGTCGTCTACCGTCGCGATTGTGCGGCGGACCGACCCGGCGATGGCGATGCGGTCACAGCTGGGCGTGAGGGCGTCGACAAGCTGGCGGGCGACGTCTAGGGCTTGCCAGAGAGGCCAGCGGTGCCTTTTGGTTACTCGACGCCAGGTTAGGGTCTGCGCTTCGGCAAGGTGCTCGGTGTTGGCTGTCCTGATGTCCTCCACGTGGTGTCCTCCTTTAAGATTAGGGTGGCTTTGCCATTGATGTCCTGGCTGATCGCGACTGGGCCTACTCTGCTGGTGAGCTTGGATAGGTTCCTTTTGGCTGTCTCGGTGCTGCAACCGACGACCTCCGCGCCACCATTTATCGCTTCCTCCTTGGTCATGGGTAGGTTGTCTAGCACCCAGGCCCTGAATCTTCTGGTGAAGTAGGTACTTGCCTGCATTTCGGGAGAGCCTTCGGTGTAGGGTAGGTCAAGGTGGGCTTGGTCTGTGGCTGACAGTTTAGGTTGTGGCTCACTTACACACACAAAGGTTCCCCTATCGTTTCGAGGCCGCCGGGCAAGGTTGCAGCTTTGGCAGAGTAGTCTGAGATTCCCTGTGGTGTCGTGGGAGTGGTCATTGTCTACGTGGTCAATCTGGAGCGTCTCTGTGGGTTCAGCGTGACACAGGGCGCAGTTCGGGCCGTCTCGCTCGACGAGGAAGGCCCTTATGAGGTTTAGGGCGGCGGGTCCCCAGCGGCGGGGTGCCACGTTAGGTGGGAGCGCCGGGGTAGGGTTGACAGACTGCTGGTGCGCTGTTTACCTTGGTTTGTGTAAGCGTCGGGAGTTCCGGTGGCCAAGGGGGGGTCTTGGTATGGGTGCGGAGTTGACGGTCGGGCTGATCCTGCTGGGGATAGCGCTGTGGCGTTGGGGGCCAAGATGATTGAAGCATGGTACTCCTCTGGTGTGACTTGACCGGATTATACCATGGAGGTGCGCCTTTTGAAAAGCATCGTCCGGTGGGGGGTTAGCCTGGGTCCTCCCCCGGCTCCAGCACCCTTGCTCCGTTCGGATGATCCAAATGCGGCGCGGCGGGCCGGTGGAAGGGACTCCCTTACACTCGACCACCAAGGCCCGCGCGGGGAGCCCCGCGCCAGCGCCGCGTCTGAGGCGCGGGGCCGGCGCGTAGCACCTGGCGGGTAAGACGCGCTTCACACGCGCCGGGGGCCGGGTGGGGCACTCTTGTGAGGACAAAGTTGGCGTGCGCGGACGGGGGGGGGTATGGGGTGCCCCTTCTGACAAGTACCGCCCGGTGGGGCATCACTGCCACCGGGCGGTGTCGAGAGGTGTGGTCCCCCTGGGAGTCACACCGGAGGTTACCACGTGGTAATTTTATAGTGGCTGGACTTCGCTGTCAATGCACGGTAAGGCCCTTCGGGTGGCTAGCTCTGCTAGGCAGGCTTTACAGATGGTAACCTGTCTTAGGGCGAGTTGGTCGGCTCCGCACATGCCGAGGTCAAGGTCTGTCGCCGCAAGGTGGATGGTTCTGCCTGAGCTTATTAGCATCCTGTATAGGCTGTTCTTCTTCATGTGTACAGCCTGGGCTCTCGGGCGTTTTCCACGGTGTGTAGCAAGTAACGGGTTGCGTCCATTAGGTCGTCGTTCAGTTTGACGGGTTTGTCGGTGGGCGCGTCTTCCTTGGTGTCCCAGACGTAGCTCTCCAGCTCGTCGATCCAGTGGGGGCACGTGTTAAATACTTTGAGTCGGTCCGTTGCTATCAGGTGGGATATTGTGTCGATTCCGGTCGTCACGTCGTTGTTCCCAGGGCGGATGGGTAAGCCCATGGCGCGAAGCTCGGCGATCTGCTGCTTGGCGGATGGGTCGGCGTACCAGACCTCCGGTCGGCGTCCGTTCGTGCTTAGGGCCTGAAAGTGCTTGTAGTGGTCGGCCAGCAGGGTCTGGGACTTCTTGTGCTCCTGGTAAATGTAATAGACTCCGTCGTCGTCACGCGCGGCCCAGACCGCGGCGGTGGGGTGGTTCCAGCCAAAGTCGGCGGCTGCGCCTCGCCACCAAGTTTGGGGGATCTTGAATGGTTCGACTAGGTGGCGGTTGTCCCAGCCCTCGTAGATCATTCCCTCGGGCCGTGCAAAGCCTCCTTCGTGCATCATGTGGAACCGGGCAGGCGTCATGTTGGCCCGGTTGCGTTCAAAGGTTTCTTTTGGGTAGGCCGGATTTGCAGTGCTGGGAAACTGGATCATGTTGATGTCGGGGTTGCCAGCACGGGCCTTCTGGTAGATTTCCTTGAATAGCCAACCTCGGTTGTAGGGTGTTGTCGTTATCAGGATGGGGCCGTTCTTGAAAGAGACTCGGCGTACTATGGTCTCGTAAGCCAGGTATGACATCTGGCCGGCTTCGTCTGGCCAAGCGCCGGCGACGTGGACGCCCTCGATGGACTCCGGGTGGGTGGCCGAGCCGAAGAAGATGGTGCCGAGGTTCGAGTGTATGGTCTGTTCAGACTTGGTGTAGATCGCGCCCGGGTCGAAGTACCTGAGTAGGCGCAAGAGGCTGGGTCGGTTAGCGCTGTCGGTAAGCAGGATGCGGTTGACCATGGGCCAGGTCGGTTCCACGACCAGCCAGAGTTCCCGGGGGTTGCGGATCATGTTGGTTAAGAGCCATATTTCGCCGGCGACGGTCTTCCCGCCGCCGGTGCCAGCGATGGCTGCGGTGATTGGGTGTTTGGAGGTGATTACCCGGAGCTGGCCCGGGTGCGGGCGGATGGTTAGCCTACGGGTCGACGGTAAGGAAGGGGAGCGGGTGGCCAGTGTCATGCGCTTTCTCCTGGGTGGTGATGAGTATTTCCCCTATGGTCCGGACCTGGTCCCTGGTGGACTTGTCGTACCTGTTGATGAGAAACCGCATCATGTTGGTATCGCCCTCTAGGGCTGTGTCTAGGGCGATGTCTGTGAGCTGGCGTAACCTGTAACTTCTTATGGCAGCCCAAATGCGGGCAAAGTCCGGGTCGGCAGTTTCCCAGGTGTAGGGAGTTGTGCGGTTGACGCCAGCATGGGCGGTGGCATCGACTACGGACATGCCACGGTCTATTGCTTCTAGGAACCGGTGCTTGGCTTGCTCTGTTCGTCGTTTGTGCATTCTTAGGCATGGCGGGCGCCGTTGGCGGCAGGGGTGGGGGTCGCCTCCTGCGGCGGGGCGGGCGCTATTAACGCACGGGGGGTGGGAAGGTGGCCCCAGGGGACTTCCGGCTTTCCGTATCCAATGCGGACCTCATTGATGGTGATTACTCCGCGGTCTAGGAACTCCCCCTCACGTTTGACGCGTTCGGCTCGGCCTTCGTTCAGAGCGTCAATGTTGGTGGTGTCGAATTCCACTTGGAAATTGGGGTAGCCGAGTTTCAGAAGTAGGCTTGCGTTGATGCGTTCTCGGATCATGCCCATTTCTGGGAGCATGGTGGCCCGCCAGAAGATGCGTTCGAGGTTTTCCATGTTGGCTAGGGTGGCGAATTCCAGGTCTGCCAGCATGACGACTGGCACTCCGAACACGCGGCTGGCATCCTTGATGGTCCAGGCTAGGGTCTCGTTAAACTCCATTTCCTTGTTGGTGAAAGCCAGCCGCTTCACGTTCTCCATGAAGGACGCGATTGCGGGTCGGTTGGCTCGGTTAGGACCTTGAAACCTCGCTTCCCAGCGTTCGTAAAACTCGGCGACATTGGCCTCGGTCATTTCGTCTTTGGCCAGGAGAATGTACTGGGGTAGGGCTCCGTTCCTGAGGGTGTTCCGGTTGTTGCGGATAGCGTCCATGCCCATATCGGCGGAGATCCGCATCGCGGCTAGCGGGCTAAGGCCGGTCCTCTCCTGCATTGGGTTAAAGTATTGGAATTGCTCAACTTCTTCGGGTAGGTAAACCTTGTCTCCCATTAGTCCCCGGTACAGGTAGCCTACGACGTGTTTGTTGGAGTTGGGGTCGCCGGGGATTGGGGTCATGCGGTCCGGGCGGAGCGGCCAGATTTCGGTTGCGCCGTCCGGCTGGGTCTCGATGCTCCAGTAGGCGCGTCCCCAGATGCAGAGGTTTATCTCGGTGGCTCGGCGGAGATCCGAGCCGCTATACCAGGGGTTAGGTCGGTCCAGGATGCGTTGCAGGGGATGGCTGGAGGCTAGCGGTTCGCCTTCCGAGATACCAAGGCGGCGCTGGGCTTGCCAGGGTACGCTGGAGAGGGCGTCGGCCCTGGTCCGTATCGCGGCGTACACGGGGACCGACTTGGCGTAGTAGTCAGCGTACTCCGTGGGCGCCCAGTCTGCCCCGGTGCCAAGGGCTCGTTCATGTGGCATGATGTCGGCTTGGATGGCCCTGGCCGACGCGGTAAGCGGCGGCGGGGGCGCGCGGGTTATGGTGAAGGGACCAATCCTCATACGGGTAACCTCCGGTAGGGATTTAATAGCAGACGGACGTCGGTGTCAACCTCCTCGTCGACGAAGGCCGGCTCGAAGTCGGCTGCGCGGGTCCAGACCCTGGCAGCCTGGATTAGGGCGGCTCTCTCGATGCTGAGAGGCCAGCGCAGAATGTAGACGTCCGCGTTGTCGGCGTGGGCGAAGCCGGTGGTCCCGTTGAGGGCCCGGGTGCAGGTTAGGTTGTTGGCGGCGATATTGGTGACCAGCATTTGCTCGGCGCCGATCATGATAGTCTGGCCAATGGCGAAGTCGGTTCCAACGGTCACGGCGATCGTAACCTTGGTGGTGGTCATGGCGGCGTCGTTTAGGTTGCTTCCACTGTCCTCTTTGAATTCCCGATACCCCCACCGGCCGACGATCTGAAATCTGTGTTGGCCGACGGTGAACGTCGACTTGGTGCCCTTGGTTCGGACTCTGAGGCTGGTGTAGGGCCGTCCCCAATGCTCGGTCGGCTCTGCGTTGTGGGGTTCGAGCCAGTAGTCGGTTGCGGTCCAGGTGGTGGTGTAGGTCTCGTTCTCGGTGGTGTCCTCCTTTAGTGAGGTTATGCCGACTAGGTCTGGCAGGAGCAAGCGTTCCTGGCCCGGTCCGTCAAACTCTAGGGTTTGGATTCTGGGATAGAAGTGGCGATTGGTGTAGGAGTCCACCCAATCAGAGGTGGCCAGCAGGAGTTGGAACAGCTCTGGGTCGTCGGCAGCGCCTGCGGCCGGGTCTTTAAGGAGACTGTCGTCCTTTAGTTTGGTTAGGTCACCGTATAGGGACCTGTAAGCTTCCCGGGCCATGAGTTATGGTTCCTCTTCGTACTCGATGAAAAATTTGTGGGCGTCTGTGGGGCCGGTGGCTCTCCACCGACCGCTTAGCACCTCGTCGCGTAGACCA
>Ga0184640_10000277_pt1 | contig 12932 bp, 15 predicted proteins | sample PLM31_200_b2_FD_133161 | JGI IMG/M metagenome (GOLD analysis project Ga0184640, IMG submission 133161) | Groundwater sediment microbial communities from an aquifer in East River, Colorado, USA - PLM3-1_200_b2 | ecosystem: Environmental > Terrestrial > Soil > Riparian zone | place: USA: East...
GGCGGCTCTCTTCGTGCCCTCCGGGACCATGGGGAATCAGGTTGCTCTGTTGGCTCATGCGGCCAGGGGAGAGGAGGTTATCCTCGAAGAGAATTGCCACATCTATAGTTTTGAGGTCGGGGGACCGGCCTTTCTCGGCGGGATCCTGACCCGGACTCTTCGGGGAATGCATGGTATTCTCGACCCCCAGGAGATCCGCAAGGCGATCCGGCCGGAAAGCCTCCACTCCCCCCGCACCGCTCTCATCTGCCTCGAGAGTCCGACCAACCGGGGAGGGGGAACGATCTATCCGCCGCCGCTCCTGCAGGAGATCTGTGAGCTGGCCCATGGCGCTGGCGTGGCTGTCCATCTCGATGGGGCCCGGATCTTTAACGCGGCGATCGCGATGGGGGTTCCGGCAACGACATTCGCCCGATGGGCCGATTCGGTGATGTGCTGTTTGTCCAAGAGCCTCGCCGCCCCCGTTGGCTCCTTGCTGGCTGGGCGCCATGCCTTCATAGAACGAGCCAGGCGATTTCGGAAGCTCCTTGGAGGTGGGATGCGCCAGGCAGGGGTGATTGCGGCCGCCGGGATCGTCGCCCTCGAGACGATGGTCGATCGATTAGGGGAAGATCACGACAACGCCCGGCTCCTGGCCGAAGGTCTCGGTGGCATCGAGGGGATCGAGATCGACCTGAAGCGTGTGCAGACGAACATCGTGATCTTCGCCGTCCGGCACCCCACGATCACCGCCTCGACGCTCAGCCGAAGACTCCGGGAGGAGCGAGTCCTCGTCCATCAGATTTCCGCCGAGTCGATCCGGTGTCTCACCCACAAGGATGTCTCCCGCGCGGATGTCGAGCGTGCCCTGGCGATGATTCGAAAGATCACGACCTCGGGATGAGCGAGCGACGGATACGGCACTTTCCTCGTCACCTGATTCCTCGCTGGACGGGGGATGGCAGGGGATTCGATTGGAAGGTCGTCACAGGGGACCCGGAGCGGAACAGGGCGACGGCGGACCGGATCCGGGCCCACACACCCGCGGAATGGGCGTGAAGCGTTCGCCCCTTTCTCTGCTGATCAGGGTTGTCGTCTCCCTTGCCGTCGGGATCTTTTTCTTCGCCACGGTCCAGTTCGTGCTGGCCATTTATCCTCTCAAGTTCCACTCCAACATCACCCCCCTGCATCTCAAGCTCCCCTACGACGACGTGCGCTTCCGCACTACAGACGGTTTGACGCTTCGAGGGTGGTACATCCCCTCCTCCCGAAGAGCGAAGGGGACCATCCTGGTGACCCACGGCTATCCTGCCGATAAGGGGGATTTGCTGCCTCTCGTCCAGTTCCTCCACCGACGCTATAACCTCTTCCTGTTTGACTTTCGGTCCTTTGGCCAGAGCGAGGGGAGCGTGACCACGGTCGGATACCGGGAGCAGGAGGATCTGAGAGCTGCCATCCGCTATCTCAAGGGGCGCGGGGAGACGAACATCGGCGGGTTCGGCTTTTCCCTTGGCGCAGCAGTGCTCCTTCTGGTCGAGGACGCCGACCTCAAGGGAATCGTGGCGGATTCCTCCTTCGCCGACATGGAGCGGATGGTGGAGGCGGTCTACGGATACCTCCCCGGCGTCACCAAGGCCCCTATCGTGTGGCTCATTCGATCGTACGCCTCCGCGTTGGGGGTCGATATCGGGGTCATCGATCCCCGCCGGGCCATTGCCAAGGCTCAGGTGCCGATCCTGATAATTCATGGAGCGGGTGACCGACAGATTCCCGTCGAGCACGCCCGCCTCCTCTATGAGGCCGCGCCCCCTGATCGAGCCGAACTGTGGATCATTGAGGGGGCGGATCACGGTGGGACCTATGCGCGGGACCCGAAGAAGTACAAGGAGAAGGTGTTGGCCTTTTTCGCCAAGGTCCTGGAGCGATGAGGGGGGCGGAAAGACCGCCGCCTGCAGAGCAACGATGAGAAGGTATGTCCTCAGCAGGTGCGGGCAGGCGGTCCCGGTTCTCTTTGGGGTGACGCTGATCACCTTCCTGTTGACTCATGTGGCCCTCGGGGATCCGGTCCGGGCGATGATGGGGCAGCGCGCCGATCCCGAGGTGGTGGCCAGGATCCGGGCAGAATACGGGCTCGATAAGCCGTTGTGGCACCGCTATGCCCTCTATATGGGGAAGCTCCTGGTCGGGGATTTGGGTTACTCCTACCGCCAGGGAAGGCCGGTGAGTGAAACGCTGGCCGAGCGGCTCCCGGCGACGGCGCGGCTGGCGGTTGCGGCGATGGTGGTGGCGCTCGTGTTCGGGATGACGGCCGGGATCGTGGCGGCAGTACGACACAACACTGGCGTGGACCTCCTCATGATGACGCTGTCGCTCCTCGGCATCTCGACGCCCGTCTTCTGGCTTGGGATGATGCTGATCCTGCTCTTTGCCGTCTCGCTTGGATGGTTTCCCATCTCGGGGTACGGGGATGGAGCCTTCGGCCACCTCGTGCTTCCCGCCCTGACGCTTGGGGCACTCCAGGCGGGCTACATCGCCCGGATGACTCGGAGCGCTCTTCTCGAGGTTCTCCGACAAGAATACGTCCGGACGGCACGGGCCAAGGGTCTCAAAGAGCGGGTGGTCATCCTGAAGCATGGCCTTCGGAACGGGATCTTGCCGATCCTGACCCTCGCCGGGATCGGCCTCGGAGATCTCCTTGTCGGTGCACCCCTGACCGAAACGGTCTTTGGCTGGCCAGGGCTCGGTCGCCTGCTGGTGGCTGCGGTGGGCAATCGCGACCTCCCCGTGGTGTTGGGGGCGACGCTCCTCTTCGCCCTCATCTACCTCGGGGCGAACCTCGTGGTCGACCTGGCGTACGCGCTCGTGGATCCTCGGGTGAGATTAGCGGAGTGACACCGTCCATGTCCGAACGCGCACGGAGGGGCACAGGACGATCGGTACGGGGGCTCTTTTCGGGGCAGTGGCAATGGTCACCTGGGATCGTCCTGGGCTCTGCGATCCTTCTTTTCTTTGGCCTGATGGCGCTCCTGTCCACCCTGCTGGCGCCGTACGACCCCACCCGGATCCCTGAAGGGTTACAGGGACTCAGCCTGCTTCCCCCTCGGGGCGACCATTGGTTCGGGACCGACCTCTTGGGCCGCGACCTGCTGAGCCGGGTTCTGTATGGGGCGCGGATCTCCCTCCTGATCGGAATCGTCGTCGAGCTGGTGGTGACCCCGATCGGCGTGATAATCGGCTTGTTTGCTGGGTATTTCGGTGGTAGGATCGACAGCGTTTTAATGCGCACCACCGATGCGGTGATGGCCTTTCCTGCGCTCGTGTTGGCCATTGCGTTGACGGCGCTCCTTGAGCAACCTGGGCTGTTGAGTGTCATTATCGTGCTGACGGCCGTCCGGTGGACGACGGTGGCTCGGCTGGTGCGGGTGCAAGTCCTCAGTCTGCGAGAGGCGGAACATATCGCAGCGATCGTTGCCTTGGGAGCGGGAAAGGGAAGGATCATTTTTCGGCATCTGCTCCCGAACTGCCTGGCCCCGATCCTGGTGGCCATGACATTCGGGGTGGCCTCCAATATCCTTGCAGAGGCGGGCCTCGGCTTTCTCGGTCTCGGGATCCAACCCCCCATGGTGAGCTGGGGGTCCCTCCTCGCCGAAGGGGCCGTCTATCTCACCGCCAAGCCCTGGTTGTGCGTCTTTCCCGGTCTGGCAATCACCTGTACCGTTCTTGGGTTCCATGTGCTGGGCGACGGGCTGCGCGATGTTCTGGATCCGCGTCTGAGGTCCTAGGTGAGGAACGGAAGCCTCTTGATGATCCAAGACCTCCAGACCCACTTCTTCACGGGAGAAGGGGTGGTCCGGGCCGTTGACGGGGTGACGCTGAGTGTCCGGCCCGGGGAGACGCTCGGCCTGGTGGGGGAGTCGGGGTGCGGGAAGACGGTCACCGCCCTGTCGATCCTTCGATTGGTCCCGGACCCTCCGGGGAGGATCGTGGGCGGCACCATCTGCTTTGACGGGCGGGATCTCTTACGCCTGCCCGAGGAGGAGATGCGCAGTATCCGCGGGTGCGCCATCTCCATGATCTTTCAAGAGCCTATGACGTCCCTCAACCCGGTCTTCACGGTGGGGGAGCAGGTGGCGGAGGGGATCCGGCACCATCAGAAGGTTTCCAGACGGGAAGCGTGGGATCGGGCGGTTGAGGTGCTGCGGCGGGTCAAGATTCCCGACCCCGCCAGGAGGGCATACGAGTATCCCCACCAGCTCTCGGGGGGATTGCGCCAGCGCGTCATGATTGCTATGGCCCTCGCCTTAGGTCCGAGGCTCCTCATCGCCGATGAGCCCACCACGGCCCTGGACGTGACCATCCAGGCACAGATCATCGAGCTGCTCATGGGTCTCCAGGAGGAGATGCAGATGGCGGTGATCCTGATCACCCACGACCTGGGGGTCATCGCGGAAACTGCCGACCGGGTTGTGGTGATGTATGCTGGCAGGGTCGTGGAAGAGGCCTCCGCGGAACAGCTCTTTGAGACCCCCCTGCATCCCTACACCCAGGGCCTGTTGGAATCGCTCCCCAAACTGGAGGTGGGAAAACGGCACAGGCGCCTGACGGCAATCCCCGGTGTCATCCCCAACCTGTTGGACCTCCCCACCGGATGCAAGTTCGCCCCCCGGTGTCCGAAGGTGATCGGAGACTGTTGGCCCACAGAGCCGGAACTCAAGGAGGTTCGACCAGGCCACTGGGCTCGGTGCATCCTGGCGTAGCAGCGAACCATGGAACCCCTTCTTGTGGTGAAAGATCTCAAGAAATACTTCCCCGTCAAGAGGGGGCTCTGGTTCGGGGAGCGGGCCGACGTTCGGGCGGTGGATGGCGTGAGCTTTGCCATCGGTCGGGGAGAGACCCTGGGACTGGTGGGGGAGTCGGGGTGCGGCAAATCGACCACGGCGCGCCTCGTCCTCAGGCTCTTGGAGCCGACCGCCGGGGAGGTCTATTTCGGCAAGACCCCTGTCTTCAAGGCGAACAGGAAGGAGATGCACCAGCTCCGGCGCAAGATGCAGATAGTGTTCCAGGATCCCTATTCCTCCCTGGACCCCCGCATGTCGGTGAAGGACATCGTGGGCGAGGGGTTGGTCATCCACCGGCTGGCGCGGGGACAGGAGAAGACCGAACGAGTGGCGGAGCTCTTGGAGATGGTGGGACTGGGGCGCGAACATTTGGGTCGCTACCCCCACGAGTTCAGCGGCGGGCAGCGGCAGCGGATCGGCATTGCCCGGGCGCTCGCGGTGGGCCCGGAGCTCTTAATCGCAGACGAACCGGTCTCTGCCCTGGATGTCTCGATCCAAGCGCAGGTGATCAACCTCTTTGAGGATCTCCAAGAGCAGCTGGGGCTCACCTACCTATTCATTGCCCACGACCTCAGGGTGGTGAAGCACATCAGCGATCGTGTCGCGGTCATGTACCTCGGGCAGATCGTGGAGCTGGCGGAAAGCGATGAGCTGTACCGGAATCCTCTTCATCCCTATACGCAGGCCCTCCTATCCGCGATTCCGGTGATCGACCCCAAAACGAAGCGGCAGCGGATTATCCTCGAGGGGGATCCGCCCAGTCCCATCCAGGTCCCGGCCGGTTGCCGGTTTCACCCACGCTGTCCCAAGCGCTTTGACCGGTGTGACACGGAGGCCCCGGTCCTTCGCGAGGTCGCCCCCCGGCATTGGGTGAGTTGCCACCTGTACTGACTGAAGGCGCCCGCCAGGCGGAAGGTGAATGCATGGCGAAGCTCAAGCTGATTACCTTCGGCTGTCAGGCTAACGAAGCGGACTCAGAGAAGATCGCCGGCGTCTTGGCCCAGGAGGGCTTTGAGCTAACAGAGACGGCAGAGGAAGCGGACCTGATCCTCATCAATACCTGTAGCATTCGCGAAAAGGCCGAACAGAAGGTCTACAGTCTCCTCGGGACCTTCCAGAGGCTCAAGGTCCAGAACCCTCGAATGAAGATCGGCCTGTGTGGATGTCTGGCCCAGCGTGAGGGGACTCGCCTCAAGGATCGCTTCCCCTACCTCGACCTGCTGGCGGGGCCCGGGGCAATGATCTATCGCATTCCGGAGATGCTGAGAGGCGGCCCGGCTCCCCCGGTCCTCCCCCGACCCAAGGAGCTGCTCCCCCTCTATGTCGATTCCCCGCGGCCTCGCCGCGAGAGCCTCTTCAAGGCCTGGGTCAGCATCATGGAAGGGTGCAATTACCTGTGCACCTTCTGCATCGTGCCCTACACCCGAGGACCGGAGCGGAGCCGTCCACCCGAAGACATCCTGGCCGAGGTCGAGGATCTGCTGAAGCAGGGCTACAAGGAGATCACCCTGCTGGGACAGACTGTCAATGCGTACGGCAAGAATCTCAAACCCCGCACGCGCTTCTCCGATCTCCTGCGGGCCATAGATGCCCTGGTGGGGAGGGAGACGCGAGTGCGCTTCACGAGCTCGCATCCAAGAGACGTTACCCCGGACCTCATCGAGGCGATGGCCACTCTCACGAGTGTCTGCGAGCATGTGCATCTTCCCGTGCAGGCCGGGTCCGATCGGGTCCTGGCGCGCATGCGTCGCCTCTATACCCGGCAGCAGTACCTGAAAAAGGTCGAGGCGCTCAGGCAGGCGGTGCCCGACATCGCGTTGAGCACCGATCTGATCGTGGGCTTTCCCGGGGAGAGCGAAGAAGATTTTCAGGAAACCCTGAGTCTTCTGCGTCAGGTGCGGTACGATGGCATTTTCGCCTTCAAGTACTCCGCCCGGCCGCTCACGCCAGCCGCGACGTATCCTGATCAGGTTTCAGGGGATGCGAAGACGGAACGGATTCAAACCGTCCTCCAGCTTCACGACGAGATCGCGCTGGAGAAGAATCGCGAGCGGGTGGGCAAGATCGAGGAGGTCTTGATCGAGGAGGGGCCGAACCCGAAGATGCAAAGCGCTGCGACCGGTCGCACCCGGAGAAACCAGCTGGTCCACTTCTCGCAAGAGTCGCTTGTCCCGGGAGATACGGTCTCTGCTGTAATCGCTGGGGGTTATAGCCATTACCTTAAAGGAAAGATTCCGTAAACCGTCGATGGACCCGGCGTTTTCCGTCGCGCCGGACACTCACACGCGCGAAAGACGCCGAAAGAAAAGGTTTGACACATGAGCCTTTCATCACTATAATACGCAAGGTTGCGCCAGGTTTCTTCAAGGAGTGTCTATGAAAAGATACAATTTTCTGAAGAGGCCATTCGAACCCTTAGACCCAGACAAGGGATCCACCGGGAGCTTGAGTCCACAGGCCAGGCGCTTGCTCGTCATCGGTCTTGTCGGCGTTGTTCTCGCCGGGGGGCTCTATGTGTACACGACGTACTTTGGCGACGTGCCACTGCCCCTGCCGATTTCTTTTTCCCCTGGTGCCAAAAGCGCTCCGCCGCCCCCGCCCCCAACCCCAGCGAGACCTCCACAGGTGAGTCAGGCACCGATTAAGCCGCCGATACCCTTGAAACCACCCGAGACCGAGAAGGGAGAGCCAGAGGTGTCACCCAAGGCGGAAGGCCCGAGGGAAGCGGTGCCGGGGGTGACGAAATCGCCGGAGGTCCCATCCGGACGCCCAGCGCCAGCGAGGGTCGACAAGGCAGCTCCCCAGCCGTCACCCGCCCCGAAGTCGGTGGCCAAGGCGACGGAGCCGAAGGAGAAGGGAGAGGCGCGTTACAGTGTCCAGGTCGCCTCCCTGGTCGTCGAGCAGAATGCCCGTTCCCTTCAGGAGCGGCTCAAGAAGCTCGGGTACAGTGCGGTCGTGCAAAAGACCACTGCCCGCGTCACCCGCCATCGAGTCTACAGTGGGGACTTCAACAGCCGCGAGGAGGCGGAGCAGGCCGCACGGCAATTGAACGTGGACGGGTTTCCCTCCACTGTGGTCCAGGGCGAGAACGGGAAGTTCCGTCTCGAGGTGGGATCCCCCCTCCGCCTGGACGACGCCATCGACCTCGCTCGCAATCTGGAGAGGAAGAACCACACGGCCAAGATCGTCTCCCAGCCTGCCTCCACCCCGGTGCACCAGGTCTGGGTCGGCGAATACGGAGATCGCGCGGAGGCCCTCAAGACCCTCGAGGCCCTCAAGAAACAGGGGTTCACACCCGTCATCGTGAAACGCTGAATTTTCTTCCCGTGAGCCTCTGGCGGGGGAGGTGAATGGTGTCTCCTCAGGGCGAGGAAGAGGAAGGGAGGTGGCGGCATGACCAAAGCAGACCTGGCAGCGCTCGTGGCAGAGAAAGGGTTGACGAAAAAACAGGCAATGGAGGCGGTCGAAGCGACCTTTGAGGCCCTCAAACAGGCTATGAGCAAGGGTGAGAAGATTCAGTTGGTAGGATTCGGGTCCTTTCAGGTGCGGGCGAAGCGGGCCAGAAAAGGGAGGAATCCGCAGACCGGGTCGGAAATTATCATCGCGGCGCGCAAGGTTCTCAAATTCAAACCCGGGAAGGCGCTTCAACAGGCAGTAAACTCTCAGGCGTAGTTCTGGAGGATGCCAGGCGTGGCGAACCAGTCGCGGAGACACGTGTCAACGTCACGGCGGGAAACGAGGCGGGGTGACTCGCGCAGAAGGGAGCCGATTCCGGACAAGCTGTATTTTCGCATCGGCGAGGTGGCGCGTCTCACCAGCATCCAGCCGTATATCCTGCGGTATTGGGAATCGGAATTCCCCCCGCTCCAGCCGAAAAAGAGTGGCACCGGCCAACGACTCTACCGGAAGCGGGATATCGAAATCATCTTACAGATCAAGGAACTCTTGTATGACAAGCGATACACCATCGCTGGGGCGAGGCGGCAGCTCCAGGACGAGACAGAACCGACTGATCTCCTTCAGCAGGTTCAGCGGATCCGGGAAGGGCTCGAGGCCATTGGTATACTCCTCGATCGATCGTAGCTCAGCCTCGGGATCGGGGCGTAGCGCAGCCTGGTAGCGCACTGGCATGGGGGGCCAGTGGCCCGGGGTTCAAATCCCCGCGCCCCGACCAGCACTCATTCATATGCTCGTCCGAGCGGTCCCCGAGCCGTCCGCGGGATTCCCGCCTCCGGTTTCTAGCAGAGGCATGTCAAAGCGACCGATGATCTTGGTCACCAATGATGACGGCATCCGCTCCCCCGGGCTCAAGGCGTTAGCCGGGTCCCTGGAAGAGGTCGGAGAGGTCTCTGTCATCGCTCCCGACCGCGAGCGGAGTGCTGCTGGACACTCACTCACTCTCCACAAGCCCCTCCGGGCCACGGAGATCGCTCCCCGCTGGTACGTGGTGGATGGCACCCCAACCGATTGTGTCACGCTCGGGGTGATGGGGGTACTCAAGGAGAGGCCGCGACTGGTCGTCTCGGGGATCAATCTGGGAGCAAATCTGGGCGATGACATTACCTACTCCGGGACCGTCTCGGCCGCCGTGGAGGGGACCCTCTTGGGTATCCCTGCCATCGCCATTTCAGCGGTCGAGCCTTCGGAGCACGGTCTGGCCACGGCAGCCGGCTTTGCGGTACGCCTGGCCCTGGTGGTGTTGGAGCGGGGCCTGCCGCGGGACACCCTGCTCAACGTCAATGTCCCGGCCGGGGAGGTGAGGGGAGTGGCGGTCACCCGCCAAGGAAAGCGGAGCTACAATGAGCTCATCGTGGAGAAGATGGATCCTCGGGGAAAAACGTATTACTGGATCGGAGGAGGGGAGCCTACCTGGGAGCTTTTGGGCGGGACCGATTACGAGGCGGTGGTGGAGGGGAAGATCTCGATCACCCCGCTCCATCTCGATCTGACCAACTACGCGGCAGCGGAGGCTCTCAAGGGGTGGGAGACTCTCTTGACGTGACGGGACCTCTCATGCCGCGGAGCGTGGTACACTTGCACACTGAACGGTGTTGTTCCAATGGGGGAGGGGATGGGTGGGGGGCCGCGGCCGGTGATTATGCCACCGCCCGGGCACGGATGGTCAAGGAGCAGGTGGAGCGGCGAGGGATTTCTGATGTTCGGGTCCTCGAGGCGATGTGCAAGGTTCCCCGACACCTGTTCGTTGATCCTGTCCTCGCCGGGCGAGCGTACGAAGACGCCCCCTTGTCGATCGGAGAGGCGCAGACAATCTCGCAGCCATACATGGTCGCTGTGATGACCGCTGCCCTTGCCCTTCAGGGAGGCGAACGGGTCCTGGAGATCGGCACTGGATCAGGATACCAGGCCGCTGTGCTGGCGGAGTTGGCCGGTCAGGTCTATTCGATCGAGCGCATTCCCGCCCTTGCTGATCGCGCAGAAGGGACTCTGAGGCGCCTCGGATACGATAACGTGACCATACGCGTTGGCGACGGAAGCATGGGGTGGCCTGAGGCGGCCCCCTTTGAGGCGATCGTGGTCACGGCGGGCGCCCCCTGCGTGCCGCCTCCCCTCGTAGAGCAGCTGCAAGTCGGCGGGCGACTCGTGATCCCAGTGGGATCTCCCCAGGCCCAGACTCTACGCAGGGTCTTGAGAAAAGAGGACGGGGTGGAGCAGGAGGAGCTGGTCGGTTGCATCTTTGTCAGGTTGGTGGGTGAACACGGCTGGCAGGGGGAGTGAGGGAAGGGCAGTACTCCGTGTCGGGGCGTAGCGCAGCCTGGTAGCGCACTTGGTTCGGGACCAAGGGGTCCGGGGTTCAAATCCCCGCGCCCCGACCAATCGCCTGTCTCGATCATCTTTCCGCCTCTCCCCTTCACCGCATGGTTCGCTGGCGCCATGGTGGAATTCTGGATGGAGGTCGCGTTCGGTCCCATGCGGTGAGCGGTTTCGTCGGGCGAGAGACAAGGACGCGATGGTCTCGGAGAAGGCATCGCTGACCGCTTGGGTCATCGGAAGGGTCCAGGGGGTCGGGTTCCGATACTTTACCGAACGTGTGGCTGAGGAGATCGGGGTTGCCGGCTATGTCATGAATCGGTCGGACGGGAGCGTCGAGGTGATGGCCGAGGGCGAGCGGGGCACCCTTGAGCAGCTCTTGGAGCACCTGAAGCAGGGGCCCTCCGGCGCCCGCGTGGAGAGGGTGGAGGAGTCCTGGGGGCCTTATACGGGACGGTTCGTGAGTTTCAGTGTTCGCTTTGGGCGGTAAAGGGGAGAGGATGGCCGAGGCGATGATCGACATGCTCAAAGGAAAGATTCGGGATATTCCCGATTTCCCGAAACCGGGGGTCGTGTTCAAGGACATCACACCTCTCCTGGCCGACAGCCAGACCTTTCGAGCGGCCCTTGACCTGTTAGGTGATCGGTACCGGGACCGGGGGATTCAGGTGGTCGTCGGTATAGAAGCCCGGGGGTTTATCATTGGCTCTGCCTTGGCGTACAAGCTCGGCGCCGGACATGTGCTGATCCGAAAGGCCGGGAAACTGCCGTTTCGAACCCATCGGGCGGTCTATCAGTTGGAATACGGGACAGATACGCTGGAGATCCACGAGGATGCCCTCGAGGCAGGCACGCGGGTCCTGATTGCCGATGACGTCCTCGCCACAGGGGGGACTGTGGGGGCAGCTGTCGATTTGGTGAACAAGCTCGGCGGGGAAATCGTAGAGATTGCCTTCTTGGTAGAACTGACCTTTCTCAAGGGGCGAGAGAAGCTCGCCGATTATCCCCTCTTCTCCCTCATTCAGTACTAACTCTCCCTTGCTTACACATCCCGTATATCTGCATTACAATCCTCTCCTCTTTCTCCCTCCCGTAGGCGTGTCTGGCCGCTTCAGCGGAAACACCTTGCGGGGCCGATCGCCTCTTTCCAGCGGAGGATTCGCGCGAAGGTGCTCGCTGATCTTTGGCAGGAACTGGGTGATGAAGTCGCGCCACCCCGTGACCGATTTGGGGGCTCCATCAAGGGATCCGAGCTCCTCATACATAAGGTAGTTGGCGTGCCAGGGTCGAATGTCAAGCGCTCGCAGGCACACGCGCAGGCTTTCTCTCGCCGCAACCTGCCTGTAGGTCAACCGGGTGTACACGGGATCCGATCCCAGAAGATAGTCGGTTGAGACCTCGAGGGCCTGAGCAATCTTGCTGAGTGCCTCACCTCTGGGTTCGGCCTCCCCGCGGAGCCATTCGTAGACGGATGCCTGCTTGAGGCCTGACCGGCTTATGAGGTCGGTCTTCCGCCACCCCTTGGCCTCGAGGATGCCGGTGATTCTGCGACCGATCTCTTTGGCTTTCCTTTCCTGGGCCATCGCTCCGGGAGTCTAGAGCACAAAAGGGGAGTTGTCAAATTTTTCTTGACAGAAGTATTATGCTCATGTATATAGACATAATAAATTATGTTTTTGCAGACACCGCGGTCGGCAACGGAGCAAGGGAACAGGAAGAGAGAAAAGGAGGGATATCCATGAAACGGATAGGTGCAATCCTGATCGGTCTGGCTCTCGTGGCGCGGGTGGTGCCCGTGTGGGCGGATACCAGCCCGAACGAGAGTACGCTAGAACAGATCGGCTACGGGACCGGAAGCGTGGTCGGATCCGTCGTGTACTTTCCGGTGAAGGCTAGCTTCTGTGCCCTCGGGGGCCTGAGCAGCATCTATACGAGTCTCTTCGTCGGCCCTAAAACGACGCACGAGGTCCTCAGCTTGAGCTGTCGGGGAAACTGGGCCGTGAGCACCCAGCACCTGAAGGGAGAGGAGTCGCTCACCTTCATTGGCGACGTCCCTGGTGACGCTCCTCCGTCTGCACCCAACGTGGAACCGGAGGTGGGACCGCAGTAGGCTGAACTCTGTCTCTTGCGGGAGGCGCTACGATCGCCTAGAATGGGCAGCAGAGCGATGGTGTGCTCAACCCGTGAGGGGCCTGTAGCTCAGGCGGATAGAGCAGAGGTTTCCTAAACCTCGTGCCGCAGGTTCGAGTCCTGCCAGGCCCACCAACTATGTGCCAATCCCCTCCGGCCTCTCTCTCCCCGGAACGGCGCCCACCCGACCAGTGGTTTCCAACTCAGGCCCGAACA
>Ga0184640_10000278_pt1 | contig 12922 bp, 12 predicted proteins | sample PLM31_200_b2_FD_133161 | JGI IMG/M metagenome (GOLD analysis project Ga0184640, IMG submission 133161) | Groundwater sediment microbial communities from an aquifer in East River, Colorado, USA - PLM3-1_200_b2 | ecosystem: Environmental > Terrestrial > Soil > Riparian zone | place: USA: East...
CAACACCGGCCATCGGATATCACCGTACTTCTGGAAAAATTCAAGCAAGGATTTGAAATGGTGGTAGGAGCACGCAACAGCGGATCACAAGCCGGAGTCCACCGCGCATTTGCCAATTCTTTTTACAACAAGCTGTCAACCTGGATGGTAGGGCAAGACGTTGAGGATTTGACTTCGGGTTTTAGAGTTGTGAAAGCGGATAAATTCCGCAAGTTTCTTTATCTTTTGCCTAACGGGTTTTCATATCCCACGACCATTACCATGAGTTTTTTTCGCGCCGGACTCCCGGTGGCGTATGTACCGATCGTGGCGTCGAAACGGGTCGGTAAAAGTCATATCCGCTTGTTGCGCGACGGCGCAAGGTTCCTGCTCATCATTTTCAAGATTGGTACGCTTTACTCGCCGCTGCGCTTGTTCCTGCCGATCAGCGCGCTCTTTTTTTTCACCGGATTGGGTTACTACCTATATAGCTTCTTGACAGTGCACCGCTTCACCAATATGAGCGCATTGCTTTTCATTACCTCTGTGCTGATTTTTCTGATAGGGCTGGTATCGGAACAGGTGACCATGCTGAACTACAAGGACAGCGAATCCAAATAGCTGATCTCAATTGTCCCTGCCTGCGGCCTGACGGGTGGCACCGAGCGGGCGCCTAATAAAGTGGTGATGGAGCACAAATCTTATAGCGTGGCACCTGCGGGCCTGTTTGGTTCAGGCGCCACATTATTACTCTTCCTTATTCTGCTGCTCACCTTCTTGATTTACCTTCCGGGGCTGTCCGGACCCATGATTCTGGATGATTACCCTCAGCTCAATCCAATACTTGAAAATATAGGCAAGGGTTCATGGAGCGGCCATCTGCTGAGCGAAAGCGGGGTGTTGGGCCGCCCCGTGGCCATGGTGAGTTTCATCTTGAATGCCGTCGCGGCCGGCAAGGATTTTTGGTGGTGGAAATTTACCAATCTCGCAATCCATTTGCTCGCTGGGGTGCTGGTATTCGTTCTGAGCACGCGGTTGCTCGCTGCGGAGGACGGCAGAATTCGCCGCAACGTTCATTATCTGGCGCTGCTCACGGCGGGGTTGTGGCTGCTCCACCCGCTGCAGGTGAGCACGGTTCTGTATACCGTGCAAAGGATGACACAGCTATCGGCGCTATTTGTCTTCGCCGGCTTGCTGAGTTACACGCTGGGACGGGAAAGGCAGCTGGCAGGCAAGCGCTATGGCTGGACCGGATTAGTCTTGGCCTTTCTGGTTTTTTCCCCGCTTGCCGTATTCAGCAAGGAAAACGGCCTGCTTTTTCCCGTTTTGACTGGCCTGCTCGAAGTCTTCTTTTTCGGGTTCAAGGGCGGCCGCAGGGAGCGGCAGGTTCTCACCGGGTGCTATACGTTATTCCTGCTGATACCCGGGCTGATCGCAGTGTATTGGCTGACAACCCATTTCGACCAACTGGTGTTGGGCGGATATGAGGTACGGAACTTCACGCTGCACGAAAGGCTGCTTACCCAGTTTCGCGTCCTGGTTTACTATCTTTACCAGATGGTTGTTCCACAAGCGGGTAGCCTGGGTTTCTTTCATGATGATTTTCCGGTTTCAAAAGGGCTGTTGTCGCCGCCCTCGACATTGCTTTCTCTGGGCGTATTGGTCGGAGGATTGGTGGCAGGCTGGAGGTTACGCCGTTTCAGCAAGGCCGCAGCGTTCGGCATCTTTTTTTTCTTTGCTGCGCATTTGATGGAATCCACGATTTTTCCGCTGGAACTTATGTTTGAGCACAGGAATTATCTCGCCTTGTACGGTATTTTGCTCAGCCTATGCTGCCTTGTGGGGAAAGGGCTGAACAGCCGCATTGTTGTGAGTGTTCTTGCTTTGGCTGCAGGTGGTGCGTTCACGGCAGTGACTGTCGGATACGTTGGCACATGGACCACGCGGCAAGACCTGTATACACGCATGTTTGTTGTACATCCGCAGTCGCCACGGCTCAGAATTAATTTGGCCAGCGATTACACAGAAAATGGAGAATTTGATAAAGCCAGGAAAATGCTTGCCGGTTTTGCGGGTCAGGAATTTGATTTGCAGCGGGCTTATGTTTCCTGCCGCCAATCGGGGCGGCTATCCGAAGCCGAGCTCGGCCAAATCCAGTTCCAGTCAAAAGACAAGGTCACCACCTACGAACTCCAGGGGCTAGTTGAGCTTGCCAATTTGGGCCTGGATAGCCAGTGCGTTTTCCCTCACGAGGATTTTTTGCGCTTGTTGGACCAGGCGCTGCGGGCGCACGTCATAAATAACAGAAGCATCCAGATATTGGGGATTTACAAAGCGCATTATCTCCATGAAACAGGAAAATTTGAGGTTGCGCTGGCGGCACTGGACACGGCCTTTCAAGCTTACGACTCAAACCCGGCGCCCTTATTTCTCGCCACCGAGTGGATAATTGAAGCCAAAGATAAAATCAGGGCAGAGAAGTATTTTGCGCGAGCGCAGGCAATTGCCGAAAAAAACCGTCAAGATTTTTCGGTGGCTATTGACAGGATCCGGACCAACATTCGCAATCTGTAAAGACAAATGGAGGAAATCCGATCTATCTGTCCCGCCGACGTTATTTTGTTATTTCTGCCAGTATCCCGATCGGAGGCAGATTGTCGTCTGGTTCCATTTTTTTCACTGATATGATTTTTGCTCTATTGCCGAGCCGGGCGAGGGGGTAAAGCCGTTCTGCAAAATGTGCGCTATCAACAGGCAGGAAATAAGCATAACGACACTTTTTCATACCTTGCCAGAACTCCTGGTCGCTTGATTCAATTGTTGGCGGGCTGTAGCTAGAGCGCCTGGAGTAAAAAGTAACGAGTGGCGGCTTGATGGCGAAAACGCATTCGTTTTCCGGAATGAGAGCATTGATTTCTTTCAGGTGGGAAATCAGGCGGGCATGAAAAAAAGCAGTGAGAACAGCCGTTCGCCGATTGTCATCATACCATTCGTGCATATGCTTGCCGACGCTGATTTCGGGCGGGACATCTTGCAGAAAATAACGGCCATTGATGACAAAAGTAGGTAATTGAGCCAACATGAGAATGACCGCCAATGTCGCACTCACAATTGCAGGATTGCCCATCCGCAACCCACTTTTCGAAAGCCTGACTACCAGCATAAAGCCCTGCGCGAGGAAAACGGGATTCAACATACTGAGATAGCGCAGTGGCCCGGAATTAGGCCATAAAAACACCATTGCCAAATAAATGGCGACGTAAATCGCATCAAATTTGAGGTGTCTTAGCCGGTAAAGCCAGCCAGCCAGGCAAATCGTTCCGAAGGCTGTGACTACAAAAACCAAGACCGGCGGTTGTCTATACCCAAGCCACCCGAATTGCCAGTCTGCGAGCAGCGCCACCGGTCCGATGTAAAGCTGATGGGAGAGAAATGTTAAAAATGAAGTTGTAAGATAAATCTTCAGCAATGGACTCGTGTAGCCCGAAATCCCCACTTGAGTAGCGGCGCCAAGGATGGTCCACAACACGAAAGGGAGCGCGGAAAACGCCATCAGGTATAAATAATTCTTGGGTCTGTGCACCGCTAGAAAAAGCCAGAATGCCAGCAAGACTGCAATGCCGGCAACACGGACCAAAGTGACGCAAGCGACGGCAAATGCGGCAAGCCAAAGCCATTTGTGATTATCTTTGTGTGTGGCGAGGCTGACTCCCAAGATTGCAAGCAAGCTGAAAAAGAGATAGGGATCTTCCGTCCAGATGTCAAGAGAAAGCATGTAGGTGGTCGGCATTAATGCGAAGATCAGGCTGACCGCGGCGCTTTGCCAGACGGAAAGCGATTCGTGCCGCATCCAGAAATATAGAACAAGGACTGCCAGAAGCAAAAAAGTCGTGACGACCAGGTGCGCGATAAGAGTACTTTCTCCACCCCCTGCGATGGCGAGAATCCATGGGAAAAGAGGCGGGTAAATGACTTGTTTACTGTATTCAATCAGAATCGGAGTATGGGGTTGGTAAGGCGAAAAATACTGTGCAGCCAGCATATAACCGGCGCTATCCCCGCCCCCGCTGGTAATCTCATGAGACCAACCCAGACCGTAATAAATAACTGCCAGGGAAAGAAAACCGACTCCGAGCAGGAACGACTGGATTTTCGAATTCATGGGCTGTACCTTGTGATGACCGGCAGCAGAAGAGTATTTCCCAATAGACGGACAATCTTGGGCCTACATATTAACATTTAAAAGACATGACAGAAAAATGTCAGATTGCGAAAAAAAGTCCGGGAAAGCTTATGCTTTTACTTAAACAACTTTCTTATTTCAAGCGGCCACTTCCCTTTCAGTTTGCCGACAACAGCACCCGAGAAGCGTCGAAAAAGTGTCGCTGTGGACCAGTATAACGTTATTTACATCTGAAACTAGAACAAATCTATTTGATTCGCGCAGGCATTGCCACAAACAGCGCACAAACCAGATGCCTATTTGCGCAATACCTGTATTTTCTTCTCCCGATACAAATAACTGCGCGGCGTGTGAATGCCAAAATCGTTCAGCAGCTGTTCCATAGGTTCTTCATGCTGTCCGGTGAGCACCAGATTGAACGGCAACCTTCGCCTTTCAATCTCTAGGATCACCGGCACCATTTTTATCAATTGCGCACGGGTGCCGATGAAACAGGAAATCATCGCCTGTTTACGCCTTGAATGATCTGATGCCGGGCCACAGTAAAGTCAATGCACCCAGCAGTTCGGACAATGTTACCCATAGCCGGAACAGCAGACTCAGCATGATTGCATCATTGAGCGGAATGAATCCAGCAAGAATCCCGCTTGCCACCGCTTCTCTGACGCCGATCCCGCCGGGCGCAAACAAGGCAAGAAAGCCCAGGGTATTGCCTACTGCGTTGGCAAGCAGCATCGCAAAAAGCAGTTCAGCGTCGAGGTCGGCGCCGAAAAAAGTGAAGTAAATGCTGGCAAAAACCAGCCCGCTCAAGAGCCATACTCCCAGATACGCCAGCAACAATAAAAGATAGCTTTTTTTAGGAATACTCCGCCAGCTTTCGAATTTGTCTTTAAACCAGAGTTTTGGCGCAAGAAAATTAAACAATCTGACCAAATAGTCTTGGGACAGCATGACTACAGGAATGCTGACCATCCCTAGCAAGCCTATTGCCCACGCCCATTCTGTCCTGACAAGAACCGCTAGCAGAACACAGGATAAAACAACAGCGGCATGCAGAAATATTACCTGTTCATGGAAAGTTGCGAGCAGAGTGCTGTTAATGCAGATGCCTTGTTGCTTCATAAGTGTTGCGCGCGCCGCCATACCCCATACCTTCCCCGGAAAATATTTTCCCAGAGTAGTCAAAGCAAGATGTGAAACGCTCACCAGCAGAGGTAGTTTTACGGATGTAGTGAGCGAGATGATTTTGCTCCAACACCACGCGGCATTGATCCAGAAAACAATCTGTAACGCCACGGCGAGTGCCAGGTATGGCGCAGAGAATTGCAGCGGTCCCGTAAACTTATCGGATTGTTGCTGGAGATAGTTAAATACAAAGACCAGGCTCGCCAGCACAAACAGCACGAGCCAGGCATTTTTCAAGAGCTTAAAAAGATTTTGCTTCGACATTGGTGGGCTGGCCTTTATTCATATCGCAAAACCTCACCACATTTCGGACGCGCACGTCTTGCGTGCGGCGTAGTAGCCGAAGAATATACCGGTAGTGCTGGCTAAAGCAAATGAGGCAGCTACCGAAATCACTATCACCGCCATTGTGATACCCATCGGCTGGCTCACCAGCCGGCGGCCGACGACGCCTAGAAAGGCTTTCCTCAGGCCGCCGAATATACAAATGACGAGTGCCAGCGAAAGCACCTGGCGGCAGACGGCATGCTGTTATTTTCGCAGCGCATACACTGGAATTGATATTTGAGCATAGAAATTATTTTGCTTTGTACGGCATGGCCTAAGCAGTGGTGATCATTGCCATCGATAGTTGGCTACGGAAGGCTGGCTACGGTACTTGCGTAGGCCGTGACCGGCGCGCTGACTCTGGTGATAGACCCGTATGCATGCGACTGGATCTCTGCGGAGAGCATGCAACCGGGAATGTACGCCGTGCACCTCGACTTGCCCAGGCTCAGCATCAATACTGCAAGTTATTGCGCTGAAAGGACGAATATCACAAGGCACGGCTGTTTCTCGCCAAATACTGAAGAGTAGGGCTTTGAGCTGCAGCAGGCGTATATCATCTATCTCCAATTTCGACGGTTGCCGACGACACTTCAAAACGAATACGTTGTCAACCACGGTCCAGAATCATCATTTACGAGCGGCAAGGCTTGGTGGAACTCGTTAATCTCCGATTGGACAAGAAATGTGTATTTTCTGAAAACCAATATTTGCGAATCACTGGTGAGGCTTGAGCGTCCATGTAATCACCTTTAGGAGCATCTAGACCATGTGATTATATAGTGCATCACCTGCACCGCGCGGATAAATTGGAAGAGGTTTTAAAGCGTTCGCTTCGGCATATGTCACATACTGCCGAAACGCGGCGCAGTTGTTCCTCGTCGCTAATGGCTCATATGGAGAAAGCACGATGAGAAAGCTTAAGTCTATTTTGAGCGGGGAAACAAGCGGCGCGACAAAATAATACGGATACCTTGAAACTGATCTGTAGTATCGAAAGCAAGTCTCAAGATTCTTAAGCCGGGGAAAACCTGCTAAAGTATGCGCAATTTAACAATACAGTCCGCCATAATTACTATGAAGCGTATCAGGCGGTTGCTTGCGGCTTTGGGCGCAACACCTTTACATCCTCAGTGGTTTGCGCTGCGCAATCAAAAACCAGACCGCGACTTTATCAGACTCCATGCTGGGGGCGTGGTGCTGGATATCGGCTGCGCAAATAGAATGATCTCCGGTTTTTTGCCGGAGGGGTGTCATTACATCGGCCTGGACTATTTTGAGACGGCACACAATTGGTACGGTAGCCGACCGGATGTGTATGGAGATGCGCAGAACCTGCCGGTTGCCTCCAGCAAAGTGGACACTGTGCTGTTGCTGGACGTACTGGAACATCTTCCCAGGCCTGAGAGATGCATTTCAGAAATCGCGCGAGTCTTGAAGCCACAAGGTAAATTGATCATGCAGGTTCCTTTTATTTACCCTATCCATGATGCGCCGCTCGATTTCCAGCGCTGGACTCGCTACGGGTTTGAGGAGATGGCAAAAAAGCAGGGGTTTAAATTCGCGCAGATAACAAGCGTAGGTGAACCACTTGAGGCGGCAGCGTTATTAACCAACATTGCGATGAGCAAGACCGTGGTTAACTGGATTAAACAAAAAAACCCTGCCGCGGTGCTGGTCATATTTCTACCGCCGTTGGTGCTGCTTTTTAATGTTTTGGCGTGGGCTTTCTGCCGCATGGCGCTGGCGGAGGAGATGATGCCGATTGGCTACCGCTTGCTGCTATTGAAGGAATGATGCCGCATATCGCTTTGCTCACCACCTCTTATCCGGAGCGGGATCCCGGCAGCGAAGCTGCTGGGGCGTTTGTCGCGGATTTTGCCGAGGCTCTTGCGCAGCGCGTCAAAGTGACGGTGCTTGCGCCAAGCTTGGAAGCGAGAATCGAAGAGCAGGCCGGAAACCTCATCGTGCGGCGTTTCGCGGTTCCCGCCCTGCCTTTATCGCTGTTGCACCCGTGGAACCCGGCTCATTGGGCTGCGATTTGCAGAACCTTACTTGCGGGTGCCGCCGCCTTGCGCCGGCTTTTGCGTGAGCACACGATTGACCATATTTTTGCGCTGTGGGCGTTGCCTTCCGGGTACTGGGCGAGGAGCGCCAGCAACACCGCGAGCATTCCCTATAGCGTGTGGGCGCTAGGAAGCGACATATGGAGCTTGAGTAAAGTGCCGGTAGTGAAGAATCTGCTGCGCAATGTGTTGAGAAACAGCCATACCTGCTTTGCCGACGGCTACCTGTTGCAGCGGGATGTCGAGTTGATTTCGGGCCGTGCCTGTCATTTTCTTCCCAGCTCCCGCAAACTTCCCGCTGTCGCGACAAAACAACTTGCCGCCATGCCGCCTTACAAACTAGCTTTTCTCGGCCGCTGGCACCCCAATAAAGGGGTAGATTTGCTGCTGGATAGCCTTGGATTGCTGAGCGACAAGGACTGGGAGAAAATAAGCGAAGTACGGATTTGCGGCGGCGGGCCCTTGGAGCAGCGCGTGCGCCACGCCTGCAGCGCCTTGCTTGAAGCACAGCGGCCAGTGACCATTACTGGCTATCTGGGGAGGAATGAAGCAGCGCAATTGTTCGCCTGGGCGGATTACGTGTTGCTGCCTTCGCGCATCGAGAGCATTCCCGTGGTTTTTTCCGATGCGATGAAAAGCCGTTGCCCGGTGATTTGCACTCCGGTCGGGGATTTGCCGCGATTGATCGCCGAATACCGGGTGGGGCTGGCCGCGGAAGAATCAAGCCCGCAGTCTTTCGGAAAAGCATTGCAGCAAGCGCTTTCGCATTCGCCGCTGTCGTTTGAGAACAACCTACGCGCGGCCGCATCAGCGTTCGATATTGACTCAAGCGTGTTGAAGTTTCTGGAGGCCATCCATGAAGTATAGTTTTCCCGCACGGGTTAATCGTCCGTACCGGCGGCAATCTCCGCATCATCGCAACGGAGTCAGAGCTTGATTCTGGTTACGGGGGGCGCCGGGTTCATCGGCTCCAACTTTGTCCTGGACTGGCTGGTGGCCGGAAATTCACCTGTCGTCAATCTGGACAAGCTGACCTATGCGGGGAATCCCAACAACCTGGCCAGCCTGAAAAATCACGATGGGCATTTTTTCATCCGCGGCGATATCTACGACCGGAGTTTGGTCAGAAGTTTAATCTTGAAATACCGGCCGTGGGCTATCGTGCATTTTGCGGCGGAAAGCCATGTAGACCGTTCGATTATCGGGCCAGCGGATTTTATTCAGACCAATGTCGTCGGCACTTTTCATTTGCTTGAAGAAGCGCGGAGCTATTGGCAGGGCGTACCTGATGCGGACAAGAAACTTTTCCGCTTTGTGCACGTTTCCACGGATGAAGTTTATGGCGCGCTGGAGTCGGATGATCCGCCCTTCAGGGAAAATTCACGTTACGCGCCGAGCAGCCCCTACGCGGCATCCAAAGCCGGTGCCGACCACTTGGTGAGGGCTTATTACCATACCTACGACCTGCCCGTACTGATTGTCAATTGCTCAAATAATTTCGGACCGCGCCAATTCCCGGAAAAACTCATTCCATTGATGATCCACAACGCTTTGCAGGGTAAACCGTTGCCGGTATACGGCGATGGTCTGCATGTCAGGGACTGGTTATATGTAAGCGATCATTGTGAGGCGATACGGGCAGTACTGGAAAAAGGGAAAGCAGGGGAGACCTATAACATCGGCGGAAACAATCAGCGAACCAATCTCGAGGTGGTGAAAACCATTTGTTCTATTCTCGACGAACTCAAGCCGGGTTCGCCTTTCGTTCCTCATGCGAATCTTATCACCATGATCAAGGACCGGCCTGGCCATGACCGGCGCTACGCGATTGACGCAGGCAAGATTGAGCGGGAATTGCAATGGAAGCCCCGGGAAAATTTCGAGAGCGCGATTCGCAAAACCATCCAATGGTATCTGGACAACCCGGCCTGGATTAAAGATGCAACCAGCAGCGCTTATCAAAGCTGGATCGCCTCGAATTACGGCAACAGGGAGTTGATATGAAAGGCATCGTACTCGCAGGTGGCTCCGGTACCCGGCTTTATCCGGTTACCTTGTCCATTTCCAAGCAATTGCTCCCGGTTTATGACAAGCCGATGATTTATTATCCGCTGTCCACGCTGATGCTGGCGGGAATACGCGACATCCTATTGATTTCAACGCCTCTGGACACGCCGCGCTTCGAGCAGTTGTTCGGCGACGGCCGCCAGTGGGGGCTCAACATCAGCTATGCGGTGCAACCGTCCCCCGGCGGTATCGCACAGGCGTTTACCATTGGCAGATCATTTATCGGCAAAGATTGCTGCGCTTTGGTGCTGGGTGACAACATTTTTTATGGCAACGAGTTGATTCAGGTATTGCAGCAGGCCGCAAAGAAAAAATCCGGAGCGACGATTTTCGCTTATCCGGTGCATAATCCGCAGCGTTACGGCGTAGTGGAATTTGACGCGCAAGATAAGGTTTTAAGCCTAGAGGAGAAGCCGGACAAACCGAAATCGCGCTATGCCGTAACCGGCCTGTATTTCTATGATGAACGGGTGGGAGAGATCGCCGAATCGTTGAAGCCTTCCGTAAGGGGCGAGGTGGAAATCACTGATGTCAACAAACTCTATTTGCAACGCGGCCAGCTGCAAGCGGTAAAAATGGGCAGAGGCATGGCATGGCTGGACACCGGTACCCATGAGTCCCTGCTGGAAGCATCCATGTTTATACAGACCATCGAGAAACGCCAGGGATTGAAGATCGCCAGCCCCGAAGAAATCGCCTATCACATGGGATATATTTCAGCCGAACAATTGCGGGCTCTTGCCGCGTCGCTGGGCAAAAGCGGTTACGGCCGCTACCTGCTGGATATACTTGAAGACAGGCTTTCCTGAGCCCGGTTTTCCCTTTGCCACCTGACAAATTATTGGCCTTTCTTGTCGCCTAGGTTAAGACTCCTGACTTTCCTGGCTGGCGTACCGAGATAAAGTGAATCCGGTTCGATCTCTCCAATCACCAGGCTGCAAGCCCCGATGACCGTCCGATCGCGAATCAGCGCCCCGGCCAATATAGTTGAGTTACAACCTATCCAGCAATGAGGCCCGATTTCCACCCCTCTGACGAAAGGCGCGAATGCTTGGCTAAGCGGCGTGTCGTGCTGACTGCCTGGGTCAGAGTGGGTGAGGATCGTTACCCCGGGTGAGATGGCAGTACCGCGCCGGATCGTGACTGGCCCTTCCAGATCAATCCTGCACCCCAAGCCAATATGAACATCATCTTCGACACGGAAGTTTTTGAAGCCTTTTTCCAGATTGAAAAACTGCACCTCGTAAATCCTGACGTTGTTGCTGATAGCAGCGCCGAAAAACCGGAGCAGACGGGATCGCAGGTAAGGATTTAATACGACCCTGAGGCCTAGCTCAAGTAACATAAACCATGCTTTTCTCCAGCGAGTCATTGTTTACTTATCCACGGTGCGGCATGTTAAGCGGCATGCTGTGTCATGTTCAGTTAGCTTGTTTCCGGTTCAGGTTCCAAATCATACTATACTTGCCCTGTCTACTTTCTGCAGAATCAGCCAAACCTGCGTAAGCACCGCGATTGCCGCGAGGGCCTCTCCGGTCACGTTCGTCCCGGAATATTTTGCCGGAAACATAAATATCATCTCCTGCATGCCGTCCCCGCCGGAACAAAAAAACCAGTACGCCGGCAATCCAGGCGAGCATTAGATGCGCAATATTCGCAAAAAATTTGCCAACCGAAAAAATTGAATAGTAAAGACAGTACCAGAAACCACGATGACAAATAAAGAACCAAGGCGCTGTAATACGCGATAACCGGCTTGCTGGAGACAGTTTCGCCCGCTGCATAAGTGTTCCGATAGCACAAGCCGATTTTTCCCGCCCTTTTCTTCTTCAATCCAGTAGCCCAGTGAGGTTAGCTACCTCAAGGCGGCTAACCATCCGCAGATGGCGAGAAATGCTAAGCCAAGGGCCAAGAGCGAGGCTCCGAGCAATTTTTTGAATCCGATGGAGTGAATGCTCATTTTCTTTCTGTTGGCTATGCCATTGCTTGATGAATGTTTAGAGAATTATGACGAGTTCCTTGCGCGCTTCTTCAGTAGAAAGATAAAACCGGGAAACATGAAAGGGAGAGTTTTAAACACGAGGATTGCTAGACGTTGCTTTATGGATTCAGGCGGCAATATATCCTGTGCACGGTACCGCACCGGGTCGACCAAAATCATGCCTGTATAATCTTTCACCTCAAACCGGCTGAGGAGCCCTTTTAGCCGAGAGTAGGAATAAGGCCGTTCAGGATAAGAGTTACCCTTGCCTGCAATGCGCACGTAACTGTCTGCCAGCGCCCGTGGGAGCCAGCTTAGTAAAGGTAAGTGATAATGAGGCTCTATCAAATCGTACTTATTCGGCCCGGCGAAGTAGCAGACTCCGGTGGGCGTTAAAACTCGCTCGATTTCCACCATAAGCTGTTCCGGGTTGTCGGTATGTTCGTAAACATGGTTGCAAATCACTACATCGAAACAGGCGGGACGGAAAGGCAAGTGTTCGGCGTCAGCCCTAAAACAGATGACATTTTTTGCCGCTTTGGACAGTACGTGCTGGTCTATATCGATGCCTACGCAGTAGCCCACCTCCTGAGACAGCTTTTTCAGGATATGTCCATGTGAACATCCGATATCAAGCACCCTCAGGTCAGGCCCCGGCAAGACTCCCTCATGCTCCAGTACAGCCTTTATTTTTTCGGCCTTTTGAGTACGATTGGCTTCATCGGCCAACACATTCTGGCCGGTGAAAGCGTTGGAATAATGCTTTGCTTTGTCTTTCAGCGATTCCATGAAAGGGCCCTGCCAGATGCTCCTAACACACGGCGCACCACATTAACGACATCGGAAACGTCTTGCTTTTTAAGTCCGGCGGAGAGCGGCAGACTGACGGTTTGTCGGCCGACCCGCATAGCCACCGGAAATTGCTGTGGCCGCCAGCCAAAGGTTTTCTGGTAGTAGGGGTGCTCCGGAATGCTTAAATAATGCACCCCGACGCCGATGTTATGGCGCGTCATGGCGTGGAGAAAATCATTACGGCTGATGCCGGTGCGTTTCTCGTCGATCAGGACGGTATACAGATGATAAGCATGGCGCGTACCCGGCTCGAGAGGTGAGGGAAGGGTGAGCGGCAAACCG
>Ga0184640_10000280_pt1 | contig 12899 bp, 15 predicted proteins | sample PLM31_200_b2_FD_133161 | JGI IMG/M metagenome (GOLD analysis project Ga0184640, IMG submission 133161) | Groundwater sediment microbial communities from an aquifer in East River, Colorado, USA - PLM3-1_200_b2 | ecosystem: Environmental > Terrestrial > Soil > Riparian zone | place: USA: East...
ATTACCCCGCCCAAAGGGCGGGGCTTCTGGAACATAAAACCTAAACCGATTGCCTCCGCTTCGCTTCGGGCTGCCATTCATCCCCGTGCAAAGCACGGGGCTTTCTGGCAGGGGTAGTAACAAAGAACTGATCCGACGGATGCGAGCCACAACGTTTGCCCTGCTCACGCCCTTCTACTTTCTCAAAGCCGGAAGCCTGGTCGACTTGAAGGCTGTGGTCGCGGGTTTTGGCTTGGTTGTTATCTTTTTCCTGGCAAAGAGCCTTTCGAAATTCTTAGGCTTGTACCCGGCAGGGGTATTCTTCCGATTCACCACGAAGATCAATCTCTATACCACCCTGATGATGAGCACGGGGCTCACCTTTGGAACGATTTCCGCCCTTTACGGCCTCACCCACGGGATCATCAACAGGGAACAGTACTCTATTCTGGTCGTTGTGGTTATCTTAACTGCTATTATTCCGACACTCATAGCTCAAGCCTTTTTTGAACCGAAGGGCAGAGAGCGTGAAGTCCTATTCGAGGATAAAGGAGGGGAAAAAGATGTTTAGAAAGATCCTGTTGGCCTATGACGGCTCAGAGGGCGCTAAGCTTGCTTTAGAGAAGAGCGGAGAAATTGTCAGAGCTGCTCATGCGGAACTTCATATCCTGGCAGTGGGAAGGATTCCGGAATACGCAGAAACCGTGAGCGAGGTGGAGGAGGCTAAGGAACAAGCGAAGACTTTTTATTCAAAGATTATGGAAGAGGCCGTAAGTAATTTGCAACAGCGGGGCCTGCCCGCAAGCATCCACATAGAGTTCGGGAAACCCGGGGATGTTATCCTGAGAATCGCCGAGCATCTGGATGTTGATCTCGCCATCCTGGGAACGAACCCCCATTCCGCACTAAGGAGGCGGGTTCTGGGCGCGACTGTGGACAAGGTCGTAGACCACGCCCACTGCTCCGTGTTAGTCGTAAGGAGTTGAATCTAGACGGGGAGGTTGCCGGAGAGCGCGCTCCATGGGTTAAAGGTTAAAAGTCCGTGCTATCGTGATCGGGATTTCCAACATACTCCTCCTTGCCGGCGGCGCTTTCGTGGCGTCCACGCTGGCCGCGGTCGCTGGCTTTGGAGGAGCTGCCGTTCTCCTGCCGATCCTGGTCTTGGTTTTCGGGGTGCGCGACGCAATCCCTATCCTGACCGTGGCACAGCTGATCGGCAACTTGAGCCGCGTCGGGTTTAATCGGCAAGAGCTCGATTTGCCCGTTGTCGGTTGGTTCGCCCTTGGCGGCGTGCCCGCCGCGCTCGTCGGCGGATTTCTCTTTGCCTCGGCGCCTCTCTCTTTTCTCACTCGGCTTCTGGGGATCTTTCTGATCACGGTGGTGGTCTATCGCCATGCCAGTAAAGGCACCACGCTGCGACTTCCGCTGCGTGCATTCGCCATGCTGGGGGCCGTTTTCAGTTTCCTTTCTGCCTTGTTGGGAAGCGTCGGACCCATCATGATCCCCTTCTTCCTGGCTTACGGTCTTGTAAAAGGCGCCCTCATTGGCACTGAAGCGCTTGCTACAGTTGTGATGCACGTCACCAAGTTGGCGGCTTATAGAAGTACTGCCATCCTAACGACCACCAGCATCATGGTAGGGCTAGCTCTTGGATCGATCATGATTCTTGGTTCATTCGTCGGAAAGAAGATCTTGGACCGGCTGCCGGAACGCCTATTTGTCCTGCTGATCGAGGCGACGCTCTTGATCGCCGGGCTCGGTTTCTTGATCCGTGGTTAAGAACATAATCTCATATTGCTAGGAGACGACAGATAGTGTAGAGAAGGCACGGTAGCTCTTCCTTTCAGAAGTACGCCGTTGGCTGCAAGTAAATGAACTCCGGCTGAATGCCTTGCGCATATGAGCAAGCCGTCAGAGATCATACAGGCCCAAAGGATTTTAGCAGGGCAAAGAGGAGGCCTGAAGGTTCTAGATCGAAATGTCAAGATCCTGGGCGTCGTCACCTTACTGAATGACCTTAGCAGCGAGGTGGCGGTGCGCACGCTGCCATTGTTTCTCGCCAACGTCCTCGGAGTAAAGACCGGCATCATCGGTTTCATCGAAGGGATCGCCGAGAGTACCGCGACCCTCCTCAAGATCGCTTCGGGATACCTGGCCGACCGGCTGGGGAAGAAAAAGGCTCTTACCGTATGGGGATATGGCCTCTCTGGTTTTACCAAGCCGCTGCTTTACTTTGCCGATACGTGGGGGCTGGTTCTCGTAATCCGCTTCTTGGATCGTGTAGGTAAGGGAGTCCGTACCGCACCCAGGGACGCTCTCATAGCCGACGTCACCCCAGAGCAGCATCGTGGCCGGGCCTTCGGTTTCAACAAGGCGATGGACAAGGCTGGCGCGGTGGCTGGACTCCTCCTTGCGGCCTGGATCCTGGAAATAATGCAATCCGGTCAGGGGATGCTCACCCGTGCAGGTTATCAGGCGCTTGTTCTACTCTCAGTCATCCCGGGGCTCGCGGCGGTATTCATCTTGGTGGTGGGTGTCCGGGAGCCGGCGAGCTCACACAGCAAGCGTTCAAAAAAGGATTTTCTTGGCTGGCATAGCCTCGATAGTCGGTTCAAGGCCTTTCTTGGCGTAATAGTTCTCTTCACCCTGGGCAACTCCAGCGATGCCTTCCTGATGCTGCGGGCCCAGACTGTGGGTCTCTCGACCACCGAAATTTTTTTGCTGCTGGCCGCGTTCAACTTGGTTGTTACTCTATCTTCGCTTCCAGGGGGAATTCTCTCTGATCGCCTGGGACGCCGCGGGCTTATAATCGGTGGATGGTTAATCTATGCCCTTATCTACTTTGGCCTCGGCATAGCCACGGCTGCATGGCATGTAGGCGTGCTTTATGTCCTTTATGGTCTCTACTACGGCGCGTTCCAGGGAGCGGCGAGTGCTCTGGTAGCGGATCTCGTTCCGCCTGAGCGCCGAGGAACTGCCTACGGTCTCTTTAACGGCGCGATCGGCGTAACTGTCTTTCCTGCCAGCCTCATTGCTGGACTGCTTTGGCAATGGTTCAGTCCAGCGGCACCTTTCTTTTTCGGCGCAGCTCTAGCGCTTTTGTCCTCATGTTTGCTTCTACTGGTGCCGGAAAAGGGTTGAAGAGACTAATGGATTGTGATGAAACCCTTAGACCCTGTAACCCTTGAACGTTCGAAGGTCGGCATTTGGGAGAAAGAGTTAGGCGCGGCCGATGCGTTTGCGCTTATTGGCGAGATAGTCCACCACGATGTAGTCGCCGATCCGGTCCGGTGAGGTGTAGAAGACGCGACCCGTGTTGAGCCGGGAGAGCTGATCGATGAAGCCGCGCCGGTAGACGTCGGTCCCCAGCATGAAGGTGTTGATCTTGATCCCGCTCTGAGTGCAGCGCCTGACCTCTTTCAGGGTCTCCCGGACGATCCTCTCGTGCAGCAGGGCCGAGCCCCATCCGCTGTGCAGCCGCCCGCCTCCGTCCAGGGTCACCGCGGTCGGCTCACCGTCGGTGATGAGGATGATCTGCCGGTTGGCGGCCCGCTGCGACCTCAGGAGCCGGCGCGAAAAGCGCAGCGCCTCTTTGATGTCCGTGCCGTGCTCCATGAAGTAAGTGATGGCCACAATCGAGGGGAGGTCCTCCGCCCGGATGACCTTGGCGTTGGAGCGGAAGGCGACCAGGTGCAGGACATCCTGGGGGAACTTGGTCTCGATCAACCGGTGCAGGGCCAGGGCCACTTTCTTGCCCGCGTGCAGGGCGTCGTTCATGAGCATCGAGTAGCTGACATCGATGAGCAGGACGGTCTCGGTATCGGTCAAGAACTCCTGGCGGTAAACAGAAAAATCTTTGGGGCCGATCTCCACGGGAACCCGCCGGCGTCCCCGCTCCAGCGCGTTGAGCAGGGTCTCGCCGATATTGAGGTTGAGGGGATCCCCGTATTCGTACTCCTTGGTCTGCTCCACCTTCTCTCCCTGACTACCCCGAATGAAAGTCGGGTGCTGCCCCAGGCGATTGCGGTTGAGCATCTGAAAGATCTCTCTTAAGGCCTTGTCCCCGATCTTTCTCATCCCCTTGGGGCTCAGCCTGAGGCCCTCCTCGGTGCGGACGAGATAGCCCTCCTCCACCATCATCTGCTCCACGCCCCTCAAGTACTTGAGGTGCTCGTAGGCCTCCTCTCCCAAGAGCTCCCGGATCTCCTCCAGGTCCAGATCGTTGAGGTCTCCGAGCCCTCTCTGTCCCCAGCGCTGAAACTGCTCCAGGCGCCGCAACTGGCCGAGAATCTGGCCCGCCTCTCCCGAGCCCATCCGCTGCGATCCGTGGAAGGGATACTGGTTGAGGAGCTGCTCCAGGCGCTCCATCTGACTCAGGGCCTCGCTGAGCTGACTCAGTTGCTCCTGGGTCAGCGAGTCGAGATTGTCCAGAAGGTTATCCAGGTCCTCCGCAGCGGCGTCCATCATGCGGGGCAAGTTCTTGAGGAAGTTCTCGTCCTCCAGGAGCCGATTCAAGCGGTCCAGCATCTCCATGAGACCCTGATAGCCCTCGCCGGTAAGCTCCTGGGGCCGCTTCATGCCGCGTTGGGATATCTGGTCCCTCAGCCGGTCCCTCAGCTCCTGATAGCGCTGGTATGCCTCCTGCATCTTGCGCTCCATCTCCTGCATGTCGTTGGCGTAGCGGCCGGAGAGGCGCTCCATGAAGTGACGCATCTTCTCGTGATAGGCCTCGAGCTTCTCCGCCAGGCTGTTGAGCCTCTCGCTCAGGGCGCGGGCCTCCTCGGGCGCGAGCTTGAAGGAGTCGGGAGAATACTTATCCAGGAGCTGCCTCTTTTTCTCCTCCGCCTGCCTCAAGAGATCCCTCAACCCCTTCACGGAGCGCAGGCCATCTTCGGAGACCAAGCCCCGGCGCCATAAATCTCTCAGCCCCCGGCGCGCCCCCTCTTCTTCTAAAAAGTTATCGGAGAGATGTCTAAGAAGGTCTTCCGCGGTGGGAAAGAGGACCTGCTGCGTGTCGTCCCATTGGGTGTAGCGATGGACTCTCACGCCGCCCACTATACCGTAGATGGCTCGTTTGCCGCAAGTTCCATGCTTCGAGGACCTCAGCACGGTGAGTGAAATCGAACCGTTTGAGGGGTAGCTGGAAGGTCGAGAATGCGCTATGAATGGAAATAAAACCATGGTCTCCGAAGCCCCATACGTTATCATCGGCGCTGGATTTGCCGGCGCGGCCACGGCCTATCACCTGGCGCTGGGCGGCGTGAAGGAGATCCTGATCCTGGAGCAGGAGAGAATCGCGGGGGTCCACTCCTCTGGCCGTAACGCCGCGATGGTGCGGCAGGTCGTCTCCGACCCGGCCGTCGCCGCGCTGACCCGGGAGGGCGCGGCCTTCCTGCGCCACCTCCCTGCTGACTGGCGCGTCTCTGTCGCCTTTGAGCAGAACGGCTCCCTTCTCCTGGGCAGCGGCGAGGTGTGGCACGGCCTCGCCCGGGATGCGGAGAGGGCGCGGCAGAAGATGGGGATCGAGATCGAGTGCTGGTCCAGAGAGAGAGTTGAAGGACATGTCCCGGTGCTTAAGGGAGCCGATTTTGAGGGAGCGGTGTGGTGCCCCACAGATGGGGTGATTGACATCCACGCCCTGCTCTTGGGTTATCTCAGGGCCGCCACCGCTCTCGGGGCGCAGATCCGCTATGGCTGCCCGGTGCGCGGGATAGAGGTCGAGAATGGTCGCGTGGCCGGAGTCAGGACAGAAGCGGGGCTGATCAGGACCGAGGCAGTCATCAATGCCGCAGGCGCCTGGGCCGGAGTGATCGGAGGTCTGGCCGGAGCCTCAGCCATGCCGCTTCGCCCCTGCCGGCGCCACCTCTTCGTGACCGCGCCGCTCCCTTGGGTCGATCGGAAGTGGCCCTTTGTCTGGGACATCACCCAAGACATCTACTTTCGACCTGAATCCGGCGGCCTGCTCCTCTGTCCTTGCGATCAAGACGAGATGGCCCCGGGCATCCCTCCTGCCGACAACTCTGTCCGAGAGCTGCTGGCTGAAAAGGTGAGCCGCCACCTGCCGGGAATTGCCGACGTGGCCATCAAGAGGTACTGGGCTGGATTCCGCACCCTCTCTGGCGATGGCCGCTTTGTGATCGGCTGGGACCCCAAGGTCAGGGGCTTTTTCTGGGTGGCCGGCCTCGGCGGCCATGGCGTGACCGCAAGCTCCGCGGTCGGGGCTTTAGCCGCTAGGCTGATCCTGAGCCAGGATGGAGCAGAAGAGTTCTCTCCCCAGAGATTTGTGACCTGATACAGAGGCAGGCCCCGCTGGCATGAAGCTCAGAAACGAGTCGGTTTTTGTGGGACGGCTGACGACGGCCGGCCGGCGCACGGCCCTTCCCCGCACTGTGGAGCTCAGGCTGGTCTATCTCGATGGCAAGTTTTACGCCTCGTCGGCAAGCGTGCAGGGCAAACACTGGTGTCAGAATCTCGTCAAAAACCCCGATGTCGAGATTCAAGTAGGAGAGGAGGGCCTGCGCTGTCGGGCGCGGCTCGTCGGTGATGAAAAGCTCCGCATGCGGGTTCTGAGCCTGCGCGATTCCCCGGCCTTGGGGAACCGCGTGGTGTTTGAGATGAGCCCGGTATAAAGAGAGTTTCTCAGTCATGCGCTATCGGACGCTGGGTAGAACGGGGCTCAGGATCTCCGAGATTGGCTTTGGCTGCGGCAACGTCGGCGGCCTGATGATTCGCGCCCGCCACGAAGAGCAGCTCCAGGCGGTGCGGCGCGCCTTGGATCTGGGCATCAACTACTTCGACACCGCCGCGGGTTACGGCGACGGGAAGTCTGAGACCAATCTGGGAAAGGTCCTGGAAGAGATCGGCACCGAGGTGACGCTTGCCACCAAAGTGCGCCTGGGGCCGGAGGCCCTCGCTCATCTGAAAGCAGCTACGATCGCCTCTGTAGAGCAGAGCCTCGAGCGGCTGAGAAAGAAATCGGTCGATCTCATCCAGTTGCACACCCGCGTCGCCCTTCAGAGAGGCGGCAAGCGCTTCTCTCTGACGCCGGCCGAGGTCCTCGGACCAGCAGGGGTGGTGGAAGGGTTCAAGAGGCTCAGGGATCAAGGCAAGGCACGCTACTTCGGCTTCAGCGGGCTGGGCGATCCTGAGGCCCTGCACGCGCTGGTCGACAGCGAAGAATTTGACTCGGTCCAGGCATACTACAATCTCTTGAATCCCAGCGCCGGCCAGCCTGTGCCTCCCGGCTTCAGCGCCCTGGACTACGGCAGGCTCATAGACCGGGCCTCGGCGCGTGGGATGGGCCTGGTGGTGATCCGGGTGCTGGCTGCCGGCGCCCTGACGGCGACTCCCGAGGCCGGAGGCGGAAGCAGCCCGGAGCCCCTCTCGCCTGGCTCTGACTATGCCCTCGATGTGACGCGGGCGCGCCAATTGGGATTTCTGCTGGGCGGCGACGTCAAGACGCTGACGCAGGCGGCCCTTCGCTTCGCCTTGATGAAGCCTCAGCTCTCCACTGTCCTCGCGGGCTTCTCCAACCTCGACCAGATCGAAGAGGCTGCGGCCTGCTCCGGCGCCGGAGGATTGTCTCAGGGCGCGTTGGCCCGATTGAGGCAGCTATGGGATACTGACTTCGGCCTCTGTAGCCCGTTTTAATTATCCCTATCTGGGAGTGCGCAGCAAAAAGGTCTGTCCGGTGATGTAGCGAGCAGGCTCTGAGAGGAGATAACGGATGAGGCCGACGATCTCCTCTTTTCTGGTCAGCCCGCCCATGAGAGGAGGCACAGCTTCACGTTTCTTCCACTCCTCTTCTGACGAGCCTCTCCTTGCCATGGGAGTGTCGGTGGCCCCAGGCGCGATGGCATTGACAATAACGTTATTGGGTGCCAGCTCCTGGGCGAGGGATTTGGTGAAGCCGATGACCCCGGCCTTCGAGGCGGCGTAGTGGGCGGCCCGTGGCTGCCCTGCCACACCGCGACCCGAGGCGATGTTGATGATGCGCCCATCTTTTCTCTGCGCCATGTGGCGGGCTACGGCCTGGGAGCAGAGGAAGACACCTTTCAAGTTGATCCGCAGCACTCGATCCCACTCCTCTTCGGGCATCTCTTCTACAGGGAAGCGGGAGATCACGCCGGCGCCGTTGATCAGGAAATCGATCTGATGGTAGCGTCCCAGGGTCTCATCCACCATGCGGCCCACGCTCGCCTTGTCCCCCACATCGACTTGAAAGCCAAAGGCCTCTCCGCCATTCTTGCGGATATCTTCAGCCAGGGCTGTAGCCGCCGCGCCCGCGAAGTCGGCAATCACGACGCGGAGTCCATCGGCCGCGAGCGCCTGACTGATCGCGGATCCGATGCCCCCCGCGCCGCCGGTAACAATCACGACTCGTCCCATAGAAACTCCAATACTTATCCCAGAAGCACTTTTCTTAACAAGAGGCAAATCGGGGTGAGGGCAGGCCGGCCGAACAGCGCGGACTTGGCGAACGCCTGAAGGGCGACGGGCGTGGACGGGCGCGTGGATTTGAGATATGGTAAAGGGACACAGATGCAGCGTTGGCTCATCCTTACAGTCTTTCTGGCGGGCCTGACCCTCGGCATCAGCGGGACCATCATGGCGCCGCGCCTCATCCACCGGTACGTGCCGGATCGGTTCCTGCCCGAGGCGCTCCAGAGCAAGCAGGTGCTCGTTGACGGAACGGTGGTAGCCAAGCAACGGGAGCAAGATCGGCTCCTGCTGACGGTGCATACGGCAGAGGGCGCCGTTCTCGCCACGTTCACGCAAAAGGTGCCGGAGATCGACCTGTTAGTCCAGCAGGGGGATACCTTGTCCCTGTACCTTCGTCGGTATGAACCGTTTGTGATGGATCCAACGATCGGACGGGTCAAGAAGCCGCAACCTTTCGGCAGGCTTGAAGGCCGAGAGCCTCCACCGTCTCCCCCGGTTGCGCCACCACGGCCGGCTCAGAAGGCGGTCCCGAAAGAGGCGGCGCCGGCGAAAGAGACCGTCTCCCCGAAAGAGACGGCACCATCGAAAGAGACCGCACCGCCAAAAGAAACCCCTCCGCCGAAAGAGACCGCTCCTCGATAAGGTTCGTCCTCTAAGCCCGCCTCAGACCATGATGGCTGATCGGCCTCGTTTCGGCGAACGTGCCCTACGATCGCGTCGTAGGCGAGGGCTAGAGTATCGAAGACGGTAACCGCCAAGGCTAGAAGTGAAAGCGCTGTCCCTGTTCCACCCATCCCCGCCTCCCTCTTCGCTGCCTAACGAGGCTGTAGAAAAAGTCCCAGCCAATAAAAAAGTGTCCAAATTGGGGGTACCTAAATGGTCTCTCGATCCGAGATCGTCGCTTAAACGCTAAATACGGAGGTCGCTTTTCTGGTAAATTTTTCGATCTAATTTTTTCTCCAGGCTCAACGTTCAAGCTGAGGGCGCGCCGCTTTTTGGCGCGCCCCTCTCCAGCGCACTGTTAGGCGATGCCCGCTACTCATGAGACTCGATTGGGAAAAGACAACTCAAGCACAACACACCCGGCGTCAGTCCTAAATGGCCCATGCACTTCCCCTGGCGGCCTACTCGCATAGTGTCCAGTCTCTAACCACATATCGAAGGCTTGATCGTAGAGGCGGCCACTCGCAATAAAGACCTCCTCAGGATATGGGTGGCTTTTGCCACCAAAAGGCGTCGTATCAGCGCCGGGATGAAAACGAGTTAAACGGGTGTATTCGCCTGTTTCGTCATCAATGCTCAGAGTCAATTCTTCCGCCATGCCTTGAAGCCCATCGACGGGTTTCCACTGAGCGCTATTGTCAGGGTTCAAGGGGTTCCAGTAAGTAATGGTTGTCTTGGACATTTTGTTCCTCACGCCTAACGGGGCGCCGATGAGTTGCGCCGTCTTTTGGCGTCGGTCTCAATCGGCGAGTTAGACCCTGCCCCTCTATGCTTCAGCCGCTTCATCTTTCGCCCGATCCAGTCCACAAGACGCGCAAACGGCTGGAACCGTGCTGGCACCCTCTCTGGAGTCCGTGACAGGCTGCGCACAAAGTACGTCCGCGAGAACTCCCCTGCGGAGAACAGCCGTCCAGACTCGTCGGTGAACCAGGTGTGCCAGGACCACCAGCGCTGCCAGGGGAAGAGGCAGGCTTCGATCACGCTGTACGGAAGACAGCGACGTTCGCCCTCGGCTACCACCGCGCGAGCCCACTTAAGAAACTCGCACTTCTCGCGGATCATCTGATTTGGATCCGCACGTTTGATCACGAAAGGAAGCACCGGAATCGACCGGTCAACCGTATACACATAACCGTGGGTTCCGACCATCGTCGAGATCGTCCACTTCCCATAGTGCTCGAGCGTTCCGATCCAATCGTCTCCAGACACATCCTCGTTCGGCGCGGTGAACACCGTGTGCAGAAAGGAATCGCCCGCAAAGAGAATTCCGTGCTCGCTGTCAAACAGTGATGCATGGCCATCGCAGTGTCCCGGAGACTCGACAACATGCAACCGAACCTTCTCTGTTTGGAGCACGTCAGCCAATTGCCGCAGCTCGACCGAATCGATTGCTTTGGGTTGGCCGATGAAGACTCGCCGGGCATAGGAAAGCTCTGCCGGACGGCGAATGGCTTCCACGGTCACGGCAGTTCCATACACCGGTGCACACGCGCGGCGAGCCGCGAGGGCCGTATTGCCGATGTGCTCTTCGTGAGCGTGGGTCGCAACCACCGCATGAATGTCCGCGCCGGTCTCATCCAGGTAGCGCTCCAAACGATGCTGGCCAAAGACGGGTCCCGGGTCGATCAGAACGTCCTGGTATTGAATGGCCGTAAATCGCTCGCCGAAGATCGTCGTCACCGCAAGAGAGGGCACGTTGTTCATGAAGATCAGCCGAAGTGAACCGTCGAGCAGGCTAACCTGGCGATTCCAAGTCCAAAGGGCTCCCAGAAACTGGTGAGCCGACACGAAGATCTGACGAAATAGCATCCACGGCAGGAGCAGAAAAAACCAACCCCAGTACTTTACCCAGAACAGCACGATCGCCTCTCGCGTGTTCGCCGGGAACATCCGATCATCGATGGAAGGAAGCGGTCTCACTGCATTCCTGGGGTCTAACGTCGCAAATCAGCCGCGCCGCTTTTTGGCGTCGGCTGGATTTGCTTGGTTATGTTGCGTTATTCGTGCCGATCGCTCTTGCTGACGCATAAGTTTTAAAACTTTTATGTAAATATCCGAGTGATATAAAAGGGCCAATTGAAGCAGAATCAAAAACCAGATTAGGGCGCTATCCTTCCCGCTCTTAAATAGCACCAACATCTGGATCACCAGCGTCCCAATAGCCGCAAAAAAGGCAAGCATTCGTGCGCTTTCGTAACTACGTATGCGCTTGTCGAGTTTGTCAGGATTATCCGATAACGACAGAAACCAACCATCAATCCAATTGTTTACATTCATTCCCATGTTTCACCTTTTTGTTCGCAACATAACTATGAATCTCTCGTTCCGTGTAGTACCGCCTTACTTCCGTATAGTACGTTTTGGATATGTGCCCATGTGACGATTTGTATAATAGGTACGCTGAATTGCAAAGTGTCGCTCACTTGTGGATAACGACAAAGGCTGAAACCTACCTCCGTATATGTCGTCTTGCCGACTTAGGAGCCCATGCCTAAACCCAGGCTATCGACTGGGCTCTGCACACCCCTACCGCCGCGATGGAGCTCGCACCGCCTCGACGACAAGTACTACGAGTACGAAGAATCCGAGATGTGTTTTGACGGCACTTATTATCGCCACGCGGTCGGGGCTCTTCTGCTAAGGACTTGTCAAGTCTGACCTCATCCGATCCGCCATCCCTTTATGACGAAGCCGGAACCCCGATGTATCGCGAGATGAACGCGAAAATGCCGCGTGGGTCTCGGGTGAGAACAGGTCAATGAAGAATGCCATTTGTGTGCTCTCGCCGTTTAACGGCTCAACGTTCAGCCGCAAGCCGCGCGCTCTGAACCTTTGAAACTCGCACCCGCGTCATGCGCGGCTTGGCGGCTGCAACGTTGTGTTGGGCAGCGTGATTTCGATAGCCCTCCAGCATGGCATCATTTAGGTAAGTTCTGCTTCAAGGGCCTCCAACGAATCAAGCACTCGATACCCCGACGTCGCAAGTCGTGCTTTTGACTGATGGCCAGTTGCCAAGAGTATGCAGTCGATACCCAACTCTCGCGCTACCTCAGCGTCATGAATCGTGTCCCCGACAATTATGGTGTTGCGACGGTCCAGATCGTGCCGCTCAATCAAGGACTTCCCTATGCCGGATTTCCCTTGAGCGAGAGTGTTTGGCATCCCCTGCACGACATCAAACCGGCCATCTAGGCCGTAATGGCGTACCATCCGACACAGTGCGTTTTGCTCACTGCTCGACAGCAGAAACTGCCGAACCCCGACGGCGCACACCGTCTTGATGACCTGTTTGGCAGCAGGAAATAGCGGGGCACGATGTAAGCGATTCTCAAAATACATACAAAACTTACTGCTGATCTCGTTGAAGTTGACGCGGCTGAGATCGAGGCCTGCCCGCTCCCAATACAGAGACACAGGCACGTCGAAGATGTCCTTGTATCGAGAACGAGTGAGTGCCGGAACTCCATGCTCGGAGAGTAACTCGTTGACGACCTCCACGGACAGATCGACGTCATCGAGTAACGTGCCGTTCCAATCCCAGATTACTGAACCGTAGGTATTCATCGACATTTCCAATGTCCGCATAACGTTCAGGATGAGCGGCGTGTCTTGCGTGTCCGCTCCATCCTTTTGTTATGCCTCTTCTTTGAGTCACGCGCAGCGTACAAGGCTTCAGGCGCTATATCGACACCGTTCGGCCAAGCGAGTGTTCCCCCTTCGATGAAGAACTTCTTAAAAAGCTTTGGATCCTTGAG
>Ga0184640_10000281_pt1 | contig 12892 bp, 15 predicted proteins | sample PLM31_200_b2_FD_133161 | JGI IMG/M metagenome (GOLD analysis project Ga0184640, IMG submission 133161) | Groundwater sediment microbial communities from an aquifer in East River, Colorado, USA - PLM3-1_200_b2 | ecosystem: Environmental > Terrestrial > Soil > Riparian zone | place: USA: East...
CCGTCACTTCATAGCCCGCCGCCTCGAGAAGCTTCGCGGCGGCAAAACCGATCGACGGCCGCATCAGATCGACGAGACAGGTGACGAACAGGCCGACTCGCATGGAGAGATTTTCGGAAACGGAAGCACCGGGAGGCATCGAATCATAGCACGCGGGAATGCACGTCCCGCGCCGCCCGTTCCATATCGCGGTATAAAATTGCGCGATTCGATATCGACCGGCGAACCCATGGTCAACGCCGAATCCAAGAGCCCGATCCAGGTCATCGAGCGCATGAGCTGCACATCACCGCAGTCGGAAACCAGCGTCGGCGCCCTCGAACGCGAGCTCGAGCGCATCCGCCGCAACGGCTACGCCGTGGACAACGAAGAGGCCGGGCTCGGCGTGCGCTGCATCGGCGCGGGCGTGCGCGACGACACCGGAGGGCTCGTCGCGGGGCTGTCCGTCTCGGCCCCCGCCGAGCGCATGAAGAGCGCCTAGTCGGGCTTGGTCAGGGAAACCGCCGAGAAGATTTCCCGGGCGATCGGGCATCGGCGGTAACACCCCACGTACGGGGGCGCAGACCTCGCCGAGGGGAAACTTACGCTACGACCGCACGCTGCTCGCCGCGTCGGTCAATGAGCGCGCACGCACGGACACTCGCTCCAAGCCGTCGGTTTCGCCGATTTGCGGCGCCATGGCTTCCACAACCGCCGGCAACTTGGTGAGAATGAACTCGGCCAGGCGCCTTACGGTGGTTTCTCTGGGGTAGTGACGGCGCCAGACGATGCCGATGGTTCGCGTCGGCACGGGTGGGACGAAGGGGCGGATTTGCACCATGCCGTTCTGTATCGATCCCACGCCGGGAAGCGCAGCCAATGCAGGCAAGAGGGTGCATCCCACGCCCGCCGCCACCATCTGGCGCAGGGTTTCAAGGCTGGTCGCCTTGAGCTCTTCGCGCTGACTCGAGGCGCTGGAGCCGCAGATGGCAAGCGCCTGCTCGCGCATGCAATGGCCTTCCTCCAGCAACAGGATAATCTGATCGGCGAGTTCTTTCTCGTCGATTTCTTTCTTTGGCGCCAGCGCATGGCCGGAGGGCACCGCCACGACAAAGGCTTCGCGGAACAGCGGCATCACGTCCATGTCGGCGCCGGGAATGGGTAAGGCAAGCAGCGCCGCGTCCAACCTGCCCTGCCGCAGCCGCTCGAGCAAATTGGCGGTCAAGTCCTCGCGCAAAAAAAGATGCAGCATCGGGTAGATGTCGCGGATCGTCGACAACAGGTGGGGCACCAGGTAGGGACCGAGGGTCGGTATGACGCCAAGACTCAACGGACCGTTCATGGGGTCATGTCCCTGGCGCGCCAGATCCCGGATCTGCCCCATCACATCGAGCACCACCCTGGCGCGCTCGACGATCTGTTTGCCGGCCGGAGTCGGTATGAGCTGGTGCTTGTTGCGCTCGAACAGGGTGACGCCGAGGTAGTCCTCCAGTTTTTTGAGCTGGTTGCTGACTGTCGACTGGCACACATGACAGGCTTCCGCAGCGCGGATGAAATGTCCCTTGTCTGCCAAAGCGACCAAGTAGCGCAATTCCTGCAGAGTCACGGTTCTCCTCCCATCCGTCGCATCTTAAGTGCCTTTTGCGCGCTCTCGGGTCGAGCTTGCGGATCAAACAGGTTCGCCCTCACCATCCGGCAAGAGAATCGCGGCCTTCCTCTCTCGCCAGAAGAGAGTTTAGGGTAATTTAGCGTAAGAGAGGTGTTCTTGAGAAGCCTTCTTGTTGCACGGCAACAAGAAGCTCCCGCCGATCACGGTACTCCTGAATTCGCGGAATATCGATAACCACTATTCAAATATCTACTACTACCCGACTATCGATAACCACTATCTAAACTTTGAATTTGTCGCCCAACGAAGATGCTGGTCTATTAGCGGCTCCGGCATGTCGAATCCGGCGGGCTTTCTGCAAGTGGCCCATCGCCACGGAAAAAACTGCTGCAATAGGCGAGTGACCTCACTAGAAGAAATACAACAATCAAGGCAGCCTCATCAATGGACCGAACGATCCCGATCGCGAAGCTGTCAGCGGCGATATTGCCGGTCGTCTTCTGCGTTCCGGCTCTTTCCTACGAGGTGGTTCCCGTCTCCGGGGGCGGGAGTATCGAGGGGAAGGTCGTCTTTCAGGGCACGGTGCCCATCCGGAAAATCATCCCCACCAAGGACCGGGAAGTTTGCGGCGGTCCCCGCGACGAGCCGCAAGTCAGGATCGGACCGGACAAGGGCGTGCAGGACGCGGTGGTGTACCTCAAGGACGTGGCGAAGGGCAAGGCCTGGGGCAAGCCCGACAAGACGCCCGTGCTGGATCAGGAGAAGTGCAAGTTCGATCCGCCCGTTCAGGTCATCCGCCCCGGTTCCATTGATATTCTCAACTCGGATCCCGTGCTGCACAACACCCATGGGTTCTACGGCAAGCGCACGGCGTTTAACCTGGCCCTGCCGAACAAGGGCGCCAGGATCACGCGGGAACTGGAAAGGCCGGGGCTAGTGCGCGTCGAATGCGACGCGCACGGCTGGATGCTGGCGCACATCTATGTGGCGGACAGCCCCTACTACGCGCTGACCGCCAAGAATGGCAGCTTCAGCATTACGAATGCTCCCCCGGGCAAATATACCGTGGTGGCAACCCAGCATTTCACCGGCGATACCGAAACAATAGTGGAGGTAACGGGGGGCAAGACCGTTACGCTTTCTATCGAGCTGAAGAAGAAGTAGCGGGTTCCTCCATTCAGTGGGCCACTCACCAATTTCAACATTCAACAGGAGGGCGTGCAATGAGCGACCTTGAATCCTTGCGGCGCGAAATGGATCGGACATTGCGTCCAGCCGGAGAGCATCCCGACGGCTCGACGCTGATGACCCGCCGCGTGTTCCTGCATAAGGCCGCAATTTACGGAGCGGGCGCGGCCGCCTGCGGATTGTTCCCCAGCATCAGCACCATCGACATCGCCTTCGCACAGGGCGGCCAGGCCTTCAAGTTCGCGTGGCTCTCGGACACCCACCTCTATCCGAAGGAACTGAACGGCCGCTTCGTCGAGAAGACCGTCCGCGCGGTCAAGGAAATCCAGGCGATGAATCCACCTGCCGACTTCCTGATCTTCGGCGGCGATCTCGCTCAATTGGGCGACCCGGTGGAGCTGCGCCTCGGCGCGGAGCTCTTGAGCGAGCTGAAAATCAAGAAAGTCTTCATTCCGGGCGAGCACGACTGGTATCTGGACATGGGCGCGACCTGGAACAAGATGTTCGGTGAGTCGCCGTGGTCATTCGATCACAAAGGAGTGCGCTTCATCGGACTCGACACCGTCAGCCGCGCCCGGGATTTCTGGACCAGCCGCAAGTTTTCAAACAAGGAGCGCATGGGCCACATGGCGACCCTGGACGGGACGCTCGGCGGCGACTGGGCCGCGGTGGGGTCCGATGGGCTCAAGTACCTCAATAGCAAGCTCTCCGACTGGCCCAAAGGCAATCCGGTGGTCATTTTCACTCATAACCCCCTCTACCAGTACTACCCGCCATGGAATTTCTGGGTGCGCGACTGGAAGCAGGTGCATGAGGTTCTCGCGCCCTACGGCAATGTCACCAATATTCACGGCCACACGCATCAGGTGCTCTACAACGAGATCGGCAAGATGCGCTCCATCGGCATGCTTGCCACCTCCTGGCCGTGGCCGTATGCGCCGACGGGGGTCCCCAAGCTCACGCGGCCCATGGTGCGGGCAGACCCGGGCGATCACTTCGACGGAGTGGGCTGGGGCACCCATGCAATGACTTCGGGCGCGCGCGTCAACTATGAGTACAAGATGTGGCGCAAGGACATTTTCGCCACAGCCAGGGACGATTCCGGCACCGGGGACAACCGCAATCAGGTGCTGACCCCGCGTATAGCCGATCGCCCATAAAGGGAGGATGACCATGAGAAGCAAGAAACTGCGTTACCCGCTTATCGCGGCCGGCGTGGCGGTATCGTGTGTCCTGGCAATCGACGCGGAATTGGCGTTTGGCCACAAGGAGAAACACACCCCGGATCAATTGAAGGCGTTCCAGGAGGTCTTCATGGAGAAAGTGAAGACCGGTGATCTGCTGTTCCACGGCGACGCCGAAACGGAAAAACGCCTGGGGGTAAAGCTTTCCAATACCGGCGTGGCCTGCGCCATGTGCCACCCTTACACGTCGGACACGCACCCGCATGAGTTTCCCAAATTCCAGGAGCAGATGAACGAGTTTGCGACCTTGCGCGACATGATCAACTGGTGCATTGAGAAGCCGAACGAGGGCGAGAAGATCGGCACGGACAGCGAAGCCATGAAAGCCCTGGAGGCCTACCACTACTGGTCGAACAAGGGCTCAAAACTGGACCCAGGAAGACACTGAGCGACGTGAACGAGCCGGACTGCGCCCGCAATTCCGGTTCGCCTGACCGAAACGCACTGGCGTCATCGGCTGTATGAGTCGCCGAAGGGGTAGGCTCGTGCCGTCACAGCCAGACGCACAAGCTGCCCATGATCAAGAATGAGGGAGCGACATGGCTAATACCAAATCCGTCTCGGGGGAGTTTCCGGATCTCGATTCCCTGATCGATCGGGAATTGATTTTCAAATGGCTGTACTGGGGGTTGTTCTGGCTCATGTTTACCCCGAGTATCGGCGTGACCATCTCCAGCCTCTTCAACTATCCCGATTACCTCGGCACTTCGGAGTATCTGACCTTCGGTCGGCTGCGCCCGATGCACGTCAACGGGGTGATCTTCGGCGCCTTTTCGACGCTGTTCATCGGATTGTGCTACTACATCGTGCCGCGTCTCACCGGCGTTCGCGTGTGGAACGGACAGTGGGGCCACTGGCTGGTGTGGGTGTGGAACCTGGGACTCATCGCCGGGATGGCGTCGCTCCTGCTCGGCTACAACCAGGGGCTGGAAGCGGGGGAATTTCCGCTTCTGATCGACATCGTGATCTTCATCGCGGTGACCCTCATCACCGTGCAGTTGCTGGTCACGATCGCCCAGCGCCGCGAGCCCCAGCTCTACGTGGCGCTGTGGTACTTGATCGGCGCTTACGTGTGGACGGTCATGAATCTGATCCTGGGCAGCTTCATCCTGCCTTACTACATTACCGGGATCAACAGCGCGGCGTTTCACGGGCTTTTCATCCACTACATCGTGGGTCTGTGGATCACGCCGGCGGGCTACGTGCTGATCTACTACTTCCTCCCCGCCAGCGTGAAGAACCCGATCTACAGCCACAAGCTGTCGCTGGTCGGATTCTGGTCGCTGGCCCTGTTCTACCCCTTCGTCGGGATCCACCATTATCTGTTCAGCCCGATCGCCGACTGGGCGGAGACGCTCTCCATCATCACCTCGATGCTGTTGATCGTCCCGGTGTGGACCGTGCTGCAGAACTTTTTCGGCACCATGATCGGACGCTGGCAGACCTTCGGGGAAAACCTGCCCGCGAAGTTCTTCATCATGGGCTCGCTCATGTACCTGGTGGGTTGCTTCCAGGGTTCGACCGAGGCCCTGCGCTCGATACAGGAACCCACTCACTTCAGCGATTTTGTGATCTCCCATTCCCACCTGACCGTGTTCGGCACCTTCGTCGTTTGGGCGATCGGCGGCACGGTATACGTGATACCGAAGCTCCTGGGGCGAGCGTTGTGGTCCTTCGAGATGGGCAACTGGTCGTTCTGGCTGATTACGTTCGGCATCACGCTCATGGGCCTGGATTTGACGCTCGCAGGCCTGCAACAGGGTTATATGCTCATGGCCGGCGTCGAGTGGCTGGACTCGCTGGTCGCCATTCGGCCTTACTGGCTGGTGCGCACCGTGGCGGGCGCCTGCATGGACATCGGCATGTCGCTGCTCGTCTATAACCTGATGCGCACCGTGCTTTCCGCCCAACCAGCTGTCGGGCGACCTGCCGCCGGCGGCCGGGCGTTGGGGGGGATGGCGTCATGAGCACGAACCGCTATGGACTGCGCTTTTACGCCTTGGGGGGCGGCTTTTTCTGTATCTCGCTCGCGGCTTTCGTACAGGGCGTGCTGCCGATGCTGGAGCCGCAGTCGCGCACCGACAAGGTCACCAAGGTCGTGCGCACCGATCTGGGCGAGCTGAAATGGATGCAGCACCGGGCGAGCGACTACACGCCCCTCGAGCTGCGCGGGCGCGCGGTCTATACGCGGGAGGGCTGCTGGTATTGCCACTCCCAGTACGTGCGCCCGGTCACCGGCGAAACGCGCCGCTGGGGGCCGGTGACCCAGGCGGGCGAATACGCCTACGATTTGCCGCACATGTTTTCCACGCGCCGCATCGGACCGGACCTGTCGCGGGTCGGATTGAAGTACAGCGACGCATGGCATGTCGCCCATTTCTGGAATCCGCGGATGCTCTCGCCCGATTCCATCATGCCGCGCTTCACGGCCTTGTTCGACGGACCCCACACGGCGAAAATCGTCACCGATGCCGGCGGCAGCCGGACCCTGGAAAAAACGCCGGCCACCGAAAGGCTGTTCGATTTCAACAGCAAGGAGCAAATCCTGCTCACCCCCAACGCCGAGGGCTTGCTGTACGTTCCGGAGCGCGGCAAGTACCCGGTGATCCACACGCCCAATAAGGAATACACCGGCGAGGCCGTGGCCCTGGTGGCCGATACCGAGGACCTGCGAGGGCTCATCGCCTATCTGCAGAAGCTCGGCACCAATCGCGGCAAATGGCGCGACCGCTTCGAGCCGCAGTTGATGGAGGCCTCCCAGGTCAGCGTGCCGCGCTCGGAAGAGTGGACGCATTACGGAAAGAACGTCTACGAACGCCGTTGTCTGGGTTGCCACGGGGTGAAGGGCGACGGCAACGGCCCGGCCGCGGCCTTCATGCAGAAGGACCGGCCACGCAATTTCACGCTGGCCGTATTCAAGTTCCGGCTCACGCCATCGGGTTCGCTTCCCGACGAGGGCGACTTGCTGCGCACCATCACGCGCGGCGTGCGCGGAACGGCGATGCCCTCATGGCATGAATTGCCGGAGAAGGACCGGCTCGCGGTGATCCAGTACATCAAGTACGAGCTGGCCGCGGACCGCAGCAGCCCGGGCAAGCCCTATTTGTATTTTGTGGAAGAGCCGCCCAAGGCGCCCCTCTACATCCCGGCGCCGCCCAAGGCTTCGCTCGGCATCGTCCGCCGCGGCCAGGCGGCATGGAAGGACGCCAAGTGCTGGGAATGCCACGGCCAGGAAGGCAGGGGCGACGGCGAGAAAGCCGCCGGACTGAAGGACGATTTCGGCTTCCCGATCCCGCCCGCCGATCTCACCACCGGCCAGTTCAAGTCGGGACCGGACGTGAAGGACATCTATCGCACCATGAGCACCGGGCTCTCGGGCACGCCCATGCCCTCCTACAGCGACTCGCTTCCCGAAGCGGACCGTTGGGCGCTGTCGTACTACGTCCTCTCGCTATCCGCGTTCAAGGACCCGTTGACCGGCCAGCCCATGCAGATCTCGGAGAAGGACCGGGCCGCTCTCAACGATCCGGGCCTGGCGGCATCCGAGTCGCACTATGCCTACAAATCGCAGACGGTGGAGAAGCCCGGATTTTATGCGGGAGAGGCCTGGGCGAAGAAGCACGGCTTTGATTTCGCGGTCGCGCGCCGTTCGACCGTCGAATCCGGCCGGGCCGCGCCGCGGCCGCAATGAGGAGCGCCACGACTATGGCTGAGCTGACTTTCATTCAATTCCTGGTGGCCTTGTTCATGGGCCTGGGGGCGGTTTGCGTGTTTATCTGGGGTGTGCTGTCCGGTTTGTTTGACGACGTGGAAGCCGTCAAGTACCGTGCCTACCGTGCCGAGGTGAACGATGATCAATGACAAGAGCGACGGCTCGACCCGGCCGGCCGGGGACCTCCCGCACCACCAACAGGTGGAAAACTACGGAGGCGGCCATATCCAGGCCCGCCATGGGCGCATCAATCCCTGGCTGCTGATCGTCTATCTCATCATGTTCGTCTGGGCGCTCTATTACGGCTACATCTATTGGGGCGGACTCGGGCCGGGACTCGATTTCTAGGTACTGCGCGGAAGGACCATCATGGCGGCGAAACTGCTATTGGCTGCGGCAATCCTCAATCTGATCTTCCTCCTCGCCGAGCTCGCCTTGAACGTGTTCGGCGTGGCGCTCTCGTAGGAGGTGTCATGACTTTGGCTGAAGGCATCGCGTTCTGGATTTTCATCGTCATGACGGTCGCATTCTTCGTCTGGGTGGGGTATCTCGCCGTCAAGAAGTGACGGTCGCGGGCCGCGCGCCAGCCGATGTTCCGGACCGGGGTGATCGGGCATGACCCAGTATGTGCTGATTTTTCTCGCCGGGGCGGCAGGGAGCTTCCACTGCGTGGGGATGTGCGGAGGTTTCGCCTGCGCCCTGGGCGGCGATCCGCGCGGCCCGGCCGTCACCTTGTTCCGTCACCTCGCCTACAACCTCGGCCGGGTGATGAGCTATTGTTTTCTCGGCGCCGTGGTCGGCTATCTGGGCGTGTTGCTGGTCGGCCATGGCGAAGAAGGCGCACCGGCAAGCCTCGCGCAGCGCACGCTGGCGGTGGTGTCCGGTTTGCTGATGGTGCTCATCGGCTTGCAGTTCTTCGGGTTCTTCCGCCGCCTCGGCCCGGGGCTGGCCGGCATCGGCGGCGAGCTGCTCGTCCCCGCGTTGCGCGATCTCTTGAAAACCTCCGGCATTGCGGCGCCTCTCGCCTTCGGCGTGCTGAACGGTTTTCTGCCGTGCCCGCTGGTGTACGCCTTTGCCGCGCAGGCGGCGGGGAGCGGCGATCCCGCGTCCGGCTTCTTGATCATGGCGGCGTTCGGCTTGGGCACGTTTCCGGCCATGCTCATGATGGGCGGGATCGGAATCTGGTGGCGCCACGGTTTTCGCAGGCCTGCGGTCCAGACGATCCCGATCCATGCTCAAACGGCCCGGGGCGCGGTGCTTCGCTCCGGCTGGCGCGAACAGGGCATGCGCGTGGCCGGTGGGTTCATTGTCCTGCTCGGTCTCATCACCCTGGCCCGCGGCGTGCTGCCCATGACCTCCCACGTGCACGGCCTATGAGTACGGCGGCGACATGCAGCCATTGCTGGTTGCCGATCGGCCGACTGGGGCAGGCGCGGGAGGTCAACGGCGAGACACTTCGATTTTGCTGTTATGGATGCTGCCTCGCCTACCAGGTGCACCACGGGGAGAAGGAGGAACCGGAAGCGGCGTACCTGCTGATCCGGCTGGGCGTCGGCGGTTTCCTCGCCATGAACATCATGCTGTTCAGCCTGTTGCTTTATTCCGGGACTTTGGGTGAAGCGGACGAATGGCTCGCAGGTCCCATTCATTGGCTGTTGTGGATCCTTGCCACGCCTTTGCTGGTGATTCTCGGCGGTCCCTTCATGGGAGGCGCCTGGCGGGCGGCGCAGCAAGGCCGGGTCACGACGGACACTTTGGTCAGCATCGGCGCATTGGCGGCCTACGGCTACTCCGCCTGCCAGGTCGTGCTCGGCTCCGGTGTGGTGTATTTCGATACCGCCACGATGATACTCATCCTGTTCACGCTGGGTCGCTACCTGGAGGCACAGGGCCGCGTGCGCGCCGCGCGCAGCCTGGCGCCGATGCTGGCCGCCGAGCGCGCCGAGGTTCGAACGGTGATCGACGGCAAAGACACGACCCAGGCGGTCTCGGCGTTGCAGCCCGGCGCCGTCGTGCGCATCCTGCCCGGCGAACGCATCCCGGTGGACGGCATCGTACTCGAAGGCCGTTCTCACTGCGATGAGGCCATACTGACCGGTCAAATCGAAGGGCAGCCCAAGTCGCCCGGCGCGCGCATCCTTGCAGGCAGCATCAACGGCACCGGAGCGTTGCTGATCCGCGTCACGAGCGCCGGAACGAACACCTACTGGGTGCGTATCAGTCGCCTGGTGCGCGAGGCGCTGGCGCGCAAGTCGCTCACCGGGGACATGGTGGACAGGGCCGCCGCGGTCTTCATCCCCCTTGTTCTGCTGCTTGCCGCCGGGAGCCTTTGGTTCTGGAGCGCTCGAATTCCCTTTGATCAGGCGTTGCTGACGGCGCTCGCCGTGCTGGTCGTCGCCTGTCCCTGTTCGCTCGGCCTGGCGGCACCCCTGGCCATCACCTTGGGCATCGGCCAGGCGGCGCAGCGGGGCATTTTGATCCGCGGCGGCGGCGTGCTGGAAAAGCTGGCCCGGGTAAGGGCGATCGCTTTCGACAAGACGGGAACCCTTACCGAGGGCAAGCCGGAACTCGTAACCATCATTGCCGACGACGCCACGGAGAACGAGGTGTTGCAGCGCGCCGTTGCGCTCGCGCTTGCCTCCGAGCATCCCCTCGCGCGCACCATCGCTCACGAGCGGGCGAGGTGGAGGTCGGCCATCCCGGTTGCGAGTGAGGTCCAGGCGCATCCCGGCTTGGGCATTACCGGCAACATCGACGGCGAATATTGCGTCATGGGTTCTCGCGCCTTCATGGCGTCCCTCGGTTGGACGATTGGACAAGAACTGATGAAAGCGGGCACGGAAGGCAACACGCTCGTCTACGTGGGGTGGCGGGGCCGCGCGCACGGCCTGATCGCGCTTTCCGACCCCACGCTGCCCGAAGCAACTGCGGTGATCGCGGCGCTGCGCGCACGCGGCCTCGATACCCTCTTGCTGAGCGGGGACAGGGAGCGGGTGGTCGCGCGCGTTGCGGGCGCCTTGAACATCGCCCATTGGCAGTCGGAACTCGTGCCGGAAGCCAAAGTCCAGGCCCTGCAGGAATGGACGAAACGACGCGGCCCGATTGTGATGGTCGGCGATGGACTGAATGACGGCCCGGTGCTTTCCGTCGCTTCGGTCGGCATAGCCGTCGGCGGCGCCACCGATCTCGCCAGGGAAAGCTCCGACGTCACCTTGCCCGCAGGAGCGCTGAAAAGCCTGCCCTGGCTCCTGGAATTGGCAGCGCGCGTGCGCCGGTCGATCCTGGCGAATCTTGCCTGGGCGCTGGGTTACAACACGATCGCCCTGTCGCTTGCCGTCGCCGGGATGTTGCAGCCGGTGATTGCCGCCGGGCTGATGGCGGGGTCGAGCCTGTTGGTAGTCGTGCGCTCCCTGCGCGCCCATCACGGATCAAACGCAGGCGGGATTCGACGCGAGTCAGGCGCCGACGCCGTATACCCTTCAGGGATTTGAGGAATGGTGCGATACACAATTCTTGCGACGGCGTTCTGTATTCTCGGCCTGCAATCCGTCATGCCGGTGCATGCCGATCACACCGAATCGCAGCGCGTGAACCGCGTGTCGGAAGCATGGCCCGTCGGCGATTTCACGTTGGTCGACCAGTACGGCAAGGCGTTCACCAGCAAACGGATGCTGGCGCGATGGAGCTTCATAGTGCTGGGAAATACCCGCTGTGCCGAGCCCTGTAAGACAGCCCTTACGGCGCTTACGGGAATGTTCCAGCGCATCGCCGGGACCAAGCCGATCCAGACCACGCAGGTACTCTTTGTTTCCCTCGACCCGGAGCGGGATTCACCCGCGTCGTTGCAGAAATACCTGGCGCCTTTCGACAAGCGCTTCGTCGGTGTCACCGGGTCGGAGCAGGCCCTGAAAGAGTTCGCGGCGGATCTGGGGATGTCCGCGCGCTTCCCGACGCCGCCGGGAACGGCCGCCGCGAGCGACGACAAATACAACGGTTCATTGTTGTTGATGGGTCCGGACGGCACGGTACTGAGCGAATTTCTTCCGCCCTTCGACGTGTCCTTGCTTACCGCCGAGTACCTGAAAACACGCGTTCGGGGCGTCCGGGATTAATTTCAGCTCCGCCGGTACTGACTCCTCCTCCCCTCGACGGGGCCTCGATGGAGAACCTTGACGGTTCTCCGCCATGCCCGCAGCATAATGGGCATCGCCGTTCCGTGTATCGGAACACCGCGTATCGATCCGCGTTGAAATTCCACGGGCAGCGTCTCTACGGAGGCACGCATGATCGTCGACTTCGATTCCCATCTGCGCGAAGGCTATTTCATGGACGATATCTACAGGCTCGACGGTCCCTATCAGCGTTTCAGACCGGTGAAGCTCAACGACGGACGCGCACACAACACCAAGTTCCTGCATTCCCTCGATCCCATCAGCCCGAAAGGGCACGCCGCCCAGGGGCATCCTCATATCTACGACCCGAAGACCCGAGCGGAACGTCAGCCATGACGGGTCGCCGGTATCTCCACGCGGGACTTTTTGCTGTCGTCGCACCGTGCGTGCTCGCGTGTGCAGCCCAAACCGTAATCTACGAAAAGCCCTCGCACTACAACACCATCGTAGTCACGGAAGACAACAACGGTTTGCGCACACTGCTTTTCGAGAGAGGCGGGACGCGCCAGAGCGTCGTGAAACCGGGCGATCCGGACCATCTGGAGTTGTCCTACGCGCGCGTTGCGATGGCCGGACTGGCGCTGTGTGAAGGACCGCGCCGCATCCTGGTCGTTGGCCTCGGCGGAGCGACGCTGCCCACGTTTCTCCGCAAACACTACCCGAGCGCCGCGATCGACGTGGCGGAAATCGACCCCGACGTCGTGGACGTTTCAAAGAAGTTCTTCGGCTTCCGAGAGGACGAGCGCATGCGGGTCCACATCGGCGACGGCCGGCGATTCATCGAGAACGTCCGGCAGCCCTATTACGACATCATTTTTCTCGACGCTTTCGGCGCCGAAAGCGTGCCGGCGCATTTGACGACGCAGGAATTCCTGCAAGCCGTGCGCCGGGCCCTCGTGCCAAGCGGCGTGGTGGTCGGCAACGTTTGGGGCCCTTCTTCCAACCGCCTGTATGACTCGATGCTGCGCACCTACCAGGAGGCGTTCGA
>Ga0184640_10000285_pt1 | contig 12802 bp, 13 predicted proteins | sample PLM31_200_b2_FD_133161 | JGI IMG/M metagenome (GOLD analysis project Ga0184640, IMG submission 133161) | Groundwater sediment microbial communities from an aquifer in East River, Colorado, USA - PLM3-1_200_b2 | ecosystem: Environmental > Terrestrial > Soil > Riparian zone | place: USA: East...
ACTCTGGTCCAAAACTCGGGGTCAAGCTCAGCAATGGAGAGAAAAAAATAACAACAAATCAGGCTCGGTTAACCCACCTTAAATAAGCCCGTTTTTTGTCTTGACAATGGGGAGAGGTTTAGACGTTACGCAATGCGGTACAGTTCCGTCGAAGCTCCTCGAATGGACGAAGATCGTAAGAATACTCATCCTCTGCCTGAGCCGAGATGCAATTGCACATGGTCACCATACTTAGCGAACCTGCTGGAGGTTAGATAACCAGGTATAACCAATAAGTGAGCTGTTTAGACGGAACCATTGCTGGCGGCCTATCCCGGACAGCTCTGTAATCCATTTGAAGCAGAATCGGATGTAATATCCCTCATTTATGGAAATTTTGTCAAGCATCCCTTTCCGGGAAAATACTGCCTCTCTGGCGGCGGTGTCCCATTTAGTGCTGGTCTGTTGTGCTTTGTGAAAGACCACCCGGTTACTCAGGACAACTGCATAGGCTCGTGTTCTGCTTAAGCTAGTAAGGATTCGGCAGGGATACCTAATCGCTTCCGCAACGAGCGCATCATATCAACTGTGAGTTTCCTTTTCCGGTTGAGAACTTCCGACACGCGGCTTCGGCCACCCAGAATCTTGGCGAGGTCCGACGACTTGAGCCCAAGCTGTTCCATGCGGAACTTTATGGCCTCAACCGGATCGGGGGGTTCAACCTTGTAATGCTTCTGCTCGTATGCTTCGACTAACGTGACCAGCACTTCCAATCGATCACCCTTAGGGGTGTTCGGTGTGGCATCCCAGAGTCTCCCGATTTCCTTAAGCGCCGTCTGGTAATCGCGTTCTGTTTTGATCGGTTTAATCGTCATGTCAAACCTCCTCTGCGTTGATCGTGTCTATTATCCGTTGGTGAGGAGGGACTGAAGTTTTATAAAAAAATCTCCGATCGCGCCGCGGTGGTTGAAGTCCGCGAGAGAATCCAGCGGTGTCGGGTCACGGTTGATGATGGCTAGGAAGGCCCCACTCTGTTTGGCGATCACCGGAAAAGAGGCGGCAGGTTCAACGACCAGAGAGGAGCCGACGACGACAAAAATCTCTGCCGCCTGGCTCCACTCCTGTGCCCGCCTCATCGCGTCTATGGGCATCTGCTGGCCAAAGGATATCGTCGCTGGCTTGAGCAGGCCATGGCAGGCGTCGCATGGAGAAGGAACAATGGCCTCTTCTAGCTGCTCGTAGATGGGCTCAGGGGCGAGCTCCTTTCCGCAACTGAGACAGGTCACTTTTCGATCCGTGCCATGAAGCTCGATCATTTTTGCCGGCGAAACACCCGCCAGTCCGTGTAAACCATCAATGTTTTGCGTAATCAGTCCGAGCAACTGCCCCCTCTTTTCAAAGGCTGCAATGGAATAATGGCCGATGTTGGGCTTGACATTTTTATAGAGCTCGTGGCTTTCCTTTTTCATCCTCCAGTAGCGCACACGCGCCTCCTCGTTATTTAAAAACTCATCGAAGTAGACCGGCTGGTACCTGGTCCAGATGCCCCCCGGGCTCCGAAAGTCTGGCACACCCGATTCCGTGCTGATGCCAGCGCCGGTAAAAAAGACTATCTCGCGGCAGCCTCTCAACCTCGCTGCGAAGTCTTCTAACCTCATGGCCCTCTTTTTAAATGCGGCTGGTGTCAGCGGCAATCAAACGTCCATCCTGCCGGCGCGCCAACTCGCGCCCATGCCATACCAGACTCGCGTGGACGGCGAGATAGGAAATCGTGAACGTCAGGATGCACAAGGAGAAGGCCCACCTGTACGATCCGGTCAGATCAAAGATGTAGCCGCCCAGCCACGTCCCAAAGGCGCTTCCCAAGCCGAAGGTAATTTCCAGGAAGCCGAAAATAGTGCCCAACTTTTTGCCCGCGAATATATCTCCGATCATGGCCCCGTAAGTAGGGTTTCCGGAGCTGTGTCCGATTCCATACAAGATCACGAGGCCGTAGAGAAACCAGAGGGAAGGCGAAAAGCTGGTGGCTACCAGGCAGAGGATTCCCGATAGAGTAAAGAGCGTTGCCATTCCATAGGCCTGGTCGCGCCCGAGTCGGTCAGAGATGAGGCCCCAGAAGGCGGTCCCGGCAGTCCGCATGAAGCCCATCAGGCCGACGATAAAGGCGGCTACCAACTTGTCCGATCCTTCGTGGACCAAGTGCGCCACCAGGTGGGTGTAGATCATGAAAAGACCCGCGCCCAGGGCCAGATGCCCCAGGGCAATACTCCAAAAAGGGAAGGATCGGAACGCCGAGCCGAGTGTCCACTCACGCCCGGCAGATTGTCGATTCCCGGAAGTGCTGGATGGATCCTCAAACGGGGCCTGATCTCCGTCAGGAAATTGGCCGACCTCCTGCGGGTTTCGGCGCTGCCACAAAGCATTGGCGGGCACGGTGGTGAACCACAGCACTGCCGCCAAAATCATCAAGGTGGAACGCCACCCGACCTGCGATATCCAGTACTGGGTAAGGGGCACGATAATTAATGCGCCCAAACCTAACCCCATAGTCGCCAAGCCGATCGCCGAGCCCCGGCGGCGCACAAACCAATGGGAGATCAGGGCATTGTGGCTCACAAACCCGAGCCCGCCTATGCCAATGGCGGTGACGACGCCGTAATAAAAATAGAGCTCCCAGAGCGAATTGCTTAGCCCGGAAAGGAACAGGCCGATGCCAACGAGGGCTCCGGACAAGGGCATGAGGATACGCGGTCCCAGACGATCCAGGGACCAGCCGATGAGCGGGGAGGAGAGGGCGTAGATTAAGGAGTTGACCGATGCAATGCCTGCGCCCGCTCCATGCGACCATCGGAACTCCTCCAGTAGGGCAACGTAAAGGACGCCGAAGGATCCCAGGATCCCGCGCACGAAGACCATATTGCTGAAGCATAGCGCGAGGATCACATAGCCGTAGAAAAAAGGCGCGCGCATAGAATCCGTATTGTATAAGCGAGATTCGGAGAGGTGTCAAAAGGAGAGAACAGAAAAAGCGCCGCGGGCTTAAATCAACCCTCGGTGCAACCAGCAAAGAAGGGGGATGAAAAGAGAATAGGAGGGAGCAGAATGTTGACACGGCTATTACGTTTATGTAAGGAGAGTCCATGCGCGAGTTTGAATACCGCATCCTTAAGATCGGTGATTTCACAGAGGCCGCTTTAAACGAGCTGGGGGAAAAGGGGTGGGAGTTGGTTTGCTCCGCGCAGAGCATTGTTTATGGAAGCTGCCTGATCTTAAAGAGAGAGGTGCCCGAGCCGCAGGGGGAAGCGGCGGAGAAGAGGAAATAGACGGGTGGCGATGCAGGTAGCGGCTGGACTCATTTACCGCCAGGGGTCCCTGCTGGTTTGCCAGAGGAGGGAAGATGGCCCTTTCCCTCTCAAGTGGGAGTTTCCTGGAGGAAAGGTAGAGACAGGAGAGGGCCCTTTGGCCGCGTTGCGGAGGGAGCTGCGGGAGGAACTGGACATCGAGGTTCAGTGTGCTAAGGAGATCCTGCGCCATCGACACCATTATGCAGAAGGGCGGGAGGTGGAGCTGGTTTTTTTTTCGATTGAGGACTATCGCGGAGAGGTGACCAATCGGGTCTTTCACCGGCTTCTGTGGGTAGAGATTCAGGAGCTGGGGAAATTGGATTTCCTTGAGGGGGATCGGCCCCTCATAGAAAAGCTCCTAAACCATGAGCTGTGTCTTCGGTGACGCCGGAGACTGGCGCCGCTCTCTGGGCGAAGATATCATTGACAGGGAGAGGGGCAAAAGGTATCCTTAATAAACTAAATCTGATGGGTAGAATGTTCAAACTTGTCTTTACTTTTACCCTGCTTTCTCCTCTCTTGTTTGTGGGGCTGGCGCGGGCGGATATCTATGTTTACCGAGATGACCGCGGGGTGCTCCATTTCAGCAATGTCCCAAGCGAATCGAGCTATCAGATTGTCAAGGAGAGGGGCCGTAGCCATCCCGCCTTCATCCTGCCTTATCATCGCTTGGAAGAGACCATTCGCACTACCTCGGGCCGTTATGGCGTGGACCCCCATCTGGTCCGGGCGATCATCAAGGTCGAGTCTGATTTCAATTCCGCTGCCCGTTCCTACAAGGGGGCTCAAGGCTTGATGCAGTTGATGCCGGAGACAGCGCGGCTGCATTATATCAAAGATGTCTACGATCCCCATGAGAACATCGAAGGGGGCGTGCGCCACTTAAAGTTCCTCCTCGATCGCTATCAGGGCAATCTGCGGCTCACGCTGGCCGCCTACAATGCGGGGGTGAAGGCTGTCGAACAGTACCGCGGGATCCCTCCGTTTCCGGAGACGAAGGAATATATCCGACGCGTCCTGGAATACCATCGGCGCTACCGTCAGGATAAGACAGCTTCTGCCCGAGAACGAGCCAAACGGTGAGACTGGCTCACGGTTTTTCCTGTGCGGATTCTTCCCAACCTGTTAAGTCTCTTTCGCATCGCCGTCATTCCCGTCCTGGTCTATCTCACGCTCTATACTGATCCCCTCTCCAGTGCCCTGGCCGCTTTGGTGTTTCTCATCGGCTCTCTGACAGACTATTTTGACGGCTACCTGGCGCGGCGTCATCAGACCGTTTCCAATCTGGGAAAGATTCTCGATCCTTTGGCCGACAAGCTGATGATCGTGGCCGCCCTCATCATGCTCGTGGCCATGGACCGTCCTGGGGACGATAGGGTGCCTGCCTGGCTGGTGGTGGTGCTGGTGGCGCGCGAGACTGCCGTCACGATCCTGCGCGGGATTGCGCTGACCGAGGGGATTGTCATGGAGGCCGAGGAGCTGGGCAAATACAAGTTCATCCTTCAGGCATTCGCAGTTTTTGGCCTATTGCTTCACTATCCGTACCTCGGCATCGATTTCTATGTTGGGGGGATGTATTTCCTTGCGCTGGCTACGGTGGTGGCGGTCTGGTCCGGGGTGAACTACCACGTCAATTTTTTTCGCCTCTTACAGCAGAAAGGCCGCGGCGTCGACTCCTCGTCAAATTGACAAACGGCCATTTTTAGAGTAGAAAATAGACCCGACGCGGGTGTAGCTCAGCTGGCTAGAGCGTATGCTTGCCAAGCATAAGGTCGGGGGTTCGAAACCCCTCACCCGCTCCAGTTTTAAGCCCTGGAAACCCGGGGCTTTTTTCTTAAGCGCGAATTTTTCGACAGCCCATGTGGGAGGTGCATTATGCCAGAAGAAGGAAAGGGCGTCTGGGATCAAACCCTGAAGGCCGCGACCCAGGAGGGGAGGGTCACCGTCTATGGGCCTTCAGAGGGAGATTACCGTGAGGCGGTTCTCACTTTTCTCAAATGGCATCCGGAAATCAAGGTCAGTTACGTAGAAGGGCCTGGCCGCCTTGTAGCCCCCCGTATCCTGAGCGAAAGGAAGGAAGGCCGTTTCATCCCCGATCTCTTTATCGGTGGGACCGGCACGATTCTCAGGGTCCTGATCCCGGCGCTCGCGTGCGATCCCATAAAGCCGGCCTTGCTCCTGCCAGAAGTTTACGATCCCGCCCAGTGGTTCAGGAAAAAGCTCTCTTTTGCCGATGAGGAAGAAAAGTATATTCTCAAGTTTGTCGAGAGAGCGGCCCACCTGATCGCGATCAACACCAAGATGGTCGATCCCAAAGAGCTGACCTCCTATCGGGACCTGCTCAACCCCAAGTGGAAAGGTAAGATCGTCGTGATGGACCCGCGCCGGCCGGGGTTGGGGGAAGGTCAGGCCCGCTTTCTCTACGTTCACCCGGAGCTGGGGCGGGACTTTATTTTCCGCTTCTTCAAGGAGATGACCCCGATCCTGACCACCGAGCCGCGCCAGCAGGTCGATTGGCTGGCCGAGGGAAAGTATCCGCTCGCCCTCCTCGTTTCCGTCGCCCAGGTGCACGAGGCCGCTAGACTCGGATTGCCCGTGGCCTTGGTCCCTTCGGAACAGATCAAAGAAGGGGCGCCGCTCTCTTCGGGTTCTTCGAACCTGTCCCTGCTCAACAAAGCCCCTCATCCCAACGCCGCCAGGGTCTATCTGAATTGGCTGCTGTCGCGGACAGGGCAACAGAGCTGGACCGATATCACGCGCAGTCCCTCTCTGAGAAGGGACATCTCCTTTAAGGCCGTCCCGCCCGACGACTTGCCCAAAGAAGGCGGGAGCTACATTTCCATCAGCGATGAGAAATATGTCAAAGGCGTGCCCCAGACCTTCGGCAAGATCATGGACGAGGCCGCGGAGCGAAGGGAGTTGACAACTTGAGGCGTGCGAGCGATATAAAAAGCACGGGGCAACGCTTCACCGGAAGGGGAGAGAGGAATGCATAGATCGGTTTTCTTATCTGCTATTGCCGCGTATCTGGCAGTCTCCATCTTCAGAGTGGGGTCGGCTGGGGCGGCGGAGACCAGCGCGCCTCCGGTGGGAGAGTGGGAGAAAACGGTGGCGGCGGCCAAGAAAGAAGGGGTGGTCTCAGTCTACCTGTGGCAGGGTGGCAACCTGGAGAGGGCGGTTCAAGTCTTCCAGAAAAAATATCCGGAGATTCGCCTCTCCCTGGTCGGCGGCCGGGGTTCGGGCTTCATCTTGCGCATTGCCACCGAGATCCGCGCGGGCAAGCACCTTGCGGACACCTGCATCTGCGGCGTCACGTCGCCGTATAAAATCCTCTACGAGCAGCTCAAGGCCTTCGATCCGATAAAATCGACCTTCATCCTGCCTGAGGTCAAAGACGAGTCCAAATGGTGGCAGGGGAAGCACCACTTTCAGGATCCGGAAGGGAAATACATCTTTGCCTACAGGGGGGATCCGGCGGGCACCCGCACTTTTTATAACACCCAACTGGTCAACCCGAAGGAGTTTAAGTCTTACTGGGATCTCCTCAACCCGAAGTGGAAGGGGAAGATGATCGCCATCGACCCGAATGAATCGAGCGGCGGCTGGCGCATCTTTTACTACAATCCCCAGATCGGGCCAGAGTTCTTGCGCCGCCTCTTTGGCGAGATGGACCTCACCTTGAGCCGCGACGACCGCCAGTCGGCGAACTGGCTCGCGGTAGGCAAGTTTGCCCTGGGCTTTTTTTTGACCGGCATCACCGAGGGCAAGGGCCAGGGCCTTCCCGTAGACGAGCTATCCCAGCACAATATGAAGGAGCCGCCGGCCCTCTACACCGGCCCTAACGGCACGATCGCCCTTTTGAAAAATGCGCCCCACCCCAACGCGGCGAAGCTGTTCATCAACTGGTTTCTTTCCCGCGAGGGACAGACGGCATTGCAGGAGATCATGAACACGCCTCTGGATCAGGTGGAGTCGATGAGGGAGGATATTCCCAAGGACCCGGTTCCTTCGGAATACCGGCGCCGTTCGGGAGTCGACTACGTGCCTATGTTCACTCCGGAGCGGATGGATTCGACGCCGCTCCTCAAGCTCTTTAAAGAGACCTATAAGCGATAAAGAAATAGAGACGGGAGGGATGCTATGCTGAGCCAAAAAGAAAACGAGAGGCTGACCCATGTGGGACCCAGGACTCCCGCGGGTGAGCTTTTGCGCCGCTACTGGCATCCGGTTGCAGCGGCGGCCGGGTCGAAGGACCAGCCGATCAAACGGGTGCGGCTTCTCGGCGAGGATCTGGTTCTCTACCGGGGCGAGGACGGCGGCTATGGACTGGTGGCGGAGCGATGCCCGCATCGAGGCGCCTCGCTCGCCTACGGCAGGATTGAGGGCGCGAGCCTCAGATGCGCTTACCACGGCTGGCTGTTTGATCGGGAGGGCAGATGCCTGGAGCAGCCGGCGGAGCCGTCGAACAGCACCTACAAGGACCGCATCAAGCATCCTGCCTATCCGGTGGTCAAGCTGGCCGGCCTCCTCTATGCCTATATGGGGCCCAAGCCAGCGCCGCTCCTGCCCAGGTACGATGTCCTGGTGCGGCAAGATGGAGAGCGCAAGGTTGTAGTGCTTCCCCGGCTGGACTGCAACTGGCTCCAGCCCATGGAGAATTCCGTGGATCCCACCCACACCCATTACCTCCACGGAGCTGGCCGGGGAAAACCGGTTCATGGCGACAGCAAGGCAGAGATCGGCAGGTATGCGTTCGAGCTCTTCGAATATGGCATCATGAAGAAGCGCTTCGCCACGAACGGGGATGGGGGGCCAGATCTGGTCAATGCCCATCCCCTGATCTTTCCCAATATGCTGCGGCAGCACCACGGCCGCGAGCACTACCTCCAGTATCGGGTGCCCGAGGATGATACCCACACGCTCTTCTTTGAGGTCTACTTCTTCGAATCCGAGGATGGCTCGATGGTCGATCAACCTGAGGATCCTGTGGTGGAGTACGCGCCCTATCACAAGAGCGCGGACGGGGTCTACAAGATGGAGCGGGTGTGGATGCAGGATTACATGGCCTGGGAGACCGCCGGAGCGATCTACGACCGCAGCCGGGAGCATTTGGCCACCGGAGACCGGGGGATCTTGCTCTTCCGCAAGCTGCTCAAGGCGGAGATCGATAAGGTCCGGCGCGGGAAGGACCCCATAGGCGTAATCAGGGATGCGGAGAAAAACCAGCTCATCAGTTTTCCTACCATCACGGACAGCAAGCGCGAGGTATGGAGCCAGCGCTGAGATTCGGCATCGCGGGTCTGGGTAATGCCGGTCAGGCGGTCGCGCGCACTTTTGGCGCGGCTGGCGGCGTGGTTCTCGCCGCCGCTGCCGATGCCAGGAGAGAGGCGCTGGAATCCTTTCGTAAAAAGTATCCCCAGGTCCGGACCTTTGATAGCGTGGCGGAGATGTGCCGGGGCAAGGAGGTCGATGCGGTCTGGGTCGCCACCCCCAACGAGTTTCATGCTGAGCACACTATAGTCGCGGCGCAGCATGGGAAACACGTGATCTGCGAGAAGCCCATGGCGCTTACTCTGGAGGAGTGTGACCGGATGATCGAGGCCGCGGCGCGGAGCGGGGTGAAGCTCTTGATGCATACCAAGGCCACGGATCCGCCTGTGGTCAAGATGAGGGGGATCATCGCCGGCGGTCGGCTAGGACGCCTCATCCAGATCAGTACCTGGAACTACAAGGGCTGGCTGCGCCATGCCCGGCTGCCGTCGGAAGTGGATACGGCGAAGGGAGGCGGCGTGGTCTACCGGCAGGGGCCGCATCAGGTGGACATCGTGCGCTCGGTCGGAGGCGGAATGGTCCGGGAGGTGCGCGCCATCGCCGGAAGGTGGAATCGCCATTTTGCCACCGAGGGAGACTTTGTCGCCTTTCTGGAATTTGACGACGGCACGCCGGCCACGCTGGTATTTAACGGCTACGGCTATTTTGACATGACCGAATTGACCTGGGGCATTGGCGAAGGAGGCCATCAGCTCTCAGATCGAGGTCCTAAGAAGGATTTCCCGAAGGGGGCGGTGGATCCTTCGCTGCGCTATGCCATGCCGGCGCGGGCTGAGACGCGGGAGAGAAGGGGAGAGCGCAAGCAGCCTTTCTTTGGCCTGACGCTCGTGAGCTGCGAGAGAGGAGATATGCGCCAGTCGCCGGATGGCCTCTACCTCTACACTGAGGAAGGGCGCGAGGAGGTCCCTTGCCCGCCTTATCTGGATCGGGGCAAGGAGCTTGTGGAGCTCTACCAGGCTGTCACGCAGAATCGGCCGCTCTTCACTGACGGGAGGTGGGGCAAGGCGACGCTGGAGGTGGTGCTCGCAATTCTTCAGTCCTCCAGGGAGAGACGTCCCGTCACGCTGTCCTACCAGGTTCCCTGTCCCGTTTAAGTCTTTATCCCCTCCGGTCGCTGAAGTTGGCGGCGATGAGCCTGTCCGCGTCCTTGAACGGATCGCCGCCCCATTGGGCGCGAAAGCGCTCGTGCTGCTCACGCTCCCAGGCGGTCTCTTCTCGGAGAGGCAGCCGGACCGGTTGGCCCTGGAGCCGGGCAGACTCGCCGATGGCGATGCTCAGCTCCTGGTCGAGCCGCGCATCGGCGCTGCCGTATTCGGGCGCGCGGCCTCCGGTCACGGCTTGGTGCAGGCTGGTCAGGGCGTCGGCGATGGCGATGACGTCGGCTGCGCCCCAGTCGTCGGCATAGTTGAGCGGCCTCGCGGCGAAGGGGTTCGGGTATTCCAGGGGCGGGTGGGTTTCATAGTAAAAGCGCGTTGGGATCTCTTGACCGGCTTCTCGGCGCCCTTCGGTTCGCATCGGATAGGCAGCCTGAGCGCCGTGCTCTACTTTATAGATCGTGTTGGCTTCACGGCGGCCAGCCGCGATGAAGCCAGCGGTGCCTTCTACTGTGGTGAAGTGGGGGTGGCGCTGGCGCAGGGGGGTGAGCCAGGTCGAGAGATAGGTGCACGAGCCGGCAACTCCGTTGGCGAAGGAGAGCGACGCCTGAGTCCAGGTCTCGGTATCGAACAGAGAACTGTAGCCCTCTACCCGCTCCACGGGAAACTGCCGGGCGAAGCCGCGCACTTCATCCACTGTGGCCCCGGCATAGAAGCGCAGCAGGCTCATCAGGTGGTAGCAGCCGTATTGGCCAATCGGCTCATAGAAGCTGGTGACGCGCAGCACCTTGCCGATGACACCGGCGTCCAGGGCCTTGCGGTTCAGCCGTGTCTCAGGGTGGCGCCGGAAGTTCTCGGCCACCTCCACCTCGACGCCGGCCCTCGCCGCCGCCTCGCCGATGAAGTCCATCATCGCCCGGGACGGGGCCAGGGGCGTCTCGATCAACATATGGGCGCCATGCCGGGCCGCGACCCTGGCCATCAGGTGGTGCGACTCTGCCGGCGTGACGATATCCACGACCTCCAGGCGCTCGCGGGAAAAGAATTCCTCTACATCCGTGTAGCCCTTGAGACCCAGGCGGCTGCCGGTGGCGCGCACGCTCGCTTCATTCGCGTCGCAGAGCGCGACGAGCTCGTACAGATCTGCCAGCCCCTGGATGGCTGAGAGGTGGGTCTTCCCCCGCCGGCCGACGCCCAGCAGCCCCAGCTTGAGCCTGCGCGCCATCGTGTCTCCCTGGATAGAGGCCCTCCCTAGGCTACATCCCGGGCCGGCTCTTTCCTCGGCGGTGGACCGATAATGTCTCTGCGATCCTCGTCTCTGAGCGACCAGATCCTCTTTACTGGCCGATCACCGTACTGGCCCGATTCCAAAGCCTCGCCGAGCTTGGTGTCGATCATCGGATGGTCCCCTCTGTAGACTCCTATGGGATCGAGACCACTTTGCACTTTCGCGCTCTCCCGCTTGAGCATCTCGCGGAACATGACGATGCCGCGGTCTGAAGTCCCAAGTCGCTCTTGGGTTCGATCCCATATCGGACCGGCGCTTTCCCAGGCCATACAGTCCTGAGCCAATGGCTGGTGCATGGTGTAGCCGGCGAGAGGATAGAGGGCATGAGGGGGATTTTTAAAGTTCTCAATGTATTCTACGGTGATCTCCTCTTCACTCTGCTCCACCACGCTGCCATCCTCCGTGGGTTCAAAGAGGATGTGGACATGCCAGGTGTGGGTGTCGTCGATGGGGACGCGGAACTGGGTGGAATTGGATTGCCTCAGATTATTGGGAAAGATCAGCGGATGCTCATCCACAAAACCGCTCTTGAAAACCCTTCTCTTCATGATCCCGAAGGGGACCTCACGGAACTCGTAACTCGCGATCTCGTCGATGAATCCCCTGGTCGTGTTAGGGGCCTTGAAGGGGCGCGTGGTGTCCAGGTGCAGGATCTGGAGGTGGGCCGGATCTACGGAGTTCTCCATCGACTGGAGCCAGTTGCAGTCCAGGATCGGATAGATCGCGATGCCTCTTCGGCCGTCTTTTCTGAGCCAGATGTCGAATCTGGGGATCTCCGGAGCAGGCAGAGGGCCCATGTAGGCCCAGTAAAATCCTAAAAATCTCTGCACCGGGTAGGCCCTGTGCTTCACCGTGAGATAGAACTTCGACCCCGCAGGCTCCGCGGGACACTCCAGGCAGCTCCCCTCCGTGTCATACAACCACCCGTGATAGGCGCAGGCGATGCCCCGCTCCTCGACCCGGCCATATAAGAGCGAGGCCCCGCGGTGCGCGCAGCGGTCCGCCAATAGACCTACTTTTCCCCTCTTGTCCTTAAACAGCACCAGGTCCTCTCCCAGAACCCTGACAGACTTGGTCGGATTCTCCTCGCTCAGCTCCCGCGCCACGGCGACGGGATGCCAGTAGCGCCGGAGCAGCTCGCCAGCGGGCGTCCCCGGACCGACGCGAGTTAGCATCTCATTCTCTTCCTTCGTCATCATGGATCTCCCTCCTGATGGAATCAGTCTTCGAGGACCATACCTGAAGTGGGGAGCTCATTGCAAGAATTTTTTCGTAGAAAGAGCAGAAAAATCAATAAGTTAGTATATATATGAAATGTTTTGGTTTTGACTATTGGCATGCAAATTAACCTTCAAAAGTCTCATTTTTTCTTGACATTCCATTGAGGAGACCATACAGTCAACCCGTTTTGTAGGGATATTCGAGGCAACATAGACCTTCTTCCTCATTGGCGAGGCGAATCCCGGAAAGGGATTTTGTGAAGCGTACACGGAAGGGCCTTTCCTTCTTCTCTTTTCTCGTCTTTCTTTGCCTCCAGTCTGGCCTCAGCTTCGCTCAGACCCTTTTCGGTCCTCAGCCATACACGCTTACGACCACGGCGCCGCAGACGTTTAGCGCGGTGGTAAGCACGACTGCGGGTCCGGCGCACCTGCACGTGGCCAACGGCAATGCCGATGGGACTAACCGCCTCACTCATGCGAGCGTCACGCTGAACGGGGTGGAGATTGTAGGGTCTCAGGATCTGGGCTCACAGGTGGCGGTGGTGG
>Ga0184640_10000288_pt1 | contig 12755 bp, 17 predicted proteins | sample PLM31_200_b2_FD_133161 | JGI IMG/M metagenome (GOLD analysis project Ga0184640, IMG submission 133161) | Groundwater sediment microbial communities from an aquifer in East River, Colorado, USA - PLM3-1_200_b2 | ecosystem: Environmental > Terrestrial > Soil > Riparian zone | place: USA: East...
AAGACGCCGGACTTCGAGAGCAAGGAAGTCACGGTCCACTCGTTGCAGCAGCTCCTCAAGACCCTGCTCGTGAAGCGGCACTACGAACGCGTCGTGATCGACTCGATGACCGCGCTCCGCTACTTCTGCATGCGGGAGTTCGAGGAGGCGGTGACGACGCAGTCCTTCATGCGGTACCTCGCCGAATCGAAGGTGACGTCCCTCCTTATCCTCGAACTTCCGGAAGAGGGCGAAGTCCCACCGGAGGCGTTCCTCGCCCGCGGGGAGGTCCGACTCCACAAGCTCCGGGACGAGACGGGGATCAAGCGGTTCGTGTCCGTGGAGAAATACAAGGGTTCCTCCCATGACGAGTCCGTCTATCCGTTCGAGATTACGACCAGCGGGATCGTCATCAACACGGCCTCGAAGCCCGCGATGGCCGTCTGAGACCCGCGCGCGGCGGCAGCCCCGTGGCGGATGTCAATACGGGAATTGTCTGACAGATGTATGACTACTTTTAAATAGGGCAAGAGGGATTCGTCCGGCCGTCAGTCTCCACCGGGATGGGATGGCACAATGAAATCGCTTCTCAATGAGGCCTTGGCCCGACACCAAGAAGCCGAGGCAAAGGAAGAGCGCGAAGCCGCGAAAGCCGCGAAAGCCGCGAAGCCCGCGGAAAAGAAGAACGACGATGACGAGGAGATCGCGAAGATCGTCGAGTCGATCAACGTCTCGATCAAGATCGTCGGATGCGGCGGGGGTGGCTCCAACACGGTGAACCGGTGCAGCGAGGCCGGGATTTCCGGAGCCCAGATGTGTGCGGTGAACACGGACGCGAAGCACCTCCTCTCCGTGCACGCCCCGAAGAAGATCCTCATGGGGAAGCGTCTCACGAAGGGCCTCGGTGCCGGCGCGCTCCCGGAAGTCGGCGAGCAGGCTGCACACGAGAGCGAAGAGGAGATCCGGGACTTCATCCGCGGCGCGCATGTCGTCTTCATCACGGCCGGCATGGGCGGGGGCACGGGCACGGGCTCCGCGCAGTTCGTCGCCCGGGTCGCGAAGGAAGAAGGCGCCCTCACGATGGGCGTCGTCACGATGCCCTTCAAGTCGGAAGGCCGGATCCGGATGGAGAACGCGGAGGCGGGCCTGGACAAGCTCCGCAAGTTCACGGACACGACGATCGTGATCTACAACGACAAGCTCCTTGAACTCGTCCCGCGCCTTCCGATCAACGCGGCGTTCAAGGTCGCGGATGAGATCCTCATGCAGTCGATCAAGGGCATGACGGAGATCATCACGAAGCCCGGCCTGGTCAACCTCGATTACGCAGACCTCATGACGATCATGAAGGGCGGCGGGGTCGCGATGATCGGGATCGGAGAGAGCGAGGAAGAGCGGGACCGGATCGAGTACGCGATCAACGAGGCCCTCGAGTCTCCGTTGCTCGGCGAGGTCGATCTGACGCACGCCCGTGGCGCGCTCGTGCGCGTCGTCGGCGGCGGGGACATGACCGTCTCCGAAGCCGAGCGGGCCGCGGAGGTCGTCGGACAGAAGATCAACCCGCAGGCGCGGATCATCTGGGGCTGCTCCGTCGACGATTCGCTGGAACACACCATCCGCGTGCTCCTCGTGATCACCGGCGTGAAGTCGAAGTCCCTCCTCGGGAAGGAAGTCTACACGGGTCCCGTGAAGACGTCATCTGAAGTGGACGAAGTACGCTGACCTCCTCCTCTTTTTACACGAACCTTTTTCCATTTCTCTTCCTTCCCGCGAGCGTGAGCACCCATCGGCCCCGGTACCGGTATGTTGCGTTCCGGTTGGAGGCCTCACGGCCCTTCCGGCGGGAGGAGGTCCTCGAAGCCCTGCGGGGCGCGTCCCCTCGGTTGTGGCTCGTGACCTTCGCGGGGACCTCGGGGCTTGTGCGCACGACGAACTTGGAGAAGGAGGCCGCGATCCGCGCGCTGAACGGCATCGATGTGATGGCCGGAGAGCAGGTCCGCATCCGGACCGTCGGAACATCCGGGACGATTCGAGCGGCAACGGAGAAGTACCTGAAGGCGCACGACCGCGCCCGTCGCGTTTCAGAAAAGAACCCTTATAAGTGACCGCTTGATTAGCGGCCCGAGGTTTATTGCATGCAGCCGGGCCAGATGGCATACGACCGCGCGATTACGGTCTTCAGCCCCGACGGCCGCCTGTTTCAAGTCGAATATGCCCGCGTCGCCGTCACGCGTGGGAACACCACGGTCGGCCTGAAGTTCAAGAACGGGATCGTCCTCATGGCGGACAAGAAGCTCGGCTCGCGGCTCGTCGAGACCTCCTCGATCGAGAAGATTTTCCAGATTGATGAGCACGTCGGCGCGGCGACCTCCGGCCTCGTGGCGGATGCGCGCGTCCTCGTGGACTATGCCCGACTCGTCGCGCAGATCAACAAGGTCACGTACAGCGAGCGGATCGGAGTGGACCTCCTTGTGAAGCGGATCTGCGACTACAAGCAGAACTACACTCAATACGGCGGCGTCCGGCCGTTCGGGACCGCGCTCCTCGTGGCCGGCGTCGATGATCAGGGCACGCACCTGTTCGAGACGGACCCGAGCGGCGCCCTCGTCTCGTACAAGGCGGGCAGCATCGGCCAAGGCCGCCAGGCCGTCATGGAGCTCCTCGAAGAGAAGTACAAGGAAGGCATGAGCCAGGACGAAGCGATGATCCTCGGGCTCGAGGCCCTTCAGAAAGCCTCCGAGGGGGAGAAGCTGGACGCCCGGGCGATCGAGATCGGCCTCGTCGTGGAGGGCGACAAGTTCCGGCGCCTTGCGGAGTCCGAAGTGGCCCAATACCTCACGCGGATTCCGCACGCCTCCTAGGCGACGTCATGCCTAAAGAGCTCCGATCGGACCGCCGGGACGACATTTTCAAGGAATACGTGATCGCCCGCGTCGAGAAGTCGGGCGAGAAGTTCGAGGTCCTCGTGAAGCCGGAGGCCGTCCAGAAGATTCGCGACGGCAAGGAGGTAGATCTCCTCCGTGAACTTGCGATCGACGAGATTTTCCGGGATGCCCACAAGGGGTCGAAGGCCTCCGAGGAGAAGATGGCGGAGTTCTTCGGGACGACGGATCCGCTCGCGGTGGCGAAGCAGATCATCCAGCGCGGCGAGATCCAGCTGACGACGGAACAGCGTCGACAGATGCTCGAGGCGAAACGCAGACAGATCGTCCAGTACATCGCCGCGAATGCGATTAATCCGCAGACCGGCGCGCCGCATCCGCCCCAACGAATCGAGAACGCGATGGAGGAGGCGAAGGTCCACATCGATCCGTTCAAGGGGATCGAAGAACAAGTGAAAGAGGTTCTCGATGCCCTCCGGCCCCTGATCCCGATCCGATTCGAGAAGGTCCGGATCGCCGTGAAGCTGAGCGCGGAGGACAGCGCGAAGTGCTACGGGGACATCAAGGGATACGGCACGATCCTGAAGGAGGAATGGTCGCCCACCGGCGCGTGGATCGGCGTCGTCGAGATGCCCGCGGGGATGCAGACCGACTTCCTGGAACGGCTGAACGCGAAGACGAAGGGGAACGTCGAGACCCGGATTCTCAAGGCGGACCATCGGATCTAGTCGGCGCACCTTCTTCCCTGCACCCAAAACCTCAAGTAGCGGCCGCCATTTCGACGCGCCGCGTGAGACAGAGAAACCAATGCAGGGTAGCGGGTCGCTTCGCCCGATTGTCATTCCAGGCGAAGCCGTCGGCGGCCCCGGGTTGAAGCCGGGTCCGGGTACGTACAGCGAAGGCGGACAGCTTTTCGCGGCGCAGTTGGGCATTCGGAACGAGCACGATGGCCTCGTGAGCGTGGTCCCGCTGAATGGGCGTTACATCCCCCAACGCGGCGACGCGGTCATCGGCGAGGTTGTTGACATTGGGCCGTCCCACTGGCTCGTGGACATCAATTCTCCCTATCCCGCGCCCCTCCACGCCACGGAATCCCCGTGGCGGGTCGAGTTCGGCGACACGGCCCGGTACCTGAAAGTCGGCGACGTGATCATGTGTCACGTCCTGAGCGTGGACGAGATCAAACGGGTCCAGCTCACGATGCAGGAACGCGAGGCCCGACGCTTGACCGGCGGGATGGTGATGGAGATCTCCCCGACGGAAGTCCCTCGGGTGATCGGGGAACAGGGCAGCATGGTCTCTCTGATCAAGGATTTGTCCCACTGCGAGATCTACGTCGGGCAGAACGGGCGGATCTGGCTCGACGGGGATGACCGCGACACGGCAATCGCCGCGAGGGCGATCCGCTTGATCGAGGAACGCGCCCAGGCGCTCGATCTCACGGAAGCCGTGCGGGAATTGATCGAGCGGGCGCGACGGGAGACACGAGGGCCGGGGCCCTCCTAAGGAGCGAGTCATCATGGGAGACATCGAGCACATCGAGAAGGGAATGAAACTGATCACCGCGAACGGACGCCGGTTGGACGGACGGAAGGCGGACGAATTGAGGCCGGTTCGGATCGAGGCAGGCGTGCTGCGCCGGGCGGACGGCTCCGCCTATATCGAGTGGGGAGGGAACAAGGTCCTTGCCGCGGTCTACGGTCCGCGGGAGGCCCATCCGCGGCACCTCCAAGACCCGGCCCGTGCACTCGTCCAGTGCCGGTACAACATGGCGCCGTTCAGCGTCTCGGACCGCAAGCGGCCGGGACCCGATCGTCGGTCTGTCGAGATTTCGAAGGTGATTTCGGAGGCGTTCTCCTCCGTCGTCTTCAAGGAGCAGTTTCCCCGCACGTCGGTCGACATCTTCATCGAAGTCCTCCAGGCCGATGCGGGCACGCGGTGCGCCGGACTCACCGCGGCGAGCGTGGCTCTCGCGGACGCGGGCGTCCCCATGCGGGACCTCGTGACCTCTTGCGCCTCGGGCAAGATCAACGGAGTCGTCTGCTTGGATTTGAACAAGGAAGAAGACAACTTCGGAGACGCGGATTGTCCGATGGCGATCGTCCCGCGGACGGGCGAGGTCGTTCTCCTCCAGATGGACGGCCATCTCACGTACGATGAATTCCAGAAGGCGATGCAGCTGTCGATCGGCGCCGCACACCGTCTGTACGAGATGCAGCGGGACGCCCTCCGTCGCCGGTACTCCGTCACCCTCGAAGACATTCTGAAGGAATCGCCTCCCGCGCGGGCCCCGCCCATGGAGGAGCCTGAGCCGCATCTGCCCCCCGAGGACGACTTCGGCCCGGAGGGGATCTGATGAGCGGGGAGATCGTCTCCGAGCTGATGCGAGCCCATGTGTACCGCCTCGCCTCGATGGGGCAGCGCGTGGACGGACGGGTCCTTGATGAGACGCGGAAGGTCACGATCGAGCGGTCCTTCGTCGGGACGGCGGAAGGGAGTGCGCGGGTGAAGCTCGGGAATACGGACATCCTCGTGGGCATCAAGATGTCCGTCGGGGAGCCCTATCCTGACACGCCGAACACCGGGGTCCTCTCGACCAGCGTCGAACTGATCCCGATGGCGAGCCCCACGTTCGAGGCGGGGCCTCCGCGGCCGGACGCGATCGAACTCGCCCGCGTCGTGGACCGCGGGATCCGCGAATCGAAGATGGTGAACATGGAGAAGCTATGCATCACCCCGAAGGAGAAGGTCTGGGTCATGTTCATCGACATCCACGTCCTCGACTACGGCGGGAATCTGTTCGATGCGTGCTCCTATGGGGCCGTCGCGGCCCTCTCGTCGACGATCGTCCCGGCGAAGGCCCATGGCCTCGGCGAGGACTTCCCGCTACCGGTCGACCACTGGCCGGTCAGCGTGACGACTTCGAAGATCAAGGACATCCTGGTCGTCGACCCGAGCCTCGACGAGGAGCGGATGGCGGACGCGCGGCTCACCGTGACGACGGACGAGAACGGCGATATCCGTGCGATGCAAAAGGGCTTAAGCGGAAGTTTCTCTTACGACGAAGTCAAGCGGATCATCGAGACCGCCCAGCGCGTCGGCCGCGAGATTCGCCCGTTGCTTCGATCCACCTGAGGTCCTCCATGGCACGTCGAACGCGGAAGGCCGGCTCTGTCGCCCGATTCGGTCCCCGTTACGGGGTGCGCATCCGTCGCCGTATGCAGGAAATCGAGGAAGGCCTGAAGCACCGGAGCGAGTGTCCGCGGTGCGCTGCGATTGCGGTCCGCCGCAGCTCGACCGGGGTGTGGGCGTGCCGGCGCTGCGGCTACGTATTCGCGGGCGGCGCCTATCGGCCGATTGTCACGACGTCCTTCAAACGGAAGGTCGACGAAACCGTGGAGGAGCCCAAGGCAAAGGCGGAGGCGCCCTGAGATGTACAAGTGCGCGAAGTGCCTCGAGCCCATCCGGGCGAATATCAACACGGTCGGCATCCAGTGCGAGCGCTGCGGCTCGAAAATGTTCTACAAAGAGCGGCCGAACGTGAAGAAGGTCGTGAAGGCGCGGTGACCATGCGGCGCGCGACGATCACCTTCGCGGGTCCGGAGGCGCGGGTTGTTCACGGTTCCCTCCGACCCGAGGCGGGACGCGACGTACCGAAGGCGCGGGTGTCCTTGCGGGCCGCCCGAGGTCGTCTGACCCTCACGATCGATGCGGACGACACGAGCGCCCTGCGCGCCGCGGTGAACTCGTATCTTCGATGGGCGGACGTCGCCGCGCGCGTACGGAACGAGGCGGGGTCATGAAGGAGATCTCCCCGCAACTGCAGAACCAGATTGCCCAGTACCAGCAGCTCCAGAACCAGCTCCAGGTTCTCGGGAGCCAGCGCGTGCAGCTCGAGGCGAAGTTGCGGGAGATTGAGCAGACGCTCGAGGAGTTGAACAAGCTGTCCGGCGACACGCCGGTCTACAAGAGCATCGGCATGCTCCTCGTCCGGCAGGACGACCGCGAGGGACTGAAGAAGGAGCTCGAGGAGCATCGAGAGACGCTCACAATCCGCGTGAAGTCCCTCCAGAAACAGGAGAAGGCGCTGTCACAGCGGTACGAAGATCTCGCAGGCAAGATCCAGGCGGCCCTCGGCGGAAGCCCGCCGCCCGGGGAACGCGGCTGATTTTCTCCGGGTCGGCGCGCCGCAAATCCTTATATCGACAGGTCCATTGGCGAGGCCGTGGCCGAGGATTCTGGCTCCGCGGAGGCCCCCGAAGCGACCGCGACGTCGCCCACGCCACGCGTGGCGCGCCCGGCCCTCCCGAGCGTCAGTCGTTTTATCATGATCTTCCTTGGCTTGTTGGCGATCTACGCACTCATCAGCCCGGAAGTCGGGGTTGGCTTCGCCACGATCGCGAACATCATGCTCTTTCCCGTGATCGGGTTCGGCGGTCTCCTGCCGACCGTCACGATTCTCTTCGCGGGCGTAATGACGACGACGATCTCGGCGATTATTCGGAACCACTACACGAACTGGGTGAAGATGGCGCGGACCCAGAAGGTCATGGCCGCCTGGAGGAAGGAGCAGATGGAAGCCCTCCGGAAGGGCCAGACCACGAAGCTAGCGAAGCTCAAGGAGGCCCAGGCAGGCTTCATGAAGGACACGATGGAGATGCAGACCACGCCCCTGAAGTCGATGGCGTGGACCATGCTCCTGTTCATCGTGATCTTCACCTGGCTGCGTCTCTTCGTGGACGTCCTCCTGGAAAACCTCGGGAACCAGTGGATCGCGGTGCCGTGGTCCAGCCAAGTCTATCTGAATTCCGTCTACGTGTTCCCATCCTGGGTGTTGCTGTATTCACTTCTCGCGATCCCCTTCGGCCTCATCATCACCCGCGTCTTGAAGTACGTCCGCTTCTCGCGGCGACTCGAGGCGCTGGGCGTCTCGCTCCGAGCCGGGTCCGACGAGACCGGCTGAGGGGACGCGGATGATCCTTGTGATCGGGGGTCCTCCGGGCAGCGGCAAGACCACCGTCGCGGAGCGGTGGGCCGGCGCGCGCGGGTACGTCCTCGTCTCCGCGGGCACGAGGTTCCGCGCGATGGCGCAGGAACGGGGGATGACTCTCGAGGAGCTCGGCCGTGCCGCCGAGAAAGATCCATCGATTGACCGGGCCCTGGACGGCGCCGTCCTCGACGAGATCCGGGCAAAACACGCGGCCGAAGCGAGGATCGTCGTCGACGGAAGGATTCAGGCCTACCTGTTGACGCGGCAACGGATTCCGTGCTTGAAGATCTTGATTGACGCGCCCCTCGATGTACGCGCCCGGAGGATCGCACAACGCGAGACGACGAAAGTCGCGGATGCGAAACGCGAGATCCTTGCCCGGGAGGCGTCGGAGCGGGTCCGATACCGAGCGATCTACGGGATCGATCTCCAGGGCACGAGCGTCTTCGATCTCGTGATCGATTCCGGGGACAAGACGCCGGATGAAATCGTCTCAATGATCGCCGCCCGGGTGCGGGGATGAGCGATCTCATCGTACTCCACGAGACCCCGGATTCGAAGCACGGGACCCGACCCGATGAACGCTCCCTCGCGGATCGGATTCGTCTCGGTGTGGCAATCGTCGACAAGCCCGCAGGGCCGACCTCCCATCAGGTCAGCGCGTGGGTGCGAGACATGTTCGGCGTCCGGAAGGCGGGCCACTCCGGTACCCTCGATCCCCGGGTGACCGGCGTGCTCCCGATCGCTCTCGCGGACGCGACCCGCGCGGTCGAGGCCGTCCTGGCAGGAGACAAGGAATACGTCGGCGTCTTCCAGCTCCACCAGGACGTCGATGCGCGGCGGGTTCGTTCGATGATGGCCCGCTTCGTCGGCAAGATTTACCAGATTCCTCCGGTCCGTTCCGCGGTGAAGCGAGAGCAGCGGACCCGGACCGTCCACGAGTTCGAACCGCTCGAGCTCGACGGGCGGGACGTCCTGTTCCGCGTCCGGTGCGAGTCCGGGACGTACGTGCGCACGCTCGCCGCGGACCTCGGGGACGCCCTGGGAGTCGGAGCGAACCTCGTCGACCTACGGCGCACGAGGGCCGCGACTTTTAGAGAGGCGGATGCGCACCCGCTGTACGCGTTTCGGGACGCCCTCGTGTACACGAAGGAAGAGGCGGACGAGGGTCCCCTTCGCGCGATCCTGAGGCCGGTGGAGGACTTGCTGCGCCATCTGCCGCGAATCATCGTGAAGGACACCGCGGTGGACACGATCTGTCACGGCGCGAACCTGGCAGTCCCCGGGGTCGCAAAGATCTCTCCACACATCCGGCGAGGAGACCCGGTCGGGGTGTTCACCGGGAAGGGAGAAGCGGTCGCCCTATCGAAGGCCCTCCTCACCACGGACGAAATCGTCATCGCAAAGTCCGGCGTGGCCGCGGACACCGGCCGCGTCCTGATGGAACCGGGGACCTACCCGAAGCTCTGGAAGTGACGTATGGCGGTCGACCCGTGGGGGTTCGATCGGGAGCGCCAAGCGATCGCTCGTCGTCTGCGAACGATGCGACTTCGGCTGTCGGCGGCCCGCAGCGCCGTGTTCGTCACCGTGGTTTCCATCCTCGTGTTCCGCGGCTCTGGATACCTCCGGGACGCCGTCCTTTCCCTACGCTGGCCGGCATGGCTTTCGACGATCCTATTCCTCTCAGTCCTCTTCGCTCTCTTCGCCGCGATCGAGCTGCCCTTTGGCTACATCGGTGGACACCGGTGGGAGCGGGCCTGCGGCCTGTCCTCGCAGACCTTCCTCGCCTGGTTGAAGGACGTCGCCAAAGGCTTCGGTCTCGGACTCGGCGCCTCGATCGTTGCGGGCAGCGTCATCCTTTGGCTTCTCGCCGCGTTCCCGACCTGGTGGTGGGCCGTCGCCTGGGCCCTCGGCGTCGTCGTGTCCGCCGTCTTGGGCTTCCTCGCACCGATCCTCCTCGTGCCGATCTTCTACCGTTTTCGACCCTTGCGCGATGCCTCCTTGCGGAGTCGGTTCGAATCCCTCGCCGCGAAGGCGAATGTCCCGATTGTGGGCGTGTTCGAACTTAACGCGTCGGAGAAAACCCGGCGTTCGAACGCAGCGGTGATGGGTTTCGGTCGCACGCGTCGCGTGATCGTGACGGACACGCTCCTCCAGGATTTCAGCCCCGAGGAAGTGGAGACGGTCCTGGCCCACGAGCTCGCTCATCAGAAGCATTTGGATCCGATTCGCGGGTTCCTCCAGGGTTCCCTCGTTTCCTTCCTCGTCCTCGCGTTCGCCGGTTGGGCCTACTCGATTGCATTTCCGTCCTTCGGCATCCGCTCGCCACACGACATGGCTGGCCTGCCACTGCTCGCGGCGGTCCTCGCTTTTGTCTCCCTTCCATTCCGCCCGTTGGAACTCTTTACATCCCGTTCACGGGAGGCGCGCGCCGACCGATTCTCGCTCGACCTGACGAGAGATCCCGCGAGTTTCGCCGGCGCGATGGTGAAGCTCCATGATCGCAACCTCGGCGTCGCGGACCCGGGTCCCTGGGAGAGATGGCTATTTTACAGCCACCCATCGGGACGCGACCGAGTGGAGATGGCGCGTGCGTTTCCGATACTGTCGGCGTGAGCAAGCGGGGAATCTTTATTACGACGGAGCCAATGGTCGCGCTGGGTGCCGAGGTCGCCTAGTCCGGTAGGCGACGAGCAAAACTCCTAAGAACCGGAATACTTGCTGGAACGAGTTGATGCCGGGGTCGCCTAGCTCGGTAGGGCGCGGCGCTGGAGTCGGCGGCAAGCCGTCGCCAGCGACGCCGTGGTCGAAAGATCTCGGGAGTTCAAATCTCCCCCCCGGCGTTCAGCTTTTTCGGTGGGCCTCGGCGAGCTTCGCCTTCAGCGCCTGGATTGGCTTCAGAACGAGCGGATCCACGCGGCGCAACACGGCGAGGTACAAGCTCACGTAGTCCCCGAGGTACAGGGTGCCGAGCATACGGCTCAGGAGCGTGGACCCGTCGTCTTCGACCTGCTCGACCTTCGTCTTCCGGGACATGAGGGAGACCGTGATGTCGAGCTGACGGCGGAGATTCGGCGTCTCATCGCGGTCCCGTAGTAGAATCGGCCGGTGAGTGCGGTTCCGTGGGTCCTCGATCCAACCGACGAGTTCGTTGTGGTCCGCTTCGGGGAACGTCGAGGAAAACGCGAGGACCTTCGCGTTCTCGTTCAGCTGGGTCTGCCATCGCTTCGCAATGGCCACGAAGGGCCCGGCGCCGTAGATCACCGGGACGGTCGGTCGAATCCTCACCGCGAGGGCCTTCGCCCGGTTCGAGCGCACGCCGACCTCGGGGCGAAGGTGCGTTCGGAGTTTCTGGAGGTGGACGATTGCCTGCCTCACCTCCGTGCCTAGGTCCCCGTACGTCCACTCGTCCGCGATCCCCGCCAGAATCCCGAACAGGTGGCCGAATGCCCCTCGCGGCGGCAGTCCCGGCGGGACCGACAGGACGAGCTGGTCGTTCCCCCGGGCGAGATCGAGGAGCCTTCCACCCGAGGTAATCGCCACGAGGCGGCACCCCAGCTTGATCCCCTGGGTTGTCGCGGAGAGCGTCTCCTGTGTGTTCCCCGAGTAGGAGACGGCGACCAGGAGATCCTCGGGCCGCGCGTACGCGGGCAGACGATAGTCCCGGACGACGTGAATGGGCACTTTCGCCCGGTCGGCAAGCCACGACGCGAACACGTCGCCTCCGATCGCGGATCCTCCCATCCCGACGATGAAGATCCGCTGCGCTTCGCCGATCGGAACGTGGGCCGCTCCACCGACGTTCATCCCCGATGCGAGTTGTTCCGGAAGCGATGCAATGATGTCCCGCATCCCTCCAGGATCCACGCTTGCCACCGCCCGACTGTCCAACATTGCGCATCCCATGGAGCGCGTGAAAATAAGGACTCCGTTTCGCGATTGTGTACCAGCAAATGAGTTTCTACAATAATCTTGATATATGTCGGTCGAGGTCTCAAGGATCGTGGATCTCACCCGCGCGACGACCTCCCTGCAACGCGGCGACTTCGTCCTCGTGTATGATGGAGACGGCCGCGAGGCCGAGACGGATCTGACGATCGCGAGCGAGTTCGTCACCCCCGCGAGAATCCGAACCCTCCGCAAGGAGGCGGGAGGCCTCATCTGCATGACCCTGTCCGGGGATGTCCGCGCGCGTCTCGGCCTTCCTTTCATGACGGACGTCCTCCGCCACGCGGGATCCGCCTATCCTATCCTGGACGGCGTGTCGACGGAGGACATCCGATACGATCGCCACAGCGCCTTCTCGATTGCCGTGAATCATCGTGACACCTTCACCGGCGTGACGGATCTGGATCGGTCGAAAACCATCTCGCGGCTCGCGACGATCGCGAAGGAGGCCCTGAAGCGCGAGAACGGCTGGGCCGCCGAGACGTTCGTGGCCGAGTTCCGGTCCCCGGGTCACATCCCGTTACTGAACGCAGCCGACCCGCTCCTTGAGGCCCGGCGCGGTCACACGGAGCTCACGACGGCCCTCACGATCCTCGCGCGCCTCGTGCCGAGCGCCACGCTCTGCGAGATGATGGCGGACGATGGACGCGCCCTGTCGAAGGAAGATGCAAAGGCATATGCGCGTGCGCGAAATCTCGTCTTCCTCGAAGGGCAGGACATCGTCCAGTCGTGGCGCGCATGGTCCGAGTAATGGCGACGGGGGTCTTCGATCTCCTCCATCCCGGTCACGTCTACTTCCTCACGGAGGCGCGCAAGCTTGGCGACGAACTCGTGGTCGTCGTCGCGCGGGACACGACGGCGCGGCGCTTCAAGCACGAGCCAATCATGCCGGAGGCCTCGCGGGTCCAGATGGTGGAGGCCCTCAAGCCTGTCGACCGCGCGGTCCTCGGACACGA
>Ga0184640_10000290_pt1 | contig 12725 bp, 7 predicted proteins | sample PLM31_200_b2_FD_133161 | JGI IMG/M metagenome (GOLD analysis project Ga0184640, IMG submission 133161) | Groundwater sediment microbial communities from an aquifer in East River, Colorado, USA - PLM3-1_200_b2 | ecosystem: Environmental > Terrestrial > Soil > Riparian zone | place: USA: East...
GAATCCATAAGAAATTTGAGCAAAAATAATGGAACTTCAGAACTACCGCAGATTACCGCAGAGGGAAACAATGTCTATGTGGTATGGCAAGATAATACAAATGGAAATTACGATGTATATTTTAAATCATCCTCAACCAATGGTACTAAATTCAAATCCATAAGAAATTTGAGCAAAAATAATGGAACTTCAGAACTACCGCAGATTGCAACTTATAAAGATCTAGTTTATGTCATATGGAAGGACAGTACCAGTGGCACTGATAGAATTTTTTTTAAAGATGGGCAAAAAGAAAATTCTACAAATATTACAGAATTTGGTTCATTAAATAAGCTTGTCAGTATTGGCAATGTATCCAAGCCAAAAATAGTTGCAGGATCTAACTTTTTTTCTGGCATCTGGACTTCCAATTTAGCCAATGCAAGTGTTATCGAGTTTTATCCAGTTAAATTCTTTGACAATTCAAATAATCCCATTCAACTAACAAAATTATCATCAAAGGACAGCATAACAAATGTTAGCATTTTTGGCCATAATAGTGATACCTATCTTGTATGGGAAAATAAAAAAATTTCGAACGGTGACATTTTTTTTAAAAAAATAAGTACAAGATTCTTTGATCGAAATGGGTAACTTAAATTCATAATAATCTGTGAAGACGAAATTTAATACTAGAAGATTGAGATCTTATTAGTAGTTCTCCCTTATCTCGCTTGTTGTAAGACCGGAGTCGGCGCTGTCTATTCCTGTAAATGGATAATTTTTTTTGACATAGTTAGCAGGCAATTTTCCGAATAGAGCCACGATATCGGTATCATTATATATACTACTCAATCTTGCAACTTGAGTCTGATTTTCTCCTTCACTTGATATCACACGTTTGTACGTTGGATCAACTAGCAAGATAATTTTTTCTGTTTTTATTTGCTGAGTATCTCTTACATGCGAAAAGGTATATTGGTGGCCAAATACGAATTTGTATACCCATGAATAAATTGGTCCTGTAATAACAGTTATTTTATCTCTACCATTATTACTAATATTATTCAAACTTGTATCGATTTTATTTTTATCCGCATACAAGTTGCTATCTTTAGGAAAAATTTCATTACTAATAAAGGAAGCCGTTTTGAATTGTATATATGACAAATTAGTAGAAATCAAGAGAGAGGTACTTATAATACCAAATAAAACAATTGCTGCAATAATGCCTGATGAAATCATCGTATTTCTTCTTTTGATACACACAATAGAAGGTAAGTCATAAATCATTTTTGCAAGCGAAATGCACAGTATGGGAATAATCAAAATAAGATGAAAATGGTTGACCCATCCTATCAAATATAATAGAGTAATATATGGCACTGTCCAAATAATGCCTATGAATTCGCGCTTAATGGTAAGGTATGCAACGCTTACTGTTCCAAGGATCAATAACAGAGGATCAGCTTTCAAGAAACTGTTACCTATATCAAGAAGTGTCTTATCTTCAGATTGTCTCTGTGTTGCTTGCCACAAAACTCCATCAAACCATTGATATAAATCTCCTGAAAGAAATGCATAAGTCGGCCAAATAAGAGGTATCAAAAATACAGGAAGTAAAAACAGAACTATTATTTTTAATCCATTTTTTGATCGAATTTCTTTTCTGTCACCACCTTGATAAATTAAGAAAACTATTAATGGTATTATGACAAATGAGGGAATTTTTGTGAAGATAGCAATACCTAAAGAGATGCCTGAAAGAAATGACAATATGTTGACATACTTTGGATGTGTGCGAATTTCTAGGGCTAAAAGTATAGAGGTTAGGATAAATGGTAACATAATGGAATCCAAGACAACCCTCCTCATAAACCAACTCGATGGCATAACAGCAAAAAGTAGAGAACAGAACAAAGCAACTGTTGGATTAAATCTTCGTTCACCTATTTTGTATACTAAGAAAGTATCAATAACTGCCAGAGCTCCCATTATCATTCTGGGCACAGTAAATAATTTTTCCATCGATGCCAAATCAGTAGATGCTTTTAGACTTTGTGGATAGTCGATTATTTTAAATACAGCCGCTAAAAAGATTTGCCCAAAATAAGGATGGTCATATGCACTTGTTGAGTATTGGGGATGGTCAAATCTGCTGTTTGGGTCTTGCGGACTCGAGCTATTCAGCGTGTGCAATGCTCTTCTAATATAAACTCCTTCATCAATGTGAAATGAAGGGAACTCTGCTGCATTCCATAAATGAGTGAAGGTGGAAAGAATTAACGGAATTAATATCAAAATGTGTTTATTAACAAACATCTTAGTATAATGACAACAATATATTTTCCAGTATTAAGTTTTCGAATGTATTAAAAATGATAGTAATTTCACTGCAATTTGCATTAACATCTTAAGAGTCATGATTTCGATGAAATATCAGTCATAGATCCGAGGTCTCCTTGCACTCATAGGCTAATTGTCATATCATAACATTACTTACCGATGGAAGATCAATCCTTCATACAAATCAGAACTAGGAAAATTACCTTTTGTCCACATCAATGTGGCCATACAACAAATCTTGGTATGTTTTATACAATTTTTCTTCCATCTTAGTCCAATTATATTTTTCGAGAAACGCGTTGCGGCCATTAGTTCCATAGAATCTTCGCAGCTCTGGATTATCTCGTAGAGTAATTATTGCTTGTTTTATTTGTTCTACGTTTCCATACTCTACTATTATACCACACTTTGTATCCTTAACTAATTCATGTGAAATATTAGTAATTATCGGCAGACCACACATCATAGCCTCTAAAACTTTGTTTGCCATTCCATATTCATATTGCCTTTGAAGATTCAAATCATATAATGCTATCATAACATCAGAACTTATCTCTAAATCTAGCAACTTATTTCGATCTAAGAAGCCATGATACTTGATATTTGGTATTCCATCTATTTCATTTTGTAATTTGATATCCTTAATTTTACCAGTGATAATAAGTTCCGTATCCTTCAGATCCAATACTATATCTCGAATTGTTTCTAGTCCTCTGCCTGTTCTTATAGCACCTGTAAAAAGAAGCTTAAAACCAATTCTTTCCAATCTTGGTCGGCTCATCAAATGATCTTCTGGGCAATTCATTATTGTAACACAATTTCTTGGTTTTTTTCTAAATGTCAGGAAGATTTTATCTGACACCGTTATCAAGACGTCTGAATTTTTCGCAAAAATTTCTTCAAGTGAATTAACAACTGAGTATAATATTTTAAAAAAAACGTTCTTATTCTTAGGTATATATGTCATACCATATCTATCAAGTACATCAAAGATTAACTTTCTTCCAAATAGTACTTTGTAAATATAGCAGGGTAAAATGGTGGCCAGATCACACGCGTGTATGATCTTGGGTCTATGAATGCACAGCTTGATGAAAACCCACATCCAAAAGATTGGAAAATATGCAACTAATCGAAGAGTGCCGTACCGTTCGTAACCATAAGGTGCATTCAAATTAAACAACTGCAGATCACGATTGTCATCAGCGAATTCATATGTGCTGGAAGCTCTGTTCCATCCAAGTGCAATTATTGAATATTTTTTACGTAAAGATTTGATAATTTGCATTGCCCTTATAGAAGACTGATTCCTTATTGGATCGGATTTTACAAGAATGATATCAATCAAATATACCACACAATTCTGACCGTCGTACTATGCACACCATGCGGACGTACCTAATAAAAATTAAGATTGTCTATAAAAAGCATCTGCCATCAAATTTCTAAAAACACAAAGATTCGAAACACGATGGTCATTCTTTTGGAATTATACGATAAATTGATCCGTGGACATAGGAAAGGACATAAAGATATCCATCATCTCCTACTTCTATGTCTGTTATGCCACCAAATCCCTTTGCAAAGATTACCTCCTTTAGTTCCTCAGTGTTATTAGCTACCTTGTCACTAAGAGGTTCTTCGAGCAACAATCCCGTTCTTTCTTTATTCATTTCAAAATGATAGACAGTTCCATTATGAATATCGCCTACAAATAGGTCATTTTCATATTCTTTTCCTAGTTTATCAGAATCTAGAAATTTTATTGCGGTTGGACCGTAACGTTCTTTCCAAGTAAATTTAGGTAAACTATATTTACCTTTACCATCAAAGTTGACTAGGCCTTCAGGATTATTGTCCAACTCTTTTCCCATATTGCTACCTTTGAGCTGCCAGATACCTTGAACCTTCTTCCATCCGCTATTAAATCCGGGCTCCACAAGATTTATTTCATCACCATAATTTGGACCATTTTCTGTGTCCCATAGTTTACCGGTGATGGGATCAAAATCAATGCCAAAACTATTTCTTATTCCATAGCCATAATACAAACTTAATGGATATGTACTTCCAATAATACCTTGCTCTACAGCATCACCATTTTGAGTTATTCTAAGGATACCCCATGCTCCATTTGGCTCCTCTCCATCTTTGACATTCTGAGTTTTTGTATTAGGCCGTGGATTATCATCAACGTTATCCAGGTCACCTATAGTAAGATAGACGTTATTATCTGGTCCAATAGTAATCGATCCGCCGTTGTGATAAGGTCCAGGAGAAAAAGGTAGATTAAGAAGCAATTTAGGATCTGATAATTGATCATTTACAAGTTCATATCTGTATAGCCTGTTTCCGATAGGAACCCCACCGTCAAACTTAGATTCAGTAAAGTACAAGAAAACGTGAATATGTTTGGTATTCTTCGATAAAGCAATTCCCAACATACCTCTTTCACCTGCACCTGCTGCCACATTTACATCAAGTAATGATTCTGACTGAACAATATCGTTTACTATTCTTTTTAATTTGCCATTATAACGCTCCAATACAAGTACATCATTACTATCTAGGAATGCCATATTCGTAGGATAGTTAAGTTCAGTAGCCACTAGTTCGACTTTTAGATTAGGGCTGATAACAGTTGGTTAAGTACAAAAATCTATATCGCATTGTGTGAGTACTGGATAAACTATGTTACTCTCTAAAAATAAATTCAAAAGCAGCACGATAAGTAGAACCGATAGAAATGTTGTTAGCGACCCAATCACATAAAACACGCAAACTAATAATTTATTAAATGTTTCATATTAATTTTAGAAATATCTTTTAACTAATCCTGGCAAAATAGTGAGTTTTGTACAATAAAGACTTATTTTCATTGAACAAAACATCACGTTATTTTTGATTGAGTTCTACCTATATCATTAGCTCATTGAGTGATATTTCGAATTAGTTAGTCGTTTTAAGCTCAGAGTATCTTTGACTTTTTTGCAAACAAAATTCGTTGAGAAAAGATTTATCGAGTTGATACCATAGTTATGACTACGTTGAATACAAATAAATTCCGATACCTCATCTCAATATGGAAATTTTCGGTATTATGATATTCGTGTTTAGGATTGTAGGATTAAGCAGAATTATTGAAGGAAAAAACTATTTAGTGAAATCCTTTCCCGTCAGCTTCGAGGTATGCTATTTTCATACATGATACTGTATACTTTTCGTTCTAATAATCACTATTCAACGCCCTACCCACTTTATAGAAGAGAATGGCCAGAGGTTTTGCAATCTCTTTAGGCAGAACATTTATGCTATCATCAACATCAGATTTGGTTAGAATTTTGAATCTAAGAAATGCAATTAATGAAGCGACAACAGTGCTAATGATCCCTAATATGAAATTTACATGAAAATAGCTAAATAAGCAAGCTGGTAATAATGATAGAATGATTATTAGACCTAAATCTTTCCAATGAATGATCATGCCAATTTTTTTAGCGACAATAGTAGATAGAACAAAACCTATTATACTACCAATTAGGTAGCTTGTAGCTGCTCCCGTTCCTCCAAAAACTGGTACTAGAAGAAAATAAAGTACTGCCCGTGGAATACTTGATGCTAGTCCCAGATACAATACTTGTCTGTAATTGCCATATGCATAAACCAATTGACCTATCATAACAGATACTGGTAACGGTAAGGCTGTTAATAACAAAATTCTCAGGGACAATGAAGCATCACTATAATCTTGACCAAGTAAATTGATAACATCATGAGAATAGAAAATAACTGATACGGAAAGAGGGGACAATATAATCATACTTATTTTTATTATTCTCCAAGTAAACCTCTTTCTATTATCACTCATTGCAGATAATGCTGGATAAGCAATTTCATAAAGAGGAGTAACAGTCGCAATGATTCCGCTCAGAATTGTATTAGCAAGAAAATACGAAGCAGCCTCACTTGAACCATTGGACCCGAACACTATCACCGTTCCTAAATTAGCACCGCCTAACACAGTAATCAATTTCGGGATCCAAGATGGAACACTTGCATTAAGAATATTTTTGAAAGGATTGTTTATCTTTACAACAGGCTTTCCTTTTTCTTGACATCTCAATAATCCAAGTATGGCAAATGCTAGTAATATAGATGCAAGAATTGGGTAGAAAGAATAACCCATCACAATGCCTAATGCACCAGCATGAGTTAAGACCAGAATGATTACCATAATAGTCCTAGCGGAGGAAGCGACAACCATAATTTTTGGTAATGTTTTTGTTTTCAACGAAGCAATGACTATTGATTGCAGTAAGGTACCAATGGCAGAGGAACCAATAATCAGCATAGTGGAAATTATTAATGTAAGATCTAAACTAACATTAATCCAATCCTTTACAATTATTAGTATAGTGACGGAAGAAAATATACCGACGCAGACAAGAATCAAAGAAACTTTTACAATTATCGTGGCCTTTTCTAAGTTGTTTTCATGAAAGCATCTTGCTAAAAACCGGGAAGCGCCGGTAGGAACACCCATTGTAGCAATAGTTGTAAAAATAATAGCCAGAGAGACAACAGTAGAAGAGGTTCCAATGATCTCAGGAGTAGTTATCCTAGTTAAAACGATCCATAAAAGATATCCAGAAATGAATCCAACGATCGTTTCTATAAAGATATACGCAGCTCCCCTCCCAACAGCCTGTCCGTTTAACTGGTTCACCTTGCATCTCATACGTTTAGGAGTTTATAAAGATGCCATTCGAAATATTGTGAATGTGTAGGATCATCCTGTGAATGCTGGGATCTTATATATTCTAGAACGGCGTTAAACCATTTAAATTGGAGTTTTACCGTTTCGCTTCTTTTCCTGAATATGATTATCTTACCAAAGAAAATTTTGATCTGTTTTTTGTAACATTAATCTGTTAATCGTTAGCTCATTATAATAATATCAAATTTTGGTGGATGTAATCTTGAATATCTTTGCCAAATTTTTATAGTGTGAAAGTATGTAGAGATAACCGTCAGGTCCTAGTTCTATGTCAGTAATTTGACCGAAACCCTCTCCAAGAATAACTTGATCAAGTTCATTTGAACTATTTGCTACTTTATCTGCAAGAGTTCCATTGAGGATCAAGGATGTCCTATCTTTGTTCAAGTCAAAATGGTAGAGATAACCATTATTGGTATCGCCTACAAATAAATCATCATTGTATTCTTTTGGGTATTTATCAGAGTGAAGAAACTTGATTTGACTTGGACCGACTGTCTGATTCCAGATAAATTCGGGCGCACTATATTTTCCCTTTCCATTGAAATCTACAAAATCTTTTCTATCAGGATTTAATGATTCTTGTCCAGCAATAAGATCGCCTCCTCGTTTTGCATCATACTTTGGTTTCCATATACCTTGTACTTTATCCCATCCACTGTTAAATCCTGGTTCCCCAAGATTAATCTCATCCCCATAATCGGGGCCATTTTCTGTATCCCATAGCTTGTGGGTGATGGGGTCGAAATCAATTCCAAAACTGTTTCTTATGCCGTATGCATAATAGAGATTCAAAGGGAACTCTTTACCCAGTGTTGGTTCAGATAGAGGTTTACCTTCTTGAGTGAGTCTTAATATTCCTGCCCTTCCGTCAGGTTCTGTTCCATTTTTATAATTTTGAGCTTTAGTTCTTGAAGTCTCATTAACTGAACCAACAAAATCACCAACAGTAACGTACAGGTTATTATCAGGACCGATTGTTATTTTACCACCATTGTGAGCTGGTGCGGGCCAAGCTGGTAGATGGAGTAAAAGTTTTGGGCTTATTAGTTTATTACCTTTTAGTTCATACCTATAAAGCTGATTACCTATTGTTTCAGTATCTGGCTCACAATGATATGTTCTGTGACAAGTATCACTGCCGTCACTTTTCTTAGTTTCGGTGTAATATAGAAACACGTATTTAATGTCACCGTTTTTATCATCATTCGAGGTCGTAGAAGCGCTAGTAGCAATTCCTAACATGCCTCTTTCGCGTTTATTTGCTACATGGACATCAAGTAACGGTTCTTCTAAGAGAACACCATTTACAATTCTACGTACAGTACCATCGTTTTTATTCAATAGTAAAATATCATTTTCACCTAGAAATGCCATACTACTTACTGGTGACAGGGTGCCACCTTCACGCTCAATTTCTTCTTCGAATATTAATTCAACCGTTAAATTAGAACCAAAAACATTTGGTAGCTTATCTGATAAAGGTAAGGCGTTGATAGGTTGTGAATGATCGATATTTGATAGAACCAAAAGTAAAAATAAAGTGATTCCTATAAACGGAATAATTATAGAACATAGCCTAAAAGTACAAACAAAATATGCATTATTTAGCATGGAAATTATCTCATTTAATTAGTTCTCTTATTTTTGTGATCTCTCTACGTATTTTAATCTTCTCTTTTATTTATTGTCAGAAATAATTGATTTATTTAGTATAGGTCCACTGCATCTAGAATTACAAACACCATTATAATTTTGACGTTTTATTTAATTTTATATGAATATAAATTACCGATACAATCATTCCTGTTCATTTTACAAATTTTTTTTTTGTTCTAGATATTCCCGGACAATTCGAATAACTGCGTCCTTGCTATTATATTGCGCTTTCCTTCCAATAGCCTTTGGTATCGAACAATCTAGCAAATATTCTTTAACGTTACCATTCCAACCTCTACCTTCAAATTTATCTATGAATCTTTTATCTACTTTACTAAATCCAAGTTGTCTAATTAATATTTCTGCAATCTCCAAGACCGTAAGTGTGTCTTCTGATCCCATATTGAAGATTTCTAAAATCCTGTCGCCTATTATTTCTAATAATTGTAAAAATCCATTGATGCAGTAGTCGATGTACAAATAAGACTTGTTCTGCCATCCGTTCCCTAAGATTTCAAGGTATGCCGAATTGGTTATTAGTTTAGCTCAAAAATCTCGATGACCTTTCCAATTAAAACAATAGCCGAAAATAGTAAACCGACTTTTTATAATCGAACATGAAAGTTTAACTCACTTGATTCTTAGGATTCGACCCATTAGCATCAGGGTTATATATCATTGACGTTCATAGTCCTACTTCACTTTAGATCTTGAATTAATTTAAATAGTGTTTTTGCATTGAGAGTTATAGAAAAAAGATATGCCAGGCATCAGTGTGAAATTTGATTCTAATAAAAAAAAAATAACTGATGGCAATGATGTCGAAGAGCTATTCTCAGATGCGTTAAATTCACTAATCCATAATGACTATTATAAACAAGAAATATTATTAACAGACGATAATTATTTAATTGGTTGCACAAAATACGCAGAATATCCAATAAACATTTTTGAAAATAGTGAATTTTGGGTATGTGTTGAAGGAAAAATATATGGAAAAACCCTATCTGCGCTTAATGACGAAATATATGCTTTGTTGAGACGCATATTTGAAGCAACAACACCTTCAGAGGAAGATAAAAAAGTTATTGCGGATTGGCTACTCGAAACTGATGGCGACTTTGTAATATATGCCTTAAACAAAAATACCAAGGATTTCGTGATTATGAATGATGTCCTAGGTAGACTGCCATTTTACTATTATTATAAAGACAAGGTAGAGATTATAGCATCTAGAGAAATACAATTCATATCATACTTAATTAACGATAACCGTGATAATGATAATAAGTTTGACAAGATGGGGATCGCGCAGTTCCTCTTGTTTTCTCACACACTTGGCAAAAGAACCCTCCTGAGTAATGTTTATCGATTAGAACCAGCATCTCTTTTGAGGATAAATAACAATAATTCAAAATTTCAGATAGATACTATTTACCGTTTTAATTTTGAAATAAAGAAATATTCTAATGATAGTAATGAGAATAATGCACGTGAGCTAGTTTCATTATTTTCTGAGGCATGTAAAAATAGAGTGGATGATAATTCAAAAAATATCATTTCCTTAAGTGGTGGCTTTGATTCAAGAGCCGTTGCTGCATCTTTCCATAAAAACAAAATTCCTGGTTATGCAGTAACGTCAACTGAACCCCACTGGAGACCTGTAGAAGGCAGCACCTCAGAGACAGAAATTGCTGAACAAATAGCAAAGTCGTTGAATATTGACTGGGAAAACTATGGTATTATGAAACCACAAGCTGAAGATCTAATTATGATGTTAAAGATGAAAAAGGGTTTAACGTATTTAGCGCATAGTTTTCTGTTACCATTTCTTGAAAAAGTAAAACACAAACATGGTTCATCACCAATCAACTTTTTTACAGGTCATGGAGGAGACATACTATTTGCGAATTTGTCATTTGAAATAAGCAATCTTGATCATTTAATTAGGGGCATAATACATGTAAAGGGCTTTTTTTCCCTGCAGGAAGTTGCTTCCCTTATTCAAATTAAAGAAAGCGAAATAGTCGATGAAATAAGAAATATACTTTCTTCATATCCTGAAGAAAATTTCAGTCAAAAATTGGTGCACTATCTTTTTTTTGAAAGCAACGCTAAGTTGAGTTTTGAAATAGAGGATATAAATCGATTCTATTTTTGGAGTGTGGCTCCTTTTTACTCTATTCCATTTTTTGAATATATTATGAATTGTCCTGACAAACATAAATCAAAACATGACTTGTATCGAGAATTTTTACTTAAGATTTCACCTTCAGTAGCAGAGATTAAAAATTCGAATTGGGGATGCTCCATATTGTCTAGGAAATTCAGAATACTACAATCCATAATGACTCTCTATTGGAAGTACTCTGATTTAAGAAAAATTATAAAAAAACTGAAAGATAAGAGAGGCTATAGCTACAAACATGATTCCAAAATTATACGATGTATTCAGGATCAACTAAACAATTGCGATGTTATATCAAATCATTTATCGCGAAAAGGAATTGAAAAGATTATGAATAATTGTACTGACTATAGTCATTATGGAATTGATAATCTGTTCACTATAACGTCCCTTATAGAGAAAACACTATGCAAGAACACCATGATAGAAAAATACTATAACGAATGAAATTGAGTTGAAAATATTTTAAACATGATTATAAATAATTCTCTCTTTTTCATTCTTCCTGAGTTATTCGCAAATTGGTATTTTACATTTTTTACAGTAACTCCAATTGATTGCTTTTTTGAGTTAATTTGTTCCTTTTTGACATCTACAGATTAGTCTATTGCATATGCAATTAGACAATGGAAAGGAACTTAATTAAAAAAGGTATTTAGAGACGACTTTAACTTAGATATATTCATGCTATTTTTATTCATACAATTTTTTACCACCCACAAAAATGATCCGGTAACGAGCCTGCAAAGAAATAAGTACTTAACAATAGGAGAAAACTCCTAACAGCATGTTCACTCGTGGATAAAGTATATGAATTTGTGTTACCTTGAATGCTAATAATTTAATAACTCTAAACCGCCACAGATTAATCTAGTGTAAAAAAGAAAAAGAAAAAGGTGTAGGCTTAACTAGCCGCCGGAGCTACTACTGCCGCCGCCTAACTCACGTTTGGATCTCTTAGTAGTTAGGTCTACAATGCTTAAGTTCAAGTTTTTCTTGGCCATTCTACTGGCTGTATTAGTACAGATCTATTTAAACCTAACTGCCACAGATTAATCTAGTGTAAAAAAGAAAAAGAAAAAGGTGTAGGCTAAGTCCTGTCGCCGGTGCAACAGCCGCCGCCTAACTCACGTTTGGATCTCTTAGTAGTTAGGTCTACAATGCTTAAGTTCAAGTTTTTCTTGGCCATTCTGCAGGTGTATACGTACACATATACTTAAATCTAACTGGTAATTTTTCTGCAATATGTTATATAGAATTTATTCTCTATTACCGCAGAGGAAATAACCTTTACCGTCATTTCGATGTCATCTGCACACACGAGCAAAAATACGGGTCGTAGATGGTGTATATGTTAAAAATTCTATACTTCATTTCCCGCATGAAAATAGAATATGACAACATTTTATTATTGTCTTAGCTTGTGAAATTAAAAGGCATTACAAAAATTTTAATATACCAAAAATAAAGCATTTGTTTGATTGAAATCAAGTGACCCTCCACTAATTGCGGAAAATACCGCTACACCAAGATTTTCTATTATAATTCCTACTTCTAACCATCATACCATTTTGAAAGACCTTGTTGATTCAATCAAGAATACTATACCCGAGGATATTCCTACTGAAATTATAGTAGTAGAAGATTTTTCTGACATTCAAAAAACGAATTTTATGACAGGTGGTAGCGACAATTATTTTATTGCATATCAACAACAACCCAAATATGAGATCACTGGAGTTGATAATCTAATATCCACAAAACTTATTCAAAATA
>Ga0184640_10000291_pt1 | contig 12722 bp, 11 predicted proteins | sample PLM31_200_b2_FD_133161 | JGI IMG/M metagenome (GOLD analysis project Ga0184640, IMG submission 133161) | Groundwater sediment microbial communities from an aquifer in East River, Colorado, USA - PLM3-1_200_b2 | ecosystem: Environmental > Terrestrial > Soil > Riparian zone | place: USA: East...
CGCGCAGATAGGGTCCCAGAAAGGGGTTTCACCCATGAGCGCTCGGGCTGCGAGTCAGGAGATCCCATTCACCTCCGGCTCCTATAAGATGCTTACGCTGGTGAGCGCCGCGCACGCAATGACCCACATGTACGCGGCGCTCTTGCCGCTCACTTTTCCCTTCCTCATTCAGGAGTTCGGGATCAACTACACGATCCTGGGAGCCATGATGGGCATCGCCACCCTCATGGGGGGACTGCTCCAGTTCGTCTTTGGCTATGCCTCACGCTATATATCGAGAAAAATACTGATCGGCGGAGGCAATCTCTTGTTGGGGCTCAGCACCCTTTGGGGGGGATGGTCGCCCAACTTCGCCCACTACGTGGCCGCGCGGTGGGCTGCGGCCCTCGTGACCAGCCCTCAGCACCCGGTCGGCAACTCGATGATCGCCGACCGCTTTGGGAGGACGCTCCGCGGCTTGGCCATGGCGATCAACTACGCGGGCGGAAATGCCGGCACCCTGTTCGTCCCGATCGCCGCCGCTCTCCTGATCGCGGCCTATGGCTGGCGCCAGACCATGCTCATCTTCGCCCTTCCATCGCTCATCGTCGGAATTGTAGCCATTGTCTTTATTGACGATCGGCCGGCGGCCGGTTCAAAAACCGAAGTGGGGTCTAAAAAAGAGTTCCGTTCCATGATGCGGGAAACCCGTGAACTGTTTCACAACCGAACCTTTAAATCTCTAATGGCCGCTTCTTTGATCGCCGCCGGCGGCCGCGGCCTCGGGATCGTGCTCAATTTCATTCCTCCTTACCTGGGCGATCCCATGAAAGGACTGGGTTTGCCCCCCAAGACCGTGGGGCTGATCTATACCCTGCTTCTCTTGGGCAGCATCCTCGGTCCTTTGCTTCTGGGACGGCTCTCGGACCGCCTTGGAGTGCGCAAGCCGGTCGTCATTCTCGCTTATCTCGTCTCAACGGCCTGCGTCTTTTTTCTGGCGATTTCTCCTCAACAGGGCTGGCTCTTGTATCTCGTCATTTTTGTCTTTGGCTGCGCCATCTTTTCCGAATCTCCCCTGATCCAGTCCTTCATGTCGGACGTAACCCCGGCAGGTTCCCGGGACATTATGTTCGGCACCTACTTCGCCATCGCTTTCGGCGTGAGCTCCCTGTGGGTCACGCTTCAGGGATGGCTGGTAGATCGATTCGGCTTCCCCGCCATGTTCACGACCATGGGGGCTTCTTATGTCGTCGCGGCGCTTTTTATTCTAGGGGCGCGCGAAGCTCCCCGGGCAACCCCTGCCGAGGGGCTCGGACCATAAAATCCAAACAGGCAAGAAGTTTCACCATGGCAGACAGGACTGAACCGATCTGGAGCCGCACTTTCCTCTTTTTGTGCTTAACGCAACTCCTGGGCTACTCGCACAATGCCCTCCTCACGCCGACTCTGCCGCTTTATATCACCCACCTGGGCGGCTCCGCTTTTATCGTGGGGTTGACGCTTGCGGCCTTTAGCGTCACGAGCGTGCTCATCCGGCCTGCCATCGGCTATTGGGCCGATACCTGGAGCGATGTCGGTGTGATGGCCTTGGGATTACTTCTTTTGGGTCTCAGCGTGCTCTTGTGCGTTATTCCCTTGGTCGAGACGACCATGGTCGCCAATGCTTTGCGCGGGATAGGCTGGGCGGGGCTCAACACAGGCGGGTACTGTCTCCTGGCGACCCTCGCACCGCATACGCGCCGGGGCGAGGCCGCCGGCTATTACACGGGGATTCAGAGCGCTTCACACATCATCTTTCCTTCGGTCGCACTCTGGCTCCTCGACGCCCCCGGCGGAGGATTCGTTCCCGTAATTCTGTTGTCTACCGCTATAGCTGTTTTGGGAAGCCTGCTCGGTTTTCCCGTGCGGGCGGGACGGGCGCAGCTCTCCGCCCCACCACGACCCGTGGCGGAGACGCAGCCGTCGTTAACCACCTCCACCTTCGTGGATCGCGGCGTCCTCGTCGCCACCGCCCTCTTGCTTTGCTTCACTCTCCCGATCCCTGCGTCTTCAGGATTCGTTGTCCTCTACGCCCGCGAGATGGGAATCGAACATATCGGTTGGTATTACATCGTGGGCGGCTCAGCCAGCCTCCTGGCCCGCCCTCTCTTAGGTCGTATCTCGGACCAGACCGGGCGCGCGCGGACGATCGTGGTGGGCCTCACGCTGGAAATCCTGGGCCTGATCCTGCTCGTCATGGCGCGCAATCTGACCGCCCTCATCATCGCCGGGGTCTTTTATTCGATCGGGGCCGCGGTCGGCACCGCAACCACCATGGCCCTTGCTATAGATCGCGCCGATCCTCAACGGCGCGGCGTGGCCATGGCCACTTTTTCCATATCCTTCCCGGCAGGGATGGGGTTGGGCGCCCTGGTGGCGGGAGCGGTGGTGGAGTTGTCCGGATATCGGGTCATGTTCACGACCATTGCAGTCCTGGTGAGCGTGGGACTCTTTCTCGCCTTTCTCAATTGGTCGCTCCTGGCGCCGCGTCAATCAACTTTGAAGTAGTTATTCCATGGCGAGCAAAACAGATCCTATCTGGACCCACAGCTTCTCTCTTCTCTGTCTCGCCCAGTTCCTGGGCTACTCGCACAATGCGATGCTCACGCCCACCCTTCCCCTTTATATCACCCACCTGGGAGGCTCTCCGTTTCTCGTGGGCTTGACCCTCGCATCCTTCAGCGTCACCAGCGTTCTTCTCCGCCCCTCGATCGGCCATTGGGCCGACTCCTGGAGCGACGCCGGGGTCATGGTCCTAGGTGTCTTGCTCCTCGGCCTGAGCGTCCTTCTTTGGCTCATCCCCTCCATCGAAGTCATCATGGGGGCCAACGCCATTCGCGGCATCGCCTGGGCAGGGCTCAACACGGGCGGCTATTGTCTCCTGGCCAATACCGCTCCGCCAACTCGCCGGGGCGAGGCCTCGGGATACTATACCGGCGTTCAGAGCGGCCCCACGCTGTTGATCCCCGCGGTAGCGCTTTGGCTGGTCGACGCCCCCTGGGGCGGCTTCCGGGTGGTGATTCTCACGGCAGCCGTGCTGGCCCTATCGGGAGCGATCTTCGGTTTGTTCGTGAAGCCTTCGACCACTCCCCATGGCACCCCTCAGCCTTCCCCGGAGCGCTCCCCGGTCACTCCGCCGCGCGCCACATTTCTCGATCACGGGGTGCTGATGGCAACAGTGCTGCTCCTGTGCGTCACGCTGCCCAACACCGCGGCGTCCGGCTTTCTGGTCCTTTACGCCCGCAACCTCGGCGTGGAAAACGTCGGCTGGTATTTTGTCGTCAGCGGCTGCACCAGCCTCCTGGTGCGCCCCCTCCTGGGCCGGATCTCGGATCGCGTGGGACGGGCTCAAACGATCGTGGTCGGTCTCCTGTTACAGATCACCGGCCTCATGATCTTCCCGCTCGCGTCCAGTCTCGGCGTCATCATCGTCGCGGGCGCCTTCTATGCCGCCGGCGCCGCCGTGGGCACCGCCGCCACGATGGCCCTCGCGATCGATCTTTCCGATCCCGAGCGGCGGGGCGTCGCGATGGCGACCTTTTCCACCGCCTTTCCCATGGGACATGGCCTCGGCGCCCTCGTGGCGGGTTCGGCGATAGAGCTCGTGGGCTACACCGGGATGTTTGTGACGATCGCTACCTTGGTCAGCGGCGGCCTCGTGTTTGCCTTTGTGAATTGGTCGATGCTCGCTACCAACGCTGGACCAGACGAGAAAAAGCGTTAGGGCATCATGGCCGACGAAGAAAACAAGACCCTTTATAGCCGCACGTTCGTTCTTCTCTGCCTGGTCCAATTCCTCGGTTACGCTCACAACGCGGTCCTGACGCCCACGCTCCCGCTCTACGTAACCCAGCTCGGAGGCTCCGCATTTACAGCCGGCTTGGTACTCGCCACCTTCAACGTTTCGAGCGTGCTGGTGCGACCGCTGGTGGGCTATTGGACCGATTCCTGGCGCCACGATCGGATCCTGGCTCTTGGCGTTTTCGGCCTCGGCTTGGGCGTGCTTCCGTTGCTTATCCCTTCGATCGGGGTCATCGCCCTGGGAAATATCGTGCGCGGGATCGCCTGGGCCGGGCTCAACACCGGAGGCTACACGCTCCTCGCTTCGATCACCCCGCACACGCGCCGCGGCGAGGCCTCCGGCATCTACGGCGGCGTTCAGAGCAGCAGCAACATTATCTTTCCCTATATCGCGTTGTGGCTCGTGGACGCGCCCACGGGCGGGATGGTTCCGGTAATCATGATTTCCGCGATTCTAGGACTCCTGGGAGGAGGCGCGGGATACTCTCTCATTCAACCCGAGATCCCGGAGAGGGCGGTGGAGCGGAGGGCGTTAAAGCGGCCGGGGATTTTTCGCCTTTCTTCTCTCGTCGATCCCGGGGTCCTGCTGGCTTCGGGCTTGGCCCTCTGCTTGAATCTTTCCCAGCCTGCGGTTTTCGGATTTCTGGCTCTGTACGCGCGCGAGATCGGGATCAGCGGCATCGGCTGGTACTTTACGGTCAATGGGCTCATGAATATCCTCGTGCGCCCGCTGCTCGGCCAGTTGTCCGACCGCATCGGACGGGGTCCTACGATTGCGGCCGGTTTCATCCTGGAGATCCTAGGCCTCCTCCTCTTGCTCATGGCCTCTAATTTCAGCGCGTTGATTCTATCGGGAATCCTCTATTCCGCTGGCAATGCAGTGGCTGCTGCGACGACCATGGCCCTGGCTATCGATCGCTCCGATCCCGAGCGCCGGGGAGTGGCTATGGCGACCTATACCGTCGCCTACCCGGCCGGCTGGGGATTGGGCGCCCTCATCGCCGGGGCGGTCGCAGACTTCGCCGGCTACAGAATCATGTATGTCGTCGTAGCTGGACTGACGGCGATAGGCATTTTTACTCTAGCGCTCAACTGGTCGAAGCTTCACGGGCCGGTTCACACGGGTTAGGGGCCCACTGATGAGGCCTGAAGCCCGAATACCTTCTCCCGGATCCTCGGCATCGCCTCCTCAGCAGCTTGCATGCCGGCCAAGAGAAGCTCTTTTTTCTTGCTGAAATCGATAAGTCCCACCTGGGAGACTTGCGGTCGGATGACGACGTCGGCGCCGGCGAGCTTCGCCTCGGTGGTCTGCATGGCCATGAGATTCAGCGTCTGAACGAGAGTGTCAAAAATATTGTTCACCGGCGTCGGCTTTTTTCCATCCCCTAAATTGACCGCGATCACCACGTCGGCCCCAAGCTGGCGCGCCACATCCACCGGAACATTGTTGAGCACGCCGCCATCCACCAAGAGTTTCCCCTGGTGCCGGAACGGAATAAAAACTCCTGGGATAGAGCTCGAGGCGCGCACCGCCCGAGCCACCGAACCCGAGCTCAGGACCACGACCTCCCCATTCTGAATATCGGCGGCTACAGCGGCGAAGGGAACCTTGAGCTGTGAAATCTCGCGCGCGGAAACCTTCTTGAGGACGAACTCTTCCAGGCGCTCTCCGCGCACAAAGCCCTGGTTGGGGCTGATGAAGGTGTAATCGAAGACGTCCCTCTCTTCCAGGGAGAAGGCGGCCCATTCTAGCTCGAGGCTATTTTTCTTGTCCGCATAGATCGCCCCGACCAGGCTTCCGACGCTGGTGCCGACAATGAGATCGATCGGGATCTTTTCCCGCTCTAGGATGCGGATCACGCCGACATGGGCGAACCCCCGCGCCGCGCCTCCACCAAGGACAAGACCTACCCTGGGCGGCTTTAGACCATCAGTGGCGACACGGCGCTCCTCGGGAGAAGGGGCGCCGGAAACTAAAAGGCCGCAGCCGGATAGCAAAAATAGCAATGCCAAAAATATAAATTTGTACGCTCTCATGAGCCACCAGCTGTTTTTTACTAACTTTGAAACTTGCCTCCTTTTGGTTCTCACTTTAACTTCTCTCCCTCAGTTCTCCACCATTCATCAATCATTTGCAACGCAACTCCATTCTGCGCTACTGATTTTTCGGGCTGGTAACCGAACTTGTTTCCGGATTGTTTCTCCAGCAGCTCGTTCGCCTGCTGACGAGCAAAGACAGACTCCTCATTCTTTAAAATCTCAATCAACGTGGCAAAACCCTCGCGATCCCCCAGCGCCAGTTGGGCCTTGGCAATCGAAAGCTTGAGGAAATCGTCGTAATTTTGCCGGGCAGCACGCTGCAGCGCGGAAACGGCGCGCGGATCTTTCTGCTTTCTCAACGCCTCAACGACGGCCTCCACCACCTGCTCGGAGCGGGTTCGACCCAACAGGTCCGCCAAGGCAGGGACAATACCGGGATCAACCATATCTCCCAAATGGGACACTGCGTCCAACTGTCGCCCCTCTTCCTCCTTCTTGATCTCCTCCAGTAGCAGGTTTACCGGACTCAACTTAGAAGCCACGGCGGAATGCTCTGCCTTCTTGAAATAGGAAAGGACCAGGAAAAAAGAGGTCGAGAAGACGACCAGGCCGGCAACATTAATCAAGGCCCGTCTCTTGAGCGGCGCATGCTGAACGTAATAGGCAACGCTGGAAAAAATGAGGAAAAGCCCAAGCATGACTACCACGGCCGGTCCGGTGGGATAATCCGAATAGAAGGACCAAATGATCCCCAACATACTGGCCACGATCGCTGCGAGCCAGCCCAGTAGAAGCCGTCCCATGATGGTATCGCTGAACATCTGGGCGATGACTGCGGGAACGACCAAGTAGGAAAACACGAGGAGCACCCCCACGATAGCAACCGATTTGACGATGACGACGCCAAAAGACATGTAAAAGAGAATGTCCCACAATCGGATGTTGATGCCGGAGGCCTCCGCGGCCTCCTGATCGAACGAGATGGCCAAAAACTGTTTGCGAAACATCACGTGAAATACCCCGATGCTCGCATAAAGAGCGGCCATCTCGATCACCGCAGGAAGAGAAACCAGAAGCAGGTCGCCGACCAGCATGTGCTTCAGCTCCTCACCGCCGGTAGCCGACTTGGATAGGATCAGGATCGCTGCCGCCGAGGCCATGGCGTAAATAATCCCGATGAAGGCCTCCTGCGGGACCCTCTCCTTGCGCATCCGAGCAATGGCGAAGGCTCCTGCTCCCACAAAGGTGAAAGCCAGCGAGAACAACGAGACCCTGACAGGATCCGTATTGGGGTCATAACCTAGAACCAACGCGTACGTCGCCCCCAGGGCAGCGATCTGGGCCAACGCCAGGTCAACGAAAATCACCTTGCGCGCAATGACGTGGATGCCTAAGTAAACGTGATTGATCGACAGTACCAGGCACGCCAGAAATGGAACCAGCATCCATTTCAGCTCAAGAACGTTGGCCATGCACCTCTCCTTAGATTCCGAAGATTCCGACAGTCGCCGCCTGCAAATCCGGGCATGTTGGACTAAATCACTTTTTCAACGTTGCCGTTATCTTGAGAATGATGTGATCCATCAAATCGAAATAGCTCTTGACCCCCGGCTCGCCTTCCACCTGATTGGGGAGCAAAACAACCTTCGCCCCTGTTTGCTGCGCGACGCGGTTGGGTAGTGAGGGATCGTAGAAGTTGTCGACCAGGATCAGAGGAATTTTTTCCGCTTTTATTCTCTCCACGACCTGGATGACATGCTGAGGTCCCGGCGGAATTCCCGGCCTCTCCTCAATAGTGCCCACCAACTGAATCCCGAACACTCGGGCAAAGTACACCCAAACCTTATGGAGTTCGAACACCTTTACGCCCCTGAGAGGCTCAGCGGCTTTTAGCCAACCGCCAGCCCTGGCAGCCAGCGGCTGGCCGCTGATCTTGTTCTCCTCTAAGAAACTGTGCAACTGGCCGCTCCAGGCAAGACGCGTCAGTTTCTGAATGCCGACGAGCTTCAATAAGTCAGGACCGAACAGCGCATTGTCGATACGCTTAAAAAGATCGGCCTTGCGCGACTCATAGTAAGCCGCTCCGCCGGGATCTACCGATTTCAGCGCTTCGGCAATGTTTCCGGCTTGTACTTTTGCCAGCAGCGGATCCAGCCACACGTGGGGATTACCCTGGGGGTGGATGTCCCCGAACTCACGCGAGACGACCGTGGGAACTTCCAGCGGGGAGATGCCGTTGCTTGCAGTGATCCGGCCTGGAGCGCCGCGGAAGATTTTCGGATTTCCCGAGCCGTTTGCGACCTGATCCGCCCACAGCTCTAGCGCAGAACCGTTTTCGATGAATAGCTGAGCGTTGCGCGTCTTCTGCATCAGGACCGGGGTAGGCGTCACAAAATGGGGGTCCTGATCTCCTCTACCGAGGGCAATGACATCGACCCTGCTTCCACCCACCTCCTCGGTGAGCGCCTTCAATGTCGGGAGCGTACTGACCACGTGCACCTTCTTCTCTTGCGCCGTCGCCGGGGAAAACGTCATGAAGAATCCAATAAGCACAGCAAAAAAAGTTTTCATTTTTGCCTCCGTGTAGACGTTCCTATCCTCGGTTGTATTTTACTTATTCACCCAGAAAGGCTCGGGCGGGTGAGAGCCAAACACCCAGTTCAGCTCAAAGAAAGCAGAGTTGCGATTGTTTTCGGTAAAGAGATCGCTCCAGCGCCGCTCGTAGCTCAAGCGGGCGCGCAGGAATTCGCTGAAATAATAGGAAACATAAGGAGTAAGGCTGCGGCGCTTCAGCCCGGGATCGAACAGGGTGGTCGTCTGGTCCCAGCGCAGACCAGCGTAGGTTCTCCGGTCGAACTGCCATTGGCCAATGAGAGAAAAGCCGAAAGGCTTGCCGCTGCCGGGCTGCAACTCTCTGAGAGTGATGGCCCGGTCGACGTCTGCCGGCTCCGATGCCCTGGAATAGGCGCGTCTGGCAAACATCATCTCGCCCCCTAAAAGGAACGACCTGGATTCGCCGAGGCGGAACGGCTTCCATCGGTACATGAAATCCACGCCGTGAAAATCCGCCGATCTCACGTCGTTTCCAGCCGGACGAAAGTAGCTCGACCACCCCAGTTCCAGGTCATGACCGTTCTCAAACGTGCGGAACCACCGCAGATGTCCAAGGTAGGACATCCTCGAGCGGCCATCCTGGGATATGGCCACATCGTCGCCATTTAAGAGCTCCAGCGTGGCGTCCAGGCTGGAGTTGCCATCCCATGGCGTGGGGATGAAAAAATTACCGGAAAGCCCGTTTTGGATAAAGCCTTCCTCGCCCATAAATTCCGCGGTAGGCAGGGATCGGAATGTTGTCGGGAGATCGTGCGTGTGGATCACATTGAATTTCCCGAATAGCGGCCGAAACCGGCCTACCTTCAATTTCAACCCAAGCGGCGGTTCATCAAGAAACGGGAATTTCTTGATCGTGACATAGCCCTCTTCGACAGACGCAGAAAACTGACCGGGAGTTTCCGATTCCAGAGAAGCGATCAAAACGCCGTCCGCGTAAGGATCAATCGGAGCCCGCATATCGACCTCGACCTCGCGAACATTGAACTTGTTGCTGATCCGGTCCCCGTCTTCATTGACGACTCTCTTGCTATCGCCGCGGCCGACAAAATTCCCGAACACAGTAATGGCTGGATTCAAAGCGCCGGGAATGGACTGAGCCGACGGTTGAACGGGTTGCGGCAAAGAATCCGCCTGCGTCACTTTCTCCTGCTCGAGCTGCTCGATCCGTTCCGCCATCTTCTGCATCTGTCCCTGCATCTCCTGGAGTTGCTTTTTCAAAATCTCGATTTCTGAATTCTGGGCCGACACGGTCGTTGGAAAAAACATCGCCCACAATAACCCAACGCCTATGCCCATGCGCACTGCGTCGCTGATAAGCCTATTCATAGATTACCTCCCTAAAAGCGCGGATCGCTCCCCGCGCTAAATAGAAAACGAGTCCCTTAGAGTTTCTTGGATGAAAAGAGCTTAGAGAGAGCTTTCAGGAGGCGGGGCACGAATGGAGGAGCGGCCGATCGAGAATCGGCCGGACTCCCTGGGTTCGGATACTGATAAGAAGGAGAAGAGGGGCGTTGGAGCCCAATCCGCCGCGGCCGGCGTCGAGGCCAACTGGGTTCGACTCCCGTGGAGGCAGCCGCATGCTTTTACGATCTGGGGCGCGGAAGTGAAGGCATGGAGGTGAAGGGGGAGAAGAAAAACAGAGAGGAAGAGAGCCGCCACGATCATCTGGCGGAAACTAGCGGCGCGTTTTCCACTAGCGGCGAAAAGCATAGTATCTTTTTTAAACGAAGCCTGCACCTGTGTCAAGAAGAGGGCTCTTACCATAATCCGTTGGTAAACTTGCAACACCTTGGGAACCCTGGCCGTCGAGAAGGAGGCGGATGCAAGGCGGAGCGAAGGCCCGCACCGGAGCGTACGAGCGCAGTACGTGAGGATGGGGGCCTGAAGTTCCAACGCCGCAGGCGCCCCTTATCGACGGATCAGGGTCTTATGTGCCCCGGCGATTGCCGTAAAGATCGATGTGGAGTCTCGGGCTGTAGCGAAATCCGCTGGCTTTACAGAGATCCACGATCCAGGCGGCTTTTTTCCCCAGGCTCTTGGGGGTCCTGCCCTGAGGCATGATGAGCACCCGTTCGCGCTCGACCCGACCGAGTCGGCCCAGGATCGTCTCGATCTCCGCGAAGTCCTGACGGCGCTCCACGACAAACTTGAGCTGGTAATCATATCTGCGGATGAATTGCCGGATGACCGGGAGGTTCAGCCTGCGGGCTTCGTGCATCTTGGCGAACCGGCCGCCCTGCCGCCGCCCGGGAATGGAGTTGGCGAGCTTCGGGCTCATGGAGAGGAGATCGCAGCTCACGGGCTTAAAGATCGTAGCCGCGGTTTCCACGGTGATGTGATGCCCGCTCTCTTTGAGCTTCTTGGTGAGTTCCTCCACCCCGCTCGCCAGCAAAGGCTCGCCGCCGGTCACGACCACGTTACGGCACGGGTACTTTTTTACCTCGGCTAGAATTTCCTCCAAATTCCGTTCTTCGCCTTCCGGTTTCCACGACGTGTAGGGCGTATCGCACCACGCGCATCGGAGATTGCAGCCCGAGGTGCGAACGAAGACCGAAGGCAGACCCGCGAGCATTCCCTCTCCCTGAATCGAATAGAAGATCTCCGCGATGCGCATCCACTCAATTTACCAAAGAGAGGCCGGGCCCGCCAAGCCTTGTCAATTGTCGCCAGCTTCCCTAATATCGCGAGAAAGGTCTATATGAATCAAAGGAGATCCATGAGCCTCATCAACTGGTTAGATCGTGAGGGCGTTCCAGGTCAGGCGAAAACCACAAAACTGCTCAAGGAGAGATATCGCGCGAGCGAATTGATCTGCGCAGCACCGGTCTGGACCCACTGAGGAGCACGGGTGGGTCCACTCCGACACCGAAATTTCCGGCTCCTGTGGACCGGGATGGTCCTCAACGGCATTGCCAATTGGGTCTATCAGGTCACCGGCGGGTGGCTCGTCTACGAGCTCACCCGCTCCCCTCTGATGTTGGGCCTGAACAGCCTCTTCGCCGCCATTCCCACCATCGTTATATCCCTGTATGGCGGAGCGGTCGCGGACCGCATGGACCGGCGGAAGCTGCTCTTGATCACCCAGATTCTCGTCGTCCTCCTGGCGTTGATCCCCGCGACTTTCTCCGCCCTGGGGATCATCCAGGCCTGGCACATCTTTGCCCTCAACCTGGTCATCAACACCGTGACCGCCTTTGAGGGCCCGGCGCGCCAAGCGCTGGTTCCGCTTCTCGTCCCGCGAGGCGAGTTGATGCGGGCCGTCGCCCTGACCTCTGTCATCCGCCGCGGCACCGCGTTGATCGGACCTTTACTCGGTGGAGCGGCGATCGCGGTCACCGGCGCCGCCGGCTCTTACTTCATCCAGTTCCTGCTCCTAGTCGTGGTATTGCTGAACACGCTGATCATGAAGGCGCCGACCGGCGAGCTTGAGTCCCGCGGCGTCACCGTGGGCCGCTCCATTCTGGATGGATTCAAACACATTTATAACGACCCGCTTCTCTTCGCCATGTTCGGGATCGAGGCCATGACCATGACCTTCGCCATGTATGTCCAGATCCTGCCCGTTTTTGCGCGAGACGTTTTGAACGTCGGACCCACGGGCTTGGGATTCCTCTATGCCGCCCCCGGTATCGGCGCGATCCTTGCGTCAGCCATGATGCTCACTGCCGGCGACGTCAAGGCCAAAGGCCGATTCTTTGTCGTTACTGCGCTGGCGAAGCCTTTGGCTATGGCCGTTTTTGCCCTCTCTACTTCGTTGCCGCTCTCCATGGTGATGCTGGGGATGGTGGGTTTCCTGGATGTAGCCGGCAACACCGTGCGCACGACGATGATCCAACTCTGCGTCGCCCAGAAAATGCTAGGAAGGATCATGAGCATGGATCTCGTCATCCACCGCGGCCTGGGGACGATCAACGGCCTTCCCCTGGGTGCCCTCGCGGCCCTTATGGGCGCCCCTTGGGGACTGGCCGGCGGCTCTATCGCGGTCTTCATTTATATCGTTCTCACCCTCTGGCGGGTACCAGCCGTCGACCGGTACCGGGAAAGCCCCCCGCTCCCCACCGCCGCGGGGACTCAACCGTCCGGCAAAGGTTAGCCCCTTCCCGCTCACGGAGTCCCGAAGCCTTAGTGACTGAGAAATAATAAAGTTTACAAATGAGTGTCACGCGAGTTTCTGTCATCCTGAGCAGCGCGAAGGATCTCGATCGAGATTCTTCACGGAGCCTGCCCTGAGCGCAAAGTCGAGATCCTTC
>Ga0184640_10000293_pt1 | contig 12675 bp, 1 predicted proteins | sample PLM31_200_b2_FD_133161 | JGI IMG/M metagenome (GOLD analysis project Ga0184640, IMG submission 133161) | Groundwater sediment microbial communities from an aquifer in East River, Colorado, USA - PLM3-1_200_b2 | ecosystem: Environmental > Terrestrial > Soil > Riparian zone | place: USA: East...
GAAGCCAGACGATAGGTTTAACCGGTGCGACGGTGTACAAAGACACCCAATACGACAATCAGGGGAGGGTGGCCCAGAGTTCGCTTCCCTATTTTAGTGGCGACATCATTCGCTGGAATGTCCCCACCTACGACGCCTTGGGACGGGTAACCGTATTGACTGAACCCGATGGGGGCGTGACGACCACCATCTACAACGGGCTTACGACGACGGTTCAGCAAAGCGGGCCCAATATTACGACACGCTCACGCACCAGTGTGAAAGACGCGGTGGGCCACCTGATCTCGGTGGTGGATTCGCTCTATCCTACTCAACCCACCACCTATCAATACGATGCCGCTAATAACCTGACCAAGGTCACCGACCCCGCGGGTAACCAAACCACCATGGTCTACGACCAGCGGGGCAACAAGACCCAGATGTCGGATCCCGACATGGGGATCTGGAACTATAGCTACAATACCATTGGTCAACTCACTTCCCAAACTGATGCCAAGGGCCAAACTCAGACGGTTACCTACGATCTCCTGGGAAGATTTAAGACCCGCACCACGCTGGAAGGCACCAGTACCTGGACCTACGATACTGCCACCAAGGGCATTGGCAAGCTTGCCGGTGTCAGTGGTCCTAATGGCTATCAGGAAAGCTACACCTACGATAGCCTGAGTCGCTCGAGCACCGGTATCTTCACCATTGATGCGGCGAGCTACACCACCACAACCATCTACAACAGCCTCGGCCAAGTAGACGCCACCACCTACCCCAGCACCGGCTTTGCCATAAAGCGCATCTACAACACTAATGGCTACTTAACGGAGATTCGAAACAATCAGAGCAATGCGCTCTATTGGCAAGCCAATCAGGCTGATGCCCTGGGACACATCACCAGCGAGACCCTGGGCAATGGACTAACCACCACGACGACCTACGATGCAGCCAGTGGAACGCTAAGCAGCCTCCTCACCAGCGGTTCTGCCGGCACGGCCCAGAACGAAAGCTTCACCTTCGATGTCTTGGGGAACTTACTCTCCCGTAGCGATAACCTCCAGGGCATCACCGAGACCTTTAATTACGACATCCTAAACCGCTTAACCTCCGTGACAGGTTCTGCCCCCAAGACCTTCCAATACGATGTGATTGGGAACATCACCAGCAAGTCAGATGTGGGCACCTATACCTATAACTCAAGTGGGGCAGGGAGCATACGGCCCCATGCCGTCAATGCCACCAGCGGGACACTTAACAATACCTATGCCTACGACGCCAATGGCAGCCTCACCAGTGGCGGAGGGCGTACCTTGACCTGGACGTCCTTTAATAAACCGGCGCAGATCAGCCAAGGCACGACGACCTCCACTCTGACCTACGATGCCAACTTCAACCGCATCAAGAAAGTCACGCCCAGCTCCACCACGATCTACGTGGGCTCCCACTACCAGCGCGTCACTACCGGGACTCTCGTCGAACACAAACACTATACCGGGGCGGGTAGAGCCACCGTGGTCTACACCCAGCGCAGCACGGGTACGAACGACACCCGCTACCTCTTAACCGACCACTTAGGATCGGTCGATACCATCACTGATGAGAACGGCGCTGTCCTACAACGCCTAAGCAATGATGCCCACGGCAAACGCAGAAATAGCAACTGGACGGATGCCACGGGAGCCATTACGAGTATTACCCCCATCGGCTTCACCGGCCATGAGATGGACGATGAGGCGGGCTTAATCAATATGCGGGCTCGGGAGTACGACCCTGTATTAGGTCGGTTCATGAGCGCCGATACCGCCATTGATGGGATTTCGGGCCAGGGGCTTAACCGCTACACCTATGTTCGGAACAACCCGCTTTCCTACACCGATCCGACGGGGCATAAGTCGGAGAGAAGAAAACTGATGGAACGGTTCATGAAGCACGGGTTCGATCCAGGAACTGCCTACCTGGAGGCGTATGTGTTAAAGCCCCGCCAGGACGCCTTTCTGATGGACCATCCGAAATGGCAACCGGTAGTGAAGGTCGTGGTTGATGCCGTCATCTGTTATTACACCGTAGGACTAGGCTGCGCGGCAGGATCCGCAAAATTTAACTACGAGTTTGACCGGCACATGTGCATGCAGTCTGGTGGGGAGGCCGGTGGCTGTAGGAATCAAGCAGAGAGATCCGCCGCCGTCACATTTGTATCCTCAATGGCGTCCTCGTTCTCGCAGAGTTTAGGTACCGTGGATATGAATACCGGTGCAATCAACTGGAGCGCGGCGGCCACCGAGGTTGCGGTTAATGGAATTGCCGGGGGTATCGTGAGCGAATTAAATGGAGGCTCCTTCGAGGATGGTTTCCGCAAGGCGGCGTTCATGTCCGCCCTTAATATCGCAGGCCAATCAATGCGCGGGTCTCAAACGGCACTATCGAAATCAAGTAATGGACAAGGGAAAAGCGCTGGGTTCTTGGGTGATCTTTTCAAACTCGGTGGATGTCGGGAGGGTAACTCCGGCGCATGTCTCGGTGGAATGCAAAATGGTGAAGGCTACTTATTTGCGTGGGTGGAATTGGATGAAAACGGCTATTCCTTCGTATCATGGGGCGTCGGCCGGTACACGAGTGGAGGCATCCTTGATCGCGTCATTGAGACATTTAGCGGACCGCATGATTGGTTGAATGGTCTTTGGGATGCATATACTGAATACGGAAATGGTACGAACAGCATGATCGGTGGCGATTTTACGAGCTTCGTGAACATCGGACTTGCCATGCCGTTTGCCGCCGCAAACGGGATTTCGTACTACATGGGGCCAAATGCGATGTCTATCGCTACGGGGAATTTTAGATGATAGACGGGGACAGATTTATTTACGCAGTAGTTTGGTAGCGCAAAAAAATTTACGTGGCATCACAGGGTGGCCGAAGCCGCCCTGTGATGAGCAAAAGTGAGAACCTAACCTCACGTATCCGCGGCAATGTCGGCGTACCAACGAAACGCGCACTTCGCTTCCTCGGCGCGGAAGTCGGATGACTTTTCGATCTGTCGGTTTCTTTATTTCGAATTCGTCAAATACCGCTCGGCGTCGAGTGCGGCCATGCAGCTACTGGCGGCGGTCGTTCGGAGTAGGACGGGTTTGGATTGACTGCGGTGATGACCTCTCCCCCTAAATTAATCTATTTTTGACAACGGGATTTTCATGATGTCAGAGACGGCTTTAGGTTTGATCCATTGTGCGAAAAACAGGATTTTTCAACAACCTGCCAACTTTCGACACCCGCGGCACCGGTGCGCAGGATTCCTATGCGCGTTGGGTGGGAATCGGATGGGATGAAGGGGCTATTTTGGGGTAGCTTCCCGTCATGGTGACGGCGTATGCAGCATGGAATTTGTTGAACTGGGATGCGAAAACAACGCTAAAAGGGCCTGTTTAATCCGCTAATTCCCGTCGGCACTAAAGTGCCTTTACATCCTCTTCCAAAGTAGTTCAAGATTTGCCGTAGGGAGCACGCGAACCAGGAGGATAGAGGAGACTTGCGGTTGTTAAGTGGTGGTTGCCACGTTTAGGGGGAGAGGACAATGGCGAGAACACGAAATAGTACTTCTAAAGCATTACTGTCTGTCGCGGCAGCGATTTTTTCGATTTCGGCGATGGGCGCGGAACCTGCCCCGTCCACCCCGGCCACGACACCGGCGGCCAGTACCACGCCTGCCACTCCGCTCCCGGAACCTCCCAAGCCCTTTTCCGACATCGATCCCGCCACCAAACCCAAGCCGATCGAGATTAATCCGCGGGACCTACCGGCACAGCAACCGGCATCCATCAAGAGCGCTCAATAAATCCAGTCGCGCCGATAACACCGAAGGGGGAAGACATGCAGGCGAATATATCGCAAACACGAGCGGATGCATCCGGCGGGTCCAGGGTGAGATCCGCGTCGACCCCCTATTTTCTGCGGCCGTTCGCCTGGCTTCTGTACCTAACAGTAAGTATCTTGTTCCTGGTTGCCGGGCGCTTAGCGCAGGCCGACGTCGCCTCCGTACTCCCCGCCTTCTACGCCGAACCCGGCTTCCACGACAAATGGCGCCAGACTGTTTCCGGCATCAACGAACACGTCGACCCCTTTAGCGGATCGCTACAAGTCAGCCACACCGACATGGTGATCCCCGGTAACGGCGGGCTCGACATCGTCATTCAGCGCAGCTACACCAGCAACATCTTCTTAAGCCGTCCGTCGCCGTTATCGAACCCACCTTTTCCCAGCACGTTGCTCTCCCAAAGCCCGGCGGGCATGGGCTGGACACTGCACTTCGGCCGGGCGGTCAAATCGCAGAGCGACAACCGCATCAACAACCACATTTGTTCCACCGACTTCGATCCCAACCTCGGCGACACCACGCTCGATGACGGCGTGCTCGAACTGCCCGATGGCAGCATGGATACCCTTACGACCAGCGCCGCTGGTATCGCCCGATTCATTACCCGCAAAAACTGGCTTGCCAACTGCACGCCCTCGAGTGACGGGCTGATCGTGTTTGCCCCCAACGGGCTTAAATACACCATGAATCATGCCGTCACGTCATTTGATGACGTGACCTACACCACCCGCACCACCACCGCCTGGCACACTACCCGCATCGAAGATGCCAACGGCAACTTCATCACCATCAGCTACGCGGGACAAAGAGGGTCTTATGCCCTGGTCAGCCAGATTACCTCCAGCGACGGGCGCTTAGTGAATTTTAGCTACCTCAACGGATATCTCAGCGGCATCACGGCCAATAATCAGACCTGGACCTACCAATACGCCACGGTTGGGTTACGCACCTATCTAACCCGCGTAGTACGCCCCGACGGATTGGCGTGGCAGTACGACTACTACCCCGCGGGTTCCGTGGTGGCGAATGTCCTGCGCCAGATCACCTACCCCTACGGCGCCACCGCTGCCTACACCTACGGTTACGCCGACTTCATGGGCGATCCGGCAATCCAAGGCTGGGACAACACCGGCAAAATGAACTCGGTCGTCGTGACCTCCAAAACCCAAGGGGGCAGAGGCGTTGAACCTGGAATCTGGACCTACGCCTACTTACCTGCGAGCGACCCCTCCATCGAATCGGGATTCCGCAACGATGTCACCACCGTGGATTTCCCCGGTGGGCGGCATATCTATCGCCACTACGGAATGCAGCGTCAATTGCAGTTTGTCGGGACGATCGGGAATCGCGAAGTATGGAAAACCGGCCTGCTTAAGCAAAAAGAAATCTACGGGCTCAACCCTGTCGGTGGTTACAATCTTATCCAAACGGAAACATACGACTGGATGGCGCCGGGGGTATTCTCGAATCAGCGAAACGTCGCCCTGGTCTACCCCGTGTTTGATCAGGGGGTCTTCTATCCGCAGATGACGAAGAAGACCATCACGCGCGACGGAACCTCCTATGTCACCAACTACTCCTACGAAGTGTTAACCCCAGGCGGTCCGGCGGTGGACACGCGGCCCCTCAAGATCGTCGAGACCGGCCAGCAAGGCTCCACCCTAGGTAACCAGGCGACGCGGACTACCGACTTAACGTGGTACCCGGCTAGCCCAGCGCGGGTGTGGAAGTTCGATCAACTCCTCTATGAAATTGTTGACGGTAACAACTATTTCGGTACGTTGCGCGAGTTCGACTACGTCACCGGCAATATGACGGGGATTCAGCCGCGTGGGGTGGTGGAGCGCTTTACATACGACGCTGGCGGCAATGTCGCCAGCAAGACCAACGCCCGCGGCTGGCCCTCGCAGTACAGCAACTATTATCGCGGCGTACCGCGACAAGAGATTCAGCCGGTCGGCGGCACTGATCCAGCAATTACGATTTCCCGCCAGGTCAACGATACCGGCACCGTGAGCGCTGAAACGAACGGCCGCCTATTCACGACCGGCTTTCTGTACGACACCCTGAATCGCATCACCGGTATTCAAAAACCGATCGGGTTCAACACCGGCGTAAGTTGGGATGCAACGGGTCGCACCGTCACCCGCGGCAACTACCGGGAACGCTCCGAGTACGACGGTTTTGGACGCGCGACGTGCGTGGATGCAACCGATACCGTCCTCGCCGATCACGTCACGGTCCTCACGCGCTACGATGCTCTTGGCCGCAAGATCTTTCAGTCCTATCCCTTTAACGGCTCATGCGCAACTCTAAACTCTCCCGTCGGGGATAACTTCACGACCGATGTGCTGGGCCGGGTGGTTCGAGTTGCTCATCCTGACGGGACCTCGGTGACAACCAACTATCTCGCTGGCAATCAAGTGAGCGTGACCAACGAGCGTAACCAGGCAACGACTTATATCTACCGCTCCTTCGGCGATCCGGATAACGCGAGCGAGCGCGCATTGATGTCGGTATTGGCGCCCGAGAACACTGCGACCGTATTCACGCGAAATGTTATCGGTCAGGTGCTCACCGTGACCCAGGGTACGCTCGACTTAAGCGGATGCCCATTGAATTGCGGCACCATGACCAATGGGGTTACCCGCAGCTATACCTACGACCCGAATAATAATTTCCTTTTGACGGCTATTAACCCCGAGACCGGCACGACAACCTACACGCGTGATGCGCTCGGTAACATGAAATCGCGCACGGTCAACGGCTCTCCCATCACTAACAACGTCTACGACGCCCAGAATCGGCTGCGCACCATTGACTACCCGGGCACGACGGCGGACGTGTCGCTCAACTACGATGCGAATAGCAACCTGACGGCCGACTTTTCCGCCGCCGGGGCATGGATCAATAACAGCCTTAATCTTCAATCGAGCCGGGCGTATACCTACGATCAGAACGACAACCTTTCGCGGGAGTCGCTCAGTGTTAACGGAATATTGGTGCTTAACAACGTTCCGAAGGTAACCGAGGACCATACCTTCATAGCCCAGTACTCCTACAACACGCTCGATCAACTTACCGGGATCACATATCCGCGCGGTAACGTTGTTTCGTTCAATCCCAACGCCTTCGGTTGGGCGCGTCAGGTAGCACCCTTTGTGTCAAGTGTGAATTACCATCCTACGGGCCAACCTTCATCCATTTCTTACGCCAACGGCCGCATCTCTACGTTTGAGCTGAATAGCCGCCAATGGACTCAACATATCTTAACGTCGGGTGGATTAGTTGATCTCACGTACAGCTACGATGGACGCGGTAACGTTCATTCGATCACCGACGTAGTAAATTCCCAGTACAGCCGCAGCCTCGACTACGATGGTCTCGATCGGCTGACGACCGCTAACGGCGTCTGGGGCAGCGGCACGATCACGTACGATGCCGTCGGCAACATCCGCAGCAAAGTGCTCGGAACCGATAGCCTGACCTACGCCTATGACGGCGCCAACCGTCTTGCGAATATCACGGGTAGCCGCGCGTATAATTTCACGTACGACGTCTATGGCAATATCGTCAGCAACAACCGTCACCTCTTCACCTATGACGACGCAGGCAATCTCAGGGGTGTAAGCGGCGCCTCGCCAGCAAACTACCTCTACGACGGCAAGAATATGCGCGTTCGAGAAGCGTCAAATGATCGTGTGCGCTATCACTTCTATGGAAATAGCGGAATGCTTCTTGGCGAATACGACCGCGACATTGCCGCGACGTACAAGGAGTACGCTTACCTAGGCGGGAAGCTAGTCGCGATGCGCGACAATGCCCCGGGCATACCACCCGTGGCGGATGCAGGTCTGGACCAAACCGTCAACGAAGCATCACCCGTGGACTTAAACGGAACCGGTTCGCGCGATCCGGATGGAGCAATTTCCAACTGGTCATGGATCCAAATTGCGGGGCCCCCGGTGGCTCTCGCTGGACAAAACACGCCGACACCACGGTTTACCGCACCGTATCTGGATGTGCAAACCACACTGACATTTCGGTTGACCGTGACCGACATTGACGGGGCGCAAGCAAGCGATGACGTAAACATCGTAGTCCAAAATCTGCTGTTGCCGACCGCCGCGCAGAGTGTGTTGGCGATGCCGGGTGACGGTCAGACGACGCTGACCTGGCAGCCGCCGTCGACCGGAGGATCACTCACCTACAACGTCTACTGGAGCACTACGCCGGGTGTCACCAAGAGCAACGGCAACCGCATCCCGAACGTGACCAGCCCCTATGTACATGCTGGCCTGACCAACGGCGCGACCTATTACTACATCGTCACGGCGCAGAACACGAACGGGGAGTCGCCGGATTCAGCGCAGATGATTTCCCAGCCGGGTGTGACCGCATGGTTGACCCCACTGCTTCTCGAATCCAACGACGTTGGAAACGTCATCGGCCCGCAGCTTGGCGTCAGCGGCAACGGGGACGGAATGGTTTTGTGGCGCCAGCTGGATCCGTCGGGGGATACGACGGTATTCAGACAGTATCAGCGCGCAACGGGTTGGAGCGCACCCTCTGTGGTTCCTGGAATACCCGCCGCCGCGATGGCGATGGGAAGCGATGGAACCGCTGTCGCCGTGTGGTACCAGGACTTCAAGGTCCACGCGAGTCGTTATGTTCCGGGTAGCGGATGGGGCACTCCTACTGCTCTCTCCGCAACGGGCAGCTCGCACACCTTGTATGAATCGACAGCGGCGGTGGACAGCAACGGGAATGCATTCGTTGTATGGCGTGAGTTCGTAGTCGGGTTTTACTCTATTATGGTCAGCCGCTTCGACGTGGCGACGGGTGCCTGGAGCACCCCCTTCAATATAGTAACTGCCGGTATTACTCGGCCTACACTAAGCGGCTTTGTAGTCGATGGCGCTGGTAATGCATTGGTAATGTGGACATCACCAGGCAACTCCATTAATTCCGTCAGTACTCGGCTATATGATCGGGCATCGGGAAGCTGGAGTCCAGAAAATATTGTCTTCGGTGCCTACGATCCGGCGGTGGCCATGAGCGCAGATGGCAGCGCGATGCTCGTAGTTCGCAGCGTCGGTAGTGCATACCTCGGGGCGAAACGACTCTCTTCGAGCAAGGTATGGGGTACCGGGGTTCAAATCGAACAACTCGGCAACGCGTCGGGACATCGCGTCGGTATGGATTCGAGTGGTAACGCTGTTGTGATGTGGCATCGGGCCGAATCTGCCTCGCGTGTTATGTACGCTAGCCATTATTCGTCGGTATCGGGGTGGAATGCCTTGCCTGTTCGTGTTTCCGAGATGAGCGGTGATGCGACAGTTTACAATTTGCAGCTTACCTTCGATGCCAATGGCAATGCCGTGGCCGCATGGGTGCAACGGCACGCGTCGTATACCAATATTCTTGCGGCGCGCTATGTTACCGGCAGCGGGTGGCGCGGGCCGGCAAGACTGCTTGAGAGTGAGAATCAACCGTTTTCGGACCAAATGTCGCTTCAGGTCAAACTCGATGCCTTGGGTAATGGCATCGCGACATGGCGACAGTTTAACCCGGCTAATAACCTGTACAGCCTGTGGGCGGCGCACTATCGCTGGTTCGGAGGCAGCTCGCCATCACCGGATGCACCGCCGCTTGCCGTCGCTGGCGCAGCTCAAAGCGTGCCCGAAGGGGCCTTGGTGACGCTCGATGGTAGTCGTTCGTTTGATGCCGAAGGTCCGATCGCAAGCTACGCATGGACACAAATTCAGGGAGCGCCGATAACACTCAGTGCGGCGAATACCGCTACCCCTACGTTTATCGCGAAGGTTAACGGCCATCCCACGTTCACCCAGAATTTCCAAGCTACGTTCAGACTCACTGTAATGGATGCAGCAGGAAACAGCTCGAGTGATGCTGTAACGGTTTCAATTCAGGATCTTCCGGTTCCGGCGCTGGTCCGTGCGACCTCTGGTAACGGACAGATCACTGTCGGTTGGAGTAGCACGTCCGCATCCGTCTGTACCCTCGCCCCTTGCGGTTACAATGTTTACTGGAGTACTTCACCGGGAGTAACTAAGAGTAACGGGACGTGGATCAGTGACGTATCGCGTCCGTTCGTGCACCAAGGGTTGACCAACGGTACTCGATATTACTATGTGGTGACCGCGGTTTATTTTTTCAATCAATGTTGTGGTGAGCAGTATGTGGAGTCAGAAATATCCGCGGAGGTAAGCGCCACACCGACGGCGAGCGTCGTCCCGAACGTCTGGGAATCTCCTGTCCAAGTGAGCAGCCAAGTAGTTTACAATAACAACTATGCTATCGCGGCCGATCCCAACGGTAACGCTGTGGCAATTTGGAGGGTTCACGATGGAGGCACCGGGATCTCTACATTGCATGCCAGTCGCTACGCGGCTGGCGCGGGCTGGGGGGCCTCCACTCCCGTCAGCAGCGGCGTGGCTTCAAAGCCGCAGGTGGTCATGGATGGCAACGGCAACGCGTTAGCGGTGTGGCTGGCCTTTAAGGCAGATTCAGGCGGAACGACTCGGGTCGTCGTAAATGCAAGTCGCTTTTCGAACGGTGGCGGTTGGGAGAGCCCAACTACGGTAAGTCAACAGACGAGTAACAGTAATTCCCCGTCCTTGGCCGGCGATGCGAGTGGAAACGCCATTGTCATTTGGGTAAGTGGAAACCAGGGTTATGCCAGCCGTTATGTAACAGGCTTAGGTTGGCAAGCGCCTACCACGATCACCCCTAGCTCTTCTGCTCCCAAGTTAAGCGTGGATATCAATGGTAACGCCGTTGCGGTTTGGGAGCAGTTCAATGGAGTGTATGCGAGACGCTACCGCGCCAATGTCGGTTGGGAGACCGAACGACTGATTGATTCAGGACCGGGTCGATCAGTCTTTGCTACGGCTTTGGATGCTGGAGGTGCGGCGGTAATTCTGTGGGGCAGGACTGCGGCCAACTTTAGTGTCGATTTGTACGCCGTGCGATGGAATGCCGATGGGACGTTGAGTGCCACACAGTTGTTGCACAACGCTTTTTTCAGCACTTTTCCGCAAGTCGTTGTAGATACTTCAGGGAACGCCACGGCGGTTTGGACCGAAAGACCTATCGGTCAAAACTCCGTTGTTTACGCAGCTCGGTACGAAGGTAATACGTGGTCGTCGCCTGCGCGCATACAGAGCAGCCCCAGCGATGGTGTTGAAGCGCATCTGGGAATCGACACCAATGGAAACGTTATTGCGGCATGGGTGACGTTAGATCCTGTGTGGAACATTTACGCCGCACGCCATTCGCCATCTCAGGGATGGACACCAGACGTGATTGTGGAAAGCGAACAGGTAAACGGCGCCACATTGTGTCTCGCAATGGCAGAAAATGGAGACGCGTTCGTACTTTGGTCACGACAGGATGGCTCCCTATGGACCAGCCGTTTCGTCTCGCGTAAAGCCAACGTCCCGCCGACTGCCTACACCGGTTCCGCCCAAACCGTGAACCCAAGCACTAACGCCACGTTGAACGGTTCCGGTCACGACGTGGATGGAACTATTGTCTCCTATCGCTGGAGCCAAATAGCAGGTCCTCCGGTAACGTTGGTTGGCGCCAATTCTGCTACCGCAACCTTTGTGGCTCCGCAGGTGAGCGTAGACACGGTGCTGACATTCCAGCTTACCGTCACTGACAACGATGGGGCGACTGGAACCGGCACGGTTAATGTCACGGTACATATCAACCAACCGCCCACCGCCAACGCCGGCGCGGCGCAAATGGTAAATGACGGTACCACCGTTACCTTAAGCGGCAGCGGTACTGACAGTGACGGCGTCATCGCCTCCTACGCATGGATCCAAACAGCGGGTCCCATCGTTACCCTCACGGGCGCAAACACGGCAACGGCGACGTTTACCGCTCCGCAAGTCACCGCGGATACGGTCCTCACCTTCCGTCTCACGGTAACCGATAACCAAGGCGCTACCGGCAGCGCCACGGTCAACGTGACGGTACGCCACAATCAACCGCCCACCGCCAACGCCGGCAGCGCACAGACGGTAAATGACGGAACTACCGTTACCTTAAGTGGCAGCGGTACCGATATCGATGGGACCATCGCGTCTTATCTGTGGACGCAGATCACGGGTCCGGCGGTGACTCTAACCAACGCCAACACAGCGACGGCGACGTTCACCGCACCGATCGTCGCCGCCGATACGGTACTCACGTTCCGCCTCACGGTCACCGACAACGGCGGAGCCACCGGCACTGCCACCGTGGACGTGACCGTACACCACAACCAACCGCCCACCGCCAACGCCGGTGCCGCGCAGACGGTGAACAGCGGGGCAGCAGTTACCCTCGTGGGAAGCGGCACGGATAGTGACGGTACGATTGCCAGCTACTCCTGGACCCAGACCGTTGGTCCCACCGTCACGTTGACGAATGCCAACACCGCCACCGCAAGCTTCACGGCACCGACCGTCACCACCTCTACCGTGCTGACGTTCCGTTTAACCGTCACCGACAACCAAGGTGCCACGGGTACGGCGACAGTCAACATCACGGTGAACCCCGCAAGCGGCGGCAACATGCTGCAAAACGGCGTCCCGGTGACGGGCGTATCCGGTACCACCGGCGCTGATCTTAACTACACCATGCAGGTCCCCGCCGGCGCCACCAACTTAAGCGTCCAAATCAGCGGCGGCACGGGCGATGCCGATCTCTACGTGCGCTTCGGGAGTCCGCCGACGCAGGCTACCTACGACTGCCGCCCCTTTATCGACGGCAACAACGAAACCTGCAACTTCGCCACTCCC
>Ga0184640_10000294_pt1 | contig 12655 bp, 12 predicted proteins | sample PLM31_200_b2_FD_133161 | JGI IMG/M metagenome (GOLD analysis project Ga0184640, IMG submission 133161) | Groundwater sediment microbial communities from an aquifer in East River, Colorado, USA - PLM3-1_200_b2 | ecosystem: Environmental > Terrestrial > Soil > Riparian zone | place: USA: East...
GAGGGGGCCTCGACGGCCCCCTTCCGAACCTCCCCCCAAGATTGCGCCGGCGAAGCCGGCGCCCGAACAGCCGCCTTGCAGCTGGACCTGTTTGAACAGCCTGGGTCAGGCTACGGGTTTGCGCATCCCTGTGAACTGTTGGAGCCTCGGCGGGTGACGTGCCTCCATTTGGTCTAGTCTCTGACTATCGCCCAACCGGCGATCAGCCCCGGGCCATCGCCCAGCTCGTGGAGTTCATCGAGGCAGGGGCAACGCACTCGGTCCTTCTTGGGGTCACCGGGTCGGGAAAGACGTACACCATCGCGAATCTCATCGAGCGCGTTCAGCGTCCGGCCCTGGTCATTTCTCCCAACAAGACCCTGGCGGCCCAGCTCTTCAGCGAGTTCAAGTCCTTCTTCCCCAACAACGCCGCGGAGTACTTCGTCTCCTACTACGACTACTACCAACCCGAGGCGTACATCCCGCAGAGCGACACCTACATCGAGAAGGACTCGCTCATCAATGACGAGATCGACCGGATGCGTCACTCGGCCACCCGCTCGCTCTTCGAGCGGCGGGACGTCGTGATCGTGGCGTCGGTCTCGTGCATCTACGGGCTCGGCTCTCCCGAGGCATACCACGGGATGCACCTCTCGCTCCAGCAGGGCCAGACCATTGACCGGGAGGAGATCCTGAAGCGGCTCGTCGGGATCCAGTACGAGCGCAACGACTACGACTTTCACCGTGGGACCTTCCGGGTGCGAGGGGACGTGGTGGAGATCTTCCCCGCCTCGGACGAGCAGTTGGCCCTGCGGGTGGAACTCTTCGGAGATACCCTGGAGGCCATCCACCAGATTGATCCGCTCAAGGGGGTTCCGGTGGGGCGGCTCGCCCAGGCCGCCATCTATCCGGCCAACCACTACGTCACCCCCGCCGAGCAACTGGAGCAGGCGATCCTGTCAATTCAGGAAGAGCTTCGGGAGCGACTCGAATGGTTTCGGGGGAAGGGGCGGTTGTTGGAAGCTCAGCGTCTTGAGCAGCGGACCCTCTTCGATATCGAGATGCTCAGAGAGATCGGCTACTGCCACGGGATCGAGAATTATTCCCGGCATCTGTCCGGCCGGGAGCCTGGCGAGCCGCCTCCGACTCTCATCGACTACCTCCCGAAGGACGCTCTGGTCATCATAGACGAGAGCCACGTCGCGGTGCCCCAGATCCGTGGAATGCTCCTCGGTGATCGCTCCCGCAAGGAGAGCCTGGTCGAGTACGGCTTCCGCCTCCCGTCGGCCTTCGACAACCGGCCCCTCTCGTTCGAAGAGTTCAACGCCGCCGTGGGCCAGATCCTGTATGTCTCTGCGACTCCGAAGGAGTACGAGCGGGCCAAGGCCGGGACGCGCGTAGCGGAGCAGGTCATTCGCCCCACAGGGCTCACGGACCCGCGGATCGCTGTGCGCCCCGCCAAAGAACAGGTGGATGATCTCCTTCACGAAATCCGGCTCCGGGCCGAGCGGGATGAGCGGATCCTGGTCACGACCCTGACCAAGCGCATGGCGGAAGATCTTACGGAGTACTACCAGCAGATGGGGCTTCGAGTCCGCTACCTTCACTCCGACGTCGACACCCTCGAGCGGGTCGAGGTGATTCGGGACCTCCGCCTGGGAAAGTTTGACTGCCTCATCGGAATCAACCTCCTCCGAGAAGGGCTCGATATCCCCGAGGTCTCCCTCGTAGCGATCCTCGACGCCGACAAGGAGGGTTACCTTCGCTCAGCCACCTCGTTGATCCAGACCTCCGGCCGGGCCGCCCGGAATGTGAACGGCGAGGTGATGATGTACGCGGACAAGGTCACGGACTCCATGCAGGTCGCCATCAACGAGACGGAGCGTCGGCGGAAGCTCCAGGCGGAGTACAACAAGGCGCACGGCATCACGCCGGAGACGATCCGGAAACAGATCCGCGAGGTTCTCCGCTCCGTCGCCGAGCGCGACTACTACACCGTGGAGGTTGTCCGCGAAACAGAAGAGGCCTACCTCTCCCCCGAAGCGCTGGAGGGGAAGATCAAGACCCTCACTGAGGAGATGCGAGAGGCGGCCCGACGCCTCGACTTCGAGCGCGCCGCCCTGCTCCGGGACCAGATCAAGACCCTCAAAAAGAAGGAGATGAGCCTGTGGTAGGGTAGGGTCATGGATCTCGATCAGAAGCTTCAGAACCTACCGGACCGGCCGGGCGTCTATCAGTTCAAGGACACCAAGGGGCAGGTAATCTACATCGGGAAGGCGGCCTCGTTGCGCCCGCGGGTCCGCTCCTACTTTCAGGAGTCGCGCCACCGGGACCCAAAGACCGACGCCCTCGTCGAGCAGATCCGGGACCTCGATGTGATCGTCACGGCCTCCGAGCTGGAGGCCCTGATCCTCGAGTCCAACCTGGTCAAGCGCCACCGCCCGCGCTACAACGTCGTTCTCCGCGACGACAAGCACTACCCGTTTCTCAAGCTGACCACCAACGAGGACTTCCCCCGCCTGAAGATCGCTCGACGGGTCGTGAAAGATGGCGCGGAGTACTACGGCCCATTCTTTCCCGCGACGGCCCTCAGAGAGACCCTCCGGCTGATCCGCCAGCTCTTCCCCCTCCGCACATGCAATATCAAGATCGACGGAAAGGCCGAGCGTCCGTGCATCCAGTACTACATCCATCGCTGCCACGCGCCGTGCACCGGGTGGGAGACCAAGGAGGGGTACGGCAAGACGGTGAAGCAGGTGAAGGATGTTCTCGAAGGGAGAGAGGATAACCTCCTGAAAGAAGTGACGAAAGAGATGGAGGAATCCGCCGAGGGGCTCAACTTCGAGCGTGCCGCAATCCTCCGGGATCAGATCCAGTCCCTCAACAAGGTCAGAGAGCGGCAGAGGATGATCTCGACCGACATGGAGGATCAGGACATCATCGGCCTGGCCCGTCAAGGGGGCGACGCCTGTGTCCAACTCTTCTTCGTCCGGCGGGGCCGCCTCCTCGGACGAGAGTCGTTCTTCTTCGACCGCCTCCGTGGGACGAGTGAAGGGGAGATTCTGGCAGCCTTCACCCATCAATTTTACGGGAAAACAGTCGTCCCCCCACGCGAGGTCCTCCTTTCCGTGGAGTTGCCCGAGGCCGAGCTAACTCAAGAGTGGCTCGCACGGCGGAGGGAAGGGAAGGTCGACCTGGTCGTCCCACAGCGCGGGAGAAAGCGAGAGCTCGTCGCGATGGCGGAGGAGAACGCGGCGCTCGCGCTCCAGACCCACCTCCTCTCCAAGGACGATCGCCATCAGCTCGTACTTCAGGAGCTTCAATCGGCCCTGAGCCTTCCAGGGTCGCCGAACCGGATCGAGGGATTCGACATCTCGAACATCCAGGGAAGCGAGGCGTGCGGCTCCATGGTGGTCTGGGAGCGGGACGGAATGAAGAAGGCCGACTACAAGCGCTTCAGGATCAAGACGGTGGCGGGCGTGGACGATTACTCCATGATGGAAGAGGTTCTGACCCGCCGGTACGGGAAGGCCCTGGAAGAGGGCGGGGTGCTGCCGGACCTGATTCTTCTCGACGGCGGCCGTGGCCAGCTCAACGTCGGTGTCAAAGTGCTGGAAACGCTCGGGCTTGATTTCGTCCCGATCGTCTCGCTGGCGAAGCGGGAGGAAGAGGTCTATCTTCCCGAAAGCCTGCACCCGCTGGTCCTGGACCCGACCTCACCGGCCCTCCATCTGCTTCAGAAGATCAGGGATGAGGCGCATCGTTTCGCGATCACGTACCACAAGAAGCTCCGGACCCGCCGCACGATCCAGTCGGTCCTGGATCAGATTCCGGGCGTTGGGCCGACGATCCGGACGAATCTCCTGAAGAGCCTGGGATCGGCGCGACGGATCCGCGAGGCCTCCGTGGCCGACCTCGCCGCCGTCCCGAAGGTGACGCCCAAGCTCGGCCAACGGATCCACGACTTTTTCCACCCGCCCGGCGGATCCGCCTAAGCGCTTACCATCCCCGGGACAGGCCTCAGGAGGCGTGGTCCTGAACCGGGGCCCGGATTCCTACGTTGTCTCCCTGTGCACATACCCATATCGAATGTTACTGCGTAAGCCACCCCTCGCGACGTACTCGGCCTTGATGGCGGCGATCTTGTCTGTCGTGATCGCCCCCTGGGCCGCCTTCATCTCGAATCTGTACAGCCGCGCCGCGTTCGCCGCGAAGATCGCGCTCTTGACTATCCCGTCAGTCGGGCCGAGCGGCGCGAAGCCGTGTTTCTTTTGCATGTCTTCGGGGATCTCCAGCCGCCTCAGGGCCTCGATTTGCCACTGAGGCGAGCCGTACCATACGGAGTCGGTTCCCCACACCACGCGGTCGGCCCCCAGTCCGCGGATCAGCGTCCCGAGCAACGCCGCCGCGAACCTTGGGCTCGCCGCGGCGGAGTTCGCGAAACAAGTGCCCAGCTCGGCGTAGACATTCTTGACACCGTACTTGGCCGGGATTTCGGCGAGGTCCGTCGCCCATTTGATGCGGCCGGTCTGCTCGAACTCGGCGAGCGCCAGATTCGGGAGCTCCAAGAACGGACGGAGGGCCGAATGGTAGATGATGAAGTTGACCTGCGGCCAGTCCTTTGCCGCCTTGCCCACGTCTCGGACCGTCGCGTACTCCCACACGCCCGGCCATGACGTCTCGTAGTTCGCGGGCATCAGCCCTTTGTGGATGCACAGGTTGGTAATGCCAGCCTTCACGATCTTCTCGTAGAACGGGTACATTAGCTTCTCGTCATCGAGCCACCAGTAGGACTGGACCTTGGACATGAACAGCGGGTCGCCGATGGTGTAGGCCTTCCAGCTATCGGGCTTGAGCACGTTGATGGAGCGGTCGACCTCGTCCAACCAGCCTTGGCGCTTCGGCGCGACGATCGAGTGGGCCAGCATGCGGCGGGAGCCAGCGATCGTGTTGATGGCGGCGCGCGCGGCCACGATCTGGTCATTACTCAGGAACTGCCACGCGGGGTCGTCTACCGGCGCTCCCGAGAGCACGGCGGCCTTCGTGTCGCTGTCCACGAAGATCTCCTTCACGTAGTTCTCGAACTTCATCCGCGCCAGCTTGTTCTCCCCGGCGAGCGCGGGGTTCCAGTGCTGGCGGGCGAACTTGGCGAGTCCGAGGATTCGTTCATGTGGGTAGTCGTCGCGCACGAAGTGCGTTTGATTGTCGAAGATGAACTGCCCGGCCAGCCCGCTTGCGCGCTCCGCGGCGACGCCCGGGGTGGCGGCTTCGGCCCGGCTGACCTCGAAGAGCGACCCGAACACCTCGTTCATCGCGAGGAACGCCGCGGCCATGCCAGCGCTGCTCGCCAGGAACTGGCGACGGCTCATCCCGTGCTTGCGAGACAGGGTGTCGGCCAGATCCTTGATACGGGCTTCCACCCGTTGCTGGTCGTAAGTCTGTGGCAGCGGGTTGAACTCGCCGTTTGAGACGATCTGAGTCGGAATGGGTGAGGGGAACGACACGGTCTCAGCCGGCGCTGTGCGTTTCAGTTCCTCATCGCTTAGGTAGCGCATAGGTCGACCTCCTCTATATCCAGATTTGAGAGACGAGGTCTACTCGGTGACGTCCCGCAAGATCGGCAGGCGTAAAAGGCTGCCAACCTCCTTTCCGCCGCAAGAGCCTGGGACGACGGCTCCAAAGCGCAGCCGTCCCCATACCTCATTTTTTTGCAGCGAGGATAGTATGAGGCGGATAATCAGCGTGTCAAGATCGAATCGGCTTATGGTGAATTCTCCGACGGTTGCCCTCATGGTGTGACCCGAAGGATGCGGTCATCGTCGGATGCGGGCGATCCGCGACCGTCCCGATTGCTCGTGGTGATGTAAAGTAGGCGATCGGGCCCAACCACGACGTCGCGGAGACGACCATGCGTCCCGGCGAGAAGATTCTCAACCTGTATCACGTCTAGCTTCGGCCCTAGCCGCATGCGCAAGAGGCGCTGCCCTCGCAGCGCGGCAACAAAGAGGTCGCCGCCAAGGAACGCGATGCCAGACGGTGCCCATGTCCCGTTTCCCGATTCGATGAGCGGATCCAGATAACGCGGGTCACCCCCCCGTCCTGTAACCTGGGGCCATCCGTAGTTGAGACCGGGGCGGATGTAGTTGACCTCGTCGTGCCCCGAAGGGCCATGTTCGGCGGCGAAGAGGTGTCCCGACGGGTCCCACGCCAGCCCCTGGGGGTTGCGATGGCCGAACGAGTAGACGGGTGAACGGGGGATGGGGTTGTCCTCGGGCGGTGTCCCGTCGGGGTTGAGGCGCAGGATCTTGCCGGCGAGCGAGTCGAGGCGCTGCGCCAACCGCGGGTCGGCGGCATCACCGGTCGTGATGTAGAGCTTCCCATCCGGGCCGAACTTCAGCCGGCACCCGTTGTGGATGCGCCCCGCAGGCAAATGCTCGATCACCATGCGCTCGTCGCCGGCGCGTCCGTCACGGACGGTCAGTCGCACGACGCGGTTCGATAGCGGCGAGCTGCCCAGCCTGAGACCGGTTAACGTCGTATAGCACACATAGAGATGGCGGTTTGTGTCGAAGGCCGGATCGAGCGCGAGCCCCATGAGTCCACCCTCACCGACCGCGGTGACGGGAAGGGTCGCAATCGGGACAGGCTCGAGCCGGCCGTCCTTCACGACCCGAATCCGGCCAGGCCGCTCCGTCGCGAAGAGGCGTCCGTCGGGCGCAAAGTCGATCGCCCAGGGCACCTCCAGGCCGCGTACCACCACTTCGATCCGTGGTTCACCCTGTACCTCGATTGCGATGGCGAGGATGAGGATGAGCGCGACCGTTCCCGCCGAGAATGCGCGGATCAGTCGGGGGTGCCTCATCCTCAGGCCTTCGGCGCGGCGGCTTCCTGCTCTCGCAGCAGTCGCTTGAGCACCTTGCCGGCAGCGTTCTTGGGGAGTTGGTCGACAAAGGCGAAGACGCGGGGGACCTTGTAGGCGGCCAGCCGCCCGCGGCAGTAGGTATCGAGCTCCTGCTCGGTAGTCTGCCCTCCGTCGCGCAGGACGACGTAGGCCTTGGTGATCTCGCCCTTAATCGGGTCGGGGACACCGGCCACGGCGCATTCCTGGATGGCGGGGTGCTGGTAGAGCACCTCCTCCACCTCGCGCGGCCAGATCTTGAAGCCGGCGGAGTTGATCATATCCTTGACGCGATCGACCAGGTAGAGGTAGCCGTCTTCATCCAGGTAACCGATGTCACCCGTGTGGAACCAGCCGTTGCGCATCGACGCGGCGGTCTCGGCCGGGCGGTCCAGTAGCCCAGCATCACATTTGGCCCCCTAAACACTACCTCACCCCAGGTGCCGGGGGGGACCTCACGGTCCTCCGCGTCGACGACCCGCATCTCCACCATCTCCACAGGCGTACCGACCGAGCCCAGACGGTACTCGTACTCGTGGTTGAAGGTGGCGGCCGGCGAGGTCTCGGTGAGGCCGTAGCCCTCGTAGACGGTCTTGCCGTAGGTCTCCTGCCAGCGGCGAGCGATCTCGACCGGCATCGTGGCGGCGGCGGACTTGAACAACCGGACGCTGGACAGCGCCTCCGGGCCCACCCGGGCGTCGAGGAGCGCGATGTAGATTGTGGGCACGCCCATCATGAGGGTGATCTTGTGCTCCTCGATGGCCGCGGCGCAGCGCTGCACGTCGAAGCGGCGGTGGAGGACGAGCGTGGCGGCCACGTTCAGCCCGGAGTTCATCATGACGTTCTGGGCCGCCACGTGGAAGAGCGGCGTGGTAATGAGGATGCGGTCGGCGGGCGCCATACGCAGGTAACGGTTGACGGTAAACAGGTTGGAGACAACGTTGCCGTGGCTCAGCACGGCGCCCTTCTGCCGGCCGGTGGTGCCGGAGGTGTAGAGGATGGCAGCCGGGGCGTCCCGGTCCATCTCCCGCGCCTTGAACCCCGGCGGATGATTCCCGCCCAACGCCGGGAGCGTCGGTAGTCCGGGAACGTCGCCCTCGCAGATCACCACTCGGTCGTGCGACAGCCGATGTCCCGTGAGCGGCTCGAGCGTCGGCCAGAGGGCCTCTGTGGTGAAGATGACCTTGGCGCCACTATCGGTCAGAACGTAGTCGAGCTCGCCCGTGGTGAGCATGACATTGACCGATACTACCACGGCGCCGAGCTTCTGGGCTGCCAGGTAGGCTATCGGGAAGGCGGGGATGTTGGGCAGGAAGAGGGCGATGCGATCGCCCATCTCCACCCCGAGCGTCGCCAGCCCCCGGGCGACGCGGTTAACCGCCTCCTCCAGCTGGCGGTAGCTGATCTCACCGCCCTCGAACAGGATGGCCGGCTTGTTGGGAAAGTGCCGCGCGGCTCGTTCCAGGTTGTGCGCGATGTTCACCGCTTTGTCCTTCTAAGATCAGACCCTCGGCTCACACGACGGACACTACCGACCGAGGTACGCCTGTTTGATATGACGGTCGGCCAGCAGCCGCTCGCCCGGACCATCAAGAGCGACCTGGCCGTTCTCGAGAACATAGCCGCGGTGGGAAAGCTGGAGAGCGCGAAGCACGTTCTGCTCCACCAACAGGATCGTCGTGCCGTTCTCATTGATTTCGGCGAGCGTCTGAAAGATTGTGCGGACGAGGACCGGGGCAAGCCCGAGGGAGGGCTCGTCAAGCATCAGGAGTTTTGGTCGGGCCATGAGCCCCCGGCCAATCGCGACCATCTGCTGCTCTCCTCCTGACAGGGTTCCCGCGAGCTGGCGCTGCCGCTCCCTCAAGCGAGGGAAGAGCTGAAACACCCAACCCAGGACCTCCGCTTTCCCCGCCGTGGCTGCACGTGAGCCGGCCCCCAGTTCGAGATTCTCCAGCACTGTCATCGATGGAAAGAGTTGGCGCCCTTCCGGTACGTGCGCGATCCCCCGGCTGACGACTTTGGACGGGGGCAGGCCGTCGATGCGCTCCCCTTCAAACTCGATCCGCCCGCCTCGAAGGGGTAGAAGGCCGGAGATCGCCCTGAGGGTAGTGGTCTTCCCGGCCCCATTGGATCCGATGACGGCCACGATCTCGCCTGGCTGGATCTCGAGGCTCGCGCCCCTGACCGCGGTCATGTCGCCGTAGGCGACGTCGATGCGGTCAACTCTGAGCAGCGCTGACATATTCCTCTCCGAGATAGGCCTCGATCACGCCTGGATCGTTCGCGACAGCCGCGGGAGGGCCCTCGGCAATCTGCTCCCCGTAGTTCAACACAATGATGCGATTGGACAGGGACATCACCGCACGCATCACGTGCTCGATGAGAAGAATCGTGATGCCGCGACGGTTGATGGCCCGAATCAGCTCGACGAACCGCTCCGTCTCGGTCGCGTTGAGCCCGGCCATCACTTCATCGAGGAGCAGCAGGATCGGCTCTGTGGCAAGCGCTCGCGCCAGCTCGAGCCGCTTGCGCTCCGCAAGGGTCAACCCGCTGGCCGGCTGGGCGCTCTTCGCGGCCAGCCCCACCTCCTCCAGTACGGCCCGTGCCCGGGCTTCCGCGGTGGGAAGGTCGGGATGGCGCCCCAGGGCGCCGACCGTGACATTTCTCAGGATTGTGAGGCGGGGGAACGGGCGAGCAATCTGAAACGTCCGCGCAATGCCGAGCGCGCAGAGCTCGTGCGGCGTGCGCCCCACGATCGGGTGGCCACGGAAGCTGACCTGGCCCGCGTTGGGCGTGAGGAAGCCCGAGATCAGCGCGAAAGCCGTCGTCTTCCCCGCCCCGTTGGGGCCGATGATCGCCACGATCTCCCCCTCGCCGACCGCGAAGGTCAACTCCTTCACCGCATGGAGTCCTCCGAAATGCTTCGAGAGTCCTTTCACTTCCAGCAGTGCGGCCATGACTCAACCTCTCGGCCGCCGCGCGAGGAGGCGGCGGAGGTAGGGATAGACGCCCTGCGGCGCGAAGAGCACCACCGCTATGAGCAGCATACCGTAGGCAATGAGGTGCACGCCGGTCCAGCCACCGGTCGCGAAGTAGGAGCGCGACAGTTCCGCGAGCGGCGTGAGGAGAAACGAGCCAAGAATCGGACCGAGGAGCGTCCCCGCGCCGCCGACAATAGGCCGGATCACGATCTCCACCGAGAGCGGGATGCCGAAGACCGTGTTCGGCTGAAGCGAGAGGTAGTAGAAGGCGTAGAAGGTTCCGCCCATCCCCGTGAGAAAGGCCGAGACCACGATGGCCATCATCTTGTACTTGAAAGTGTTGACCCCAAGCGCCTCGCTGGCCTCCTCGTCCTCCCGGATCGCCGCGAGGTAGATGCCGAAGCGGCGGCGCTCGATCCAGGCCGCGACGCCGGTCGCTAGAAGCATGAGTGCAAGCGCGATGTAGTAGTGAGGCCGGTTGTTCGGGAACTGGAACTCGCGGGGGTTGCCCGTGAAAGTAATGTAGAGACCCAGCGCCCCCCCGGTCGTCTCCGTGTTCAGCGTCACGATCCGTGCGATCTCGGCGAAGGCCACGGTCAGAAGCGCGAAGTAGAAGCCGCGCAGGCCGAAGCGGAAGCCGAGGTAGCCGATCACGGCGCCCAGGAGCGCGGCCAGCGCACCACCCACGAACATGCCGAGCCAGGGCGTGATCCCCGCGTCCCGAGCGAGAATGGCGGCCGTGTACGCCCCGATCCCGACGAACGCAGCGTGGCCGATTGAAAGCTGACCCGCGTAGCCCCCCACGATGTTCCAGGTCTGGCCGAGAAAGGCGTAAAAAAAGATCAGAATGAAGACACTTATGGCGTAGGAGCCGAGGACGGCTGGCAGCGCGAGAAGCACAACCACGACCGCAAGGCCGGCCCACTTCATACCTCACCCCATCCGCCGGCCGAAGAGCCCGGCCGGCCGGAAGAGCAGGATGAGGATCAGGAGCGAGAAGCTCACGATCTCCTTGAGCGATGGCGAGAGGAAAACCGCGCCCATCGACTCGGCGACGGAGACGAGGAGCCCGCCAAGGAAGGCGCCGAGAAGACTCCCCATGCCGCCGATGATCACGATGTTGAATGAAACCACCGACGCCGAGAGACCGGATGCGGGCTGAAACGGCAGGAAGGCCGAGACGAGAGCCCCGGCCGCACCCACGCACGCGGCACCGATCCCGAACGCCACCACGTAGACGCGGTCGACATCCGTGCAGATCACGGTGCCCCGTAGGTGTTGTCGGCGGCTGCGCGGATCGTCTTGCCGAGGTGGGTTCGGAACAGAAAGAGGTAGAGCAGCACGGTGAGGAGGATCGCCACGCCGAAGGTGACGAGCCGCGCCATGTCTATGAACAGCGGCCCGAGCCAGAGAGTCGCCATCGTGAGAGGCGACCGAACACGCTGCGGATCGGGGCCGAAGGCGACGAGCGCGATGTTCTCGAGCACGAGTGCGACCCCGAGCATAAGAAGGATCTGCATCTCGTGCGGCGCATCGACGATCCGCTGGACGAGCGTGCGCTGCACAAGGGCACCCAGCAGGAAGAGCAGGGCGGCGCAGATGATGAAGCTCAGGTAAGGGTCAAGCCCCGCCCGTTCTGCGAGCAGGAGCGCAATGTACATGCCCCACACCATCATGTCGCCGTGAGCGAAGTTCACCACGCGCATGACGCCGAAGATCAGAGAGAGGCCCACGGCCATGAGGCTGTAGACACCGCCGAACAGGATTCCGTTCAGCAGCCCCTGACCGACGAGCGTGGGGTCCACTAGATCACTCGGAGGGGGGCTCTGCCCCTCTTCCGATGCCTCCCCCCGAGCGAGCTTGCGCGGGCAAGGCCCGCGCTCGAACCAGGACGAGTATGAGCGCGAGATTCATCAGGAGGGTTTCAGCATCCGTCAGAACGGTGGATGGGGGCAGGGTGACCCTGCCCCCGGGAAGGGCCTCTTAGACTTTGGGTCGTGGGAAGACGACCTGGGCCTGGGCTGTCTCCTTAGGCCAGACGACGAGTGGCTTGTTCTTGAGGATCTGAATCACCGCGGTGGCCGCGTTCTCGTTGTCGCCCGTCTCGTTAAAGCGGATCGGGCCAGACAGGACCTGGATACCGCCGGTGAAGTTGGTCTTCTTAATCGCGTCCACGAGGGCGTCCGGGTTGGTGGACTTGGCGCGCTCGAGCGCATCGGCCATGACTTGGATCGCGTCGTAGGTATAGGTGGCGTTGGCGTCGAGGCTCTTTCCACTCCGCTTGAGGTGCTCCTCTGCCACCTTCTGTGTGCGGGGGCTCTTGAAATTCGGCCACGGGACGTTGTCCATCACGTACTCAAGATTCTCCTTGAGGATCTCGAGCTGCCGCGGCTCATACATACCCGGCGCACCAGGGCTGATCACACCCATCAGGTCCACCCGCTGCCTGGTCAACTCCTGAAACAGCAGGATCGCCGTCGCCGGCCGAGTTATCGGCGAAAGAACGTCGGGCTTGAGGGCCTTGGCGCGGGAGACCTCGGTAGAGAGGTCCTTCGCATCCTCTGGGAACGGGATCACTTCGACGATCTCGAAGCCGGGCTTGGCGGCCGCCACAGCCTTCACGAAGGACTCGGCCTGCGGCTTGCCGAAGGCGTCGTTGGTGTACATGAGGACCACGCGCTTGGGCGAACTCTTCGTCTCCCTGAAGATCTCGGTCATGTACTTCACGGCGATGTTGCCAAACGTGGTCGTGGTGGGGAAAACGCGGTAGACGTACTGGGTCTTCTGCTTCCCCTCC